>Ga0194055_10000475_pt1 | contig 32350 bp, 26 predicted proteins | sample SepL449m_MetaG_FD_155482 | JGI IMG/M metagenome (GOLD analysis project Ga0194055, IMG submission 155482) | Anoxic zone freshwater microbial communities from boreal shield lake in IISD Experimental Lakes Area, Ontario, Canada - Sep2016-L442-9m | ecosystem: Environmental > Aquatic > Freshwater >... | reverse complement strand
TTCTATAACCTTTCGAAGTTCTCTAAATATATCCTGAGATGCTCGACGCCTATTCGAGTATCCGCAGGGGGTAGCCTTGCTATCATAATGGTAATAAGTAGATGTAATAAGCATATACTTTGGAATATTAGATTTCTTTTTCTTTTTATAGAAAGTCTAAAAGATTATAGAAAATAGTTAAGAACCTTCTATAATCTCTTGAAGTTCTCTAAATATATCCTGAGATGCTCGACGCCGCTTCGCATCGGCTTACTTTTTTAGAGAAGATAAAGTATATTCTTATTACCACTATGATAACAAAAGATTAGTATAAATATCCTAAAAGTCGGCAGATACGCTACGAAGTAGCGGTGTTTAGCATCACAAGTATTACTAAGCATACTTTGGAATATTAGATTTCTTTTTCTTTTTCTTTTTATAGAAAGTCTAAAAGATTATAGAAAGTCTAAAAGATTATAGAAAGTTATAAAGTTTAATAAAAAAGATATATATGTTAAACACAAGTTCGCCGCTTCGCTACTTCACTTCTACTAACGTTCGAGTATCCGCAGGGGGGAGTCTTGGTAAATGATGTTAGATTCCTTTTCTTTTTAGAAAGTAAGGGATACCCTTTTATTATTTAAGAATAAGAAAATAAACTGAAATAATATGAAAAAGAAGACCACGATTGTATTCTCAATCAATGTGCATGAGAACGTCTTGTTTTTACAGAAGCAGATTGAAGATATTGAGGCAAATGTTTTGCTCGACTTTGTGGTTCTGATAAACGCCAATGAGTTTATGTATCACGAAATAATGAAAAACAAACCGCTAATGGCGAGAACGGCGAAAGCAGCAAAAGTATCGAAAACGAACGTCGAACTATACCCAGAGCCGATAAACAAGATACATAATCACGGCACTTTAACAAAGGGTATCTATCTCAATATGGAGTATGCGGTTCGCAACTATGACTTTGAATACTTTGTGGTGTTGTCGAGCAGAAACCTGTTTTACAATACATTACACAAGGATAATTACCACGCAATGCCAAGGATATCCTACGGGGCGACATTCGAACAACTGAATCATCAAGAGTGGCACTGGCGTATCTTCTTCCAAACCAAGTTGAGCCATTATATTATCGCGAATAACTGGCGATTTTGTCAGCCGTATATGCACCATGAGGGACTTGGGTTCGACTATGCGTCATCTACGCAAATTGTAGATTTTCTCGAAAAAAATAAAGATATTAAAGAAGACCTCTTCCATTTCAATTGGGGCGTGGAGGAGTTCGCTTTACACTCGATTGCTCTTAATTTAACGGGCTATTATTACAATATCGGCAATTGGACGAACGACGACGACTTTGTGAATATACACAAACTACCGAACGACCGCTTTGTATATAAGACGTTTAGGCGATAGCCTTTACAAAGTCCCATACATTCTTTTTAACATCATTGTCATAATGTGAAATGAATGGCATTGTTCCAAACACTAAGCCTTTCGTAACGTATGTGAGAAAATCGATATTCAAACCTTTTGCCAAACACTTTTGTAGAAAATAAGTTTTCATTTCTTGAAAATAAGCATCACGAGAAGCGTCGCCATTCAATACCAAGTCGTAGCCTAAGATGCTTTGATATAACTTGCCGTAATCATAGTATATATCGCCGTTAAGCGTGAGGATATCGTCAATCATCCCACGCATATCCAGCAATTTATAACGATTTCTATTATCTGTATCGGTGTCGCCACCTGCATCGCCTATGGCGTATTTTAAAATAATATTCGAAAACCAGAAGTCCCCGTGTATTACTGGGGATAGTATAGGGGAGAAGTGGGCTTCAATGCCTTCTATGATAGCACGAAAGACATCCTCAGCATCCTCGAAAGGGTAGTCTTCTTTGTTAAATCGGTTATTCAACTTTTTTATATAATTCTTTTTAACATTATCGCGAGTTATGACGATACAATCGATTCTATCGATTCTATCGATTCTATCGATTGTATCCTCGCAGGTATGTAAGTGTTCGAGAATATCAAAAAGTTCGTCGATATGCCGATGTGTCATAAGGCAATTCTTATACAGATAATACAAGGGTATCCCTTCGATATAATCCATCTTTAAATCAATCGTATTAACATCAATCGAATAGTCAATCAATCGCGGAAAGTAATCCTCGATTCCGCTCGGGCTGCTCGGGATATTCTGGTAATAAAAGAGTTCGCCTTTCATTATATCAATCGGTCCCGTCTTAACTATATAGGCATCATCGATTCTTCGTATCTTGTTATACTTGTTATTTCTTATTTTATTCGGTATATACTGATGAACCACGGCGTCCGCTGCGTCCGCTACCTCAGTATCATAAAATAACCCGAAGTAGGATAAGTCGTTTATATAGGGATTGATGGCTCTATCGTCGATATAGATGTCGGCTATCGGTTTTCCGAAAATCAGTTCGTCGTATTCGATGTTGAACCTTTCGAGGGTATCGATTGTGATACCCGCAATATCCTTTATCACCTTCCCGATATTCCCGTGATGCGTCTTCATTCTCCTCGCGGTATAGATGATAATCTCGTGTCCGTCGCTCTTCAACTTCTTCAACAAAGCAAGATTCTTATAAATCGGCTTGACAGTCGAGTAGTCTCCTGCGATTGCGGGATATGTTAAGAGTGTGTTATCCAAATCAAAGCAGATTCTTAATTTATTTTTATTTTTAATATTGTTTTTGATTATTTTATCTGATATGGTATTGACATTGGTATTGCCATCGGAGAATATAAACGTGTCATTATCTATGAGCGTCTTTGCGTCTGCTAAGAACGTCTTCACGTTGTCAAACAGATACTCTGTCATAGCCGTCGTCGTCGCCGTAGGCGTCGGACGAATATCTATAAACACAATCTTGTCATCTCCTATGTCATCGATAAATGGATGGATGCCTACAAAAGCCGTCTCAGCGATACCTCGCGTTCGATAGTCTATCTGTGAAAAATGAAAGCGTGTTGGTGGTTTTGTTTTACATTTAGTTAGTATCGTCTCTTTGAAGTTTAATTGATTTAAGAATATATTGTAGATGATAAAGATTTCATCGCTTGGGATATTCTCGATGATGTATTCGATGCGATGCCGTCCCTGAACGAACTCTAAGGGGTTTTCGTCGCATAAAATGATGTGTTTCATATATGTAAATGTATATATGTAAATATATATATATTTTTATATACGGAATTAAAAAATGATTTTCATAATAAATACAATGAGTATAGCAATCTTATAATGGCTACACAGGCTTCACTTGTTTCACAGGTTTCACTTGTTTCACAGGCTTCACAGGCGAAGGGATTACGACGCAACACCATCGATAAATACTATACCAGTCCTGATACCGTCAAGTTATGTATCGAATATATTGATAAATATGTATATATGGATGACTGTGATGTAATCATCGAGCCGAGTGCTGGTAATGGGGCTTTTATAGAGGGCATTAAATCGCTCACATACAATCATCTGTTTTACGACATAGAGCCAGAGAATGACGAGATAGCCAAACAAGACTTTTTGAAACTCGACATCTACGCGAAGGGACTGAATGAGTTTCAAAATAAAATACATATTGTCGGCAATCCTCCGTTTGGACGTCAGTCATCCCTCGCTATCAAGTTTATCAAGAAGGCTTGTGAGTTCGCCCATAGCATCTCTTTCATTCTACCCAAAAGTTTCAAGAAAGATAGCCTGATACAGAAGTTTCCGCTTAACTTTCATCGCATATTTGAGATTGATTTGCCTGACAACTCTTTTCTTGTTAATGGAGAGACACACGACGTCCCTTGTATATTTCAAATATGGATGAAACGTTCCTATAATCGAGAGACTGTCGAACAGATGAAGCCTTTGAACTTTCGTTTCGTTAAAAAAACAGAGAACCCTGACATTTCATTTCGTCGCGTAGGGGTGAATGCGGGAACAATAGATACGGAATGCGATAACAAAAGCATACAATCACATTACTTTATTAAGTTTTCGAATGATAAAAATGTAGTGGATAATATAATGCGGTTGTCTGGGATTACATTTGACTTTAATAATACAATCGGTCCCAAGTCCATCTCAAAACAGGAACTGATACAAAAGTTTAATCCTTTGCTTTAAAAATTATAGCAATTAACTTCGCGATGTCCTTTCATACCGCATATATCGCAGGGTTTTATAGATTTACTTACAAACTTCTTTCTACCCTTCCAACCTTCATCATCATCCGAATAAGAAATGTTGTCATCTTCTATTGATGATGAATCTTTTTTATTTACTCTTGCTTTATATACATATTGTTTCTTCTTACTATTGTCTGGTTCTTCTTTATTAACATCATTTATAATCGCTCCATCAACATCGGTTTTCGCATAGCAATCCTTTATATAGTGGGAGTCCCTTCCGCATCTCATACATACGTTATTTGAATGCCTTATTTCTTTTTCCAATGTCGCAATGCTATTCGCATCTAAAACAATGTTAGAATATGTTCCGCCTCTAACATTCTCGATACCGTATTTCGCCATATATTCCTTTACATACTTGTCTTCGTCGAACTGCGAGGTGCTTTTTATGGTTGCGAGTAAAGAGAGCGGTTTGTGTTTCTTCGTCCATCCTGAACCAGTGCCTGTTAGATGCTCTTCATACCTTTTTTCGATGTTCCTCGTCTTGCCAATGTAATACTTTCCTGCTCTCAATTTCAAAATATAAATCTGTTCCATATCTTTATTATTATATAAGGGATTGCTGTCGTAAGGTGTATATCAATTTTTATTAGCGATAGAAAAATAAAATATTACGCCTTCTTCATCAGTTTCTTATAATCCGCTACGGTTATGAGTTGCCCCTTGTATTTAAGGTGTTCCTTTCTCGAACCTGCTATCTTGTATATACATCTCAGTCTTCCACAGACTTCCTTCTTTACAGGTGCTTTGCGACCACCATATTGTTTAGACGCTTCAAATAACGTATTATTAAAATCTTCAATTTTTAATGATGTGATAGTGTCCATATTGTCATTTAATACTACTTTATCATTATTTCTATCTTTAATTATAATTTTGCCATCAATATAACTTACATCTAAATTATCATAATTATTTAAAGTAAATATATAACTTTTATCAATATATTTGTTTAATATATCATGATTTATATCTAAAAAATCCTTATAAGAGACCCGTTCGTCAGGGAATACAATTTTCGCCATTATTCAATACTATATATATATTATAAAATAAAAAATCATACATATAAGGACATATCGCGTATCCTAAGTGATATCGTTCCTTTCGAATATGTTAGAGGACTACTTAGAATATACGAGGGTATATAAGGAGAAATATGGCGACAAGTGTGTCGTGTTGATGCAAGTCGGTTCGTTCTTTGAGATTTACACGATATACCCGAATACCGACGCGTCGCTCAATAACGACGTGTATATTATCGCGGAACTGTGCGGGATTCAGACGTCGCGTAAAAACAAGGCGATAGCCGAGATATCCATTGCGAACCCCGTGATGGCAGGGTTTCCCCTTGCGTCCCTTCCTAAGTTCCGTGACAAAATCTTAGCGAGTAATTATACGATTGTATTGGTGGAGCAAGTCTCCGAGCCACCGAATCCAGAGAGGAAGGTTACGGAGATAATATCGCCCGGAACGAACGTGAATATCGTGAATAAGCGTAGCAATTATATAATGGTTGTCTATTACGAGGTGATTGAAGGGTATATCATTGCGGGTATATCGGGGATTGATTTATCGACAGGGAAAACCTTCGTATATGAGGTATCGTCGATGAAAGACGACCCCGAGTTCGCAAACGACGAGGTGTTTCGCTATATCAGCACCTACAACCCGTCAGAGTTGATTATTGTTAGCGAGGCAATCGGAGAAGATTACAAGAAGCGGATATTGAAAAACCTAAATATCAATAATATTCGCGTCCATTACAAATGGGACACCTACGAGCATCTGGCTTTTTTTAGTAATATCAATAAGCAACGTGATATATTAGAAAAGGTTTTTGCGATTAAAAAGGGCTTCCTTTCGATGATTGAGATACTGAACTTGGAGAAATATAACAATGCGAGGTTTTCGCTTTGTTGCTTGTTGGAGTTCGCCTATGAACACAATGCGGATATTGTGAAAGGACTTGAAGAAGTCCCCGAAGTATTTGAAATGAATAAAAATATGACGATTGAGTTTAACTCAGCGATTCAATTGAACGTCCTCGGGTTGTATCAGGGCGACCAGCCGTTGATAGATATATTGAACCGATGCTCGACGGCGTTCGGATACCGCACATTTAAAGAGAGGCTTCTACAACCGATGATTGATGTATCGGCGATTCGCAAAGCATACGACGACGTCGATATGTTATTGGAAAACAACACGTATTTGATTGTTCGTAAGCACCTCTCGACGATAATGGACTTGGAGCGTCTTAAACGTAAAATGAAGACCAACAAGATGGCACCGCACGACTGGGTATCGTTTCACGACGCTTTACAATCCACAAAAGAAATACAGAAACTTGTAGCGTTCGCTGCGTCAGCGGATGTCGATAGCCGCGTCGATGTCGATAGCGTCATCTCGCGATTCATAGATATCATCGATTTAGAGGAGGCGGGTAAATACAATCTCACGAACTTACAAGACAAATCGTCGTGTATCAACTTTTTTAAGAAGGGCGTCTATCCCGATATCGATGCGTTGTTTGAAAAATACAACAAGTCGTTTGAGATTATCAATGCGTCGTGTGAGAATATAACGCAGGTAGGCGGAGATAACGATAGCACGATGTGTAAGGTGGAGAACAATAATCGCGACGGGTATTATTTAACGATTACCAAGAAGCGATATGAGAACGCTTTGAAGAATAAAAGGGAACTGATGAATACATTTGAGAAGAAGCCGTTGTCGTCTTCTTCGACCACGTATAAACTCACGAATGCCACGATTATAAAGGAGAGCAACTCGATTGCCGAGTATAGTCAGCAAATCTCACAGTTGGTGCTAAGCCATTACAAGGAGTTCGTAATAGGGTTTATCGATAGCCCCGCGAATACCGCGTCGGAAACCTACGATGCGATTGTGAAATATCTGGTTCGCGTGGATATCGCTGCGAACTCGGCGAAGAACGCGTTCGATTACTGTTATACGCGTCCGATTATCGATTGCGAAGCGACATCAGGCAAGTCGTCTTTCATCGAAGCGACGCATTTGAGGCATCCGATTATTGAGCGGATACAAGACGACTTCCAATATGTCGGCAATAACATTTCGCTCCATCAAAACGGTATTTTGCTTTATGGCATAAATGCGTCGGGCAAATCGTCGTTTATGAAAGCGGTTGGCTTGAATATTATAATGGCACAAGCGGGGATGTTCGTGTCCGCGTCGTCTTTCACGTATTACCCGTATCACAGCATATTTACGAGAATATCGGGATTGGATAATATTTATAAGGGAATGTCGAGTTTTACGGTGGAGATGACAGAGTTGCGAAATATTCTCAGGAGGTGTAATAAGTATAGCCTCGTGATTGGCGATGAGATATGTTGTGGGACGGAATCGATATCGGCGTTATCGATTGTGGCGAGTGGCATTGATACGCTCATCCAGAATGGGGCTTCCTTTATCTTCGCGTCGCATCTCCACGAACTGACGAAATTGTCGAGTATTCAAAGCAACATTAAAAAATCCAAGTTATTCGTAAAGCACATCCGAATCACCTTTGACGAACAGAATACGATTATCTATGACAGGGTGATTCAAGAGGGGCAAGGTAGCACAAATTATGGCATCGATGTATGTCGAACACTGGATATGCCAATCGATTTTATGAAAAACGCCGAGTTGAATCGAAAGGAAGTGGAAGGTATGAATAGCACGATAGTCAATAAGAAGAGTTCAAGATATAACTCGAAGATAATTATCGACACGTGTAATATCTGTAATAAAAACAAAGCGGAAGAGACGCATCACATCGTCTATCAACAGTCCGCGGACAAAGATGGGTTTATCAAGAACGCATCCCATAAGAACGCGTTTCACAAGAACGCGAAGCATAACTTGGTGGCGATATGTAAAGAATGCCATACTAAGGAGCATACAGGACAAATAAAAATAGAATGCTGGATATCCTCTTCGATTGGACGTAAGTTAATATGCGATTATAATTATGGCAGCGAAGGTAGCGAAGAAGCCGACGCGTAGCGTATATGAAATGAAATGAGATGAGATGAAATGAGATGAAATGAGATGATATTCCTTTATTTTTCTAAAAATTGACATACTAATGTCTGTTATATAAACAACACAGAAGATGTCTGCTGATATGCTGTATTTCCATTCGAGGTCAAAGGATGCTGTCGCTGGAAAAGGGGTGCATGAGTTTGCGAAAGATGAAAATGCGTATGAAGAATTGAAAAAGATAAAGGATTGGAGGAAGGTGCTTTCGAACTTTCATTTATGTCCTTTCACATACAAAGGACATACCTATAACACGATAGAACACGTGTATCAATCTCAAAGGATAGGACTTGTATGTTCTGAAAAAGCATATTTATTCACATTAGAAAGTGGAGATGAGATAGGGAAAGGGGATGCTCGTGTAGCACGTATGAATAGAAAAATGATAAGGCTTGACAAAGCAAGTTTGGCAAAATGGGAGGAGATAGTCGATGAAGTTCAGTATGAAGCGGCATTATCGAAATATAATGCTTGTCCTGAGGCATCAAAGATATTGATGGCAACAGGCGAAGCCGAATTGTGGCATTTAGTATCTCGTTCAAAGACACATTTGAGATTTACACATCTGGAACGTCTTCGAACTCTCTTAAAAAATATGTAGATGACAGGCGTAGCAACGTAGCGAGAGGCTTTTAGTATATGTTAGTATATGTTAGTATATGTTAGTATATTTAGTATTTAATATATTTTTTATATTCTATATTCTATATAAAAACTAAGCATATATATAGATATAACCAAGGATTCAAAAAATAAAAATGCGTGTTATTAAGCGTAATAGTGAAATGGAGGATGTTAGTTTCGACAAGGTTTTAAATCGGTTGAAAAATCTGTCTTCTGGATTAACCATTGACGTTTCCGAGATTGCTCAGAAGGTCTGTTCTCGTATTTACGATGGCGTGAAGACGCACGAGTTGGACGAGTTGGCTGCCTACTTATGTAGCAGTATGTCGATAGAGCATCCCGATTATAGTATTCTGGCATCACGTATCATCGTTTCTAATCACCACAAGAATACTTCGCCGTCGTTTAGCGAAACCATCCAGACGCTCTATAACAACGTGGATAATCATAATAACCCGATACCCTTAGTATCCGACGAGTTATATAGCGTAGTTCAGAAGAACAAGGAGAAACTCAACACGTGTATTGATTATCAGAGGGATTATCTGTTTGATTACTTTGGATTCAAGACGCTCGAACGTGCGTATCTGTTGCGAGTCAATAAGCGGATTATCGAGCGTCCTCAGCATATGTGGATGCGTGTTGCGATTGGAATACACGGACACGATATCAAGGAGGTTCTTCAAACATACGATTTGTTAAGCAGAAAGTATTTCACACACGCTACGCCTACGCTTTTTAATGCGGGGACAAATCGTCCGCAGTTGAGCAGTTGCTTCTTGTGTAGCGTGAATGACGATAGCGTATCGGGTATCTTCGATTCGTTAAAGGAGGTTGCTTTAATCTCAAAGTATGCGGGTGGGATTGGGCTACATATCCATCAAATACGCGGGAACGGTAGCCATATCCGTGGGACGAATGGGACTTCGAACGGTATCATACCGATGCTACGTGTTTTTAATAATACCGCGAGATATATAGACCAAGCGGGGAAGAGGCTTGGTAGTATTGCGGTATATCTTGAAACGTGGCATACGGACATCGAGAGTTTCTTGGAACTCAAAAAGAATCACGGGAGCGAAGAAGACAGATGTCGCGACTTGTTTTTGGCGTTGTGGATATCCGACCTCTTTATGGAGCGGGTGAAGGCGGAGGGCAAATGGTCGCTTATGTGTCCTGACAAATGCCGAGGGCTTAGCGATGTATATGGAGACGACTTTAAGGAATTGTATGAGAGATACGAGAGCGAAGGCAAATACACGAAGCAGATAAACGCACAGGACTTGTGGTTCAAGATTTTGGAGGCACAGATAGAGCAGGGCGTCCCTTATATCCTCTACAAGGACGCAGCGAATAAGAAGAGCAACCAGAAGAACTTGGGAACGATTAAGTCGAGCAATTTGTGTGCGGAGGTGTTGATTTACTCGTCGCCCGAAGAAACGGGTGTTTGCAACTTGGCGTCTATTTGCCTTCCGTCGTATCTTTCGTTTGGCGATGCGGATGAAGCGAATGTAAGTAGCAACAGTAGCCGTGGCAGCCCTGTGTCTGTGTCCGTTCCGGTATTCGATTTCGAGAAATTACACGAGATTACAAAGGTTATCACGAAGAACTTGAATAAGGTGATTGACAAGAACTTTTATCCCGTTGAAAAGGCACGTCGCTCAAACTTGAAGCATCGCCCAATTGGCATCGGCATTCAAGGGTTGGCGGACGTATTTATCCAGATGCGGTATCCTTTTGAAAGCGATGAGGCGAAGCAGTTGAATAAGGATATCTTTGAAACGATTTATCACGCGGCAGTAGAGGCGTCGATGGAGTTGGCGAAGAAACGATGCCAAATAATCAACGATATTAAAAGTTTGAATCACAAGATACTTGACGTGGATATCAAAAATTACGTGAATGAGTTTGAGAAGGATATTGGCAACCCGAAGTATATCGGTGCGTATAGTTCGTTTGAAGGTAGCCCGATGTCGCAAGGCTTGTTTCAGTTTGATTTATGGAATGCCGATGCCGATGCGAATGCGAATGCGAGATACGACTGGGATAAACTTCGTGCCGACGTGAAGGAGTATGGTGTTCGCAATAGCCTTCTGTTGTCGCCGATGCCCACGGCATCTACTTCGCAAATTATGGGATTCAATGAGAGTTTTGAGCCATTCACGAATAACATTTTTCAACGCAAGACATTGAGCGGGGAGTTTATTGTGATTAATAAATACCTGATTAATGATTTGATTCACAAGGGGCTATGGGGCAAGGAACTGAAAGACACGATTATATTACACGAAGGCAGCGTCCAGAATATCCCAGAGATTGATGATGAAACGAAGGCGATTTATAAGACGGCGTGGGAGATAAAACAACGCAACATTATCGATATGTCGGCGGATAGGGGGCAATACATTTGCCAGACACAGAGCCTCAATATATTTATGGAAGAGCCTGACTTTCAAAAACTGTCATCGATGCATTTCTACGGACATTCGAAGGGATTAAAGACGGGTTCTTATTATCTCCGCACAAGACCGAAGGCGAAGACACAGCAATTTACGATTGACCCTGATTTCGCGAAGAAAAAGAGAAGATGTGCCGACGAAAATGCGGAGACGTGCGTGTTATGCTCGGCGTAAGGGGGTGATGATTATGTTATTTATTTTTGTATATTATATGATATATAAGTATATAGAGAAGGATGCCAAGTAAAAAACAAGCAAGACCGAGTATTCCAGAAGTGCTTGGTTATGTTTCAAAACCTTCGCATAATGGATGGGAAAAAAATCAAGGCTTGTTGGCATTAGCAAATAGATTAGACAATATTAATAAACGTTATAAAAAAATAAAGGAGTTAATCACAACAGATGTATATGATAAATTATTTAAAGATTTCTCAACTTTAAGTGATAAATTTCAATCTGTAATATTAGATGAAAAAAATGAAACTTTATTGAAAAATATTGAAGATATATTATCAGATATAGAAAAATCAAACGGGATTAGTGGTGGCGGACGGTATCATAACAATACTACTATGACGATGAAAGACATCAGGGAACTGTGTAAAGACAATCAAATCAAACTTTCGAGAGTTGTTAATGACAAACGGGTTGTTTATAAGAAGAAAGAACTGCTAACGAAGTTGAAGAGAAAGAAGGTTGTATAGGCTTGATAATATCAATATGTTAATCCACATGTTTCAGGTACTAAAGGCATTTTCTGCTTATCATAAAATATATTAGAGTTTCTTTTTATTTCTTTTATAAAATCGTATTCTATTCCTTGCGTAATTATCTTCCCTTTTTCTTTTTTATATAGAATATTTTTATTGAATAAATCGAGTAGTTCTTGTGTCTTGTTTTCCTTTGCGTATGAAAGAAAGTTAGCGTCCTCGTTAGTATAGATATAAATATTATCAAACTTATGAAACATTGCTCTTGAAGTATATATTATAGTTTTGATATTCATTTTTGCCCCTTTTATGCTTTCTCGAATAGCAACAGAAGAAACAAATCTAAATATTTCTTTCCCTCTTTCATCGGCTCTTGAAACTATTTTTTTAACATCGGTTACAACAGGATAAATAAGTGATATTGTATATTTTTTGGTTTTAAAAAAGCGTAATATATTATCCCACCAAACCATCGAGCAATATGTTCCGCCAGTAACTTCAACCACTAATGAAATATCATATAGCCTCGTAATAAATACCAATAGTTCAAAAACCAAGTTGGCTTTCTTTCGAATACTAAAATATAGGTTGGTTGCTCTCTTTTGTATATTGTCGCTTGGCTCAGCACTTATATTGCCGTGTTCTTTTTTTAATGCTTCGAGTTCCAATTTATATTTTCGGTCATTGCCTATAATGTCGTCTAAGTTTATATCGATGTAATCAGTGTCTCCTATTTTCAATTTACTTAACATAATTTTCTTTGCGATGCTCTTTCCACTTGCGAGAGGTCCGTAAAGCATTATTAGATGTTTCTCTTTTTCCGAAGCCAATGTCCCTTGTCCCATCTTTATTTTATCGTTAAGTTTATGTAAAATATATTTCATAATACTATCAAAGTCATCACCATCAAAGGTATCCTCGTCTCCGTCTCCACCGCCATACATTTTTGATTTATTTATATAAAATCGTTTGAGTTCCTTGATATACTTGGGCTTCGGCATAGTTCTTATATTATATTGATATTTTATTCGATGCTGATAATATTATGGAGAATCGTATTTATGATTTATATGTGGGCGATTTACTAATGAAGGGTCTTATTCCTCTATTAATATTATACCTGATATTAAACGCATTAGGCAACTAAATCAAACTTTCGAGAGTTGTTAAAGACATACGAGTTATTTATAAGAAGAAAGAACTGCTAACGAAGTTGAAGAGAAAGAAGGTTGTATAAATTGCTTTAATATGTTAATCCACAGGTTTCGTTCTTTTTATGTTTTTCATAAACTCGTGTTCTTTCACAAATATCTTGCTTTTCTTTTTTATATAGAATATTTTTATCGAGTAGTTCTTATGGGACGTAAGAAAGAAAATTAGCGTTATTGTTCGTATAGATATAAATATTATCGAACCTATGAAACAGTCTTATTAGAAATTCAATTCGTCTGTTATCAAACTCAATATTCCTTTCGCACCATTTTCAGTTTTTCTTCTTTTAAAGTTAGAAAGAGCCATTTCTATAATATCACTATCTTTATTATAATGGGCTTTTACAACATCAAGTTTAAGTGTTGTTATTATATTGTTAATGCTGTCAATAAATAAATCACTATCATATTCACCATACGTTATTTCTTCGTGTGCTTTTTGATAATTATCAAGTATATATTCTTCGTAATCTTCTATCGTCATCGTCTTACCATCATTACCACCAACTTTCTTCGCTCTCGGTTTCTTAGCAGTCTTCAAACCCTTCACCGCCTTAGGTTTTGCGACAGCCTTCTCTTTCGCTTTCAAAGCGGCTTTCTTAGCCTTCTCTTCGGCTTTCTTCTTATCGTTAATAGCCTTCATAGCAGTCTTATAATATTCGTCGATACTCTTCTTGGTATTATAGGACATAGGCATCTTCGCCATTGCCTTCTTAATAAGCACAGGGTATGATTTATCACCTGATGACGAAGACGAACTCGCCATATTATAGTAAAGTGTGTTTGGGTTTATCGACATCCTTATCTTTCTATTCTATACAAATACTTTTTAATTTTCACATACAAATAAAAATAAACAACCTAACAACCTATATACGATAAATGTCCTCGCCTTGCTCTCTCTTCCAGAGTTCTCCAATCTTTTTTGTGGCTTGTGCGGTGCTTAGGTGAGGAAACATTTCCTTAACCCTTGGACGCATTTTATCAAAGAAGATTTTGCGTTCCGTCGGCTTATTCGAACCCTTACAAATACTTTTTTTGATTTTTGATAATTTGTATATAAATATATATTGATATTATAATATAATGTCTAATGAATCTCGCGAACCTCTTCTCGAACCGAGCAATCGTTTAACTATTTTTCCGATAGAGCATTATGATATGTGGGAGATGTATAAGAAGGCACTGAGTTGCTTCTGGACGCCCGAAGAATTGGATTTAAGCAAAGATTTAGCAGACTTCAATAAATTAAATAAGAACGAGCAGTTTTTCATCAAGCAAATCTTGGCGTTTTTTAGTTCCAGCGATACCATCGTGAATATCAATTTAGGCGAACGGTTCTTAAACGACGTTCAGGTTCTCGAAGCGAAGTTCTTTTATGCGTTCCAGATGTCGATAGAGAATATTCACTCGGAGACGTATTCGCTACTCATCGATACATACTTTAAAGAACCCAAGGAGAAGCACGAGGCACTCGATGCGATTAATTATATGCCTTGTATCAAAAAGAAGGCGGAGTGGTGCTTTAAGTGGATTAACGACGAACACGCTCCATTCTCTCAGCGACTACTTGCCTTCGCATTAGTCGAGGGCGTATTTTTCAGCGGAGCGTTTTGTAGTATCTTTTGGTTAAAAGAAAGGGGTGTGATGCAAGGCTTGTCGTTTTCGAACGAGTTAATCAGCAGAGACGAGGGAATGCATGTCGAGTTTGCGGTGCTACTATACTCTAAAATCGCGAATCGCCTTCCCCAAGAGGTCGTTCATACTATCGTAAGAGAAGCGGTGGAAGTCGAGAAGAACTTTATCATCGAAAGCATCCCTTGCTCGATGCTTGGTATGAATGCGGATTTAATGTCTATTTACATCGAGTTTGTCGCAGACAGGCTTTTAACACAATTAAACTATGACAAAATATGGAACTCGAATAATCCCTTTCCGTTTATGGAGAGGATATCCATAGAGTCGAAAACGAACTTCTTTGAAAGTCGCGTTTCACAGTATAGCAAGGCGAACGTCGGAAGTAAGCAGGAACACACAGATATACGCAAGTTCTCTCTGGATGCCGACTTTTAGCAGCCCGAGGCTTCCTTATTACTTAAAGGAATGAAATTATATTTTATTTATAATGAATCGGTTTCAAAGTATTTTCAACGAAATTAATAAATATATAAACTATATGTTGTATGATGAGTATATCATATTCTCATCGAATTATGTCGTGTGTATGAATAAGATTCTATACGTATTAAAGAATACACTGAGCAAGATACAAAATATATACTTTAAATATATTTTACATCCTAAACTAAATGCCTCTTCCACGATGCCAATACCTTAACTTATTTTACTCTATCTAATATCCCTATTGGATGATTGATTTTACTTATATGTATATGTGTATGTATATGTGTATGTATATGTGTATGTGTATTCATACGAATCGTCGTATTGTGGTTCGCGACAGTCGCAGTCATCGTTGGGGGATACAGAAGCAATCATTTTGAAAGAATTGTATGAAATAAATGAGAAGATAAAGAATCAATTTTTTGTTATATTCATTATTCCTTATTCCTTATTGGATTCAATCGTGCTTAGAATATTATAGATTCCCTTATATAGAAACATTATGTGTTGGAACGCGTCCGTATCGTTAAATACCTATCTATTCAGCACATTCGCGTCCTTGTTTGCGTATTCGAATGGCGTCACGAATTTGCTTGGTCTTATATTCTATCAGTCCTTCGTCATCATGCAACTGATAGAGTATTTCATTTGGACGAAAACGTTTTCGAACAGGACGCTATCGCAAATCGCATTGTTCGTCGTGCTATGTCAGCCGATTCTCAATATCCTAAAAATAGAAAGACGCCCTGACTGGATACCTTATTTATTGGTGGCATACTTTGTATTCATCGCTACCCTATACACCGTCGTGATACCATTGGATACCATCGAGTTTTCATCGACGCCAAGTAAAAACGGGCATCTGTCGTGGAACTGGTTCAAACTCAATATATACGCAATCACAATATTATATGCCTTCCTTGCGGTGCGTTGGATAATTGACGAAATGTATCCTACGCTTCTATTCATCACGAGCATCCTAATCGTATCCATAATCCTATATAAGGAAACGCATACGTGGGGGTCGATGTGGTGTTGGATAGCAAATGCTCTGTCATTCTATTTGATATTCCTCGTGTTCTACAAGGACTTTTGTAAAATATAAAAATAATAGATATGTTTAACTTCGTTTAACTATCATTATACTTCGTTTAACTTCACATAGTAATGTTTTAGGATTACGTCGAGTTCCATTAGGACAACGCTCTAATTTAGCCTTTATTGGCTTAGCCTTTATTGGCTTAGCCTTCGGTTTTGGTGGTGTCGTTGGCTTAGGCTTCGCAACCTTCGTAGGCTTCGCAACCTTCGTAGGCTTCGCAACATTAGCATTTGTATCTTTTGGAACGCATTCGTTCGTTATTTTATTTCGCATCATTCCCTTAGGACATCTCTTTAATTTAACAGGTATGATATTGTCTTTGCTTTTACCTTTACATACGACGGTATGAGGGACGATATCATAAAAGTCTGTTGGATAACACCCAGTTTTAATAGTAAATTGGTCTTGTTTAAAGGGCTTTGCCAATACAGTATATTCATTTCCATTTTTATTTATAAGTTCAAATATTATATTTCGCGGCAATAAGTATTCTTGTTCGCTTATAACTCTTGTTGTAGATATCATATTGATATAAGGTAATCCTTCTTCCAGATATATTTTATATATGGCGGAGTTTATTCCTCTTCCAGCAAACCCTTTCGCAACAGTATATTCCAAAGAAACAGATGTATAATTAAGAATTAGTGCTGTATCACCTATGTTTTCTAATTGATTATATTTCATCAGCATTCCTCTATAAAAAACTTTATGAATATATGTTTTTTCATATCGAGGTGCTGCTTCAATGAAAACCCTGTCTATACTTGTAATTACATTGTCAATCGCTTCTTTAAAATCTATGTTTTTGAATGTTTTTCTATTAACTTTTAAATCGTTTTTTAATACCGAAATTAAGTTCTTGTGTAATGGTTCATTATTATTATATGTTTCAGGATTTAATAAACTTTTATTTATATGCTCGTATAGACGGAAAGAATATTCTTCTAAAAAATCGGATATTAACTTATCAAAATATACGTCTTCGTAGGCGTGTTTAAAATTAACCTTTCCTATCGTGTTTTCAGACTGTTTCAGTAAGCCGATTGTTGTTAATTCTAATAACTCCTTATTTATATACGTATGTCCTGTGGTTTTTGAAGTTAGTTCCATAATTCTGTGTGTTTTCAATACATCATTTAATGTATCCAGATTAACAATAACCTTTTTCCCAATAAAATACCCTATGTTATAGAATGTTTCAGGGTTATCATAGGTCGTCTGTTTAAGCAACGCGTTGTTCTTTATGATACATCTTTTCATTTCATTATTAAACATAAACAACGCCTTATTAACCCCATACGCTTTCTTATTAAGAATGACAACTATATTATTCGTATCATTATGAAGGTAATCATTCACTGGTATATTTTCTAAATTAATCGGGTCATATACTAACAACCTCTCCATACGTACGTTTCCTATACTATATCCGTATATAAAATATAAAAATAAATATGATATATACATATATATTACATATATTACATATATTACATAATACCATCTAACGTGTTATAAGCACCGCACAAGAATAAGCAACTGTTCCCACGCACATAATACCTATTGCTCGATTCTTAGCAAGTTTTAGTTCCGCTTCTTTCTTCTTCATTAAGTCTCTTCTTTTTTCTAATTCATTGAAGCAATCGCCCCAATACTCGTCATAGCGTATCTTTTCGATAACATTCTTTATGACAGCCCTCTCATAGATAGGCAATCTATTCATTGCTTCTTCATAATCCCGAGATATATTCATTGCTTCTTCATAATCCCGAGATATATTCATTGTTTGTGTGTATAAAAGTAATGAGATAGCGAATGAAAGCGATGATAAGCAATTTTTATAATAATATCCATCTAACGTGTTATAAGCGTAAAACCTACATAGGCGACTACTCCTACGCACGACGCTATATGTATATTTCTTGTAATTTTTATATTTCTTCTTAATTTTTTAAGTCTTTCAATTTGTTCTTCTTGGAGTCGTCTATTACCGCATATTATATCAGCCATATTATCATCCTGTATTTTTTGGATAAAATCCTTGATAACCGCCCTTTCGTTGATAGGCAATTTATTCATTGCTTATTCATATTCTTTAAGACACAAAAACGAATCAATTTTTATAAATAGAATAAAAATAAAAGACTTCGTCAGACGCCAGACTCGCCCTTAACTTATATCCTGTTGCGAGAGGCATAACTTGATTTCACCCAAGGACGCTATCGTATATCGCAAGATAATCGGGTAATTGTTTTTAAGATATATCTCAACGGTATTCGAGAGATTGGTACATTTCGTGAAGATAGACAGATATTTAAGACTGAATATCCCTTGAATGATTTCTTGGTCTTCTTCACCACTATTCTTTTTTATGGTGATGGATTGCGACTTCTCGGCACCCAGTATCGTCTCTTGATAGCAAAAGTCCCCCTTACAACTCAAAATCAACTTGTCGTTGATGTTGCGAAACTCAATGAACTCCGCCAAATTGTGCATGTCCCGAATAATCTTTTGAAGATACGACGAAGGCATATTGATAATCGTATGAAAATCTACTGGCGGTATCTGGATATTTAGCACATCAATATCAAGCACCGAGAGTTTATAATTCGTCTTATAGTTCTTCTCGTTGTTATCAATCGTGATACCGAGATGGTTCGGGTCGTCTTTCAAGATATACAATGATAAGATGTCGTTGTTCGTAATCGTCTTAATCAGAGCGTGTAGCCGTAGCATATTGATACCGACATATATCTTTTTTTCACATTCATATACCTCAAACTTGTCTGCTTCGAGTTTGAGATGTATCAATACAATATGCGTATTGTCCATCGCGACAATCTTGATACCCGTCTCGTCTATCTCTAAATTGACATCCATAAGGATTTCCTTCAAGGCGTCTATCACCTGCTTAAAGGTGGATGCCTGTATTGTTTTGATATTTAGCAAATATATATTGCTATCATCCATTAATAAGCACTTTGTTTATTCCTTTACATATATTTCTTATATACTCCTCATAACATTATAATCTTTAAAAACTTTATAAAAAGAAAAAAGAAATCTAAATATTCCTTAAAATATCTTCCTACTTAAAGGATACTCTTTAAAATATTGGCTGGTGCGAATGCTTCTTGTGCTTTTCCTTGTAAAAGTGCGGTTGGGTTGGCTAATGCTTGTGCGAATGCTTCTTGTGCTTTTCCTTGTAAAAGGGCGGTTGGGTTGGCTAATGCTTGTGCTTGTGCGAGTGGGTTAGAGGCAAATGCTGTGATATCATTAGGTATGACGGCAGATAAATCCGAAGGCATTAAACTATCTGTCGTTGCTTCCGTTTCCACCGCATCCGCATCTGTCGCTTTCGGGACTTTCGCTGCTTCCGCTACCGCTTTGCTAAGTTCCGCACCTGAATACACGTCAAACATCGCCTTGATGTTCGTTAAATATCTTTCTAATAATAGAAGATGTATATATTGCTTCGAATGCTCTGGTATCGCATCCGCATTCACTAAGACGTCATACTCGATGTCTGTTCGTCCATATCGCATCAAATACATACTATACGCATATATCGCAATCAAATACAAATACACCAAATACCAATATACATACTTGCTATTACAATCCTCCCCGCCATTCTCATTGGATAACATACAGTAGTTGATATTCAACAAGTTTAATACCGTGTTTATCACATACGATACCAAAGCGATGATGATGATGATATTGATAATTTTGAAAAATAGGCTGATAATCGTATAATTCGAAGCACTATATCTACATAGTAAATAATAATATACATAACTGGATACGTTTATTAACGTGATTGTTATCAAACTATAAAACAACGAGCAGAAATTGACATAACTAATCATATATGCCAACGCCTTTCCTTTTGGGGGAATTATGTGTATAGCGATTGCGTATAGAAGACACCCCCCTGCGACGAATCCTAAACATATTCCAAATATCGTGAGCATATAGACAAACGACTTCTCGTTATCGCTATATTCCGACAATATCTGGTGGTCATAGAAGGTTATATTATTATAATAGGGTATATTGTATTTCGATTCGGTGGATACGACGTCGAGGTCTGTCTCTGCAATAGTACATTTATAAAGAAATAAAGTATCTGCTGCTGCTGCGTCGTAATTATATACCTTATTCACGTCATTGTAGAATACCGTATCTCCGTCCGTCCCGATGATGGTTTTCAAATACCCTTCGAATATGTCATAATTCGTTGCGAAGCAACTATAACAAGCGGTCTTAAATATTTTAATCAAATTCGTCTCGTCATTCCCAGTAAGAACAATGTTGTTCATTTTGAATAAATGACGTATCCTGTTATCTATCGCACTTCCATCTTTACATACGAAATTCATAATAAGATTGGCATACGCAATCGCGTTTTTCAATCTATCCTTCTTATTCGTGTCCTTGCCAAATACATCTTCTAAATCTGACGTTTTAAACGGATAATCCTTGATTTTTTGTAATAATTTAACCTGCTTATTCTTCGTGTATTTTATATCCTTCACATATTTTTGAATAAAAAAATCAGAGGCTTTTTTAATATCGTATTTGATATGTATTATCTCCCTACTCCCCATCGCACCCTCGTCTAACCCTTTCGAAATGAAGCGTCTTATGATACTCAGTATTATTTTCTGTTGCTTTCCATAAATGGCGTTCGCAATCGTTTTGCCACTAAGAACAAGGTTCTGTTCCTCTAATGTTATAAAGGTGTCGCTATTATTCACTCGATATAAATCATTTAAATACGAACCGCGGATGCCAATCGTATCGCGAATATTATTATAGCCGGGTATCACTGGGTCGGTCGTCTTATGATATAGATTCGTCCCAAACATCGCGATAATCGCGAGAGGGTTAAACAACAAGTCGCTACCGCCGCTACCGCCGCTACCGTCTTCATATACGGAGCATTTGCCATTCTTATTCAGTGTCGGCACAATCGATGTCTTGCTGTTATCACAATACGTATAGCATTTGCCGACGGACATCATATCTGTAAAAGGGTATTTGTTGATTCGATTGCGATTATGATAATTCGGGATACAGAACCAATGTTGCCACTTTTCGCTACAATGTGCCGTTTCTTCTGTTAAAAAATAATGGTTGTCCGTGGTGGGTGTTAAGGCGATTTCGTTTTTCGCGATTTTAATATTCTCTGGTTTTATATTTTGAAACACAGGATTTGTAGTATTCACCGTATATTTGTTCGCGTCGTCCTTACATACATACTTATTTGTTGATATTCCTTCGCATATACTCATTTAAAAATATATTAGATAATAAATATACAAGCATCCGTCTATCGACGCCGACTCGGTCTCCGTCTATCGTCTTCTATCGAATACCTTCGGTCGATAATGAGATTCTTACTGGTTCAGGTATCAAACTTATATGATAATCGGCAAGTGCCTTTTGATTGATACTACATTTTCCGTCGCTATCGCTTTTATACGCTGGTATATCACCACCAATCGCCTTCCCTTCCTTGTCTTTTCGTATCACGTTGTCTAATTTCTGACAATCGATTCGCCATACCTTTTCATTCTTATTTTCAACGCGATTCATCACCTTCCATTTCTCATTCATAAAGGAGAACTCAGTATTACCTTTGAACCTCTCTTCTGGCAAAAGAACATTGTAATATTTGTTGTCATCGATGGAGACATCGCCAAAATATAGATTAACTTCATCCTTAGCGAATACATCGGAAAGCATTATATAGGATAAGTTATCGTGCGAGTTGCCTTTGATTTCTTCTCGGTCGATTAGCCCCGTATCGTTGTCATCTCCCGCATTTCCAAAAAGCCCCGTAGTGGACATCTTAAAGTTCTTTAACATATTCATAAAATAGTTATATGTATCGATAATATCCTTGAAGAACGAAAGATACGAGTTCGAACCCTCGATATCCGCCTCATCCTTCACAACGTCTTTATTCGCCTCCGCCTCCCTTTCTTTCTTTTTATCCAAAGCCTCCTTTATAAGTCCTAAGATAACATAGATTAGCCATACCAATATTATAAATCCCACAAACACGGGGTTTCGTAGCAACGCCGCGATAGCAGGAACAATGAGTTTTACGACTTCTACCACCATTCGCACAACGAATGCGACGCCTTCGAAGAATGCTACAACGACTGACTTGAAATTATCAATAAATATATTAAACCATTTTCTTAAATTATCACTCGAATGCCTCGCGTTTGCGTTGTATTCTTTCATATTCTCAATATACTCTGTGTGTTCGCGGTCTTCGCGTATTTTCCGATTCGTGATGATTGCCTCCAAAGCCTTCATTTTCAATTCTTCAATCTTCTTCGTCGTGTCATCAAGATTTCTTTTTACAAATTCCAAAGTTTCCGAAACTTCGGATAGATGCTTATTATAAATCTGCGTATCGTCTTTGTTATCACTTTCGCATACTTTCAACCTTCGAAATAGAATATAGGTACAAAACAGATAGATTTCATTAAACGTATTGAAAATCACGAGTGGTTCGCTTACTTCATCATAAGCGTTTATCAAATGTTCGTTGTTCTCGCCGCTACCGCCGCTTCCGCCGCTTCCGCCGTGTCTGTTGCTGCGATACATTAATATAAGATATGGGAGCATTGGTATTGCCAAAATAATTGCGATTATAATCCATATATAAATTGTAAAATAATTGAGATTATTATTATTATCCATCCAATAATTTATATTACTCTTATAATATATAATAATAATTATTACGTGATAATATTGTGGTTTTTATTATATTCATAGTAAATAAATAATCATCATATGATGTATGGCAGCGTCGGCAGCGGCGGCTACGGCTACGGCTACCTCTATGCCTTCATTTTCCTGCTCCTACTATATGCGTCGCTATACTACATATTCTATGACGAACTTATCATCTACCAAGTAGAATCGAGGTATTTCGATTTTAATCTGCTCTACAAAAAGCAACCCATCATCATCCAAGATAGTATCACGAATATCGACGAAATCTTAGTGGATTGGTTCAACTATAATATCGTCGAATATGATGTGCTTATCCCGAACATCTGGGGATGGAATCGAAACCATCACAAGTATCTTCTTATCTATGCCGATGCCAGTGAAGAAAACTCTGTCGAAATAACGCTCGGGAATCCTCTCACAAAGCAAGAGAACAACGTTCCTATATCACACGACATATTACCCCAAACGCTCACAACAATCCCATTAAATAAAAATAAGATTCTTATCATCCCCTTTAAATGGTTTTATCATATCAACATCATCTCGGGAAACCCGCGATTCTTCGGAATACACGACTACATAACCTATGGACTGACCTTCGGTATCAATAAAAATAAATAATAATAGTAAAGGTATATAAGGAAAAGCCGATGGCTGCGAAGAGAACGATATCTGTGAATATATTATATTTCCTTATTGTTATCTTGGTATTCTTGCTATTGATTGTTAGCACTTTGTTATATTATAAAATCGTTGAGAAAAATGTCAAGGTGGTTGATAGGTGTCCGCCTTGTCCGTCGTGTCCGTCGTGCGTGTCGTGTCCGAAGGCAGAAAGCACCATTCCAGTATATCCCAAGGAACTGCCAACGTATGATGGCAATCGCGAGAACCCCGTCGCTCCCGCCGCTAACACCGCTTATCAGCAAGTAGGCATCTTAACATCCAATGACGAGACTGAGCCGACCATATTGCCGTTGTTTAGCAAACGAGCAAATAACCATAGAGATAGATGGAATTACTATACGACGACGGATAAAAATACGATGCTTCGATTGCCGATTCGCCACGATAATATGAATTGCGACGATGACATCGGATGTAATGAAATATACGACGGGAACACATTGTATATCGAGATGTATAAAGGTAAGACATTTAAGGCTACGATATATAAGAAGCAGACACTGTCCTATTTCGCGGATAAATATTAAAATATATGAATACAAATAGATATGCCGCCTAAGCAACCTAACTTAGGTATATGTTCGCGTATTCTAAGACCGATGCAGAAGACTAAGAATATTTGCTGGTTTTTGGCGATTATAGTGATTATGTTTTACAGTCAGCGTAGTCGCAGAGTAATAATGGAGGCATCGAAAACGTGGGATATACGAGGAAAGACGACTATGGAAAGAATCGTATTTTCATTATTTAAAAATCTGTTGTATGATAGATACTTAATTGTTGGAGACGACCCTCATAATAGTAAGGAATACAGAACATTTAATGAGGCTACGTTTGTAGAAATATTAAAACGGTTATTCGAAATGAATAGTAATGATTTTCCATATAATCCAGACGATAACAAAAGATACCATATGGATTCTTATATATACAAACTATATAACTTATTAGGCGTTGATTGTAAAATGTTTGATTATGAACCGGCACCAAAATACAAAGGAGAACTTTATTATTCAAGTATTAACAAAGAGTTTGACCATAACATTTCTATATCTTCTATCGATAATACAGTACCCTATATTCCAGGATTGCCACCCTACATTTTAAACCCTAATGTAGGTGTATATAAGGACGATGGACATGCTCCTTCTATATTAATTATTACAAGAACCCCTTTTTTAACACCATTCGCAAATAATAAAATTGTTGATGACAATATAACGAGAGAATTATCTTCTATGAAACAAAAAATAACATATAATGGCTTTGAGTATAACTTAGATTCAGTATATTTAATAAATGCGAACAGTGACCACGCTATCGTAGGAATGACTTGTAAAAATAAGAAGTATATATTTAATGGAGAACCTTATATGGGTAGAAGAAACTTTCCGTGCGTACTTATCCCACATAATTGGAATATACTACAAGATAGAGACTTTTATCTATGGGATAATGATTGTGAATTACACGACAAAGCACAAAAAACAAACATAAACCGTTATAATTTTAGCGAAGGTAAAAGAAGGTTTATATATGTTCGTAAAAATGCGAGTAGGGATACATCGCATTCGAAGGAATCGGATGTAGCAAAATATCGTCAAGAACAAAGAGATGTCGATATTTCAGATAAACAAAGAGAGACTGTGAGATTAGAAGAAGCGAGATTGCGTTTTCAATCGGATGTAGAAAAAGTTCATCAAGAAATTAAAGAAGATGCGTCAATTCAAGAAAAACGAAGAGAGACTGTGAGATTAGAGGAACAAATTAAAGAAGAGGCAATTCCTAAAAAACCCAACCCATCCCAATTAGCACGACTATTGACTCCCTTATCTCTTTTTATTCCTTCTCTGTTTCCTAACAAAATAGAAAAAGAAAAAGAGCGGAAGCGTCTATCAGACGAACGAAGAGAAACTGCGAGATTGCGTCAGAAAGAAGAGCGAAGAGAGGCAATTCGATTGCGTCAGAAAGAAGAGCGAAGAGAGGCAATTCGATTGCGTAAGGATGAAGAGCGAAGAGAGGCAATTCGATTGCGTCAGGAAGAAGAACGAAAGCGTCTATCGGATGAACGAAGAGAGGCAGTTCGATTGCGTCAGGAACGAAAGCGTCTATCGGATGAACGAAAAGAGGCAGTTCGATTGCGTCAGGAAAAAGAACGAAAGCGTCTATCAGACGAACGAAGAGAAACTGCGAGATTGCGTCAGGATGAACAGAAGAAAGAAGAAGAAAAACGGCATTATGAAGAACAGATGGTATTAATTAAAGAAGAAGAGCAAAAGCAACGAAATATATTACATAAATCCGCACCGCAAATAGATGAATTAGTAAATATCATGTCAAACTTTACATTAGATGACAAAAAGATAAACAAAAAAAGAATTAGAAAAAGCAACAGCAGTCCGAAAGTTATAAAAAGGCGACCTCTAAAAAGAATTAGAAAAAGTAATAGCAGTGGCAGTGCGAGGCGACCTCTAAAAAGATATAAGGGACGTGTATCACCACGAGTATCACTATAAATATGTTCGCATCATCAAAGCAAATGCGGGATTTATGATGATACCATATTTTCATCTAATAAGTTATCGATGACGTCATTTGTAATAATAGTGCTGTCTCTCATATTGTGTCCTGTAAAATACATAATCACATCATCATATCGTTCGTGTTCTCCAAAAAGGCTTCTTGTAGTAACATTAACATCATCTCTATTTTCCATTATATTATTTATTTCATCGATTGATAAGTTTAGATGATTAGCAACTCTTGCTGTAAGAATATGTTCCTTTATATAATTTTTTATATGGCATCTTTTACAATATTTATATTTATAAAATAGGCTCTTTGGTTTTGTTATTTTACAAGTATCACATTTCCTTAGAGGGTCGCCAATATCCATTTTATATAATGTGTTCTATTTACTTACTTATATGGATTTTTAGAAAGTCTAAAAGATTTGGAAAGTCTAAAAGATTATAGAAATAGTTAAGAACCTTCTATAACCTTTCGAAGTTCTCTAACATATCCTGAGATGCTCTACGCCGCTTCACATCACAAGTATTACTAAACATATACTTTGGGATATTTAGATGTAAAATGAATATTGAGAAAGGCTAAGTATAATATCTGTGGTTCGAATATAAAAAATGATAATTATATTGTTAAATATTATAAACAACAAAATGGAAATAACAACTGATTTGAGTAGTCTTACTGTTGATGAATTGATAGAAATCTGTAAGGAACGATGTTTTGATTCGAATGATTATCTTACAAAAAGTAATAAACCTCGTGCTAAAAGCGTATTAATTAGAAATATAGAGAAGGATATGAAAGAAAAGGGAGAAGAAAAACCGTATAAGGCAAAATCATCAAATAATAATATAGACATAGGAATGGAAGAAGAGCAAACATTTATGAACGAAGAAGTTCAAGATATAAACGAGATTGTCTGGACGTTGGAAGAAAATAGCGATACCAACGTAAATTATAAACAGATGAAAGATAAGTTAAAGAATACTATCAAGAGTTGTCATAATTTATTGAGAGATGATAATTCGGTTGTCGGAACAAAAGCACAAAATGATATTATGAAAATCTTAACAATTCGTATCTTACAATCTCAATTTGAAAATGAGGAGAGTGAATTATACAAGAAGTGTAAAAAGTTATTCGACGAGGATGGTATAACGCTCGAAAAATACGAAAAATATATGTCGTATTGTTGCGACTTAACTAAGATAAGGAAATCAGACAATCCCTTAAATGAATGGAAGATGTATGTTCTAAATTTTCTACAAAAAATATTTAAAGGTATATACTCCGATGAAGATAGCACCTTTAATTTTGGCAAGGATGAAAAAACCCTTATGAAACTCATCGAAATTATTTGTAAATTAGAGATTGATAAGGATTTTATAGATGCATTCTCTACATCATACGGAGATATTCACGAAGCATTTCGTGAATATAGTGGAGGCAAGGGTGCGAAGGAACTGGGACAATTTTTCACACCAAGGCATTTAATTCACTCCCTTTTGCACGGATGCGGATTAAATGATATTATCAAGGGTTATGGTAATCCGTCGATATATGATTGTTGTATGGGGACTGGTGGTTTATTGACGAGGGCATATAGTAATGGTAATGTATCACCTGCGAACATTTATGGATGTGAAACGGAAAAAGATACTATTAAGTTCGGACAATGCTCACTATTACTTGCGACGGGCGAGTTTAATAGTAATATCCAGTTATGTAATAGCGTATGTGATAACTCATTTATCGGCACTAAAAAGTTCGATGTTATATTTACAAATCCTCCATTTGGAACAAAGATGGGCTACAAAGATTTAGAAAAGAGGTTCAATGAGAATAGAGATAGTAATAGCAATGGTGTAAATTTTAAAGATGTTTATCCGATTGATACAAATAATGGAGCGTGTCTATTCACTCAGCATTGTATATATATGCTCGAAGATAATGGAACGTGTGCGATTGTATTGCCAGATGGAGAGTTATTTACAGGTAATAAGTTTAAGAAGTTTCGCAAATATATGTGCGATAATGTTAATATTCTTAAAATTATAAATGTAAGTGGTAAAGCGTTTGAACATACATCAATTAAAACGGCTGTTATAATATTTCAAAACAATGGTTCGACTAAAAATATAGAGTTCTTAGATATTCCCGACGATTGTAATAGTGTTAAGAGACTTATGATAGTTCATATCAATAATATTAAAAATAATAATTATAATTTGAGTTATTCCGCATATATAAAGAAGGAAGAAAGACAATATAATGATGGTATTGTCGTGAAGACGCTTGGAGAGATTTGTGAGTTTCAAAATGGCAAAAGAATTGTTAAAGGACAAGTAGAAACAGGGGAATATCCAGTATTAGGAGGAGGAGGTTTTACATCATTTTATACTAATGAATATTCAAGAGAAGGTAAAACATGTAAAATAAGTAGAGAAGGAATGTCTTTACATAATTGTGTTATGATATTAAATGAAAAATATTATTTAAATAGTCAGGGTTTTACAATTAATTCTAAAAATGATAAAATGATGATTAATGAATATTTATGGTATTATTTAGATAATAATAAAGAACAAGTATTTAAATGCGGAAGAGGAACAGCACAGAAAGCAATTGATATAGATGAATTTAAATCAATTAAAATCCCAATCCCTTCCATCGAGAGACAGCAAGAAATTGTAGAGGAATGCGAACAGATTACAAAGAGCATAGACACAATTAAATTAAGAAAGGAACAGTTAAAAAGTGATGGGATATTGTTTAAAAAATATTATAAAAAAAATGTATTAGATGAAATCTATAAGAATAGTGAGGTGAAGACGCTTGGGGAGGTTTGCGAGAAAATTTGTTCTGGTAAATTTAATTCAAAAGATTGTAAAATATCTGGAAAATATCCATTTTATACAAATAAAGCTATTAATCCAGAAGGATATACAGATGACTTTTGTTTTGATTATGAAAAATATCTCATAATAATTAAAGATGGAGGCGCAGGTAATAAAAAATACGGCGAACATATTGGATTAGGAAAAGTATTTAAAGTAAATGGTAAATCAGCGGGAACATCGCATCAATATGCTTTAATTCCAAAAAAAGAATTTAATTATGACTATTTATATCAATATTTGAAATTTATCAAAAATGATATTATGGATTTAGCACATTATACTACAGGATTAGGATGTATAAAAAAAGGAGATATTGAAAGTTTAAAAATTCCCATCCCGTCGCTTGAAAATCAAGAGAAGATAGTCGCATATTACGAACAGATGAACGACGAATATAAAAAACACATATTAGATAGAATAGAGGAATATAATAAAGAGTTAGAAATGTTGAAAGACTTATGCGTTAATATGTTCTATGTCAGTTGAACGTCAGTTGAACTTTCATTTATATTCCCCACCATAGAACCGCAATAGGTTTGTATTCGGTATCTTATTATCTTTCGAGTTTAAGTAATTTATTTTTACATCATCGTCATCATCGTCAATATCGTAATCTATATTTTTTATTGCTTTCATACATTCGTTCCTATTATAGTAGGGGCATTCGCCTTCTTTATATGTATTATACCACGCAAACTCCTTAAATTTAGAAAATAATTCTGGCACTTCTGGCAATCCAAGATGAATATATTTAGTGCTGTATTGCTCGTAATCTTGTGAAGTATGTATATTATACAACGTCAAATGCCTTGTAATCCGTTTATCAGTCCAAGTAATCGAATTGCCATTTCGAATAATATTTAGCAATTTCGCTTTCACTTCTTCACAACCTTTATAAATTTCACTATCATTTTCATTTATACTCTTATCCTTCTTCTGTTTTATGCTATTAAACTTGATGATATCAAAGGTAAGTTTAATATGAGTAAGCAAATATTTTAACACCTCTATAATTCTTTTATATTCATTTGCTGTATCCTCATCGCCTTCTAAGAATGTCGGCATATAAATATGAAGCACCTTATCTAAGTTCGTTCCATCAATGCCTAACATATCAGGACGCATACCACGTCCTATCGTTTGAATGATATCTTTCGCAGATAGTTTAGGGTCGCTTAAAAATATTGTATCAATCTTATTAAAGTCGTACCCCATCGAATATTGTGCAACCACATAACCAATGCTATTCTCAGTTTTTTCAAAACTTTTAATATCCTTATAATTGTAATGTAAAAGACTACCATCAATATCAGTTAAGTCAATATCATTATAATCGCTTAGTAAAAGGAATGGAAGCACTGTCGTAAATCCCTTTATATAGTATTCATAATGTTTTATAAACAATACACGAGCATTCGCTCTATTATTGTGAAAACTCATACCAAACATCTTTTTATTTTCTTCGAAATTTTTAAGATTATACTCTAAGATGTTCGGGTCATCCTTCCTCGCAGAGAAGATATACGGGTTGATATTACATAAGTATTTATCGTCTATTAATTGCTTTACTGAAACATCATTAATAAGTTCGCCGTATGTTTGCCTATGTTCCTTTATATAGTTTTCATCGGGTGATGCGGATGTGAATAAGCGATAAGCGATATGCTTATCGTCATTAAGTAAAAACTCTTTACATTTATCGAGTGTAGTACCTACCCAACCTTCAAGAGACCAATGGGCTTCGTCGAACCAGATGAATATATTACATATATTATATTTTATAATTGCGTCATATATTTTATTACAAGATTGAATACAAGATACTATTATCGTATTCTGTGTGTGTTTCTTTGTAATACGTGTGATATCATCAATTATCGTATAATTATCTTGAAGTATATCTACATATTTTCTGCTTACATTCTGTTCATTGATAATTTTTCGAGGGCTAAATATTACTATAATTTTTGGTTTTATATTATTGATTACATTATATACAATGACAGATTTCCCACCACCCGTTGGTAGTTCTAAATAACATCTATATTTATCTTGCATCTGTGGTATTATTTTATCTATTAATTCCTGCTGATATATTCTCAATGTAATACTTGATGTTGGCAGTATACATTCACAATTAACACAATTAGGACACATATAACATTCTTGGCTTTCGTCGTCACTCGTGTCGAAATCTTGATGCGGATGTTCTCTATTTTTATTATAGTTATCATAGTATTCTTTGATTTCTAAATTTACATCATCTACAACAATCTTCTTCGCTTTTAATCCTAATATATCAAAGTCATCTAACATAATTCTTTCGAAAACTTCTAAACCCTCTTTGTATATAAACTCATTTGAGCCGTTATTTGCGACTAAATATGATGTAATTGTTTCTAAATTATCGAATGGATATTTATATTTTTTTTTCATTTTTGCTATCCTGTTTGATGATAACTGATAAACTATCTTATCATACTCGTTAAATACCATCGAATATTCAGTCGCTCTATCGATTTCATATAATGCTATATAGGTAGATAAATAGGAATGTTGTTCGTGGCTATCTTTAATACGCTGTATTGGATTTTTGGTATATCCAAACTTAAACTTATTTTCGTATTGCCAATCTTTGTTCGCAAGAATATATATATATTCTTTCATTGATTGATATATAATCTAAATATCTTAATATCAATTTTTCAAATACAAAACAAAAAAGATAGTTAAGAGCCTTCTATAACCGCAAAGTAATCTCTCGAAGTTCTCTAAATAATACCTGCGATGCTCGACGCCGCTTCGCTACTTCGTGTCTGCCGACTTTTTAGAGAAAACAAGGCATATTCTTATTACCATTATGATAACAAAGGATTACTAATAATAACCTAAAAGTCGGCAGATACGCTACGAAGTAGCGGTGTTTAGCATCCCGAGTATTACTAAGCATATACTTTGATAT
>Ga0194055_10000474_pt1 | contig 32396 bp, 17 predicted proteins | sample SepL449m_MetaG_FD_155482 | JGI IMG/M metagenome (GOLD analysis project Ga0194055, IMG submission 155482) | Anoxic zone freshwater microbial communities from boreal shield lake in IISD Experimental Lakes Area, Ontario, Canada - Sep2016-L442-9m | ecosystem: Environmental > Aquatic > Freshwater >... | reverse complement strand
GAGCTTCGCCGCTGCGAAACAACACCTGCCGCCGAGCCGCAGTCCCCAGTGCGGTCCAGACCGCCAGCGGCGTCGCCAGGCCTAATGCACAGGGGCAGGCGATCAGGGCCACCGACAGACCGGTCATCACACCTCGCTCCAAACCAAACTGCCAGGCATGCCACGATCCCGCCACGATGGCGACCAGCGAAACTGCTGGCAGAAAGCCTGAGGCAATTCGGTCGGCCAGTCGTTGATAGCCGCCGCGTGCTGTGCGAGCCTCACGGAGTGCCGTCAGCAGTCGCGACAACGCCCCTTGTGCAGCATCAGCACTCACGCAGATTCTCAACTCACCGTCGAGGGCCAGTGATCCCGCCAGGGCCTGGTCATTCGATTGCTTGACGACGGGCCAGCTTTCCCCCGTCAGCAGTTGCTGATCCACATGTGATGTCCCATGGGTGATGACTCCATCGGCAGGAACTCGCTCACCCGGCAGAATTCGGACGATGTCACCGATGCGCAGTTCGGCCAGTGACAGTTGTAATTCGACATCACCCCGGACGACGCGTGCCGTTTCTGGCAGCAGTTTTTCCAGTTCCGACAGAGCACTCGTTGCTTGTTGTTTGCCATGTGCTTCAAACCATCGTCCCAGTGTGATCAGGACCAGGACGACGCAGCCAACTTCGAAGTAAACGGCGCCACTTCCTCGCACGACCGAGACCGCCGAGAATCCATAGGCCGCGAGGACTCCAACGCAGACCAGCAGATCACTGGCCGCGATCCCTCGCCGCAGGTCGCTGATGGCGTTCTCCAGCAGTGGCTGACCGAGTAACAGCAGCACTGGCAGTGAAAAGATCAGCCCCAGATATCGAAAGAGAGACTCCAGCGGCGCAGCCAATCGGTCTGGCGAATCGACGGGGAAGAAATCCTGAGACCACAGGGCCATGGTGAACGCTACAACGTTCATCGTGCAGAATGTGGCGGCCCCCAGCTTCAGAAGCAGGGTTCGATTTGCCCCTTCTTCCCCTTTTGACTGCGTGACTTCGGCGGCAAATCGGCAACCGTAGCAGCAATACTGAGGCTCGGTATCGTCGCTCGACATCCAGCCGGAAACAGGCAGGCCGCAGTAATCGCAGTTCATGGCGTGGCCGATGCTACGAGGCCTGATCCAGGCGAGCTTCGTTGTCCAGCATCACTTGCTTGGGACCTTCAACGTTGTGAAACATCCCCTGCATCATGGCCCAGCAGAACAGACAGAAAAAACCGACACTCGCCAGCAGGTAATTCAGAATTGGTGTAATCGCGAAGACGCCGTCTGATTCACCACGGTAGATGTGAATGAACTCGATAAACTTGCCCGCGAATCCGTATAAGCTGGGGGTCAGGACTGCCAGTGCAAGCAGCGCGGTGATCAGATGGTGGCGGCGGTTCTTCTGGACTGCGGCAGTGGACATCGTGAATCCCCTTTCCTCTGACAACTCAGCAGGACACAATCGAATTTCGGCGAGTACGAAAAATCTCATTTCGCTGCAGCATCATCCGGCTTTGTTTCCGCCAGGGGAATATCCTTGAGTGGCGATTGTTCATATTGTTCGAAATAGGGGTAGCTTTCCAACCACGAACCGAGCCATTGCACATAAGCAATCAGCACCAGTCCCCGACGGTTCGGCTTGTCGGGTGATCCGTCGAACAACCAGGGATACCCAGGCATCGGCGACTTATCAGACAGTCGTTTTGGCTCGAAGAAGTGAACGGCGTGCCAGTCGTTGGAGCGGCGTCCCCCTTCACGACTGAGGTCTGGTCCGACACGTCGCGTACCGAACATGACCGGCCGTTGCAGTTCGTTCTGATATTCCTTCGATTCGGAAACCGGACCCCAGCGTTTATCTTCGTTGGATACAGGACGGACAAACTGGCTGTGGCAGTGCCAGCAACCTTCGCCGACATAAATCTTGCGACCGGCCAAGAGCGCTTCGGCACACTTTTCGTTCCACCACTTCTGCTGTTCCGTTTCGCTGGCCGGTGGTTCACCGAAGGCCTTTTTGAATTCTTCCGGATAACGCCGGGCGAGGTCTTCAAACTGGTAACGCAGATTGCCATTCACGACTTCCAGAGCCGTTTTCTCTGGCAGATCTCGGTACATGATGACCGGCACCACGACGTTCGATACGAACGCCAAGCCGAAGAAGAACAGCCCGGCGATCAGCAGGACACCCGACTTACTTTCAAACATGATTTGATCCAGTCATCACGAACATTCGGAAACGCTGTCGTTACCGCTTTATTTCCAGTCAGGCTGCACTTGTGGTCGTCACACTCTTCGACTTCAGCCACGTCTGATAGATATTCACAACAAATGCCAGGAACCCGCCCACCATCGCCAACCCGGCGACCAAGCGCAGAATCCAGAATGGCTGCGATCCATCGACTGATACTTCCCACATTTCCAGCGAAGCCCACCAGAAGCCCTGGAAGACCCCCAGCAGGATCAGGTCGGCCGCCATCACAAACAGCCCTACGGTCGACAGCCAGTAGTGATATTCACAAAGCTTCTTGCTGTACCACTCCGTCTTGAACAGGCGCGGGAACAGGTAAATCATGATCCCCTGCAACCACATCGAAAAGACGCCAAACATCACCATATGAGCATGTCCGACGACCCAGTCGCTGAAGTGAATCAGGGCCTGGAATGGCAACGTGGTCTGAAATGCACACTGCAGACAGGTCAGGAAGTAGAAGACCATTCCTGTATAGAACCATCGCAGCGGCATGTTGTCGTAGAAGGCCCGACCAGTTCCTCGCAGTGTCACGAAGAAGTTGATCACAACGGTCATGACCACCATTTCCACAGCGATGGTAGAAACGATCGCACCGTGCTGCAGGAACATTGGAATGGGCGTGTACAGGAAGTGGTGGATCCCCTGCAACGGATAGAAGAAGGCAAGACCCCAGAAGCCGACCAGCGACAATCCGTGACTCCACATTGGCTTTTTGAGCAGGATCGGCACGAAGTAGTACATCAATCCCCAACCGAGCGGCGTAACGAACAGACCGACCAGATCGTGGATGAACAAGCCCCCGACTGCGCCGGCACTGGAACCGCAGAGGAAGTATTGAGGAATAAAGTTCCCCATCGCATACGTTAGAAAGGTCCAGATAAACGCTGCCATAAAGTACCACAGGGTGACATACATCGGCCCCTTCATCTTGACGATGGGAGCCATGAAGTTAATTGCGACGAGCAGCAGGCCGAGTTGCGCGACCGGATCAATCCAGACGGGGGTTTCACCCCATTCCAGCCCTTGAGCTTCACCCAGCAGAATCCCCACTGCCGTGCTGAGTACAACCAGTTGCCACGCTCCGTAAATCAGGTACGACAGTCCTTTGTGAAAGACCGGCCGCAGCGTCAGGCGAGGAACCGCCCAGTGCAGTGCACCGAGAAATGCGTTCGCCAGCCAGCCGTATGCGATCGCATTCGTGTGAATCATGCGCCAACGACCGGGTGACATCAGCTCGATACCGCGCAGGGGATTCATGTGCACCAGTTGCAGTGCCATCAGAAATCCACCCATCATCGAGATGAACAGATAGGCCAGTGCCGTGACGAAGTACAAACTGACCAGTCGTTCGTCGACCAGGTCGTCGTGCCGTGGCAATGGTGTTGAAGCCGATTCCGTATTCATACTTGCTCCAGAACCCAATCAGTGGTTCGTGTCATTCAGCGTTTAATCTCACGTCCGCTTAAGTGTCCGAAACCCATGTTCACGCGTTTGAAGTGTCGCCAACTCGGCGGTACGGGGCGTATTCACCCAGAGGTGCCAGCAGCGCCATCGCCCAGCCGAAAATCAGGTGAGTTCCCACAGCCACCCAGATCGGCAGATGATTAGGATCGACGATCCAGTTCCCTCCGAACAGCATTGGCTGCAGCCAACTGAGGATTCCATAGAAGGCCACCACCCAGACAGCGATGGCGAGGACCGAACCAACGATCAATCGCTTGGCGAGACTTGGTGGTTGAGCGAATTTCTGAATGGCAACCTGGAACAATATCCCGAGGACCATGCCTGTTCCGATGTACAGGCAGCAACCGAAAATCAGCAGCAGGTTGTCATCGACAGCCTGATTCTTCGCTCCCGCAGTTGCCAGTTGCAGTGCCTTTTCACCCAGCGGAAAAGTGAGATAAACGCGAATCAGTTCCAGCGGATGTCGTCCCGCCAGTGGAGCCCCCAGCATATTGACCAGCAGAGCGATCAGCGCGGCAACACCACCCAGCAGGAAGCCTGTCGTGGCGTAGTATGCTGCGTAGAACTCCGTCGGCTTCCAGGCCACATCGGACTGGGCGTCTGATAACTCGCGTTCAAGTTGCGCCACTCGCAACTTGAGCTCTTCGAATTCCTGCTGCTTTGTGGGCACGGTGTTATGATCCACGGTTCGGTTACCTCGCGCCAGTTATTCCGGTTGATCCGACTTGGGCTGAGCAGTACTCAGGGTCGTAATGTAAGGAGCGATACTGCCTGAAGGAGGCTGTTCACCGGCACGGCGACGGCCAGAGACATGCAGGACATATGCAACCAGATTCCAAGCCATCTCAGGGTCTTGTGCCAGTTCGCGTCGGAACTCGGGCATCGGAGTCCCGTTGATCCCACCATAAATCCGGCGATAGACGGCCAGTGGTTGTTGTCCACCGCGAAGCATCCCTGACGTCAGGTCAGCAGCACGCGTCGGGGTACCCCAGTCCTTGTCGACCAATTTCCCCCCCAGATTGTCGGGTGTCTGGCCGCGTCCATCTTCGCCGTGGCACTTCGCACAGCCCTTAGTCAGGAACGCAGCCTTACCCGCAGCGATATGCTCAGGGGTGAAGACCGGTTGCGGTGACAACGGATTGAAAACGAGCCCTTGCGATTCGGCCCAGCGTCCCTTGATCAGCGTGATTGCTTCTTTGCCGACTTCGGGATCGAACTTGCTTTCCGATTCATGATCGAGAGCCAGTTGATATTCGAGTTCGCCACGATGAGTCAGTGCCAGAACATAATCGACCACCGCCTGGACTTCGGGATCCTTCAGCAGATGGAACGAGGGCATTGATGTCCCCGAGACCCCCTGCTTGATCGTTCGGACCAGATCGTCGCGGACCGGCTTGTTGCCATAGCCCGTCGTAATGAACTTAAAGATCCCCTTGCGATAATCACGCGGACGGGGATACAGATACGCGGCCTGTGGCCCCGCTCCATCGCCCGACGATCCGTGACACTGAACGCATCGCCGAGTATAGATCTGTTTCCCGAGTTCCAGCCGTCGTTCGGCTTTCGTATCGGGAACCCCTTCGACGTAGTTTCGCGGATGCGACGGGGTTCCAGAATGTTCCAGCAGGAATTTTCGAATCCCGTCCTGAATCTCGGCAGGAAGCGATTTCATCTGCGGATTGTCGACGAACGAAGTGATTTCGGGGGCCTTATGGCATCCCACCACGAGAACCAGCCCCAGGATTGGGACCAGAGAACGGATCGACGTTGGCATGAACTTCCCCGACGATGGAAACAAAAAAGCCCCGCCGTCGCGCTGAACGCAACGTGGGGCTTTCGTAGCTCCTGAAACATCATTGCCACATCATGAGCAATGCACCGAGAACTCTAGGAACTTCAGGACAAAAGTGTCAAGCAATGATGTTGACACGGGGGAAAGTTCTCAGAAACAGGAAGGTCGGAACCACTTTCGCTCAGCCGATTTCTCGCGATCGGAAACGACAGGCGACGGTTCCCTTCGGGCATTAACAGTCACTGATAGTGTCGCATCAGCAACGATCCATGACTTCGGGACAGTGGCCATTCTTGACCGTGATTTCGTCAGTAGGAACGATGGACCCGCAGCCCGACGCCTGGGATCACCAGTTGAAGCGGTGGATAGGCGTATCCCAATCCACCGTAAACGTAGGGGACTCCATACCCGCTCGGATAATGGTGATACACGTTGGTTGAGCCGCGATGAATCACGGTCGGTCGCATCTTTCCGAACAGAAACTCTACCGCCGTGTCATGGCGATAGCTGGGGTTTGCATCATACTCCGCTCGGTTGAACGGGATTGAACGATAAATCTCTGAGTACATTTGTGACAGATACCGAGGATCCACCGTTCCTGCGGGTGGCATCACTGTCGGGGTCGGATCACAGCATTCCGAAGATTCTCCGGGCGAAATCGATGGTAACCCTTGGATGGCAACCGGGGCTGGTTGCGGAGAGAGCTTACCAACAGGTTCAGGTCCGGGCAGAGGTACAGGTTTGGCAGGCGCAGGTTCCTGAGTCAGCAACAGAGACGCCATTTCAATGGCACCTCGGTGGACCTCTGACTTGATGGCAGGGGCAGGCGGAGCCATTGGAATTGCGGCCGGGGCAGGAGGTGGGACAATGTCCGCCTGACGCTGGCCATCAGGGCGAATCACGATCTTCCAGCCATCGAAGTCCTGGACAAGTGGTTCGGCTGCAGATCCGACCGAGACGGACATACACACCACCGCGGCCACCATTTTCCAGCAATTCGTTCGTACCAGCATGACAGAAATCCTCTTACACAATCTTGCTCATTCGCTGAATGCACTTGAAACGCATTCCGTGTGATTCGTTCGCCCGACACCTCTCACGCTAAAGAGGGGGCTGGACCGCTGTCAATTGGCGATTTGGAATGAGCAACGGATTTCAGTCGACGGTATCGATTCTGACGGTACTCGCAATTTCACTCGCAAAAGTGATGCATGAAAATTCCCGCGGCGACGGCGACGTTCAATGAATCAGTTCCAAGTCGCATCGGGATCGTCAGGCGACGATCACAAAGCCCCTGCCAGCGGCTGTCGAGACCATCCGCTTCATTCCCGAACAGCAGGCCAGTGCGCGGGCCACGTGTCGCTTTCGATAACGGTGCTGCAGATTCGTCGAGTACCGTGGCGATTAGTTCGACACCCCATTCCTCGCGCAACCGCACCACATCTCGTTCCAGATCGGCCGATTCAATGATCGGTAGCCGAAAGGCGGTTCCCATCGAGACTCGCAGGACCCGGCGGGAGAATGGATCGCAACAACTGCGACCCAACAGTAACCCGTTGATCCCGAACGCGCTGCCGATTCGGATGATCGCTCCCAGATTTTCCGGGTTGTCACAATTTGGACAAATCACCACCGTCAGGGATGTGTTGTCGCGTGGTATTGTTTCGTCGATCGTCCTGGGTGGCTTTCGAAGACCACAAGCCAGCACTCCGACGTGAAAGTTAAAGCCGGTCAATTGTTCGCCAACCGACTGTGGGATGACATACAAAGGAATGTGGGCGGGTATCTTTGGCCCCCATTCTTCCTCGCGGCGCTCCGCGATCAAGACGGATTCAGTCTCGTACTCGCTGGCCAGCAGCCGTTCGACAAGGCGAGTCCCCTCCGCGATGAACAGATGTCCATCGCGCAGCAAGTTGCTCGCCTTCAGGTGTCGATACATCTGCACACGAGGATCGTCGAGCGAATCAATTGCGATTCGAGGCATTGTCCTCGGGCCTTTCTGCCACATTGTCAATTGCTTCGTCACGGGCCAGCACGACGACCTTGCCACCGCCATGAATGGAAGCGACGGACGGATCATACATCGACGAGGCCTGGATCGGCGGCCACTCAAATCGGCCCGGCGTCGTTACTCGAACCGCATAACGGTAGAACTGCATATGACGATGAACCGTCGTGAACAGGACGGCTCGATCATCCAGAAACTCGATATGGTCGGCTCGCCCGACACTAGGCGCATCCGGTGTGGCGGATGTTGCCAGACGTGGGTTTTCGATTTCCAGTCCGCCGGGCAAAGCATCGACAATTGCCACATTCGGGACAGAGGTTCCCGCGTTTGTCGAAATCTGGATTTCGACGGTCACCAGATCGCCGACGTTCAGCGTGGCTGGGTCGACTTCCTTTCCGGCTCGATCCAACCACTTGCGGCGCACTTTCAATTGATGATCGTACGCCACAACCTCACGTTGAGTCCTCAATCCTTCCGTCGTTCGAACAACGTAGAACTCGCCGCTTCCTTCCGTTGTGATTGTGATCGGTTCCGCTTCGCCAGACCGCCGCTCCAGAAGGGTTGATTTATGGCTGAAAGGCTTTTTCTCAGCCCCCCATTGCACTGAACCTGCAAAGTCATTCTTCGGGGGAGCAGTCGCTCGATAGCGAGACAACGCAGTCACTGCCGATGCGTTTTCGAGCGTGTTCATCCAGAGCTGGTTCTTGCGAGTCGATTGAATTCGACCGACCAGGCCCGGAATCATTGCATGTTGCTGGTCCAGTTCCAGCAGTACCTGTAACAGGCTGGCATCCTGTCGGATTGGCGATGTGATCCGGCCTGCTGAGTTTGTAACGGCGGTCAATCGGAATGTCTCGGGGGGAAGAACGCTGAGTGCGCGATCCTTGCGTCCCAGTCGAATCCACGCCGCCGCCAGATGACTGCGTCCTTCGGCATCGAGGAATTCGATCCGATCAGAGAGTCGTGACATCCAGCCATGCTTCGGTTTGTCGATGGATGCAAGAATCCGGCAGATGAAGGCTCGACTGTTATCATCGATTTCGATCCCCCCTTGACCATCCAGGGCGCTTTCCAGGTATTTCCCCAGTTCCCCAAGGAACTGTGGATCGATCGTTCGTCCAGCATCACGTGCGGCCACGACAGCACCTGCGGCGTAGGCCGAGATCCAGGGTTCGGTCGGACCACCATTCCAATACCCGATTCCGCCATTGCGGTTCTGCATGGACCACAGTCGAACAATCCCTGCGTCAATCAGTTGAGAAACGAACTTTTTGCGCGAGGCATCGACGTCGGAATTCGGATCGGATTCCATCCAGCTCAATGCCGCGACCAGTGCATAAATCCGACTGGATGTCTGCTCGCCGCACCCATACGGATAGTCGATCAATGAATCGACAGCAGGGCTCAAGTCCATAGATGGCAGTCCACTGATCGCGAGTGAAACGCGTGTTGACCCCTCCTGGAAGCCTGCCGCGGGCTTCAACGTGACTGGCTCGCCAACCTGATGCCGCTCGACGATAGTTTCACTATCCAGCGCCGTGGCAGATCGAATGGGTAGACTCGACTCCGAGAACGCTGTGAGTGACGTGGCGTCAGGGGCTGTCGCCATTGCGTCAACGCGAACAGTTGCCGTCCCCAGTCCCAGACCAGTCACATTCAACCATTGAATGGCCGACGAATTCGCGGGGATCTTTACTGTCACGGGTTCCATGCCATCGGCCTTCGCCATTTTTACACTGACGGGGCCGTCGACGACGGTTGTGAGATGAATATCCAGCGGGTCATTCGTTGTATTGAAAACTTTGACGGGTACACGGAACTGATCGTTCGGAGCAGCACAGCGTGGCCAGGTCGTTTCAACGAGTAGAGGGGATGTCACCGTCACACGCTGGTCGATCGAGCCATACCGATCACCATGAACAGCAACAGCCATCAGTCGCAGTCCCCCGGTAAATTGCGGAATCGGCATGTCGACGACCAGTGAACCATCATCACTGACAGTTTGGATGGCACGCCAGACAACAGTAGGGGCCTTACGTGGCGTATCCACGGGGCCACGGCGATTCGCATCGACTTCACCATCTTCATCATCACCTTTGTCTGCCCCGATCCGGGTCATATTGGCGGGACGCAGATGGTCAGGGAGCAAGCTGCTGTAAATGTCGGAGGAACTCACTCCCAATTTGCGAGGAGCATGAAAGAAGTCCAACGGCTTTGGGGTGGCATAGCGAGTCGTCAGCAGGATCCCTTCGTCTACTGCCCACAAGTGTACGACGGGAGCGGCCGCACTGCCTGATTGAATCTGCCCGGCAGCAGGTTCTGGCTTACCCGGTTCAGCGGCCCAGTCGACCTGGGCTCGTACTTTCAACAGTGATCCTGGCAGTACGGCCGTCACTGATTCCAGCTTGATCGGCAATGAGCGTGAATCCCGATCGATGACGAGTCGAGCCAGTCCATAGGCACGATGAGGCAGCCAGTCGGCTCGCTTAGGGTCGATCGCCCGAATCACAGTCGCGGTGACATAGGCTCCCCCGCGTAATTCTGCCGGGATCGGCACTTCGATCAATTGCGAGTTGGCCTCAAGCAGAATGGTCTGCGGGTCATAAACCCGATCCCCTTCCAACGTCAGCAACAATCGACCAGCAAATGGAGATCGCACGAGGACTCGTGCAATGTCGCCCGGATGGTATTTCGCTCGATCCAGAACAAGGTCGATTTGTTCCGGTTGCTGCAACGGGACATCGATCCGGTCAGACCGGTTTGTCGCAGCATAGAATTCGACTTGCGTGGCCGAACGTGATTCTGGATCGACCAGCCGCAATCGATATCGTCCCGGATTGGGACAGGTCAGTTCCACCATTCCTTCAGAAGTATCGCCAGTGATTTTCGGCGATTCGATCTCAATCAGTCGTTCAATCGTCTTCCAGACAGAACGACCGTTGATCTCTTCGATCGCGGTGTCGTAATCCACTCGGAAGAGTGAAAGTTCCAGCGGCCGCGATGCCGCCAGTTCGTTCAGGGCGTCAAGAACGACCCATTCCATCTTGGTCGGTTCACCAACAACCACGACGCGGTTTTCAGGCAGTTTCACACCCAAATGGATCCCCGCAGTATCTGCTTCCACCGTCGTTGCAGTAGAGACAGACCGACCGCCAATTTCTGTTACGGTTGCGGTAACTTGAGCCGACCAAAGGCCGGGGCGAGGATCCTGCGGTTGATCAATCGTCAGGGGCGATTCCCCTGCTTGATCGAGAGTCTCGTTGACTTCATTGATCGAAAGCTGGTTCCGACCACTGAAATCACCGAACTGAAAGCCCTGATATTTCCTGGAGGTAAACGACTTTCGAGACCAGGTACCAGTCGCCATTGCATTCAGTCCGGCCGCTGGCTGACCGAACAGATAGCGAGCGGAAGTGTGAACCACGGGGTTTTCGCGGATGAAACGGGGCTTCGCTGAATCCGCCTTCACGGCGATCCGAACCGGAACAAACGTCTCGATCTGAGCGGTCGTGGTGCCGAGGATTTCGCGCGAGCCTGGGATCGCGACATCAAACCGATAGATTCCCGTCTGGCCCGTAGCACTTGATGGGAACTCCACCTGGAATGTTCCCTGCGATTCCGGGGCGGGTTGACACGGCAGTTCTGCGATGGCACGGCCGTCCGGGCGAGTCACTTTGACGGTCAAGGGAAATGGTGGTGGCCGATGGCCCAGGCGATCGCGCAGGATGCCGGTCAGATGGACCATGTCACCGGGCCGATAGACACCTCGTTCGGCATAAAGCATCGCTTCGTAGTTGTTTGGCCAGGGTCGACCCGACTGATCAACAGAGTCATTCATCCAGGAGTGCTGGTCTGGCAAGAGATAATTCAAATCGCCGTCACGTTCGGCGGTCAGCAGCCAGGCCTGTCCATCGGGGTGATTGTCGGGAATGCTCAGGGTCGCGATCCCCGTGGCATCGCTGGTGGCCTGAGCAAGTACCTGATTGTTGTAGGAACGGGCAGTGACCGTCACGCCTGACAACGGTGTCGCAGTCCGCAAGGAGAGCACCCAGACGAGCCACCGATTGCGGCCTCGCTTTGCCGTGATTCCCAAGTCAGAAATGGCAACAGTCGCGGTATCACGGTTCCAGTATTGGTTCGTATCGGCGACGGACAATCGATACAGGCCTGTCCTCGGTTCGATAGTTGCCTGACCTGAAGCCTGATCATTGTTCGTCCCCAAGAGTTGACGCAGATCGAGGCCGATGGTTTGCGGTTCATCTTTCGTCAGGTCAAGGCTGCGGACTCGTTCCTGAACGATACTTCTCATTGTCGCGGTATCGTTGCGTCCCTGCAGAAAACCTGCCAGGTTGTTGGCATGGAGTCGCGAGGCACTCAATCGAACCCCGTCGATGTTCACACATTTCAGGTCGAGTGTCAGATTGCCATCAGGGATCAGAATTCCTTGCCCTGCGGCGATTTCCAGATCGGCTGGTCGATGCGGGATACGGATCGTTTCTGGAGAGATGTTTCCCAGTGTCTGACCATTGTGAGCCAGCAGCGTTGGTGGAAGTGTCAGCGAATACTGCTGTCCACACAGAAACTTGCCACGCACGACGATCCCCGGACCGTACGCGTACCGATCAGCCCCGTCCTTGTTCGGCGTGAATTCGACGCGGAAATCATCAACCGCTGGAGCGACTTTGACTTTGGGGCGTTCCTGATCAGCCGACAATCCCGAGGAAAAATAAAGCTGAACAGTGGCATCACTGTTGAAGGATCCAATTTCGACCTGGCTGCGGACAAATGTGAAACTCTTTGGCAGGGCGACTTCACGAACGGTGACTAGACCCAACGGCAGATCCGCACCAGCGCCAGTCAGGTTTGCATCCAGAACAACCTTGAGTGAGCCTGATGACTTCGCAAACGAAATCAGCTTCGTTCGCACGACCAATTTCGTCGACGCTTCTTTCGTCAAGACTTCGGATTCAAACGGAATCGCCTTCTCGTCATAGCTTTCGAACGGATTGATTTGGTCAGAACGCGAATTGCTTCTTCCCGATCCCACCGGGAACCTGGCATCCGTCACCAGCATCGCTCGCATCAAGTCGGCTGGAATCACAGGCTGATTGAACTGCAACTCCATGGTCGCCCATTCGCGATCACTGCTCTGCAACGTCAGACCAGTCCATTCGAGCGACCTGGTTTTGAATTGGAATGTGCGAGACGCGGCATCAAGCTCCGCAGGAAATTGAGAATTGAAATCGACGGCGGCTGTGATCTCAAATTTGCGACCAGGAGGCAGCGGATTGTCGAGAACAAACGCCAGTCGGTCGGTTGATGTCCAGCGCCAATGCCCTGCGACTTTCGGTTGAATATGAAATGGCGACCGTTCCAAAGGGCGATTAAGTTCTGCTTCGCGTACCATTGACCGATCAAACACTGCCAGCAATCTCTCGGCAGTATCGAAGCTTGCCGAGGATGTCCGCTCAAATCCAGGGACGACGTTCTCGGGAACCAGAGCACTCGCCTCGTTTGAAACGGGTAACCAGTCGACGATATGTGCCATCCGCGCGGGTTTGGGAGGCTCGACTGGTACGACCTTTGGAGCGTCTTTGACCGTCGGGGCTACAGACTCCTTCGCCGTCTCCGCTGCCTTAGAATCGGCAGCAGAATTCGCAGCGGTTTTCGTAGGCACCTGCGGCGTCACATCCAGCGTTACCAGACGCGATCCGCGCGGATCCCATGCGTGGCGAATCCAGACCAGTCCTCCGGCATTCAACGTCAGAAACAACCCCACCACCAGCCAATAGCGGCCCGATCCCTGCTGCAACATGTCATCCTTCCCTGGATATCAACGATGCCTTTTCTGTTTCCCGCGACAGAGGTGCCACACAACGCGGGTAACTATATTCGTAGCTGAATTCGTGAGAATTCAGGAGTTCTCAAACATCTCCGAACTCTCACGAGTTCGGCTACCAGTGTTTCTTCTGCTCAAAATATCGTTACCCGCGTTGCGTGCCACAGTCATGAAGCATTCTTATCTACACATCGCAGAATGCTCAGCCATGGTTTGCGGCCCAAAGGGCCAGTAGTTCACCCAGCCAGGGCCCTTCGGCCCTGGAATCGATCCCACCAAAATCAACATGAGGCCTGAAGGGCCGGTCGTTCTTTTCGATGAGTCCAAAGACCAATGGAATGTTCGGCCCTTCAGGCCTCAGATCCTGTTTTTTCATCGCTTCCCAAGGCCGAAGGGCGCCGAAGGGCCCTGGCTGGGTGAACGGCTGGCCCACTTGGGCCGTAACACCCTGCTAAACAGGGTAGACTTGGATGATTCGGTAAGTAATCTCCCACCACCCCACTGGCAACTGGCCCTCGAATGGGGCATCCTGTAGCAGAATCTGCCGATTTACGGAACAGGAATTGACCCAAACCGATGTCCGACACCTCTTCTTCATCGCTGGTTGTCCGCGAATGTCTGGTCAAAGCCCGGGCCGGGGATCCTGCCGCGCGAGATCGCCTGTTCGCAGCCTGCCGCAGCTACCTCGGCTTGATTGCCCGAGCGAATGTGCAGCCGTGGTTGCGAACCAAGGTGGATGCGTCAGATCTGGTCCAGCAGACAATGCTCGACGCCCATCGCGATTTTCACAGGTTTCAGGGCGAGAGCGATCAGGAATGGCTCGCCTGGCTGCGGCAAATCCTGAACCACAACGCCTGCGATGCCGCCCGCCACTACGGTACTGCCGATAAACGAGCCGTCCGGCGTGAGGTTTCGCTGGCAGGAAACCTCACCGATTCGACACCCGGAATGGATCTCCCCTCGCCCGATCAAAGCCCGAGTCAGCTCGCGATTCATAATGAGAACGAACTACGCCTGGCCGAAGCGATCGATCAACTTCCCGAGGATTACCGCGAAGTGATCATTCTGAGGAACCTGCAGCGACTTCCCTTTGACGAGGTGGCTGAACAGATGGGCCGAACTCGCCCCGCAGCCCAGATGCTCTGGGCCAGAGCACTTGAGAAACTTAAGTCGCTCCTGGAAAATCAAGGCGAGGAAGTTCACCGCACACGGACGAGCGATGGCCGTGAATGACTTACGCGGTTCGCTGCCGTAGCGTCGCTTTCTCTGGTATGCTGCCTCGGTTGAATTTCGGGTGCGGGATCGTGATTCTCGCCGTGAATAGTTCAAACCCGCCAATCCGAGGAGATGTCACGTTGCCGACTTTGCAGGAATCTCAACTGGTTCAGTTTTCTACCGCGTTGTTTCGTGCTGCTGGTGTCGATGACGCCGCATCCAAAATTGTTGCCGAAAGTCTGGTTCAGGCCAATTTACGCGGACATGATTCTCACGGTGTGATGCGTGTCCCTTTCTACATCGGCAAAGTTCAGGATGGTTCGCTGAACCCCGCGGCACAATTGACGATCGAAAAGGAATCCTCCTGTTCCATCATGGCCGACGGCGGTTGGGGTCTCGGTCAGGTTCTGGCTCAGGACCTGATGCGACGATTGATCGCCAAGTGTGAAACCTCCGCCATCGCCTGCGGAACGCTACGCCGGGCTGCTCATATCGGACGACTTGGTGAATATGCCGAAATGGCCGCCGCTCGCGGATTTACCTCGATGATCGTCGCAAACACACATGGCTCGGGACAGCGTGTCGCTCCGGTCGGAGGAAAACGACCTCGCCTGGGCACGAACCCGATCTGTCTGGGAATGCCAGGTGGGGCCAACGGCCCATTTATCTTCGACATCGGGACGAGTGCCACCGCCGAAGGGAAAGTACGCGTTAAGAAAATCGCTGGTCAACCAATTCCCGCCGGTTGGGTGCTTGATCCCGAGGGGAAACCGACAACCGATCCCAATCAGCTTTACGGCGATCCCCCAGGGACAATTCTGCCGCTGGGTGGTGATCAGGCCTATAAGGGATTTGGGCTGGCGTACATGATCGACATGCTCGCGGGCGGTCTTTCCGGCGGCCAATGCCCATTCCCGAGCCCACCTCCACCGATGGGGAACTGCTGTGTGTTCTGGGTCATCAACCCCGAGTTCTTCGGTGGGTCGACACACTTGCTCGGTGAAGTTGGCAAGCTGGAAACGTATGTGCGAGGCGTCCCGACGATCGATGGCGTGAAAGAAGTCTTCCTGCCCGGTGATCCTGAACGTCGTACGATGTCAGACCGCCAGGCCAAGGGAATTCCGCTCGACGAGGGGAACTGGAAGGCACTCGTAGAACTCGCCGGGAAACTGAATGTTGCCGTTCCGGCGCTTTAGTAATTACTAATGCGTTGACAGGCGGGCACTACTTTGGACTCGCCTCGGCATCGTACAGCGGTCCGGTGATGCGGATCGGGCGGATGTCGAGGCGAATGTTCAGAATCGTGAAGTCGTCACCGCCATAGGCTTCGGTGTACCAGGCGAAGCTCTCCAGATCCCGAGTGAACTTGAATTCGAATCCATCGACAGCATGCTTTCTGGCTTCGAGGCCATCAAATGCCAGCCCGATCGCCAGGCCGTGGGTACTTTCCATCATCTTACCCATCAAATCGACGACCGTGGTATTGCTGAGAATGTCGTTGCAAAAGAGCGGTCGAGTCAGGTGAGGCTGGTAATCCGGTGACTTGGGATCGAGGATTTCGTCTTCGAGTTTTTCTTCCGCCGGGGTCACCTTCCGAGTCTTGAGGTCGTACCGGTCACCACGATCAAGATAGGTCAGCCGGACGTTCTTCAAATTGAACTTACCCAGCTTCGGATCGTGTTCCGCTTTCGAGAGATCCAGGACCAGTGCTCCTTTGTATCCGATCACCTGGACATCTTTTCCATTGCGAACGATGACCGCAGAGTTTTCATCAACACCCAGTCCGAACTTGAACCCTTGATCGTGCATGGCCACCAGAGTCCTGGCAAACCGGCCACGAACAAGCAGGTGCTGATCGACAAACCATTCTCCATCAATAAACCCGAGCCCCCTGTCAATTTCTTTGCCAAAGCGGACGCCGTACAACAGAGTGTCCAGAACGGATTCCGCATCGCGATACATAATGCGACTCATCACCGCTGCCCCGGCACTCGTTCCAGCAATGACGCCCCCCTTGCGGTAGACATCCCAGACGGCATCCAGCATCGGGGTGTTCTGGCCTTCCGGCGTATAAAGGGCTTTGACGATCAGATCTTGTTCGCCACCAATGAGAAACACTCCAGTGGCCTCGCGCACCTGTTCGACCAGTTCTGGATCGGCCACTGCATCCTGAGGCGACACAGGGATTTTTCGCCAGGCAACGGGAACCAGGAACGCATCAGCCCCCGCTTTATTGAGAGCCGAGATGACCCAGCCTCCCTTTTTGACAGGGTCTCCGCTGGCCGTTGGAAAAACCGCAATCCGGCAACCGGGGCCGCCCGCGAGTTCCACGATCTGTTCCCAGTATTCGCGATGATCAAATCGCTCGGACCCGCCAATAATGACGAGCGACCCGATAGGGGATGAATCCTCGGCAGGCGTTTCGTCAGCTTGAGCGATGGTGGACATCAGGAATGCCCCCATCAACACCAAGCCCGAAGACAACCATCGCCTCATAAATTGCATCCTTGAAGGAACTGCCCATCCAACTCCGTTGGGAGGGTAGGGATTTTATGCACGAGACGGACTAAATCCGCAAGGGCAGAACCTGGAGTGTGTACCGTCAGAGTACCATCAAATCTTGTACTGGGTTCCAGTATCCCCCGGAATCACCTGCAAATCTGACAATTTGGAAAATAAGTCACCACTGTTGGCATTGCCTGTTCTTCGGAACATACTCTTGGCGCGAGGGTTTTTGTTGTTCTTTGTGACTACGTGGCATCCGTGCTTCGAAAACTTTCGCAACGTGAACGTGTGATTTTGACTGAGCCTGAACTTTTCAATGGATCGCATCTGTGATGATTTCGAAATCAGCGACTTATGCCTTCGGCCTGCTGGCTTTGATGGTCTCGGTGTCTGTTGCCGCCGAGCCGCAGTTGAAGCTGCGCAAGGGGGACCGGATCGGTTATATCGGCAATACTCTGGCTGACCGCATGCAGCATGCCGCCTGGCTGGAAACGTATCTGCATGCGGCTTATCCCGAACTGGAACTGACCGTTCGCAATCTTGGCTTCTCCGGCGATGAACTGAAACTGCGACCTCGCGAAGAGAATTTCGGCTCGCCCGATCAATGGCTGGCCAAGACCAAAAGCAGCGTTATCTTCTGCTTCTTTGGTTACAACGAAGCTCTGAAAGGAGATGCCGGTTTGCCCCAGTTCCAGAAGGATCTGGCGGAAACCATTGATGGGATGCTGGCTCAGAAGTACGACGGTGAAGCCGCACCCCGCCTCGTCTTCTTCTCACCAATTGCTCACGAAAACCTGCGCAGCCCGCACCTGCCCGATGGTACGGCCAATAACGAAAAGCTTGCCAAGTACAGTCAGGCGATGGAAGAAATCTGCCGCTCCAAAAAAGTGGCGTTTGTGGATCTCTTCTCAGCCACGAAAAAGTTGTATGCCACTGCTGAAAAGCCGCTGACCGTCAACGGCATTCATCTGCTGGATCACGGTGACCGGGCTGTTGCAAACGTGATTGCCAAGGAATTGTTCGGCATTGAAAAGCAGACTCTTCCCGAAGCGGAACTCGAGAAAATCCGCCAGGCGGTTCTCGATAAGAACTATCACTGGTTCAGCCGTTATCGCGTCATTGATGGTTACAACGTCTTCGGTGGACGATCGAAGCTGGCATGGTTCGGTCAGTCCAACGCCGACGTCATGATGCGCGAAATGGAAATCCTGGACGTGATGACGGTCAATCGCGATAAGCGAGTCTGGGCCGTGGCCCGTGGTTCCGAAGCCAAGGTCGAAGACAACAATCTACCGGAACAACTGGCCGTAAAGACCAACATTCCTGGCCAGCTCCCCGGCGGCAAGCACGTCTACCTCGGTGGCAAAGACGCCATTTCCAAGATGAAGATTGCCGAAGGGATGCAGGTCAACCTGTTTGCATCGGAAGAGATGTTCCCGGAACTGGTTAACCCCGTCCAGATGGCGGTCGACACTGATGGACGTCTGTACGCATCCGTCTGGCCGTCCTATCCGCACTGGAATCCGACGGAACCTCGCAAGGATCGGATCCTTTGTTTTCCTGACGACAATGGCGATGGCGTGGCAGACAAGTGCGTCATTTTCGCGGATGAACTGAACAGCGTCACCGGTTTCGAATTCTGGGGTGGTGGCATGCTGGTCGCTGCCCTGCCCGAAATCTGGTTCCTGAAAGATTCCGATGGAGACGGCAAGGCCGACGTGAAAATTCGCATGCTGCAAGGCCTGTGCAGCGCGGACTCACATCACTCCGCCAATGCGATGTTGATTGGTCCAGATGGCTGGCTTTACTGGTCTCGCGGAATCTTCAACGTCTCGACGACCGAAACCCCGACCCGCACCGCTCGCTCGGAACAGAGTGGTGTGCATCGGTTCAACCCCCGCACGTTTGAAGTGGAATTCCATTACCCGATCGGCCCGAACCCTCACGGCGACGTGTTTGACCAGTGGGGATATCAGTTTGCCAACGACGGCACGGGTGGTTCAGGTGGCTACGTCAACATTGGGAAAGGGGTCGGCAACAAGAACTGGTTCAAGACACGAGTGCGCCCCGTGGCGGCGACCGGAATTCTTTCGAGCAGTCAGTTCCCAGACAAGAACCAGGGAAATTTCCTGATTTGTAATTGCATTGGATTCCTGGGCGTCCTTCAGCACGAAGTGAAGTACAACGGGGCCGACATTACCGCCGTAGAAATAGAGCCGGTGCTCGTCTCCAGCGATCCCAACTTCCGTCCGACCGATGTGGAAATCGGTGGTGACGGCGCGCTGTATGTCTCGGACTGGAGCAACGCGATCATCGGTCACATGCAACACAACATGCGTGACCCCAACCGCGATCATGAGCACGGGCGAATTTACCGAGTCACTGCCAAGGATCGACCGCTCGTGAAACCTGTGGCGATGAAGGGGAAGCCAATCGCAGAAATCCTTCCCGCGTTCTTCGCCAAGGAAAACGGAACTCGTTATCGAGCACGCCTGGAATTGAGTGGTCGTGATTCCGCAGAAGTCGTGAAAAGCCTGAACACCTGGACCGCCAGTCTCGATCCTGCGAAGCCCGATGCCGCTCAAGCCTTACTGGAAGCCTTGTGGGTCTTCGAAGAACATCGAGTTCCCAATGGCGATCTGTTGAAAAAGGTCTTCAAAGCTGCCGATGGTCGCGTTCGTGCGGCAGCGATCCGAACACTCGGTCACTGGGGAACCAAGGTTTCCGACTGGGAGCAGATCCTGCTCGCCGGAGCTCGTGACGAATCGGCACTCGTCCGAGCTGAAGCGGTCAAGTCGGCCGTCAGCTTTGAAGGGATGCCTGCTGCTGAAGTGATCTTCGAAGTTTCGACCCGTCCGACCGATCCAGAACTGGATACCGTCCTGAATTACGCTCGCGGCAAGATCCAGGTCGACAGACTGGTGCAGGAAGCAGTGAACGCCCAACGCCAACGCCCCCTTTCCAAGGCTGCACAGATTTATGCACTGCGAAATGCCAGTGTCGACGACCTGCTGAAGCTGGAACGGACGGAAGCCGTTTACGAAGCGATCCTCAGCCGTCCCAACGTTGCTGCCAATCCGCTGCGAGAAGCATTGAATGGACTGTCGGCTCTCCGGAAAACCGATGTTGTCTCGATGCTCCTGCAGTTGATCGAAGACCGTGACAAGCAGGATCAGACCGCCAGCCTGGCAACGCTGGGGCACCTGTTGTCGGAACAATCGGCAGCCGATCTGAAGAAGTCTCGCAATCGTGTTGAAGGACTCACGACAAAGGGTAAGGCGGCGATCACTCGGCAGACCGGGTACGTCACGTGGATCGCGCTGGATGGCTCCGCCGATGCCGCATTGCTCGCGGCGTCGCGCAGTAAAGAAAGCCTGCGAGACTTCCTGGCAGCGGTCCCTTCGGTCAAGAACGAGACCTTGCGGGCAACTCTCTATGAACCCGTTCGTTCGCTGATGTTTGAACTCCCTCAAAACCTGAAGGCCGAATCGGGTGGGGCGCTGTTGTTCCAGAGCGGGATTCAAGTCGATTACTTCCATCCCAATCCCCCGAACGTCGCGATTGAAACTCTGGCCAAGCTGAAACCTCAAGCCAGCGGGATTGTCCCCGAAATCGTGATGAATGTGCCGCAGCGGAAGGAACAAGACCAGTTTGCTCTGCGATTCGCGGGACTGATCCAGATCCCCACGGCCGGGAAATACACGTTCTATCTGAGCTCTGACGATGGTTCGCGTCTGTACCTTGGGGACAAACTTCTAGTTGATAACGACGGCCTGCACGGCATGGTCGAAAAGACGGGAACTGTCGACTTGACGGCTGGCAGCCAGAATCTCGTTGTGACCTATTTCGATAATGGCGGTGGAGACGGACTGGAAGTCCAATGGTCAGGTCCCGGACTGCAACGTCAGAAGATTGCCGCCAACCGCCTGTCTGTCAGTGGCGGTGAAGAAACCCTGCATGATCTGGCGATTCAGACGATTGCATCGATCCCCGGCCATGGGCCGGAGAAATTCCGGGACCTTGTCCAGTTGATTAAGGCAGACCGATCCCGGACCTCAGCAATCAGTGTCCTGCGGTCCGTTCCCGAACAGGACTGGGCTCCGAAGGAACTTCCAGGCCTGGTGGACAATATCGTCGGATACCTGAGTGCCATGCCCGCACGAGTTCGTACCAGCCCACCCGCGGTTGACGCAGTGGCGTTGGCTCGATCGTTCTCGAAAAAGCTTCCGGCAGATCTGGCCAAGGCTGTGGAAGATCGGTTGCAGAATCTGGATGTGCGAGTCATCCCGATCGGGACCGTTGTCGAACGAATGATCTACGACAAGGAAACGATCGTCGTCCAGGCTGGCAAGCCGGTCGAATTCCGGATCTCCAATACCGACCATATGCCGCATAACTTCGCCATTGTTCAGCCTGGGGCACTGGAAGAGGTCGGGCAACTGGCAGAAGCGACCGCTCGTGATGCCGATGCCAAGGATCGCCAGTTCGTGCCGAAATCCAACAAGATCCTGCTGGCCAGCCGTCTGCTGGAAGCGGGGCAGACCCAGGCCTTGAATTTCGATGTCCCCGCAGCACCAGGTGTTTATCCTTATGTCTGCACCTATCCGGGGCACTGGCGGCGTATGTACGGAGCATTGTATGTCGTTGCGAACCTGGAAGAGTATCAGCGGAATCCTGATGCTTACCTGACGGCGAATCCACTTCCTCTGAAAGACGAATTGCTGAAATACACGGGTCGAAACACCGAATGGAAATTCGATGACCTGGTAGGTTCAGTAAAGCCGTTGCCAAAAGGCCGATCCCATGAAGTCGGTAAGAACCTGTTCAAGGTGGCGAACTGCGTTGGGTGCCACAAGCTCAGTGGAGAGGGCCGGGAACTGGGGCCAGACCTGACCAAGATCGAACCAATGAAGCGGACGACAGATCAACTGCTCCGCTCGATTCTGGAGCCTTCGAAAGAAATCGCCGAGAAGTTCAATTCGTACACTTTCATCCTCGATTCGGGCAAGATCGTTACCGGGATGATCGTGGAAGAGAACGCTGCCCAGGTGAAGGTCCTTGTCGATCCACTGGCCAAGGGTGAACCAGCAATCATTCAGAAGTCCGAGATTGAAGAACGCAAGAAGTCGACGACGTCGATCATGCCACAAGGCTTGCTGAACAAGCTGACTCGGGAAGAGATTCTTGATCTGCTCGCGTACATTTACGCGGGTGGCGACAAGAAGCACGAGTTGTTTGACACTCATCAGCACTGAAGCTGACAACGGGTTCCATCAACAAGTCGACCCCATCGAGAGTACCTCTCGGTGGGGTCGTTTTCTATCGCGAAAGGAAGAGATTTGGAACACTGATCGCCGCTGATTCACGCTGATCCGGAACACGAGTAAGCGACCCCCAGCATCCTTCGAACCAGTATGCCATCAAAGCCGTTTCGTTCTCTGTCTGATCAGTGGAAATCAGCGGCGATCAGTGTTCCTGATGTCGATGTTGAAAATGTATTGCGAGGGATGCAAAGGCGTAGCCGACGGTTGCAGCGCTCTGACCTGCTGTCAGGAAAGGTTCAATCTCACATCATCGCAGACTACTCGCAACATTCAGCAACTATCCAATCAGTTCGGCAATCGGCTGACCTTCGTTCAGCACTGGCAGTGGTCGTCGGCCTTGATCGTAGAAGACGTGGTGGTGATCGATTCCCAGCGTGTGATACATCGTCGACAGGACGCAACCCGGAGTGTAGGGCTTGCTCGTCGGGTATTCTGCCTTGGAATCAGTCGTTCCGATCGCCTGACCCATCTGCAATCCACCTCCGGCGAATAGAACGCTCATGGCACCTGGCCAGTGATCGCGACCCGCTTGCGGATTGATTCGAGGCGTTCTGCCGAATTCGCCCATCGCCATCACCAGGACTTCATCCTGCAGGCCGCGAACATAAAGGTCATCAACCAGTGCCGCAACAGCACGGTCGAAAGCGGGTAGCAGGCGGTTTTTCAATTCGGCAAAGTTGTTACCGTGAGTATCCCAGCCACCCCCGGCCTGAACGGTGACGTAGGTCACACCGGATTCCACCAGACGTCGAGCCAGCAGGCAGCTTTGTCCCAAGTCATTGCGGCCATACTTCTCACGCAGACGTGGGTCTTCCTTGTGAATGTCGAATGCGCGCAAGGCCTTTTCGTTCGTCACCATTTCGAAGGCATCGCGGTAGAACTTGTCCAGACCGACGATATCTCCCTTGGTGTCGATGTCACGACGGATCGTGTCAACCTGACCCAGCAGTTGCTGGCGACGTTCCAGGCGGTTCACGGTCAGGTTTCCCGGCAACTTCATGTTGCGCACCTGGAACCCGTTGTCGTTCGGGTTACTGTCAGGAGAGAACGGGTTGTACGACGCTCCCAAGTAGGCGGCTTTACCCAGATCCAGCCGATTAGGGACGTTACAGTAAGCTGGCATCCCCGGTTCGTTCGGTCCGCGCAATGCAGCGACGACAGATCCGCACGATGGATAAATATTGTCGTTCACTTCGATTGTCGGCTGGTATCCCGTCAGCATCCACTGGGAACCCATGCCGTGACCAGCATTGGTATGAAAGGCGGATCGAACGACCGAGAACTTGTCAAACATGGTCGCCTGCAGTGGCAGGTGTTCGCCAATTTCAATTCCCGGAACATTGGTCGGGATCGGCTTGAACTCGCCGCGATACTCGGCCGGTGCCGTCGGCTTCAGGTCGTACATATCAATATGGCTGGGGCCACCTGCCTGCCAGACCAGAATCACCGACTTCCGCTTGGCGGAAGTGCCACCTTCCTTGGCCAGCGCTTCGCCACGCAGCAGATTGGGTAGCGTCAGGCCGCCAACCGCGAGACTGCCGACTCGCAGGAAGTTCCGGCGATCAAGTCGCGAAGATTCGCTGTCGCAGGTTCGAATGGAAGATCCGAGAATATCGAACATTTTAAGTCCCCGTTTTCAAAACGAGCATCAGGTCAATCAATGGTTAAACAGGAATTCGCGGGAATTCAGCAAGGTCCACAACAAGTCTTCCACGGCCTTTCGTGGTTCAGTATCGCGGTCAATGTATCCGGTCGCCGTCGTCAGTTCCTGTGGTGTCGGGAATCGGGAAAACGTGGCGAGGTATAGCTCTTCGACGATTTGAGGGGTAGTCCGTTTTACCTCAAACATCTTGGCAATCCGGGCATTCCCATTATGCAGCTTTCCTTCCACTTCATCCGAATTCGAAAGCAGCAGGACTTGAGACAAGGTCGCACTGGTCGACCGTTCGCACTCGCAACCACTGACTCGCTTAGGCCGGTCGAAGGTATCGAGGAAATACGAACCAAACCGTTCGTGCGGCAAATCGATCGCTCGAGAATCTGCGCTCATGTTGCTGAAGTTCGTTTTGAATCCCGTCGCCTGTTCCACGGCATCATGAGCCACTTCGGCGGGAAGACGTCGAGCGAAGAATCGAGCGAAGTTCTGCTGGTCCTTCCGATTGTCGTCGGTTGGCTCCGACGTCAACTGATAGGCCTGACTCTGCACCATCAGACGGATCATGTGTTTGACATCAAATTTGTGATCGCGGAATTCTTTTGCGAGGGCGTCCAGCAGTTCCGGGTTCGAAGCGGGATTCGTTTCACGCAGGTCATCGACTTCGTGAACCAGTCCTCGGCCGAAGAAATGGCCCCACAGACGATTGACCATTGTCTTGGAGAAGAACGGGTTCTCGGGTTTGGACATCCAGTCAACCAGTGCATGACGAGGATCTTCTTCGGGTGTAAACGTGGCGACCGAACCGTCAAGATACTTCGGTTCGATTTGCTTTCCAGTCACGGGATGACGTTCACTGAGCGTCACGCTGGGGGAGGTAAAGTACGGAGGCGGCTCTCCGAACGACTTTCGTCCCAGTCGCGTGTAGAAACCCGCCAGACCGTAGTAATCGTCCTGAGTGAACCGTTCGTAAGGATGGTGGTGGCACTTGGCACACTGCAGTCGCAAGCCGAGAAACACCTGAGCGGTATCGGCGGTCACCTGATGAAGCTGGTCGTCGCGCGATTGCCAGAACCAGTTGATCGCCGGTGCATCGGCCCATTCACCACTCGCCGCGACAATCCCTCGTACAAATTCGTCGTAGGGACGATTGCGAGCAACCATGTCTTTCAGCCAGTTATGAAAGGCGTAAGACGCGCGGTCTGCCCCGGCGAGATTCGAATTCCGCAGGATCGAGCCCCACTTCAACGCGAAATAAGCGGGATAGTCGGGTGACGCGAGCAATCGTTCAATAGCCCGGTCTCGTTTGTCCGTTCCGGGATCGGCCAGGAACGCACGTGCTTCGTCGACAGTTGGCAGGCGTCCGCACAGATCGACCGTCACGCGACGCAGAAACGTCGGATCATCACATCCGTTACTCGGTTTCAGTCCGAGCTTCTTCCATTTTTCAGCTGCCAGCTGATCAATGAAATTGCGAGGCTTGAAGTTTGGCAGGCTGGCAAGGGGAGCCCCCTGGGGTCGCAGGATTCGGCAGATCGCGACCTGACCCATGTAGCGAGTCATGATGGCTGCTTCGCCCGTCGGTTCGTTCGCCGTGACCAGCCCATCGTCGCTCACAACGGCCACGACATCGAGGTTCGTAGAGTACTGAGCTTCGCGAGTCACATCGCGTCGGGAACCGTCCGAGTATTCCGCCATCACGTCAATCTGCTGCTGTTCATTCGCATCCATGACGCGTTCGGCAGGTACCATCCGCAGTTTGACGACGTGTGGCACGTTCTGAGCCGATGCTGGTGCGCCAGCCTGAATCCACGAGTGGATCAACCGATACGGTTCGGTCCCCGGTTCCAGCCGACGGCCTCCCCCGTGTGGAACGAGTCCGGCCCCCTTCAAGAGCAGCAGGCTTTTATCAGGCGCCGACACCATCACGCGACGCCCACGTCCTTCACTTACCAGCGACTGGTAGTCAAACTCGGTGTCGAACCCGAATAGAGATAATTTGAATCCATTTTGGCCACGAGCTTTTCCGTGGCAGCCCCCTGAATTGCATCCAAACCGGCTGAAGAGCGGTTCCACTTCGGTCGCAAAGTCGACTGTCCGGATGTTTTCGAATCCAGAGACCTGAACAGGTACAACGGTGGACTGGCCGCCGATTTTGACTTCAATTTCGACGGGACCATTGGCATGCGGGACCAAGTACCCCGCAGCATCGACCGAGACGATTTCCGGCTTCCGGCTAAGGTAGGTGGCCTTCCGAGTCGCATCGCGTCCATCCACACTGACGAGCAACTGCCTGCGAGCGAATGCGTCGGTGAATTCCACCTTGGCAGGTTCCACCCGCAATTCAGCGGCCTGCAATCGCGGCAACGCCACAATAGCAGTTATCACAAGGAATCCGATTATGGCAAATCTGGAATTCATGGCCGGTCTACTTGGTGGCAGGTTTATTGAAGGCAGGCGGAGCTTTGGGAATCAGCACATGAATGCCTCCCATCAACTCCAATCGGCATCTGTTTAATCGTACTCCGCAGAAAAACCGCTGGCAATTCCCAACAGCCGTCTGTCGGCGGATGGCAGGTAATTTGTAACGGTTAGGTGAGAAAATCTGAGGCACAAGAGGTCCGGAAACCTACCTGCAAGAACGAGGCCATCCCAAGTTGCGAATGCGACATATGCCGTTCGTCATCACGCGTGCAGCCCGCGATTGACAGTGGAGTTTCACGTTGCTGCGATCGGCCTTCACGTCGATGTCGGCAACCTGGATCCGCACAATTGACCGGTCAGACGATCAACGTCGACGGCGGGTTCGTCATGCACCGGTAGCGGCGGTGCGAGTCGGGCGACTTTCGGATCGCGGCGCGCTGCGGGAGACAAGAACGGTTTGAAGCAAAAGATTAAAATGCGTCGCGCCAGAGTTTCGTGTATCAGAACTCCACGCCACGACAGCGTAGCGATGCGTTCGCAGCGTTCCGAAAACGGTTGGCGTGGCGATTTGCTCGGGAGGTTCATTTCCAGGCGGAGTGGACCGAGAAAAACTTTGCCATGAAGTGTGATCACGTGTTGACGAACGAGAGTGCTGTAAGTTCAATCTCACAGTCTCTCACATTGATGATACAGACGCTTCCAGACTAGTTACGAAGCTTTATTTTGAAACGCAAAGTCACGAGGGAGGCCGGGGGTAGGATCGTTTCGCGAAACCTCGGTGATTTCAGATCCGGGGCTTATCGTTAGTCCAGCCTCAGCCTGCCCAACTTGAGTTTCAAAACTGAGCCTGACACCGATCGTTGTCGAAGGCGGGCCCTGTGATCGAGCGAATGGAGCGAAGGAATTGCTGTGGACTCATCAGCATCTGAAGGTCGACCAAGACCGGATGGGGTCGTTGGCAAGCTTCCCTTGGAGGCCTGTGACCAGCCGACCCGCTGTGCGACTCCGGAATTGCTGCAGGCGTCAGAATCGGCGTCGATCAGCATCAGCATGACCACAACGTCGGGGTACAATGCTGGTGTTTCTGCTGAGCTTCCCGCCCCGTCGGCTCGTATTCGCGACCGGTACCTGATTCGATCGCTGCTGGGGAAAGGGGGATTCGGCGCTGTTTATGAAGCATGGGACGAAGTCCTGCAGCGGATCGTGGCACTCAAGGTCGCACGTTCCGATCGTTTCTCGGGAACTCAGGGGCGGCAACGATTTCTCGACGAAGCGCGGGCTGCAGCCAAGTTGCGGCATCCTCAGATCGTCACGGTTTTCGATTCGGGAACCGACGAAGCCGGAAACCCCTTCGTGGTGTTCGAATACATCGATGGGGAATCTCTTTCAGAGCGCATTCGACGTCAGCCATTGGAACGCAAAGAAGCGGTGGCACTGGTGGCAACCGTTGCCGAGGCCATACATGTCGCTCACAAGCTGGGATTGGTTCACCGTGACTTAAAGCCTCCGAATATCCTGCTGGATAAGAGCGATCAACCGCATGTGGCCGACTTCGGGCTGGCGGTCGATGAAAAATCGCAACGAGAGATGGCCGGTGAGATCGCCGGATCGCCGCAGTATATGTCGCCCGAACAATTGCGTGGAGAAACGCAGTACCTGGATGGTCGCACGGATGTCTGGAGTCTGGGAGTGATCCTGTACGAACTCCTGACAAAACGGCGTCCGTTCACGGGACGCGATTTGCTCGAGCTGCGGGAAGAGATTCGCTGCCGAGAACCGAAGCCCCCGCGACAGATCGACGACTCGATCCCCGTTGAACTCGAACAGATTTGCCTGCGCTGTCTGCGCAAGCCGATTGTCGAACGGTATTCCACTGCGGCCGACCTGGCGACAGCCCTGCGTCGATTCCAATCGCGCGGACACCGGGTCAGACGTGTTCCCAAGCCAATCCTGATCGGTGCGGGGGTCGGAGCGTCCTGTCTGATCGGTGCGATGCTGTTCGTTGGAAGCGGCGCGAATCCGGGGAAGAACGGTGACGAGAAACCTGCTGTGATTGCGACGAAGAGCACCGATCGCGCGGTTGTCGTGGAATCGACACCACCGACGAATCTTGTGCCGCCCGTGAAGGCCCCTGCCGAACCGGTTTCGGGCGAGTGGTTCCCGGTCTTGAAGTCCGCACCCAAGTTCCTGGAGTGGCCGGCCCAGTCCAAGAATTCGCGATGGGAATTTGACGCACAGCAGCAGGAATTTTGGGTGAGCTGCGACAGTCGCGCGCTGATCGCCACGGGGAAAGTTCTTTCAGGCGACTACCAGATCCAAGGCTCGCTGTTTCAAGCCCCCTGGACGGGGCAAATCGGGTTCTTCCTGGGTGCACACGAAATTGACGATGGGGGAACCCCCTTGCGACGCGTTCAAATCGTGGAACTGCAGTGCGGCCAGGTCGGAGGACGACTCAAAGCAACATTACAACGATTTATTGAGATTCAAGAGCTGACGGGGGCCAGGCGAATTCGCTCGCGCCAGAGCTTTGCGTCAGCCACGTTACCAACGATGAGCTCTCGCGATCAGCGACTGGAGATTTCGGTTAGTGGCGGGCGTCTGACGCGAATTCAATGGGGAGATCATTACGTCCGCGATCTGATCCGACCGGACACCGATCAGTTTGTTGACGCTGCCGATGGGTATGGCGAATGGGGGATCTTTGCGGATTCCACTACGGGCATCGTTCGAAATCTGGAATTCTTTCTACAACCTGAAAGTGTGAAATGACCGATTCGTTTGAAAAGACAATTTCGATCAAGCTGGAAATTCAAATCCCCGTGGGTGCGGCCGTCGGTGTTCCCCGGATTAATGTGAGTAAGGACGCCCCCGGTCCCATCCGGACTTTCGGGCACAACATCAAAAAACCGATCGGTGATACGTTTACAACCATGGCGGGGACAATCTGTGCCAGTGGGACAGCCAACAACGCCAATGGCTCGGCAGATTATGTTCTCGTCAAGGTAATGCAAGGAAACAGCAACCCCGGATCAGTTCCTGCGGCCTATGCCCAGCGTGTCGCGGTCGATACGCTCACGGGCGAATGGGGAGACGTTGATGTCAGCGGAGTCGACCCGTCATCGTCGGCGACAGATTATACGCTGGCCGTCTGGGCGGCTTGGCCTGACGGTACATTTACATTCACTTCGTCTCTTTTCCATCCGAAATTTGGCTACTACACCGACTGTACTTATCCGCATGGATTTGTGAAGAAGCCTGCTCAGCCCTGTTCGGCCGCATGGGATGTGCTTCCAGCGGAATGGCACTTGTCAACACGTGGGTTTCATGGCGATCCCCTGACCGCACTCAATGGCCACTGGACGCTGTGCCTGGTCAGTTCGGCGACGACCAGTGTGCTCTACTGTAACGGCGGAAACATTACTCACACTCCGCGGGTCCAGTTGCGCTGCCACAGTCCGTACGCGGAGCAATGGGAACTGTCGCTGGAATACGGGGCGATCCGTGTGGACTATCGTTGCTCTGCCAGCCAGTTTGCCACGCTCGGTCAAAATGTCTTCGGCCATCCGATCACCAAGGGTGTCAGCGAAGACATGGGAATTCCCGCAATAATCACGGTGGCGCCAGTTTAAGTGAGGGCAGAGATGACTTTTCCGGAATGCCGACATGGCCTGGGTTTTGCGACAGCAGGTCAACGTCAGTGCCAGTCACCCAAGCTTGTCGGATTGAAAATTGTTTCGCCGGCGCAATGCGAACGCTGTTACTGCCGGGATCACGAGTCGCCGGCGCGCGACGGGGTTCCGCTGCATTTGCTTCCCTGCGCCCACCTGGGGGCTTCGACCGGAAATGCCGGGACCGCGATATTTGCCTGCGGACATCCCAACCACGAACTGACGACATTGGCTGATTGTCAGAATTGCTCGGATTATTTGTATCCGCTGATCACCCCGAATATGCCCGTGGAGATGGTCTGCGACGTAATCTCTCTGGAGCCTCGGATGCAGCCGAACGACTGGTGGAGCTGGGAGAATGTGCATGCCGCGCATCGACGGATTGCCGATCAGGCGATCGAACAGACGCCAGCATGGCCCGCGCGGTTTCGCGGTCGAGGAATCGTAGTCGTTGGGGGTGGAAAATACTTCGTATCCGCCTACGTCACGATCCGTGTGTTGCGACAACTGGGTTGCCAACTGCCGATCGAGTTGTGGCATCTTGAAGGTGAAATCGACGAGTCGATGCGGCAAGTCGTCGAGCCACTCGGCGTGCGTTGCATCGACGCTGATGAGTTCGAGCGTGACGAACCCTTCCGGTTCATCCCCGGTCACTGGTGGCGCGGATGGCAGTTGAAAGCGGTTGCTCTGCGGAACTGCTCGTTTCGAGAAGTACTGCTGCTGGATGCTGACAGTTATCCGGTACGAAACCCCGAATTTCTGTTCGAGTGGAAGAAGTATCGCGAATGGGGAGCCGTATTCTGGCCCGATCTCGCTCTCAACACCAGCATCAGTCCGGCTCATGCGTGGGAGATATTTGGAGTCAGCCCGATCGAAGACCTGCCGACCGAGTCCGGCCAGATCCTCGTCAATAAGGAACTTTGCTGGCGCGAGTTGAATCTGGCACTGCACTACAACGCTCATGCCGATTTCGTCTATCGCATTCTGTACGGCGACAAAGACACGTTCCCGGTGGCCTGGCAACGCATGGGACGACGCTACGCCCGCATGTGGCCCAAGTCCAATTTCGTATCCGTGGGGATTCATCAGTTCGACGATCGCGGCGAGTTGCTGTTTCTGCATCGGGTCCACGACAAGTTCCGCCTGCCCGACACTCGTTTCAAATCGACGCCTCAACAAACCACTCACAACAGATTTCACCCGGAGTATCCGCTGGAAGAGTTCTGTTTTCAGGCGCTCAAGGAATTGGGAGATTCATATCCATCCGCGACGGATTCGGAGTGCGAATCCCCCCCGAACGCAACGACTGCAAATTCACCGGCGGTGACCATCGTGCCACCGCCCAAGAATGCCGACGTGGCTGCGTTCGTTCGCTATCACGATCTGTGGATTCGGCAACGAATGCAGGCAGAGGATGTGGCGATTGTCCAAGACATCCTGGTCGGAGACGCCTACCGGATGGCGACCAGATCTCACGATGTACAGCAAGCCGCGTTTGTCGTCGATATCGGCAGTCATATCGGTAGTTTCGCAACCTTGATTCGACGAGCGAATCCCGCGGCAAAAATCACCTGTGTCGAAGCCTGCCCAGAAAACATTGCAGTGCTGCGTGCCAACGTCGGGCAGTTTGCCACGATCGTCCCGGCTGCCTGCACGTATGAGCCGGGGCAACTCATCCTGCTGAATACCGTTACCTCCAACGGCGGCAACACGGGCGGGTCGATCGTCGTCAAGGAGGGCAACGAGGGTAATCCAGATCCTCATTACGACGTCGATCGGCGACCGCTTGCGAAAGTGACCTTGGAAGAGCTGATGAAATGGGCTCACGCCAGCACTATCGACATCCTGAAGCTGGATTGCGAAGGAAGCGAATTCTCGATCCTGGAAAATACGTCCGTCCTGAAACACGTGAAGTTGATTGTCGGCGAATACCATGGGTTTTCCCGCTGGGAACGCTTGCGTCAGTCACGTTTTCCAAACTGGATCTACCATCACCTTCACGGGGAAGAATTGGGACTGTTTCACCTGATTAATCCTGCATTCCTGTAATGTTGCGCCTCATGAAGTCTTGCGTGCTGCGGTCGTTCTAGTCGACACGAAATGCGAGTCCACAAAACTGGTTCATCCGACTTTTTGGGGGGATGGAATTGAAAACGCGGACAAGCTGACGCCCAATGGAGTTGTGCTAGCAACACGATTCCAAAGGAGCGATCAGAATGTCCGCAGAAGGATTGTATCATGAGAT
>Ga0194055_10000473_pt1 | contig 32409 bp, 29 predicted proteins | sample SepL449m_MetaG_FD_155482 | JGI IMG/M metagenome (GOLD analysis project Ga0194055, IMG submission 155482) | Anoxic zone freshwater microbial communities from boreal shield lake in IISD Experimental Lakes Area, Ontario, Canada - Sep2016-L442-9m | ecosystem: Environmental > Aquatic > Freshwater >... | reverse complement strand
AGGCAGCGCAGTACCTCGTCGCAAGGCTGCGAGGTCGACTCGGACCATGACGGTGGCGGGCGGTGGTGCCTTGGTCAGATCGTTGGGTCCAGCCAGCACCGTGTCGCAGTCGAACTCGGCGTCGGTGTCGGCGTTGGAATCAGGGCTGGCGTCCACCTCTGAGCCAGAGGGACCCTTGCTGCCAGTCTTGCGTTTGCCGCCACTCGTGTTGGTGGTGGGAGGCCGAGGTCGTCGTCCAGTCACCAATAGGTAGAAGGCATCGGCTTGCAGGGCGCCCTGGGACTCCGGTGGCGGACCAGCAGCACCCTTCCCGCCCTTCGCACCCTTTCCGCCTGCCGAGTCGCCAGTAGCGGCGGCTTCGGCTGCTGCTTTAGCTGCCGCTCGCTGGTCCTTGCCCAGGTGGGTAGCCATCGAGGTGAGGTGGGCCATGAGGCGGGCCCCACGTACCGCGGTGTCTCGTCCTCGGTAACAGAATGCCCCTTCGGGATCGGTCCACCAGGTGAAGGTGCGCTCCTTGTGGATCTTGGCCATGGTGGCCATGGGGTCTTGGGACGCCGACGTGGATCGCACCCGAGCACAGCGTTCTTTGATGACATGCAGGGGCTGATCAGCCGATCCGGCCAACAACTCAGACTCAGATGAGGGCTCCAGCGTGGCCGCTGACGTGATCTCTGCTGCCTTGGGGCCGGACAAGGTGCCCTGGCGCAGGGCTGCTTCTACTCCAGGCAGACCAGCCAGCCGCTGTCCGGTCTCCAAGGTCTGTCTGGCCTGGCCAGCGGTGCCGCCCTCCAAGGTGGCCAACAAGCTGGCTGGTGAGCGGTGACCTTCTGTCTCCCAATGACCAGACTCGGCGATCCGAGGGGCCAACAGGGTCTTGCCTGCAGCCACCAGGCGTTCCAGGTGAGCTAGGTCCCTATAGAGCAACGTCGCATCGCGGCCCGACAGGAGCCCGGGATCGAGCTCGCCCACCAACGAGCCCAGTGCCGCGATCAGCGAGGACACCCGGGCCGCCAGGCCGTCTTTGACGACCGGGACGACAGGGGCAGCCGAAGCAGCAACCGACCCGCCAGCAACCGGCCCGCCAGGTCCCGAGAACATGTTCGGAGGTACTTCAGAAAACGTCGCCAGCGCCATGAGGACATGATTTCAGGAGGGTGTGACACGGTCCGGAAGACGGACATCGAGGCACCATGGCCAAAGCGTGTAGCTACACCGACGCGACCGAATACCCAGCACGGCACGAGCCACATCCAGGTAAACCCGGTGCAGGACCGCTAGCTGAAGCGGACCCGGCTGACCGTGGACATCGAGCACCAGTAGACCGTGCCGTCGTATCCGAGGGCCGGAAATACCACGGCCTGCAGTGGGCTCTCGGTGTCGGCGCGAACCAGTTCGTCCCCGGTGCTGATGTCGATGGCCACGACCTGATCGATCATCCGGTCGCGGCTGTGATCGCCGGTGATGACCACGCCGGACTCGGCCAGCAGGATCATGTGGGAGGCGTGGTTCTGAGTCTTGGTCCACCGGGGCGTCAACGTGCCGTCGCCGCCGATGTCGAAGGCGGCCATCACGCCGTTGCCGCTGTCGTAGCCGAGGGCGATCTGGCGATCCGGGTCGATCAGCGGAGGGTTGGCGATGAGTCCGCCGGGTAGCCCGCAGATATCGGTGAGGGTGACCGCAGCCGTCTCGAGGTCGACCCGGACCAGGTGGAGCGGCGCGGTGGAGATGCCCTTGCCCTGGAACGATCCGTCGAAGTTGCTATTCCCATCACCATCATCCAGGAACCAGGCCGCACCCAGGGTGAGCACACAGTCCCAGCCGTAGGTCTGCCCCTCCATGGTTCGGTACGTGCCACGAAACGTGTCATCGGGCACCAGGTGTCCGTCGCGCCACGAAACCCGCAGGAGGCTGGTGTCACCCACGACGTAGATGTCGTCACCCATGGACGACAGGCGGGCAATGGAGGGCTCGGCCAGAACGCAGGTATCGAGAATGGCCAGAGTGTCGGGGTCGAGGGCGACGAGTTCGCACGGGTGCCGCTCGTCGGCGGCCACCGGCTTCATGGGGGACGATCCGGCGAAGTCCTTCGTGATCAGCGTCCCGTCAGGGAGGATGACGAAGCCGTTGTAGGGGCAGTCGTGGGGGAGCTCCACCGAGGCCAGCAGCTCGAGGTCGGGGCTGAGTCGATGGGCGTGGTTTCCGAATACGACATAGAGGGAGCCATTGCCGTGGACGGCGATGCTGCCCGGCCACATCGGCCCGCCGACCAGGTCGGGGGAGCGACCGAGTACCTCGAGGGTGGACGGATCGATCCGCTCCACGACCGAGATCAGAGCGCCACCACCGAAGGTGTTGCGCAGCAGGTAGACCTCACCGGGGTCGCGAACGACCACCATGGTCACCACCGGGTCCGTCCGCGACACGATGTCTGCCGTCGTGGACGCCGTGATCACCGGCACGGTTGCACCATGACCTGGTACCTGGAGGCGCCGAGGCCCGCCGTCCTCGCCCGGCCACGGACCGGACCAGTAGGCAGACAGATCCGGGTCTGCGGTCATACCGGAGCTTCGAGGAAGAGCCGCCCGACATGGGCTTCGGGCTGGGAGTCCCACAGGTCGGCCACCAGGTCGTCGCGCAAGGAGCGCATGTCCGGGTCATCCCACCGATTGACCTGCTGGAGCGGATCCTCGGCCATGTCGTAGAGCTCGCCCTCGGTGCCGTCGTGGCTGGTGCCGGGACGGTAGACGGTGACCAGGTAGTGGTCGCGCATCATGCTCCGCAGGTGGACGTCGATACCGAAGAGCTCGCTGTCCCACTCGGTAAGAACCTTGTCGAAGCCGCGGGTCTCGGCATCGGCATCGTCGGCCGGCAGGGGCTTGCCCTGCATCCACTCGGGCGGCTCGATGCCGGCGATGGTGCAGAACGTAGGAGCCAGATCGACCAGGCCGACGGGACGAGTCACCACCGATGCGGTGGCTCCTTCGGCCCGCGATGAAGGTGCAGGTCGCCATACGAGGGGCAGCCGCATCAGGCCATCCACGTGATAAGGGCCCTTGAATAGCAGTCCGAAATCACCCTGGAGCTCGCCGTGGTCGGTCGTGTAGACGACGTCGACGTCGTCGCTCCAGCCGCGCTCGGCCACCCGGGCCATGACCCGACCCAGCGCCTCGTCGATCAGTTCGACCTCGACGGCGTTGCGAGCGTTGACCTCACGGACCTGATCATCGGTGAGGGTGGCCGGCACCCAGTCGGCGGGGGCTTCGTAGTTCGACACCAGGGTGCCGTCGTACCAGGCACGCCAGTGGCGGGGCTTGCCGTCGATGATGGCCTCGCGCTCGGCCCGGTCCTGGGGGTAGCCGGTGGGAAGAGGGACCTCGCGCCAGTCCACCCGGCCGACCTCGGACTCGGGCGGGTCCCAGGGATGGTGGGGGTCAGGGAAGCTCATCCAGCAGAACCAGTCCTCGTCGGCATCGAGCGAATCGAGCCAGGCGATGACCCGATCAGCCACCCAATCGGTGTGGTAGATCCCACGCTCGATCGGGTTCACCTTGACCTGAGGTGCCCCGGTGTCGCCGCCACCTTCGGAGTTGACCTGGAGGCGGTCATCGACGGTCCGGTAGAACATGCCTAGGGCCTCCGGGTGGTTCTTGATCAGCCACTGGGAGTAGTGGAGCGGACCCATCGCCCCATGCGCTGCCGTCTCGAGGTGCTCGAAGCCGCGACGTGAGCCACCGTGGGGCGTGGTGCCCTCGACCGACAGGGCGTTCTCCTCGAAACGGAGGAACGGGTCGAAGTACGGCTCGAAGTGCGCTTTGCCGACCAGGGCGGTCCGGTAGCCGGCGAGGCGCAGCACCTCCGCTACCGACGGTGCGTCACCTGGGAGCGGCACCCCGTTCATGAAGACTCCGTGGGTGGTCGGGTGCTGCCCGGTGATGATGGTGGAGCGGGACGGCATGCACACCACGGACTGGGGGTGGGCCCGGTCGTACCGGACACCGTCGGCGGCGAGGCCGTCGATGACCGGAGTGCGCGAAAGGGCTCCTCCGTTGCAGGCCAGGGTGTCGTAGCGCTGCTGGTCAGTGGTCACGAAGAGGATCTTGCGGCCCATCAGAGGGCTCCTTTCATATGTCCCCGGTGCGGGGAGTGGGATAGCTCGGTCGAGAGGGAGTGGGAGAGAGAACGGGAGTGGGAGAGAGAACGGGAGTGGGAGAGAGAACGGGAGTGGGAGAGAGAACGGGAGTGGACGGTGGGTGGGGCGAGTCTGGCTTGTGCGGGGTGCAGTGTGCTCACAGGACCTGTTTCACGCCGAGGAACTCTGGCAGGTAGTTGAGAGCGGCCCGAGCGGCCCCACCGATGACCAGGGCCAGCACGGCGGGTTCAGCGTCCACGCTGTAGACCACCAGACAGGTGCCGTCCTCGAGATCATGGACATCGATGGTGCTCAGATGCTCAGTAAACATAGGAACGTCGATCCGGTATTGGAACCGGCGCAGGTTGTTGTCGATGGTGAGGAGCTTCTCTGGCATGGGCAGGCCAGAGCGGGCGGTGATCGTCCGGGTCATCCCCTCGACGACGCAGGACTCGATGCCGAGCCACCACTCCGGCAGGCGCTCGGGCGCGCCGACCACGTCCCAGACCAGGTCTGGCGGGCAGGACAAGCGGACGGCGTGGCGAATACTGCCGCGATAAGCGGTCATCGGGAACCTCCAGGGGAGAGTAGGACGGAAAGGGTGCGGGTGATGACAGACTTCGCCTGCGCACGGGACAGGCCCTGATCGGCAATCAGTAGCTGGCCTGATTCGAGCGAGGTCACGACATCGGCTGCGGCTAGGGCGTCACCGGCCTGGTCGCCCAGGGCAGCGAACTCGGTGGCAAAGAGCACGCGGATCTGGTTTCTCAGAAATGCTCGCGTGGTCTCCAGCGACTCGGCCACTGCTGGTTGGAACGGTGCGCGCAGGCGGGCCACGTAGGCAGCCTGACCGATGCCGTCGAACAGTCGGAAGCGTTGCTCGACCAGAGCACGGACGCGGTCATCGAATGGGGCGTCAGCCTCGATGCCAAGAAGCAGGAGGGGCATCGCCCTGGCCTGCTGGCGGGCGATGGCCTCTCGGGCCAGATCGTCGGTGTCGTCGAAGTAGCGGAACAGCGATCGCGGAGAGATCCCGGCCCGCTCGGCAATCCGGTCCGTGCCCGGCCGGAGGTTTCCCTCGTCGTACAGCGAGAGGAGTGCATCGACCACGGCTTCCCGGTTGAGTGCACGCCGCAGGCGCCGTCCGTCCGTCTCTTCGCCGAAGGCGTCGTCTGGCTGCTCGACTGCGCTGGGCTGCTCGACTGCGCTGGGCTGCTCGACTGCGCTGGGCTGCTCGACTGCGCTGGGCTGCGGAGATCGACCGGTCATCGGCCGGATCCAGAGGTCTTACTGAGCGCGCAGATGTCACCGATCCGAGGATCGACGCGCCCATCGAGCAGGCTCCGAAACACGGACTCGACCTCGACGGGCCCGGTGGCTGAGCGGAGAGTCAGCCAGCTGTCGGTCCAGGGGATGAACCGATTCCACGCCGCGGCCACATTGGTCTCGAAGCCCTCGCGGCCCCAGTCGGTCCGGCGCTTGGCGATCTGCACCGGAGCGAAAAGGAACTCTGGTCGCGGCCCGGGCAGGTCCCCGACACCGGCGGCGGCGTTGTCCCAATGGGTGTCTCCGATGACCATGCTGTAGAGCAGATGGTCGCCCAGGTGGGAGTGGACGGCATGGGTGATGTCCCGACGGCCGGCCACGTCGAGGTAGCAGGTGCCTACTTCGGGCAGAGCCGCGATCTCTTCGTAGGCAAGCACGGAGTCATAGCAACTGAGCGAACGGACGAACTCCAGGTTGGACGATGAGGTGAGGCCGATCACTTCGATGCCGGGGCGCTCGGCCAGCAGGAAGGCGCTCCCGATCGCCGTCTTCGACGAGGCGCTCGACACGACAGCCGTTCCTGCCCCGTAGAGGTCATGGTCGCCGAGGAAGTCATCGACTACGAACGAGGTGACGAAGAGAGGCCACAGCAGCATGTGCTGAGGCTCACGTTCGGGACGGTAGATGCGGTCGGACTCCACATAGCCGTAGCGGCTGTAGACAGAAGGCACGGCCTCACGGGTCGGGGACACGTCCGAGAATCCCTGCTCGTCGCTGCGTCCGGGTTGGACGATCAGCTCGTCGGCCAGGGGGAAGTACCCGTAGACGCGCCGCCCTACAGCCAGATCCGGTGCGTTCGACTCAACGACGTCGCCGAATCCCCAGACTGGGACTCGGCCCCAGGACACCCCGTCTTCATTCGGCCCTGGGAAGCACTCCCAGTACCGCATGGTCTCGCCGTAGACGGCATAGGTGATGTTGTTGGCAGACAGGCCGAATGTGTCGACTTGGATCCGGGCCTCGCCAGCTTGGAGAGGTTCGACCGGGTACGTGACGGCACGGATGTGATGGAGGTCGGCCTTGTCGACTTCGAGATGCATTGGCACTCATCTCCCTCGTGGGGTTTTTCTGTCAGGTGTTGGCCCGAAGCGGTGCGGACCGGCAGGTGCGTATACCCATGTGGGTGGCCACCGCGGCCCCTGCTCCCAAGGAGGCTGACGATAACAGTTGACAGTAATTGTGACAAGTGTTTACATGACCGTGTGGCCCGCTCCTGGGCTGCACGGAGGGAGTCACCATGTCAGAAGTAGCGGGTTCGGACGGGATCGCATCGGACGCCATGGGGGCATTACTGCTCGACTCGCTCCGTCGCCGTATGCACGCCATGTTTTCGCTGTACTACGACGCCGTGGCGACCATGAACATTGACCATGTCAACCACTTCGAGCGTGAGGGTGTCCTGCCCATAGCCTTCAGCCTGTTTCACATCGTCAATATGGTCGACGCTTCGTTCATGATGATCTCCGGCGCCGCGCCCGTCTGGGACGACACCTGGGTAGAGCGGGTCAATCCGGCCATCCCCAACCACGGCAAGGAGAAGACCGTGGGGGAGATGATCGATCAGAGGATCGGTAACTACGAAGAGTTCCAGGTGTACATGCGGACCGTGTTCGACCGTGTCGAGGCCTGGCTCGAGCAGCTGGATCCGAACGAGCTCACACGGCTGATCATCGCCCGGCCCCTCCCGGAACAGGTGGCCAACACCTACAGCGCACGGGTGGCGGGGCCCGAGGGGATCACCTTGCTCGATGCCACGGAGTGCTGGATCTATCAGCATGGATTGCGGCACATGGGGGAGATAGAGCTCTCGCGTGGTCTCGTGGGTCTGAACGGCATGACTTCGTAAGCAATGGATAGTTGCGACGAATTTGTGAGAGCCTGTCGGAGCGAGAGGCTGCGGGCTGGTTGATTCATCCTTAACTTTTGATGCCGGCGGGCCGATGGAGGTCTGAGGAACCAGTTCGGAGTTCCCAGATCTTCCATGAGGAGCGGCTCTCGCATGCTGACCAAAAATTCTGTGGTGATGAAGTTGACGTTGTCCTTGGTGGCAGTCGGATCACTGTCGCTCGCCGGAATGGGTATGGCCGGTGCGGCCATGCAGAGCGACAACACCGCTCACTCCAGTCAGAACAACGAGAGCCACACCAGCGCTCAGGTCAACGCCGCCTGCCTGGCCGGCCAGCGCCACATCGCGTTTTCGCAGAATCGTCAAAGCAAGTTCGCAGCCAAGACGGCGGGGTTCGCCGCGCTCGAGGCCAAGGCCGATGAGGGTGGCCATACTAAGCGGGCGGCCTACTGGGCGAGGGTCGTGGCTCGTCGCACCGCTTTTTCGAATCGGATGAGCGTTCGCCTGCAGGCCCGTATCGTTCGGGCCGGCGAGGCATTTGGCACCTCGGAACAGGGCTGCACGCAGTCCCATTCCGATTCCGACGGCGGGTCCGACGGCGGGTCCGACGGCGGGTCCGACGGCGGGTCCGACGGCGGGTCCCACTCCGATTCTGACGGCAGGTCCGACGGCGGTTCGGACAGCGGATCCCAGTCCGGCTCCCACTCCGGTTCGGACGGCGGGTCCCAGTCCGGCTCCCACTCCGGTTCGGACAACGGGTCCCACTCCGGGTCCCATTCCGGTTCGGACGGCGGGTCCCAGTCCGGCTCCCACTCCGGTTCGGACAGCGGGTCCCAGTCCCGGTAGGTCTGCGGGTCGACTCACCTTCGGACTACCTGACTCCTGACCGGCAACGCGCACGCCGGCGAGCTAGCGAGCTAGCGGGCCCGTCGTGGCCGCTTTGGCTCAGGTCGTAGGCAGTCCGTCGACCATGGTGTGCGCCAGCCGGGCAAAGGCTGCGGCAAGTTGCGGGGACGGCCCGGCCAGGGCTGCTGCGGCTGCCTGTTCGGCGTAGTCCCGAGCCACCCGCACCGATTCGGCGATGGCACCGGATTCCGCCACAATGGCCCGGGCCTTCTCCTGTTCGGGCAACTCCAAAGGTCTGCCCAGCAAGTCACGGAGTTCAGGACCGCGTATTGGGTCGGCCAAGGTAAGCAGTACCGGCAGGGTGTAGATGCCCTCTGCGATGTCCTGGCCGGCCGGCTTGCCCAGGTCAGCTTCTGATCCAACGACGTCGAGGATGTCATCACGTACCTGGAAGATCATGCCGAAGCACCGACCGAAGTTCGTGAAGGCTTCGACTTCGGGACGGGAGAGGCCCCCGGTGAGTGCTCCGATTCGGCACGAGGTAGCCATGAGCGAGGCCGTCTTGCCGGCGATGGCGATGGAGTAGGAGTCGCGGGTCCGGCTCACGCTGAAGGCATCTCGCACCTCGGCGACCTGGCCCTGGCACAGTTCGCCGAGGGTGGCGGCCAGTAGTGCGGCGATCTCGACCCCCAGCCCGGCGGCAATCTCCGCCGAGCGGGCCAAGAGGAAGTCGCCGGCCACGATGGCCACCAGATTGCCGAAACGAGAGTTAACGCTTTCCACATTTCGACGCATCGTCGCTTCATCCATGACGTCGTCGTGGTAGAGCGAGGCGAGGTGCACGAGTTCCACCGCCACGGCCCCGAGCAGGTCGCTCTGCGATGCCTCCCGAGAGCCGGATGTGGCCGTGGCCAGCGCCAGCACTGGGCGCAGCCGTTTGCCACCGGCGGTCAGCAGGTGAGTCGTGACCTCGTCCAAGAAGGCGTCGCCGGTCACGACGGACTCCACGAGCAGCGGCTCGAGGCGGGCTAGGTGTTCTTCGAGTGCGGGGAGTCCCAGGAGTTCAATGACGTTCACTGGCTACAGACGATAGGGCAGACTGCCGATGAGTGATACATGCCCCCCGGGTTCCGGGACTGCGAGTGCGGAACGACGCCGCACCTGTAGACTTGGGTTTCAGTATTCCGACCGCAGATGGAGGCGGTGGCGTGTTCGAACGATTCACAGATAGAGCTCGACGAGTCCTGGTTTTGGCACAGGAGGAGGCGCGGCTGCTCAACCACAGTTTCATCGGCACCGAGCACATCCTCTTGGGCTTGATCCACGAGGGTGAGGGGGTCGCGGCCAAAGCGCTGGAGTCCCTTGGGGTGTCCCTCGAAGCCGTCCGGGAAAAGGTCGAGGAGACGATAGGACTGGCGGGCACTGCCCCGACGGGTTCGCCGCCCTTCACCCCCCGGGCCAAGAAGGTGCTCGAGCTTTCGCTCCGCGAGGCTCTACAACTGGGCCATAGCTACATCGGCACCGAGCACATGCTGCTCGGGTTAGTGCGCGAGGGCGAAGGGGTGGCCGCACAGGTCCTCCAGAGCCTGGGCGCCGATCTGCCCCGTGTCCGCCAGCAGGTCATCCAGCTGCTCTCGGGCTACCAGGGCAAGGAATCAGCCGGTGTCGGCCAAGCCAGCGGCCAGCAGTCGGAGGCACCGACGGGCTCGGCTGTACTCGACCAGTTCGGACGGAACCTCACCGCCCTGGCCCGCGAGCACAAGCTCGACCCGGTCATCGGACGTGAGAAAGAGATCGAGCGGGTCATGCAGGTGCTGTCTCGCCGCACCAAGAACAACCCGGTCCTCATCGGTGAGCCCGGTGTGGGCAAGACCGCCATCGTCGAAGGACTGGCCCAGCGCATTGTGGCCGATGAGGTCCCCGAGACGCTTACCGGCAAGCAGCTCTACACGCTCGATCTCGGTGCCTTGGTGGCCGGGAGCCGCTATCGAGGCGACTTCGAAGAGCGCCTGAAGAAGGTGCTGAAGGAGATCCGCACCCGAGGCGACATCGTGCTGTTCATCGACGAGTTGCACACACTCGTCGGTGCCGGTGCCGCAGAAGGTGCCATCGACGCGGCATCGATCCTCAAGCCGATGCTGGCCCGAGGCGAGCTACAGACGATCGGCGCCACGACCATCGACGAGTACCGCAAGCACTTGGAGAAGGACGCCGCCCTCGAGCGCCGCTTTCAGCCCATCAAGGTGGAGCAGCCGAACGTGGCCCTGACCATCGAGATCCTCAAGGGGCTTCGGGACCGCTATGAGTCGCACCACGCCGTCACTATCACCGATCAGGCGCTGGTGGCCGCAGCCAACCTGGCCGACCGTTACCTGGCCGACCGCTTCCTGCCGGACAAGGCGATCGACTTGATCGACGAGGCTGGCAGCCGCCTCCGCATTCGCCGGATGGTCACTCCTCCTGCGTACAAGAAGCTCGAAGAGGAGATCACTCGTCTGCGGGCCGATAAGGAAGCCGCTATTGAGAAGCAGGCCTTCGATCAGGCGAAGAAGCTCGCCGAACAAGAGAAGGACCGCATGGACGCCAAGGAGGCCATGGAGGCCGAATGGCGAGCCGAAGGTGTCGACCTGTTCGACATCGTCGACGAAGAGGTCGTCGCCGAGGTGCTGGCTAACTGGACCGGCATCCCGGTCTACCGCCTCACCGAAGAGGAGACCTCCAAGCTGCTGCGCATGGAGGACGAGCTGCACAAGCGGGTGATCGGCCAAGAGCCGGCTATCGCCGCCCTGTCTCGTTCGATCCGTCGCACTCGTGCCGGTCTCAAGGATCCCAAGCGTCCGAGCGGTTCGTTCATCTTCCTCGGCCCGACGGGCGTGGGAAAGACCGAGCTGGCCAAGACGCTGGCCGAGTACCTGTTCGACGACGAGGACGCGCTCATCCAGCTCGACATGTCCGAGTACATGGAGAAGCACACGGTGAGCCGACTGGTCGGTTCCCCTCCTGGGTATGTCGGATACGAAGAGGGCGGTCAGCTGACCGAGGCCGTGCGACGCAAGCCGTTCTCCGTGGTCCTGTTCGACGAGGTAGAGAAGGCCCATGCTGACGTGTTCAACACGCTGCTCCAGATCCTGGAGGACGGCCGACTGACCGATGCTCAGGGGCGATCAGTGGACTTCAAGAACACGGTCCTGATCATGACGTCCAACCTCGGGACTGCCGACCTGCGCAAGTCCTCGGTGGGATTCGCCCAGTCGTCGGGTGCGGTCACCTATGAGCGGATGAAGGCCAAGGTCAATGAAGCACTGAAGGCCCACTTCCGGCCCGAGTTCCTCAACCGCATCGACGAGGTCGTGGTGTTCCATGAGTTGTCGAAGGTGGAGGTCATTGAGATCGTGGACCTCATGATCAATCGTGTCTCCGTGCAGCTCGAGCTCCAGGGGCTCAGCCTGGCCCTTTCGGCCGAGGCCAAGACTCTGCTGGCCGATCGGGGCTACGACCCGCAGTTGGGTGCCCGTCCACTCCGGCGTGCGATCCAGCAGATGATCGAGGATCCTCTGTCGGAGCGGATCCTGTGGAAGGAGTTCCGGGTCGGCCAGACCATCATCGTCGACGTCGAGACCATCACGCCTGAAGCCGCTGCGGCCTACGACGTGAAGGGCGCACCGCCGCTGGTAGCCGGTGAGCAGCAGCTCACCTTTACGGCCATCGACGGAATCGAGCCTCCTCCGGTCGAGTTGGCAGGAGCCGATTCTTCGGCCGAGTGAACCCGTTGACGTGACGGCCTGAGGCCGGCACCGGATGTGCAGTACCCAGATGCCCCGCCGAATCGGCGGGGCATCTGCGCGCACTGACGTATCGGTCCGGGTTCGGATGGAGTGTGCTCAGCCCTCCCAGCCCGTGAGGGGGGTCCGCGTCCGGACTCTGATCAAGAGTGCAGACCCGTGTCCCGGTCGGGTATGCCCGAACATTGGGCCTTTAGTCCTATCCAGTCGAGAGTCCAGTTGCCGATGTCGTCGGGAGCAAACACCGCAATGGCCAGTTGAACCTGTGACGCCATGAGATGTCACAAGTTGGCCCGAATATAACGGAGCACAAGCAATGAACATCAAGCACAGCGGACGACACCACGGGACATTGAGGCGGATGCTCTTGGCGGCGGGACTCGGCTTGGGTCTCCTGATCACGACGGCCGGGACCTCGGTATCGTCTGCTTCCGGAGCAGCACCCCAGACCTCCGGCACGGTGGTATTTACCGGTCAGGCACAGATCCTCGCCCCGCCCGCAGCCAACTTCAGCGGATCAGCTGGCGGTGACGGATGGGGGTTGGCCTTCACTAAGACTGCCGTCTACAACGTCTTTCACCATTCGACCACGCTGGTTGTGGCCTGCCACGACCAGTCGGATGCATCCCAGTGTTGGGACCCCGAGACGATCCAGGACGGGAGTGGCAACGACTTCGCCACATCGGGACAGCCCGGGCTCTGGATCGATCAAGCCAGCGGTCACCTCTTCGTGTACGCCAGTCGCACGGTGGACTCGACCGGCGGTGTCGTGTGCATCGACACCACGCAGGCCGCCACAAACCCGAACCCGTTCTGCGGATTCACGGCGCTGTCGGCTGTGGGCGACGCCCCGCTGAACCAGTCAGGATGGGGCGGTATCAGCGACCCTGTTGTGGTCGCCAACAGTTGGTACGCCTTCAACTATGTAGCGGCCATGCCGACCGGCACCCAGGATCAACTCTTGTGCTTCAGTCTGACCACGCTGTCAGCCTGTGCGAGCCAGCCGTTTGCCATCGATATGGGTACCGGTGGGACAGTGGCCAACAATGACCCTTCACCACCAATCGCCGCCTTTGGGAGCCAGATCGTGCTGCCGCTCAACCTCGGCGCCAACCGGGAACTGGCCTGTTTTGATGCCACCACCAGCGCATCCTGTGCTGGCACCTGGCCGATCGACACCACAGCCGACACCTATCCGGACGCCAGCAACGGTGCACCCTTTCCCATGTTGGATTCGATCGGGGTACCTACTGGGTTCTGCGCTCCCACGACCAATGATCCCTGCTGGTCGCTCACCGGCTCGTCAGTGCCCACACCCCTGGGCATGACGGCGGCCATGCTCCCGAACAACCCGTGGGATGGTCCAGCGGTCACCCTGGGGGCACGGACCTATGCCATCGATGGCAACAGTGACGCAATCGATTGCTGGGACTACATCGCCAGTGCCTCGTGCTCGGGCTACCCCATGGCTCTGGTGAACAGCAACTACACCTACACAATCAACCGCGACCCACAGCGACCGACGTGCTTGTGGACGAATGCCGATGGTGGGACGGCTCAAATCCAGAGTTTCGATGCCTATACGGGTGGACCCTGCGGGCAAGGCCCAGTCCGGGTCCCCTCATCGAGCATCGTGGCGTCCTACGAGGCATGTATCCCTTCGGACTACCAGTCTTTGACGGTCACGCTTCCTGACCGGTCCTCGTATGTCAGCGGGACCATCCAGTTCCAGGACATCAACGGCAACCAGCTGGCCGGTGTTGCGGACATGCCCTTGGATGCCAACGGATCGGTGAACTTGTCCGGACTGCACCTCTCTACGATCAATCCTCTGCCCCAGTTTCTCGTCAACTTGGACGGTGCTGGAACCCCGCCGGAGATTGATATCCAGTTGGTGTGGTCAGGAACCTACTCGCCACTGTGCACGTCAGGTGGCCAGACGACACAAGCCCCGGCTCCGACCGACCAGGGCTACCGCCTGGGAGCAGCCGATGGCGGGGTCTTTGCCTTCGGACATTCCCAGTTCTACGGTTCGATGACCGGCAAGCATCTCAACGGACCCGAAGTCGGAATCGCCTCGACGCCGGACGGGGCGGGCTACTGGTTGGCGGCGTCGGACGGTGGTGTCTTCGCCTTCGGTGACGCCCAGTTCCATGGCTCCAAGGCAGAATCCCCCTTGGCTGCTCCCATCGTGGAGATGGCGGCGACCCCTGATGGGGGCGGCTACTGGCTGGTCGGTGCCGATGGAGGGGTATTCAGCTTCGGCGACGCGTCGTTCTATGGATCGGTCGGAGCCGGACACCTCACGGCCTCGGTCGTGGGCATGGCTGCTTCGCCATCGGGCCACGGCTACTGGCTGGTGGGTTCGGACGGCAACGTCTACCCGTTCGGTGACGCCGGTGCATTCGGCTCGGAGCACGGCAAGGTCCTCGGTGGTCGCGTGGTCGCCATGGCCACGACACCCGACGGGGGCGGCTACTGGTTGGCTGCGTCTGACGGAGGGGTGTTCGCCTTCGGCGACGCGCCGTTCCTGGGGTCGATGACCGGCAAGGGCCTCGGTGGCGACATGGTCGGGATCATGAGTTCGCCAAGTGGGCACGGCTACTGGACGAATGCCACCGACGGTGGAGTCTTCGCCTTCGGCGACGCCCAGTTCCTCGGCTGCATGGTGGGCACCACCCTCTTCGGCCCGATGGACTCCTTGGGATCCTGAACCGACCCCACCGGCATCGATCGGGACCTAGTCGCAAGTTCGTCTCCATCGTGTTGCTGCCCCCGCCCCGTGCGGGGGCAGTGGCGCGCCGGTAGTCGGGCGCGCCGATATCTGAAGTTCCCACTGCCAACCGGACACTGCCAACCGGACACTGCCAACCGGACACTGCCAACCGGACACTGCCAACCGAACGCCCGCAACTACACGGGTCGCACCCCTTGATACACCCGGTATCTACCATCAGGACATGGCAAAGACGGCTAAGCGCCACCGCTGTATCGACTGTGGCTCGACCACCGCCCGCTGGGCTGGGCGCTGCCCGACCTGTGGCGAGTGGAACACCCTGGTCGAAGAGGCGGCCCTTGGCCCCTTGGTCCGAGCCCTCGACGAACTCGATCTATCTGGCATGCCGGTGCCGCTGTCGTCGGTGGACCTGTCCGAGGCCGCGGCCATCCCAACGGGCGTCGACGAGTTCGACCGCGTCCTGTCCGGCGGACTCGTACCTGGCTCGGTCACGCTTCTCGGCGGTGAGCCGGGCATCGGCAAGTCCACGCTCCTCCTCCAGGTGCTGGCCGCCCGGGCCGCTGCCGGGCACCGTGTACTCCTGGTTTCGGCCGAGGAGTCGGCCCACCAGGTGCGCCTTCGAGCCGAGCGCCTCGGCCCGGTCCCACCCGGCCTACTGATCCTGTCGGCCACAGACGTGGGGCAGGTCATCAACGCCGTGGTCGAATCCGCTCCTGACCTGGTGGTCATCGACTCGATCCAAGCGGTGGCCATCGGACCAGCCACGCCCGGCGAGCGCCGGGCCACCGGCGTGCCGGGCTCCATCGGCCAGGTCCGTGAGTGCGCCGACCAGTTGGTCGGACTGGCCAAGGCCCGCCAGGTGGCCACGGTCTTGGTCGGCCATGTCACCAAGGACGGATCGCTGGCTGGGCCACGGGCACTCGAGCACATGGTGGACACGGTATTGAGCTTCGAGGGGGACCGTCACCACGCCCTCCGTCTCCTCCTGGCCGTCAAGCATCGATTCGGCCCGACGGGTGAGCTCGGCCTCTTCGAAATGGGCGATCAGGGACTCAACACGGTCGATGACCCCGGCCGCCTCCTGCTCGGGGACCGACTGACTGGTGTCCCCGGCGGAGTAGTCCTCCCCGCCCTGCAGGGTCGCCGCACCCTCATGGTGGAGCTGCAGGCCCTAGTGGCACCGATGGGACAGGCCCAGCCCAAACGGTCGGTGGTCGGTCTCGACAGCGGAAGGCTGGTGATGACCCTGGCTGTGCTCTCGCGCCATGCCGGGCTACCCATGCACGCCGTTGACGTATTCGCCTCGGTGGCTGGCGGCATCCGGGTGACGGAACCGGCCGCAGACCTGGCCGTGGCGCTGGCGGTGGCCTCGGCTTCGACCGGGGTCCCTCTGCCTGCTGACCTGGCTGCCGTCGGGGAGGTCGGACTGGCTGGTGAGGTCCGACAGGTGACCAATCTGCCCCGCCGCTTGGAGGAGGCAGCACGCCTCGGATTCGCTCGCGTGGTGGTGCCGTCCTCGGCGCCGGGTGGCCCGGCGGGTATCGAGCTCATCCGCGTCGACACGGTGGCCGATGCCGTGCGGCGCTTCGGCTGCCTCGAACCGCTCGGCGGCTGACCGCACCGGATGCCCGACCGCGGTGCCGGGTACGATTCACCTGTGAGCACACGCCAGCACGGCGCCATGAACGAAGCACTTACCATGGTGGCCCCGGGAACCCCGTTACGCGATGGCCTGGACAGGATTCTCCGGGCCAAGCGGGGCGGACTGGTCGTGGTCGGCGACGGCCCAGACGTGCTCTCCATCTGCTCGGGGGGATTCCTATTGGACTCCGAGTTCAGCCCACAGCGCCTGTCGGAACTGGCCAAGATGGACGGCGCCATCGTCGTGGCGGCCGACGGATCCCGGATCGCCAGGGCCAATGTGCACTTGATGCCCGACTCCTCGATCACCACTACCGAGACAGGCACACGGCACCGCACGGCGGAACGGGTCGCTCGGTCCATCGACGTACCCGTCCTGTCGGTGTCGGGCGCCATGTCGGTGATCGCCGTCTACCGCAATGACAGTAAGCACACCATCCAGCCGATCGGTTGGCTCCATGACCGGACTGACCAGGCACTCGCCACCATGCAGCGGTTCCGCACCAGGTTCGACGTGGCCCTCGGGAACCTCTCGATCCTCGAGGTCGAAGACACCGTGTCGGTGGGCGATGTGGTCGCGGTCATCCAGGCCGCCGAGATGGTCCTGCGGATCGCCGAAGAAGTCGACGGTTACCTGGTCGAACTAGGTGAAGACGGGCGACTGGTCGGCCTCCAGTCCGGCGAACTGATGGACGGTGTGGCCGCTGCGCTCAGCCTGGTCGTCAGTGACTACTGCGTGATGACACCCAAAGAAGTTGCGGATCGAACCAGCATGATCGATGCGGTCGTGGATGTGCTGGCCTCCCTCCCCTCGGATGAGCTGCGCGACCCGGTCAGGGTGGCAAGTGTGCTCCGACTACCCGGGGCGCTCGACGATGTGGAGTCCGGCCTAGAGCCCAGGGGCTACCGACTGCTCCACCGCTTGCCGCGGTTCTCCGACACCATCATCGAGCGGATCGTGGACCGGTTCGTCAATCTGCAACAGATCATGCGGGCTTCCATTGCCGAGCTCGAGCAGGTGGAGGGCGTGGGCCAGACCCGAGCCCGGTCGGTGAAGGATGGGCTGTCTCGGTTGGCGGAGGCCAGCATCTTCGAGCGCTACCAGTAGGGCCACCCAGACCCCCGACAGCAGGGCCACCCAGACCCCCGACAGCAGGAACCCCCGCCTGTAGGTCGCCACCGGCGCCGTCAAGGGCCCTGTTCCATTGCTGGTAGAATGGGATGCTTTCCCACGCAAACCGGATGTCGCTCCCCAGCCCCGGTTCCGCACCGCAATGCTTGGAGGAACGGTGTTCGACATCGGTGACAAGGTCGTCTACCCGCACCACGGCGCGGCAGTAGTTGAACGACGAGAGACCAAAGAGGCGTTCGGCAAGAAGCAGGAGTACCTCGTACTCCGACTTGCCTACGGCGACCTCACCTTGATGGTGCCAGCAGACAACACCGCCGGCGTCGGCCTTCGTGAGGTGATCAACGATGAAGAGGTGGAAGAGGTCTTTGCCGTGCTCCGCAAGAAGGAAGCACGCATGCCGACCAACTGGTCGCGGCGATACAAGAACCACTCCGAAAAGCTCCGCTCCGGTGACATCTACCAGGTGGCCGAAGTGGTCCGGAACCTCTCGATCCGCGACAAGGACAAGGGACTGTCCGCCGGAGAGAAGCGCATGCTCCAGCGGGCTCGCCAGATCCTGGTGTCCGAACTGACCTTCGCACTCGGGGTCGACGAGGAGACCGCCGAGGTCCGCCTCGACGAGGCGCTGCCCTGAGCCGAACGGGGCCCGTGTGGGCCATCGTGGTCGCCGGAGGCTCGGGCCGACGGTTCGGCAGTCGCAAGCAGTTCCTTCCCCTAGCCGGCAGACCGGTAGCCGCTTGGTCGGTGGCCGCTGCACGTGCAGTGGCTGACGGCGTTGTGTTGGTCGTTCCTGCCGACACGGCGTCAGACGAGGGGCTTCCGCAACCAGGTGCGGCCGGTGACGCAGGATTCGGAGCCACTCACGTGGTATGCGGGGGCGCTACCCGCTCGGCGTCGGTGCGGGCTGGCCTGGCGGCGGTCCCTATGGATGCTGACATCATCATCGTCCACGATGCCGCTCGCCCGCTAGCCGGAGTCAGTCTGTTCGCGGCGGTGGTAGATGCCGTGCGGACCACGGGGGTCGACGGCGCTATCCCCGTAGTGCCGGTCTCGGACACCTTGAAGCGGGTCGAAGGTGGACGGATCGTCGAGACGGTGTCCCGAGATGGCTTGGTGGCTATCCAGACACCGCAGGCCTTTGTCGCTGAAGCGCTGCGCGCCGCCCACACGGGTGGTGGCGAGGCCACGGACGATGCCGGGCTCCTCGAAGCATCTGGCCTGGTTGTGGGGACCGTCGAGGGAGACCCTCGTAATCTGAAACTGACCCGGCCAGAAGACCTGGCGCTGGCTGAGGCCATGATGGGCGAGGCACTTCCTGGGGCGAGGGGGATCTGATGAGTACTGCACCAGCGCTACGGATCGGCCAGGGCTACGACATTCATGCTTTTTCTGACGACCCGGACCGGCCGCTGGTACTGGGGGGTGTGGTGATCTCTGGAGATGGCGTGGCCGGCCTGGTCGGCCACAGTGACGCCGACGCTGTCTCCCACGCCGTTGCTGACGCGGTGCTGGGGGCGGCCGGTCTCGGTGACCTTGGACGCCATATGCCCGATACCGACCCAGCCTGGGCCGGAGCCGACTCGCTGGATATCCTCCGCCGGGTCGTTGCCTTGGCGCTGCGGGCCGGATGGGTCCCCGTGAACGCCGACTGCACGGTGGTGGCAGAGCGGCCGCGTCTGGCCCCCCACGTCGACCTGATGGCGGCAAACCTGAGCGAAGCACTCGGTGCCCCGGTCAATGTGAAGGCGACCCGAGCGGAAGGTCTTGGAGCGCTGGGGCGGGTCGAAGGGATGGCCTGCACAGCGGTCGTACTGTTAGCTGGGACAGGTTCGACCGAGGCGAACGGGTCGACTGAGGCGAACGGCCCGACTGATGCGAACGGCCCGACTGAGGCGAACGGGGAGGTCTGATGAGTCCAGCACCATCAAGTGGAGGACGAGGAAAGGGTGGCCGAGCCCCCGCGCCCAAGGGGGGTTCCCGCGGAGCTTCCCCGAGTAAGGGCCCCGAGGCCAAAGCGGCCTGGATGAAGGCCAAGGATGTCAAGGCTGGGCGGGGGGCTGGGGTTGGACGAGGATCCGCAACGGGGGGACGGGCATCGGTGAGCGATCGCGGCCGTGGCCCTGGCGGTAAGGACATCCCCGTGCGGCGAGGCCCTCGCCATGAAGGACTCGGTGGCGATCAGGTGGAGGGCCGCCAGGCTGTTCGCGAACTGCTGCACGCCGGGCGCAGACCGATCACCACACTGATGATGGCAGAGGGGATGGACGCCGCCGAAATCCTCGACGACATCGAGGCCCTGGCCATCAAGCGCCGAGTCAAGGTCGACTACGTCTCTCGCAAGCGGATCGACGCCACAGCCCGTACCGACGGATCACAAGGTGTGGTGGCGCTGGCCAGGGCGATCGACGAGACCCCGCTCGAGGCGCTCTGCCAGCCGACCAAGCGAGGCCGGCTGCCTTTCTTGCTGATCCTGGACGGGATCACCGACCCCCACAATCTGGGTGCGGTCCTGCGTAGTGCGGAGTGCGCCGGAGTGACTGGGATCGTTCTGCCCCGACACCGCTCGGCTCATCTGTCGCCCACGGTGGCCAAGGTGGCAGCCGGGGCGATCGAGTATCTGCCCATGGCGCTGGTGGCCGGTATCCCCACGGCCCTGCAGCAGTTGTCCGGACTGGGCGTGGTGACCGTCGGTCTGGTGGGCGAGGCCCCCACGTCGCTCTACAAGCTGCCCCTCGGCAACCAGCCGGTGGCTCTGGTGCTGGGGTCAGAAGGCACGGGGCTGGCCGCGCTCACCCGCAAGCGCTGCGACGAGTTGGCCGCCATTCCACAGCACGGGACGCTGTCTTCGCTCAACGTGGCCACTGCGGGAGCCATCGCGTGCTTCGACGTGGCCCGCCAGCGCATTGCCGCGGGAAACTGAACCAGATCACGGGCCAGTCGTTCTGACCCTGACGGATCAGACCTCTTCGACAGTCACGCCTTTCCAGAAGGCAACGCGGTCTGCAATCTCGGCGGCAGCATCCTTGGGGGCGGGGTAGTACCAGGCCGCATCAGCATTGCGGTTTTCTGCCACCACGACGGTGCGATAATTGGCTGTGCCCTTCCACGAACAGACGGTCTGGGTCTGGCTCGGCTCGAAGAACTCATCGTGCACATCAGCTGCCGGAAAGTAGTGGTTCCCTTCGACGACCACCGTGGCATCACTTTCCGCCAAGACGGTCCCGTTCCATGTCGCGCGCATTGTCATGGTGGTTGTAACACCGCGATGCGCACCGGTGTTCCCTCGGTCTCAGGGGCGCACGGCCATGATGAGCATGAACTCATCCCCTGGTGAGGTCCACGATGCCTCGACGTCCATGCCAGCGGCGCTGAGCTCGTCTTGCAGGGCGAGGGGAGTGAACTTGGTGCTGATTTCGGTGAGCATCTCCTCGCCAGCAGCGAAGGAGACCAAGAGACCGAGGTCGGCGATGTGTACTTCGCAGTCATCGATAGAGCGGAGCCACATTTCGATGCGGTGGTCCTCTTCGTTGAAGCGGGCCACATGGGCGAACCGGTCGGGAGCGAAATCGGCACCGAGCTCCCGGTTGAGGACAAGAAGGACGTTCCGGTTGAACTCGGCCGTGACGCCAGCCGAGTCGTCGTAGGCAGCCACGAGCTTCCCCCGGTCCTTGAGGAGATCGGCCCCGAGTAGGAACCGGTCGCCCGGACGCATGATCTCGACCAGCCCGGCCAGGAACTCTTGGCGCTGGCCTACGTCGAAGTTCCCGATGGTTCCGCCGAGAAAGGCAATCAGGCGGCGCCCGCTGGCGTCCAGGTGGATCAGGTGGTGGTGGAAGTCAGCGACGACCGCGCCCACCGTTAGCCCCGGATACTCCCGTGACAACGTTGTGGCTGCCTCCCACAGGGTGGTGTTGCTGACATCTAGGGGAACGAAGGATCTGAGTAGGCCACATGCCTGCATGGCATCGAGCAGGACCCTCGACTTGTCGCACGTTCCCGCGCCCAACTCCACCAAGATGTCGGCACCGGCCATCTCGATCATGTCCTTGGCGTGGGCGTCGAGGATGGCCCGCTCGGCCCGGGTCGGGTAGTACTCGGGCAGGCGGGTGATCTCATCGAAGAGGCGGCTGCCCCGGTCGTCGTAGAAGTAGACGGGGGGGAGCTGCTTGGGGACTGCCGTCAGTCCGGAACGGACGTCAGCCTCCATGGCGGCTCGCAGGTCGCCTGGTCCGAGGTGGACCTCGATGGTGGGGATGATGATGTCGTCCATGGGCTCAGTGGTCTCGGTGGGGGCCAGGACGAAGTCCTGGCCGGGTATCGGGATCAGACGTTGCGGGCCAGACGCAGTCCGGACATGGCCCAACGGGCCGCGGGGGGGAAGAAGTTCCGATAGGTGGCCCGGACGTGATCGACGGGGGTAAGGCACGAGCCGCCTCGCAGCACGTACTGGTTGACCATGAACTTGCCGTTGTACTCACCTACCGTGCCAGCCGCAGGGACGAAACCCGGATAGGGGCAGTACGCCGAGGACGTCCACTGCCAGACATCGCCGTAGGGCGACGTCGCACTACCTAGGGATGGACTCGGGTGGAGGACATCTGGATCGAGCAGGTTGGCGTCGGGGCCGACTTGAGTGGCTCGAGTCACAGTCACGCCCTCCCACTCTGCCTCGGTGGGGAGCCGGGAGCCGGCCCATCGGGCGTAGGCATCGGCCTCGTAGTAGCTGATGTGGCAGACCGGCTGAGTCGGCTCAACGGGGGTGTTTCCGGCCAAGGTGTACTCGTAGCGGCGCTGGTCGTGCTCGGACCAGTAGAGCGGGCCGTCCCAACCGCCGGTTGTCACCGCCGTCCAACCGTCGGACAGCCACAACTCGGGTCGTAGGTAGCCGCCGTCCTCGATGAACTCCTGCCACTCACCGCACGACACCGGGCGGTCAGCCAGTGCGAAGGGCTCTAGGTAGGTCTGATGGCGAGGGAACTCGTTGTCGAACCCGAATCCGATTCCGGCATGTCCGATCTGGGTCGTGCCGCCCTCGTGTTTGGTCCATGTGGTCGGTGATCCATCGCCACCCATCGGAGCCGGCCGTGGGGCATAGCCGGGCTGCAGCGGGCTACGGGACAGTACGTGCTTGATGTCCATGAGGAGCAACTCTTGGTGCTGCTGCTCGTGGTGGTTCCCCAGGTCGATCAGCGCGGAAGCATCGGGACCGACCCCTTGAGCGAGTAGCTGGCCCATGGCGGTATCGACGTGGCGTCGGTAGTCGGCGACCTCTACGACACCCGGACGCGAGATCAGGCCCCGGTCACCTCGGGGGTATCGGGCCCCGGCTCCTTCATAGTAGGAGTTGAACAGAAAGCCGAAGTCAGGATGGAAGACGCGGTACCCGGGAAGAAAGGGGACCAGCAGGAACGTCTCGAAGAACCATGAGGTATGAGCCCGGTGCCACTTCGTCGGGCTGACATCGGGCATCGACTGGACCGTCTGGTCTTCGGCCGAAAGCGGCGAGGCAAGCGCATCAGTCAGCCGTCGGGTGGCCCAGAAGCGATCAGCGAGGACGTGATCGTTCACTGTCGGCAGCACTTCCGCCATCGCTACTCCTTTCGCTTCCCTGGGAAGATCCCCTGGTGGTCGTCCGCTGAGCCCCTGTCTGACCGGCATTGGGCCTCTCTGGGAACCTAACCGGAAGAAGTCCAGACCGGACCAGGTCTGGGTACCGCACCATCGAGCCGGTGGAGGGAATTGAACCCACGACCTGACGATTACAAATCGCCTGCTCTGCCAACTGAGCTACACCGGCGTCGCTCCCACCCCACAGGAGACTGTCCCAGTGTACGGTCCCTGACCCGCCCGGTGGGAGTGCTTGCTAATCCTTCCGATGAACGGCAGGCTGGCGGAAGTGGACGATCCCCCCGTATCCGACGATCAGACCCCGGAAAGGCCCAGCCAAGGGCTGCCCGTCGACCGAGCAGTCATCCTGATCGGCCTCTTCGTCCTGGTCACCGCCCTCCTCGTCGGTGGGCTCCATCCGACATCGTCGACATCGTCGACGTCGTCGACCACCACAACTTCCAGCAGCTCGACGACCAGCCCGGCGGGTTCTGCGACATCTACGTCGCCTCCGACCACGAAGACGGCACCGCCGACGAAGTCGACCACGGCTACGACCACGATCACCAAGGTCAGCAAGGCGCCGGTGCTGGTAGCCAATGCATCGGGTACATCGGGTGTGGCCGCGACGGTCACCAATGAGCTCCAGGTCGCCGGATGGAACGTACAGGCTCCGATCAACGCCACCGCCAAAGTTCCTTCTTCCAACGTGTACTACGTCGCCGGACAGAAGGCCGCGGCTACCGGGGTCGCCACCACGCTGCACCTGGCGGCCAATACCGTCCTTCCCTACACGACAGCAGCACCGGTGAGCACCATCGGAACGGCCGAGATCCTGGTAGTGGTGGGTCCGGACCTGGTGTCGGGAGTCAGTTCGACCACGACCACCCCAGGCACCTGACCTTCTCGTCCGGGATGCGGGACGCCGGGATGCGGGACGGGGCCGAAGAACCTCCCGGCCCAGAGGCTCAAGCCCTACTGGCTGGCCTACTGGTAGATCCGTCTACCACCGCAGTGGTCACCGACTTCGATGGCACCCTGGCCTCGATCGTCGAAGATCCGTCTTCCGCCCGTCCGCTAGCCGGGGTCCCGGGTCTGCTCCACCAACTGGCCCAAGCCTTTGGCGTGGTGGCCGTGGTGTCCGGTCGTCCGGCGTCGTTCTTGGCCGAGCATCTGAGGGTACCCAGTGATGCCACACTGCCCACTGACCGACTGCACCTGATCGGTCTCTATGGATTGGAGTCGATCGGCCCCGACGGGTCGGTGGTACTGGACGAGGCGGCGGTGGCCTGGCTGCCGGTGGTAGCCGAGGCAGCGGGGCGCATTGGGATGGCTGCCCCCGATGGGGTCTTGGTGGAGGTGAAGGGTGCAGCCGTCACGGTCCACTGGCGCTCCTTCCCCGAGGCGGAAGGGTGGGTCCTGGATCAGGTCGCCGAAGAGTCGTCGAACACCGGACTGACAGTCCACCTGGCCCGGCGGTCGGTGGAACTGCGTCCACCGCTCTCCATCGACAAGGGAACCGTGCTCCGACGGCTCACCGATGGTTGTACGGCGGCTTGCATCCTCGGTGACGACGTAGGCGACGTCCCCGCGTTCGTCGAACTGGCTCGACGGGGTGCTGAGGGGCTGTCCACCGTGGCGGTGGCGGTCATCGACGAGGAGACGGCTCCAGAAGTGGTGGCATCGGCCGACCTGTCGGTGACCAGTCCGCACGGTGCGGTGGCCATCCTGGCGTGGCTGGCCGCCCAGAGCACTCCAAACCGCTAGGTCTGACAAAAGAACGAAGCGATCTGCCGCCGTCAGTTCGTTGCTGGCGTGGTCGGGTGGTCAGGTCACCGGGCGGCCAGTAGTTGGGCATGCAGCCAGTCGGCCGGACGCCGCGACAGCACGATCTGTCGGAGCGTGGTTGCCCGTGCTGCGCGCTCCTCGGCCCCGATGGCTAGCGCCTGAGCCAGTACGGCGGCTGTCCCGGTGACGTCGAACGGGTTGACCTCGAGGGCCCCGTCGGCCAGCTGGTCGAAGGCCCCGGCCTCCCGTGACAAGGCCAGGATGCCGTCGCGGGTGTTGACGATGGGACCTTCGTTGGCCACCAGATTCAGGCCGTCGCGGACGGGATTGACGAGAAGCACGTCGTAGCGAGTGAGGGCGGCCAGCGACCGGGGGTAGTCGTCCTCCACCTCGAGCACGATCGGGGTCCAACCCGGCGTGCCCCAGCGCTCGTTGATCCGGGCGACGGTCGTCTCGACCTCATCTTGGTAGGCGAGGTACTCGGGGAGACCTTGGCGGGTCGGATAGGCGAGTGCGACGAAGACCACCCGCTCGCGGTGGGCCGGAATCTGTTCCAGCAGTTCCTCGTAGGCCCAGAAGCCGCGCAGCAGGTTCTTCGAGAGCTCCATGCGATCGACCCGCACGATCACTTGGCGATCAGCGCCACCCACCGACGCCTCGATCCTGGCCAGGGCCGCCGCCACTGCGGGCTCAGCCACCGAGGCCCTCAGCAGGTCCGGGTCGCTCGAGAGGGGGGAGACGAATGTGCGGTGACCGCCGCCGCCGATGCTAGCGGTGGCCAAGCCTTGATGGAAGGCCGTCGCCCAACGCTCGGCGTGGAAGCCGCAGGCGCCGTAGCCGGCCATGGCCTCGAGCAGTTCGTTGCCCACCGATGTCGGGAGCATCCGCAATACGGATGGATCGGCAAACGGGGTGTGGGTGAAGTGGGCGGTGCGGAGGTCGGGGCGGAGGCGGCGGAGTGTGGGCGCCATGAGTGCGAGGTGGTAGTCCTGGACGAGCACCCGGCCTCCGACGGGGGCGACGTCGGCCACCCGCTCGGCCATCACGACGTTGAACGTCCGGTAGGCGTCCCACGCCTCCATCCACCGGCGGTCGGTCCGCGGGCGGCGCGCCGCATCGAACAGATGGTGGTGGCAGAACCACAGCGTGGCGTTGGACACCACGTCGTAGGCCAGGTTGTAGACCCCTGGGTCGTGTTCCACCAGTTCGAGACGAAGCCCGTCGGTGGACAGCAGTCCCTGGGCTGCCGCATCACGGTCCGCCTGGTTGAGACTGGAGGCGACCCAGGTTGCACCGGTACCTGCGACGAGTGGGGCCAGCGATCCGGCCAAGCCGCCGCCGGATACCACTCGCACCAGCCGCCCATCTTCCATGCGGAAGGAGAGTGGTCCCCGATTCGATACGAAGACGGTGTCGGCCAACGAACCGTCCTCACCCGTGCCCACGTGTTCCCCAGGACGAGCAGAACGGGCGAGATCCATGTCCGACGCTACCCCGTGCACCGATAGCGGCTCAGTCAGGCAGGCCGTTCAGTCAGGCAGGCCGTTCAGTCAGCCAGCAGCGGTGAGCGGGCCAGGGCGGCGGCCAGGATGTCGGTGGCCTGGGGCCGCAACTCGGACAGCGGCCGGTTCCGGTGGACCCGGACACCGAGGTCGACCTGGGCGATCGTCTCCACCCCGAAGTGGGAGGCCACATCGATCAGCAGCGCCAACTCCACCGCATATCCGTCGGCCAAGGGGCACTTGTCGAATACCCATCGAGGGGCTGCTGTCTCGCCGGCTAGGGGCTGGCGGACCACCGCTAGGGCTGGGAAGAGCAGGTCGATGACGGGTCGAGCCATGAGTTCGGTGACCCGGCCACCACCGTCTGGCTCGCCGTGGAGGGGGCGCTGGTAGAAGCCCTTGACCACGGTGGTGGTTTCGTCGGTGAGGAGTGGGCCGAGCAGACCGGTCACGAAGTGGGAGCCGAAATTCGTGACATCGCCGTCGATGAAGGCGATCAGGTCACCAGTGGCCTCACGGAGCGCCACCCGCATGGCTTGGCCCTTGCCACCGCTCGTCGTGTCACCAAGCACCACGCGGGCACCGGACTCTTCGGCGATAGCTCCGGTCCCATCGGTCGAGCCGTCGTCGACGACGACCACCTCGTCCACCAAGGGGACTCCGCCCCCGGCCGCCGTGAGCTCCGTGACGATCGTCCGGATGATGGTACCGATCGTGGCCGCCTCGTTGCGGGCCGGGATGCACACCGTCACCGTGCGCCCGTCTTTCGTCGAGGCGAGCGCACCCGCGTCGAAGTCGCCATACGCGTATGCAGTCCCATTGTCGTTGTGCGCAACCGTCACTGGCATGCCTCCATCATCCCTCACTGTCAGAGCATTCGTGGCAGGTCCCCTTCAGGGATGCCCGATCTAGCCCACACGTTGACGGATCCCCCTACCTTCGGCCACAATGGACACCATCATCCAGAGCAGCTGAGGGACCGGGCCCTGTGACGCTGCGGCAACCAGAGCGCTTACGACCAGATCAGAACGGTCATTGAGCGTGCGAGGTGCCAATGCCCGAGCGATGAGGAGACTGCTGTGGATTTCGTTTCAGGCTTGAGGTGTCGGGAATGTGGCCGTACCTACCCGGCTGAGGCGTTGCATGTGTGCGACTACTGCTTCGGGCCGCTCGAGGTCACCTATGACTACGAACGGGTGACTGCCACCATCACCCGCGAGCGGATCGCCGCTGGGCCTCGCACCATCTGGCGCTACGGCGATCTACTGCCGGTGGCCGACCCCAACCCGGTCGACCTGGGTGCTGGGTTCACTCCGCTGGTCCGGGCCGACCGCCTGGCCGCCGAACTCGGGCTGGGCGAGCTGTGGATCAAGGACGACACCGCCAATCCGACCGGTTCGTTCAAGGACCGGGTGGTGTCGGTGGCCCTGACCAAGGCCCGCCAACTCGGCTTCAAGATCGCTGCCTGTGCCTCCACGGGAAACCTGGCCAACTCCGTGGCCGCCCACGCTGCCCGGGCTGGCATGGACTCGGTGGTGCTGATCCCGCACGATCTGGAAAAGGCCAAAGTGACCATGACCTCGGTCTACGGCGGCCGGGTGTTCGCCGTCGAGGGCAGCTACGACGACGTCAACCGGCTGTGTGCCGAGCTGACGAGCGAGCAGCCAGAGTGGGCGTTTGTGAACGTCAACGTCCGCACATACTACGCCGAGGGATCCAAGACCCTGGCCTTCGAAGTGGCCGAGCAGTTGGGCTGGCAGGCACCCGACCACGTGGTGGTCCCCATCGGCTCGGGCAGCCAACTGACCAAGGTGGACAAGGGGTTCAAGGAGTTGTGGCAGGTGGGCCTGCTCGACGAGGAGCCCCATGTGCGGGTGTCTGGTGCTCAGGCACAAGGATGCTCGCCGGTGGCGACGGCATTTGCCGAGGGCACCGACGCCATCCGCCCGGTCAAGCCCAACACCATCGCCAAGTCTCTGGCCATCGGCAATCCGGCCGACGGCTGGTATGCGCTCGACACGATCCGTAAATCAGGTGGCTCCTGTGCCTCAGTGACCGACGGCGAGGTGCTCGATGGCATCCGGCTGCTGGCCCGCACTGAGGGCATCTTCGCCGAGACGGCTGGCGGAGTCACCATCGCCTCGCTGGCCAAACTGGTTTCCGAGGGGGTCATCCGCCCAGATGAGCGCGTGGTGGCCATGGTCACCGGACACGGCCTCAAGACTGTCGAGGCGCTGGCCAATGTCGTCGGCCCGACCGCCACCATCGCTCCTACGCTCGAGTCCTTTGCCGAGGCGATGGCCGCCGACGCAGAAGCTGCATCCACCCAGAGGAGTTCCCAATGAGCAAAGTCCGTATTCCCGCGCAGTTGCGCACCCTTACCGGCGGTGTCGGCGAATTGGCTATCGACGGATCGACGGTGGGCGAGGTCCTCAAGGGGCTGGATGCCACACATGCAGGGTTTGCCGAGCGGATCTTCGACGACGAGGGCGGGCTGCGCCGGTTCGTCAACGTGTTCCTCGACGAACGTCCGGTTCCTCGATGGACTGGCCACGCCGGTCACAGATGGACAGACGATTTCGATCGTGCCGGCCGTCGCCGGAGGCTGACCAGTCGCATGGTCGGAGGCGCTAGCCGTGTGGTGGGCTGGTCTGGTCATGGTGCCCGCCTCTGACTTTCCGAGGGTGGCCGGTATACTGGCGGTACGTATCTGACCAGCACAGGAGCGACGATGACCTCGACGCAAGGATCCACCCCCGGAACACCTTCGGGCAGCACGGCCACAAAGAAGCGAGGATCTGGCGGGTCGTTCGGTACGGCCTCCAACTATGGACGGATGCTGACGACGTTTGGGGGTGCTCCGGTCACCACTCCATCCAACTGGAAGCAGCAGCCCGATGGGAACTGGTGGTCGTGGGACGGCGTCACCTGGCATCTCCAGCCCCAGGGCCCGCCGCCCGCGCCGCCCGTAGTCGGACAGGTCGGACAGTTCACGGCAGATGGTGCGCTCAACAAGGCCGGCCTCCTCGGCTTGGTGGCGCTCGTCGTAGGAACCGTCGCCTATCTGGCCCACCTGCCGTTGGCCGCGGCATGGGTGACGATGCTCGTAGGGCTCGGCGTAGGGCTGTGGTGCTCGTTCCAGCCCCGTCGTGCACCCGTGCTAGCCCCGATCTATGCGGTGGCCGAAGGAGTGTTGCTGGGTGTGATCTCGCGGTTCTACGCGGACAACGGGCAACACGTCGTCACGATGGCCGTGTTCGGAACAGTGGCCATCGTGGTCGGCGTGTGGGCTGTGTACCGCACCGGCCTGGTGAAGGTCGGACACCGGTTCATCATGACCACGGCCGTGGCCATGATGGGGATGCTGGTGGTCATGGTGACTGCCATGCTTACCGGGTGGGGGATGACCGGTCTGGGTGGGCTGCTCATCTTCGGCGTCCTCTACCTCGTGCTTGCCGTGATGAACCTCTTCGTCGACTTCAGCTTCGTCGACCGGGCCGAGGCGGCCGGTATCGATGCTGATGCCGAGTGGTTCTCCGCCTTCACCATCCTGGTCTCCTCGGTGATGGTCTACCTGGCCCTGCTGCGGATCTTCGGCGGACAGCGCTAACCACCCCCTGTTGGGTGTGGCTCAGGCCGCCAGGCCGTATGTGGCTGGCTGCCGGGTTCAAGGGCATGGTCAAGCGCTGATGGGCTGATCGATCGTTACCCAGGCTGTGTCGCCATGGCCAAGACTCTGCCCCTGGCTCAAGCGCGGAACCACCGGATTACTGACAAATCATAACTTGTCAGTAATCTACATAGTGACAAAGATTACTTTTACGGATAGCATCAAACGAGGAACTACTACTTGCGAGAAGGTGACAACGATGAAGTCCCAACAGGCAGCACTTGCCCGACGGTCCCTCGACAATCGCGTTGGCGCAGACTCTGGTGTCCTCACCGAAACCCTGGCACGTCCAGCAGGTGGCTGGATCCGAGGGATCCGCTCCGCCCTCGGGATGTCCGCCGAACAGCTTGGCAACCGGCTCGGCACGACTCGCCAAGCCGTCTCCGCCCTCGAGCGCTCGGAAATAGACGGCGGTCTCCGGCTGTCCTCGTTGCAACGAGCAGCTGAGGCCCTGGACTGCCACCTGGTCTACGCCCTGGTGCCCAACACCAGTTTTGAAGAATCTGTTCAGCGCCAGGCCCTACGCGTCGCCACCGGTCAGATTGCGTCCGTCGACCAGACCATGCTCCTCGAGGGGCAACAAATCGGTGACGCCGAAGTAGCGGCGCAACGAAACGAACGGCTTGCCACTCTTGTGGGTTCTCGACATTTGTGGGATCAGATGCCTTGACCGAACCAACCGATGCCACTCTGCTCGATCCCGATGAGGCGGAGGGGCTCAAGCTGCCATGGGTGGCCACGCGTGCTGACCTCAACGCTGCGGAGTCACAGAACATCATCGATGCCGTGACGTGGCTATCTGGACTCCGCCTGCGGCCTGATGATGTATTGGACGCGGAGTTCCTCCGACGGGTGCATCGACGGATGTTCGGTGATGTCTGGACGTGGGCCGGAACGCTGCGGGCGACCGAGAGGAACATCGGTATCGACCCTTCGCAGATCAACTTCCAGATCCGGCTCCTGCTCGACGACGTGCCCCACTGGATTTCGGACACCGGTCCGCATCGGTGGTCGAACGACGAGATTGGCGCAAGATTCCATCACCGCCTCGTGTGGATCCGCCCCTTCCCTAACGGCAACGGACGTCTGGGACGACTGGCTACCGACCTACTTCTTCGCAGCATGGGAGAGGAAATCTTTTCCTGGGGGAGGACGGGCCTCGATGCGGTGGGAGTTACTCGGGCCCGCTATATCGCAGCCCTGCGGGCCGCTGATGGCGGCGAGTTCGAGGATCTGCAGGCCTTCGTTCGGTCCTGAATCGTTTGGCTCCACGCCAGGCTGCTTGTGGCTCAGGCCGCCAGGCTGCTTGTGGCTCAGGCCGCCAGGCCGCTTGTGGCTCAGGCCGCCAGGCCGTGCAGGATGAACTCGACGATCTCGGCGGAGACGGTGGACCGGTCGCGGGGCCCAGGCTCAGCCGCCCGCACGGCCATCGCCCCATAGATCTGCTGTCCAACGAGCCCGATGGCCAGATCCGGGTCCAGAGTTCGGAACGTCCCTTGGGCGATTCCCTCGACCAACAGATCGTGCAGGAGACGGGCGATGTCCAAACCGATCAGGGCCAACTCGGCACCGACTACCTCGCCGTCCCTGGCTGGCGTGCCTTGGGTCACCAGTGCCAGCCGGAAGAACGCTGGACTCTCATCGACGACGGCCAGCATCTCCTCGACGAGGTGGCCCAAGCGGCGGCTGGGCTCGGCCTCCTCCTCCCAAGTAGAGGCGATGGCCTCGAGGAGCTGGGAGTACATCCCCTGCAGGCATGCACGGAGCAGCTCGCTGCGGTTGGCGAAGTAGACGTAGACGGTGGAGCGGGCCACCCCGGCCTCCGAGGCGATCTCATCCATGGACACGTCGATGGTGCCCCGTTCGCCGAAGAGGCGACGTGCGACATCGATGACCTGATCGCGACGGAAGTCGCGGATGACCTCCTTGAGATCGTCGGAGGTCCGGCGCCCGGTCATCTACTCGGCGTTGACGCGGGGCCCGGCGGGAAAGGTGATCGGGATGTGCTTGACCCCGCTGATGAAGGCCGACTGGAGGCGCTGTACGTCACCAGCCAGCTGCATGTCGGGCATCCGGTCGAGGAGGTGCTCGAACATCACCCGAATCTCCATGCGTGCCAGGTTGGCCCCCAGGCAGAAGTGGGGTCCACCGCCCCCGAAGGCCATGTGCGGATTGGGGTTGCGGGTGATGTCGAACTTCTGGGGATTGGCAAAGACCTTCTCGTCCCGGTTGGCCGAGATGTGGAAGAACACGACCTTGGTGTCGGCCTCGATCTGCTGGCCGCCGAGTTCGAACGCCGAGGTCGTCTGACGACGGAAGTTCATCACCGGGGTGACGTATCGCAGCATCTCCTCGACGGCGTCGGGCAGGAGCGAACGATCGCTGCGCAGCAGCTCCCACTGG
>Ga0194055_10000472_pt1 | contig 32415 bp, 34 predicted proteins | sample SepL449m_MetaG_FD_155482 | JGI IMG/M metagenome (GOLD analysis project Ga0194055, IMG submission 155482) | Anoxic zone freshwater microbial communities from boreal shield lake in IISD Experimental Lakes Area, Ontario, Canada - Sep2016-L442-9m | ecosystem: Environmental > Aquatic > Freshwater >... | reverse complement strand
GGTTCCTAATCGTGGCCCAGGTCGCGGTGGCGCAGCAGGTGCATTCGGTAAAAATGCAAGCAAGAGCAGCAAGCGCAAACCAAAATCTAGAAAAGCCTTGCGCGATGAATTCGACAATATGCAAGCACCACAATTGGGTGGCGCAGTTATTCCGCACGGAGATGGCAAAACCCAGATCCGTATGCGTCGTGGTTCAACGCTTGCAGATTTCGCTGAAAAGATTGGTGCAGATGCCGCAGCCTTGGTTGCAGCGCTATTCCACTTAGGAGAAATGGTTACCGCAACTCAATCAGTTGATGCAGATACCTTTGAAATTCTCGGTGCGCAATTAGGTTATGTAATCCAAATTGTTAGCCCAGAAGATGAAGATCGCGAACTGCTGCAAGATTTCGATATCGATCTTGCACAAGAGCTATCTGATATAGATGCAGATCTCCTTGTGGCGCGTCCTCCAGTTGTAACTGTCATGGGACACGTTGATCACGGTAAGACCAGCTTGCTCGATGCCATCCGTAAATCTGAGGTCCTTAAGACTGAAGCCGGCGGTATCACCCAGCACATTGGCGCTTACCAAATTCATCATGATCACGACGGTGTAAACCGTGCCATTACCTTTATCGATACACCTGGCCACGAAGCTTTTACCGCTATGCGTGCTCGTGGTGCCAAGGTCACAGATATCGCAGTTCTAGTTATTGCAGCAGATGATGGAATCATGCCGCAGACAATTGAAGCTCTAAATCACGCACAGGCAGCCGATGTTCCAATCGTGGTTGCCGTTAACAAGGTTGATAAAGAAGGTGCGAACCCAGATAAGGTCCGCCAACAATTAACTGAGTACAACTTGATCGCTGAAGAATATGGCGGTGAGACTCTATTCGTTAACGTATCTGCTAAATCAGGTGTTGGCGTAAATGAACTCATCGATGCGATTCTTTTGACTGCAGATGCCGCAATTGATCTTCGTGCCGTTGCCCAAGATGCTGCTCGTGGTGTTGCTATTGAAGCTCACCTCGACCGTGGTCGTGGACCAGTTGCAACTGTTCTAGTACAGCGCGGAACTCTGAAGGTTGGCGATGCAATTGTGGCCGGTGGTTCATTCGGTCGCGTTCGCGCGATGCTTGATGAGCACGGTGAAAACGTAGAAACTGCCGGACCATCACGTCCAGTGCAAGTTCTTGGATTTACATCCGTGCCAAGTGCAGGTGACACATTCCTCGTTGCAGATGAAGATCGCACTGCTCGCCAGATTGCGGAAAAGCGTCAAGCGGCAGAACGTAATGCGCAACTTGCTAAGGCGCGCAAGAAGGTTTCACTTGAAGACTTTATGGAGCAGTCCAAGGTCTCAACACTTAACCTCATCCTTAAGGGCGACGTATCCGGATCGGTGGAAGCTCTCGAAGATGCACTTATGCAACTCGACGTTGGAGCAGAAGTTGATCTGCGCGTTATCCACCGTGGCGTTGGCGCAATCACCAAGAGCGATATCACTCTGGCATCGGCATCTACCGCAGTTGTTATTGGCTTTAACGTTAAGCCAGAGCCACAGACTGCAATTTATGCAGATCAAGAAGGCGTAGAAGTCCGCTTCTACTCAGTGATCTACAACGCTATTGAAGAGATTGAACTATCTCTTAAGGGCTTGCTCAAGCCAGAGTACGAAGAGATTATTCTCGGCAACGCAGAAGTGCGCGAGATCTTCAAATCTTCTAAGGCTGGCAATATCGCCGGATCTATTGTTCGCGATGGTTCTATCAAGCGAAACTCCAAGGCCCGCATCATGCGCGGTACTGAAATAATCCTAGATGACCTAACTATCGATTCTTTAAAGCGCTTTAAAGATGATGCCACTGAAGTCAAAGAAGGCTTCGAATGCGGTATCGGTCTTGGCAATATGAAGGATCTGCAGATCGGAGACACCATTCAGGTCTTTGAGATGCGTGAGAAGAAGCGGGTATAACGCATGGGCCAATCTCATCGCACCCAGAAAGTTGCCGATCGCATCAAAGTGGTAGTTGCGCAGCTGCTTGAGACGAAGATTAAAGATCCTCGCCTCGGCTTCGTAACTGTCACCGATGCGCGCGTAACTGGCGATCTGCAGAACGCATCTATCTTCTACACCGTCTTCGGTGATGATGAACAACGGGCAGCAACTGCTGCTGCGTTAGAAAGCGCCAAAGGTGTTATCCGCAGCGCAGTCGGGCGCGATCTGCAGACGCGCATCACACCTTCAATTGAATTCTTTGAAGATGGGCTTCCAGAATCTGCAAAAGCCCTTGATTCATTACTCGATAAGGTGCACGAGTTAGATGCAGAAGTTGCGCAACTTCGTAAGAACGCTTCATTTGCTGGGGGAGAAGATCCATATAAAACCCCAAAAATAATTGAAGACTAAGTCTTAACACTTGCCATGACAGATGGATTTCTAGTTGTAGATAAAGCACCAGGGATGACTAGCCATGATGTTGTAGCGGTGGCTCGTAAAGCTTTAGGCACGCGCAAGGTCGGTCACGCCGGCACGTTAGATCCAATGGCTACCGGTGTTTTAGTACTCGGTTTTGGCAACGGCACACGCTTGCTGCAGTACATAACAGATGGCGATAAGTCTTATACGGCGACTATTGTCTTGGGTGCTGCAACGATTACGGATGATCATGAAGGCGAAGTTGTTTCTGAAGTTGATGCCTCACAAATAACCGATGAGCAGATCAAAACTGGGCTCGCCAAGATGATTGGTGAGATTCAACAACGTCCGAGTTCAGTTTCGGCCGTGAAAGTAGATGGAGAACGTGCTTATGATCGCGTGCGTGCTGGCGAGGTATTTGAACTGGCAGCAAGAACGATCACAATTTCCAATCTTGATATTCTAGAAATTCGCCAGCTTGGTGTGCGCATAGAGATAGATATTGATGTCACATGTTCGGCTGGCACATTTATCCGAGCGATTGCCCGTGATTTAGGTAGCGAACTACAAGTCGGTGGCCACTTATCCGCACTGCGCCGGACCCGCGTTGCCGGTTTTCCAATTTCGCAAGCCATCTCCTTCGAAGATTTAAAAGCACAATCATTTAGTCCGCTGGAACTGGCAGATGTTGCTCGGGCGACTTTTCAAGTGCGCGAATTGGGATTGGATGAAGTTCAAGAGCTCTCCTTTGGGCGCTCACTATTGCGCAATTCAAGCGATGCAATATTTGCAGCGCTATCGCATGATAATCGCCTGATCGCACTCTTAAAGAATGAATCGGATAAGGCCAAACCGATCGCCGTTTTTGCAGCGGCCAATTAATCAGTCATAATTAGCAAATGGCCACCGGAAGCGTTGTCTTAATCGGAGTCTTCGATGGCGTCCACAAGGGCCACCAACTCTTACTAAACCGCGCTAAAGAGATTGCCGATGGCCGCAACATAATCGCGCTGACCTTCGATCCCCACCCAATGCAGGTATTTGCACCAGATCGTGCGCCAACTTTACTTACCACTTTGGCTGATCGCGTCGAACTTTTAAAGATCCACAATGCCGATCAAGTGGCAGTTCTGAAATTCAATGAGAAATTTGCCCAGATGTCACCTGCAGATTTTGTTAAAGATATCTTGGTCGGGCAATTAAGCGCCTCAACGGTGATCATCGGTAAGAACTTCACCTACGGCCATAAAGCAGCTGGCAACGTTGCATCCTTAATCGCTGATGGACTCAAGTTCAACTTCACCGTTGATGTGCAAGATTTAGAATCTGGGGAAGGCGAAGTGATTTCATCTTCGAGAATCCGTAATTTAGTAACCTCAGGCCAAGTTGAAGAAGCGCGCAAACTTCTCTGTCGCCCCCATCGCTTAGATGGCGTAGTAGTACATGGAGAAAAGCGGGGACGCGAAATAGGTTATCCAACTGCGAACTTAGGAAATATTGATGGACAGACAATTCCAAGTGATGGTGTCTATGCCGGATGGTTAACCGTTGGAATTAACTTCTGGCCAGCTGCAATTTCAATTGGTACCAATCCAACATTTGAAGGTGATCGAGGTCGCCAAGTTGAGGCATATGCCTTAGATCAAGAAGGTTTAGAGTTATATGACAAGAACGCATCTATTGAATTTGGATGGCGCTTGCGCGATACCTTGAAATTTGATGGGTTAGAGCCGTTACTGGTGCAGATGAAGCTAGATTGTGACCAGGCTCGCTCATTAACTGGGCAGTAAATTCTCATTTTGCCTTATCCACAGCCCCGCTGGTAATCTACGCGTGTCCAACGATCAAAGTGAGTGACCGTGTATCAAACCGGTCGCCGTCGTGGCGGTAACTAATAGGAGACCTTAAAATGGCTTTAACACCAGAAGTAAAGAAAGAAATCATTACTAAGTACGGCTCTTCAGCTACCGACACCGGAAGCCCAGAAGCACAGGTTGCTTTGCTCTCACGTCGTATTGAAGACATCACTACACATCTAAAGACCAACCCACACGATCACCACAACCGTCGCGGTCTGTTGTTGCTCGTGGGTCAGCGTCGTCGAATTCTTCAGTACTTATCAAAGACAGATATCAATCGTTATCGTGCGATTATCGAAAAGCTCGGTATTCGCCGCTAATTAAATAACTACCCGCCAGGGGAGTTTAAAGTTTCCAGTTTTATGTGGAAGCAATGGTCCTCGGTAGTGGTTTCCGCAAGACGCTTTTGTTCTGCGTGAACTTCGATCGACGATTCATTACTTCACATTATTGCTGGTAACTCCTTGCGAACCTGGATGGGTTCATATAAATGCAAAAATAACAAAGGAGGACCCATGGAGGGTCAAGAAGTACAAACATCAGTTGCCGTTATCGATAACGGCAAATTCGGAAAGCGCGAAATTCGCTTTGAAACCGGACGCCTAGCGCGTCAAGCAGCCGGAGCGGCAGCAGTTTACTTAGATGATCAAACAATGATCTTCTCAGCAACAACTGCTTCAAAGACTCCAAAAGATCAATTCGACTTCTTCCCATTGACAGTAGATGTCGAAGAGAAGATGTACGCAGTCGGTCGCATCCCAGGATCATTCTTCCGTCGCGAAGGTCGTCCCTCAGAAGATGCAATTCTTACTTGTCGTCTAATCGATCGCCCACTACGTCCATCATTCGTAAAGGGACTTCGTAACGAAGTACAGATCGTCGTAACAGTTATGGCGCTAGATCCTGATCACATGTACGACGTGATCGCAATCAACGCGGCATCAATGTCAACACAACTTGCAGGTCTTCCATTCTCAGGTCCAATCGGTGGCGTTCGCGTTGCTTTGATTGACGGACAATGGGTTGCCTTCCCTAACCATTCACAGGTAGCGGACGCAGTATTCGATATGGTTGTTGCCGGTCGCGTAAGCGATGGCGATGTTGCAATCATGATGGTTGAAGCAGAAGCAACATCTAAGACAATCGAACTAATCAAGAGCGGACAACCAACTCCAACGGAGGAAGTTGTTGCGCAAGGACTTGATGCAGCAAAGCCATTTATTAAGATTTTGTGCGATGCCCAGTCAAAGCTAGCTAAGGTTGCCGCTAAGCCAACTGCAGAATTTCCAGTCTTCTTGGATTACCAAGATGATGTATTCGCAGCAGTTGAAAAGGCAGCTAAAGATGATCTAGCTAAGGCTATGACTATCGCCGGCAAGCAAGAGCGTGAGACCAAGATTGATGAAATCTCAGCTGCTGTTAAAGAGTCAGTTTCTGCACAATTTGAAGGACGCGAAAAGGAAGTTCCTGCCGCATTCCGTTCACTTACCAAGAAGCTAGTTCGCCAGCGCGTATTGCGTGACAAGATTCGTATCGATGGACGTGGACTGCGCGATATCCGTGCACTATCTGCAGAAGTTGAAGTTATTCCTCGCGTTCATGGATCAGCGATCTTCGAACGCGGTGAGACTCAGATCCTTGGAATCACAACTCTTAATATGTTAAAGATGGAGCAACAGCTCGATACTTTAAATCCGGAAAACCATAAGCGTTATATGCACAACTACAACTTCCCACCATATTCAACTGGTGAGACCGGTCGTGTTGGCACACCAAAGCGTCGCGAAATCGGCCACGGTGCTCTCGCTGAGCGCGCACTGATTCCAGTTCTTCCAACACGCGAAGAGTTCCCTTACGCAATCCGTCAGGTCTCTGAAGCACTTGGTTCAAATGGTTCAACCTCAATGGGATCTGTTTGTGCATCAACCCTGGCCATGCTTAATGCTGGTGTGCCGCTAAAGGCGCCAGTTGCAGGTATCGCAATGGGACTTATCTCGGATAACGTCGATGGCAAGGTTGAATACGTTGCTTTGACAGATATCTTGGGTGCAGAAGATGCATTCGGCGATATGGACTTTAAAGTTGCCGGAACAAAAGATTTCATCACAGCCTTGCAGTTGGATACCAAGCTCGACGGTATTCCTGCATCAGTACTTGCTGGAGCACTTCACCAAGCAAAAGAAGCGCGCCTTGCAATCCTTGATGTTATGAATGAAGCGATCGACACACCTGATGAGATGAGCCCATTTGCTCCTCGCATCATCTCTGTGAAGATTCCAGTAGATCAGATCGGTGCAGTTATCGGACCTAAGGGCAAGATAATTAACCAGATCCAAGATGAGACTGGCGCAGATATTTCAATCGAAGATGATGGCACGATCTATATCGGTGCAGTCGATGGTCCGTCAGCAGAAGCTGCACGCGCCCAAATCAATGCGATTGCAAACCCACAAATGCCAGAAGTTGGAGAGCGCTACCTCGGTACCGTTGTAAAGCTCGCTGCCTTCGGTGCATTTATCTCACTTATGCCAGGTAAAGATGGCTTGCTCCACGTCTCGCAGATTCGCAAGATGCATGGTGGAAAGCGCATTGAAAACCTGGAAGAAGTTATGAAGGTTGGCGACAAGATTCAGGTAGAAATCGGCGAAATTGATCCTAAGGGCAAGCTTTCGTTGGTACCTGTACTCGAAGATGGAACTACACCGAGCGCTGAATAAGTAAAGAGCGCAAAAATGTCTGTTCGTCGCACAGTATTACCTAGCGGTCTGCGTATCGTCACGGAAGAAGTTCCGTCGGTACGCAGCGCCGCGATCGGTATCTGGGTAAACGTTGGTTCACGTGATGAAACCCCGGCAGTTGCTGGGGCTTCTCACTTTCTAGAGCACCTGCTCTTTAAAGGAACTACGCGACGTACCGCCTTAGAAATTTCCTCAACCATCGAAGCTGTCGGTGGCGAAATGAATGCCTTCACGAGCAAGGAATACACCTGCTTCTATGCGCGGGTAATTGATACTGATTTACCGATGGCAATCGATGTTGTCTCAGATCTGATTACCTCTTCAATAGTTTCGGCGCTCGATGTTGATGCTGAACGCAAGGTTGTCTTAGAAGAAATCGCCATGCGTGATGATGATCCCAGCGATCTAGTGCATGATCTCTATGCCGAAACTTATTATGGGGATACCACTTTAGGTCGGCCGATCTTAGGCACAATAAAGTCAATCAATGAGATGTCGCGGGCCAGCGTCTTTAACTATTACAAGAAGAAGTACTTGCCGCAAGATTTAGTGGTTGCTGTTGCGGGAAATATTAAACATAAGCGCGTTGTCGCGATGGTTGAGGAAGCGCTATCTCGCGATAACTTCTTAAATGTAAAGGGTGCACCGCAGATTCGCCCAAATACACCGGTTAAAACTAAGCCAATGCAGAGCGTTGGTTTGCTCACTCGCAAGACCGAGCAAGCTCATATGTTCTACGGCATGGAAGGCGTTGCGCGTAGCGATGAACGCCGCTTTGCGATGGGAGTTTTAGCATCGGCGCTAGGTGGCGGAATGTCATCACGTTTATTCCAAGAGATCCGGGAAAAGCGTGGCCTGGCCTATTCGGTCTATGCCTATGCCCAACAATTTGCGGGTTCCGGTCAGATTGGTTTCTATGCCGGCTGTAATCCAACTAAAGCAATTGAAGTAGTTGAGATCATCCGCGAAGTCTTAGCAGATGTTGCCGAAAATGGGATGAGTCATGAAGAGATTGAACGTGCCAAAGGCGCAGTCCGTGGCTCACTTGTCTTAAGCCAAGAAGATTCCGCATCCCGCATGAGCCGTATCGGCAAGAATGAAATTGTTTATGGCCAGGTAATGGGCTTTGACGATATTTTGAAAGCGATCGCCCGTGTAAATCCAAGCGACGTACGAGAAATTGCCAGCGAATACCTGACCAAATCACCTACCCTTGCACTTGTTGGTCCATTTAAAAACGAAGCAAAGTTTGAGAAGGTGTTGCGGTCATGATTAAAGTCGGCGTACTCGGTGCCCGCGGGCGCATGGGAGCAGAAGTCGTCAAGGCCATTACTCACGCTACCGACCTCGAGCTTGTCGCAGCTTTAGACCTCGGCGATTCGCTAGATCAACTCGTATCTAGCGGCGCACAAGTAGTTGTTGACTTCACAACGCCAGATTCAGTAATGGCCAATCTCGAATTTTTAATCTCGAAAGGTATTAACGCAGTTGTCGGTACCACCGGCTTTGACGATTCACGAGTTGCCAAGTTACAAGCTTTAGTAGCAGCTAACCGTAAAGTCGGCGTATTAATTGCTCCCAACTTCGCCATCGGCGCAGTTTTAATGATGGAGTTTGCTACAAAGGCGGCCAAGTACTTTGAATCTGCCGAAATCATTGAGCTCCATCACCCAGATAAAGTTGATGCGCCATCTGGTACTGCAGCTCGTACTGCTGAATTAATGACGCAAGCTCGTAAAGACGCAAAGCTACCTGCCGCCCCCGACGCCACTAATTCTGGTAATCCTGCCGCGCGCGGTGGCAAGGTTGGCGATATTCCAGTGCACTCAATTCGTCTGCGTGGGCTGGTCGCCCATCAAGAAGTATTGCTTGGTGGACTAGGTGAGACCTTAACTATTCGCCATGATTCGCTAGATCGCGCAGGTTTTATGCCAGGTGTATTACTTGGCGTTCGCAAAGTTATTTCTAATCCTGGGCTGACTTTCGGCCTAGAGAAATTTATGTAAGGGGATAAGCAAATGGCTAAAGCAGATATCACGATGTATGGCGCCGACTGGTGTGGCGATTGCCGTCGCTCAAAGCGCTTACTTGAAGAGCTAGATGTTCAAGTAACTCATATCGATGTGGAAGCAGATAAATCAGCTGCGGCGAAGGTAATGGAGATCAATGGGGGAGCGCAATCAATCCCTGTGCTCGTCTTCTCTGATGGAACACATCTAACTGAGCCTTCCGATAATGATCTTAAGGCGAAGCTACAAGCGCTAAATATTATTTAATTACTCTTCTAATTACTGGATATGAAAGAGCGCAGCTGAAGTCGCTGCCGCCGAAAGTACAACAACCGGAAATGGCGCACGCAAGATAAGTGCCACAACGGCAACGGCGATGCCAGCCATGCGCTGGTCCGCAATTAAGCGCGATTCCTTGGTGAAGGATTGCACCGCAACAAGTGCACTCAAAAGGGCAATTGGTATAAGTGAGTTAATTTTCAAGATACGCGGGTGTGAGAGCCAGCTTTTGGGAACGCTCTGTCCCAGATATTTCAAGATAAAAGCGATGGCACTTGTTCCAATAACCGCAAGCCATAACGGATCAAAGTTATTTATCTCCATAGGTTGGCTCGCAATCCAAAGATCAAAGCCAAAAGTGCTGTTGAAATAATTGGAACACCAGGTACAAAGTAAGGCGTCATAGCTAGCGCTAACGCGCAAGCAGCTACGGCAAGCAGCCGATCGGTCTTATTTATTAAGCGCGGCCACAGGAGTCCCAAAAATGCTGCAGGTACAGCCGCATCCAAGCCCCAAGCTGCAGGATTGCCCATCGCTTGCGCACCGAGCGCACCGGCCAAGGTAAAGATATTCCAGAAGATAAATACACCGATACCGGTTAACCAGAAACCTTGGCGTGCTGCTTTAACTCCCAGATGCTCTTGGGATAAGGCAACACCAGTTGATTCATCAATTGTTATTTGTGCAGCAAGTATTCGACGGAGCCCTTTTACTTGTAATACTGGGGCCATTCGTAATCCGTACAAAGTGTTGCGAACTCCAAGTAAAGATGCGGTTGCAATTCCACTTAGCGCGCTACCGCCAGCTCCTAAGACTCCAACAACTGCAAACTGGGATGCCCCCGTGAAAGTTAAAAGAGAGAGTAAGCAACTTTGTAAAACGGTAAACCCAGCGGCGACAGATGCTGCGCCGAAAGCGATTCCATAGGCGCCAACTGTGAGAGATACGCTCAAAGATTGGGCAGCGGTGGCGCGGTTCACTCTAGACACGGGGACATTCTGCCTTAGATATCCTCAAGGAGGTAGCGCCTTATATATAAGGTGACGCCCATGAGTGATGAAGTGATTTTCCGCGATGATATGACTGTTGAACTAGTTAAGTCTAGCGCCAGCGATGCCGATGTAATTTGGGCAGCGCGTGTTTCGACAGCAGGAGAACAGTCGTTGGATGAGATTGGTGAAGATCCAGCGCGTTCAGCTGGGCTAATTAATTATTTAGCGCGCGAACGCCATGGATCTCCATTTGAGCACACCTCAATGACATTTTTCATTAGCGCTCCAATATTTGTCTTCCGCGAATTTATGCGCCATCGCATCGCCTCATATAACGAAGAATCTGGACGCTATCGCGAACTGAAACCCGTTTTCTATATTCCTTCTAAAGAGCGCAAACTAATTCAAGTTGGAAAGACTGGTGCATACACATTTGAAGATGGCACTAAAGAACAGTTTGATATTTCAGTGTCAGCAATGAAGGAAGCATATTTAGTTGCATACGATAGTTATCAGAAGATGTTAGAAGCCGGCGTTGCCCGTGAAGTAGCACGCGTAGTTTTGCCAGTTGCAACTTATTCATCCATGTATGTCTCAATGAATGCGCGCGCGCTGATGAACTTTCTCTCACTTCGTACTGCGCGTGAAGGATCACACTTTCCTAGCTATCCGCAACGGGAAATTGAGATGGTTGCTGAGAAGATGGAAGCAGAATTTGCAAAATTAATGCCGCTAACCTACGGAGCTTTCGAGAAATCTGGACGAATCGCACCTTAAAACGGTAGGTTTCACCCATGACAATCCAGGCGCCATTCGGACGTATGCTCACCGCAATGGTGACGCCATTTGATAAGGATGGCAAAATAGATTGGCCGGGCGTTGAAAAATTGGCAGCTCATTTAGTTGCTAATGGACATGATGGAATTGCAGTAAATGGCACAACGGGTGAGGCCCCAACAACAAAATCTTCTGAAAAAGAAGAGATCATTCGCGTAGTTAAAGATGTGGTTGGACCCAGGATATTTGTCGTTTCTGGCGCTGGAGATAACGAAACTGAGTACTCAATAAACCAAGCCAAGCGGACTGAAAAGGCAGGTGCAGATGGCTTGTTAGTTGTTACTCCTTATTACAACAAACCTCCACAGGCTGGTGTTGCCGCCCACTTTAAAGCGATTGCCAGCGCTACTGATTTACCGCTGATGATGTACGACATTCCGGGGCGCTGTGGAATTGAGATCGAACCAGACACAATCGTTGAGCTCTATAACCACCCACAGATCGTGGCTTTGAAAGATGCCAAAGGAAATGTGGCATCAACTTCTTGGGTAATTAAACGTTGTGGTATTCCGGTTTACTCTGGTGATGACATTCTAAACTTGCCACTTCTCTCAGTCGGCGCTGTCGGAATGGTTTCAGTATGCGGCCATACAGTTGGAAAAGATCTTAAAGAGATGCTCAATGCGTGGTTTGCTGGCGATGCAGCGCGCGCTCTGGAGATTCATCAGAAGTTACTTCCAGTCTTTACCGGAACATTCCGCACGCAAGGTGCGATTTTGACCAAGGCTGCACTAAATATGTTGGGCCTACCCGGCGGATACACCAGACTTCCTCTCGTCGATGCTACCGAGGACCAGATCACGCAACTGCGTAAAGATCTGATCGCCGGTGGCGTCGCAGTATAAAAATATTTTATGACCCATCCACATCCTGGCCTCGGCACTCCTAGCAAGTTAGTTGCTGGCGGTTTGCGGATCGTGGCCCTGGGCGGAATTGCAGAAATCGGTCGCAATATGACCGTATTTGAAACCAATGGCAAACTTTTAATCGTAGATTGTGGCGTTCTCTTCCCAGAAGATAACCAGCCAGGTATTGATTTAATTCTGCCTGACTTTAGTTATATCCGTGATCGCCTAGATGATGTAGTCGGTCTGGTTTTAACTCACGGCCATGAAGACCATATCGGAGCAACTCCTTACCTACTTCGCGAACGTGGTGACATTGCCCTTTATGGTTCTGCACTGACGTTGGCGTTAGTCACTGCCAAACTGAAAGAACATCGCATCTCACCGCTGACTCGTGAAGTTAAAGAAGGAATGCGCGAAGATATTGGACCATTTGAAGTCGAATTTGTTGCCGTAAACCACTCGATTCCAGATGCCCTGGCGATTGCAATCCACACCAAGGCCGGAACCGTATTACATACAGGTGATTTTAAGATGGATCAATTACCGCTAGATGGACGCATTACAGATTTGCGAACCTTTGCCCGGTTAGGCGATGAAGGCGTGGATCTATTTTTAGTTGACTCTACCAACGCTGATGTTCCAGGATTTACTCCATCGGAACGCGAAATTATTCCAGCGCTAAATCGGGCAATTGCTGCGACCAAGAAACGAGTAATCGTCGCCTCTTTTTCATCTCACGTGCACCGAGTACAACAAGTCATTGATACGGCAGCTTTACATGATCGCAAAGTGGTCTTTATCGGGCGATCTATGGTGCGTAATATGAAGATCGCAGCCGATATGGGTTACCTAAATATTCCAGCCGGAATAGTTATCGATGCTAAAGATTTAGATAGCTATGACGATCGCGTTGTTCTAATTTGTACTGGCTCACAAGGTGAACCGATGGCGGCGCTTTCTCGGATGGCAAATGGCGATCACCAGATCAGAGTCGGTGAAGGCGATACCGTAATTCTTGCTTCTTCGCTGATTCCAGGTAATGAAAATTCCGTTTTCCGAGTTATTAATGAGTTAACCCGCTTTGGTGCAAAGGTTGTTCATAAAGCAAATGCCATGGTCCACGTCTCGGGCCATGCTGCCGCTGGTGAATTGTTGTACTGCTACAACATCGTAAAGCCAAAATATGCCCTGCCCGTCCATGGAGAATGGCGCCACCTAAAGGCTAATGCGGAACTCGCAATCCAGGCAGGTGTTCCACGAGAAAACGCATTTATTATTGAAAATGGCATTGTTGTGGATTTGGTCAATCACGAGGCCGAAGTTGTGGGTTCTGTGCCATGTGGATTTGTCTATGTAGATGGACAGAGCATTGGTGACATAACCGAATCATCTTTGAAAGATCGTCGAATCTTGGGAGAAGAAGGGTTTATCTCTGTAGTCGTTGTAATCGAATCACAGAGTGGCAAAATTGTTGCAGGTCCTGATATTCATGCACGTGGCTTTAATGAAGATGAAGCGCTCTTTGATGAAGTAAAAGGACAGATTGAGAAAGCGCTACAACGTGCTGTTGCCGATGGCGTAAATGGCACACATCAACTTTCGCAAGTAGTTCGTCGCACAATAGGTAGCTGGGTTGGTGGAAAACATCGCCGCCGTCCAATGATCGTTCCCGTAGTTATTGAGGTCTAGCCAGTAAGATTAAAGGTGTGGCCAAGAAAAAACGCACAACATCGAGCAAGGCGGGTAAGTCAGCCTTCTCTATAATTGGTCGTGGCCTAAGCGCTCTCTGGAGAGCGCTAGCGAAAGCACTTGGCTCAACAGTTCGCTTTCTAGCCCGCGGGGCTCGTGATTTAGATCCAGCACACCATCGCGATGGCGTCGCTTTTCTCTTACTTATTGTGGCTTTGGCATCCTTTGCCGGTACATGGTTTGCCGCCGATAACTTTGTGGGACGCAATCTCTATGCAGTTATTTATGGTGCCCTCGGCCGCATTGGTTTCTTCGCACCCGTTGTAATCATCTACTTTGCCATTCGCCTATTCCGAGTTCCAGATGATCACAAAGCAACTTCGCGAATGGTGGTTGGTTTTGTAACAATGATCTTTAGCGCAGCAGGTTTAGCCCATCTCTTTAACGGATCCCTTGGCGCCATCAATCCAACCGGAACAACTGCGATGCGCCATGGCGGCGGTTGGTTGGGTTATGCCGTTGCAATGCCGCTTGAGCGTCTGATGACTTCGATGTTGGCTTATCCATTTTTATTTATTCTCTTCATCTTCGGCGCACTTGTTACGACCGCAACTCCGCTGTCATTAGTTGCGATCCGTATAAAAAATACCTTCGTTTGGGCCTGGTCCAAGCGCCCACAACGGGCAGAATCTGAATTTGAGATTACCGATACTCCGCCTTTTGAAACACCGGTTGTTGCCTGGAACCATCACGCCGATGAAGTCGCCGAAGAAGATTTAGATGAAGAAGAATTCGATGAAGAGTTCACCGTTGAAGTATCACGCCACGTCCAAGCCCCAGCCGCTAGCTCTGGTGCACCGGCAACTGCTAAGCGGCCAGAACAACTTCTCTTAACCGCTGATTCGCATTACATCTTGCCGCCGCAGGATTTATTACGCACTGGACCTGCCGCAAAGGCAAAATCAAAGGCTAACGACACTGTGGTTGCTTCCCTTACTGAAGTCTTTGCTCAATTTGAGATCGATGCCCAAGTAACTGGTTTTATGCGCGGGCCAACCGTTACACGTTATGAAGTTGAGTTAGGTAATGCGGTAAAGGTCGAGCGAATCACCGCCCTTGCCAAAAATATTTCCTACGCAGTTGCCAGCAGCGATGTACGAATACTTTCGCCGATCCCAGGCAAATCTGCAGTTGGCATTGAGATTCCAAATGCTGATCGCGAAATCGTTGCGTTAGGCGATGTTATGCGCTCAAGTGTTGCTGGTCAGGATCATCATCCGATGTTGGTGGCGCTTGGTAAAGATGTGGAAGGTAACTTCGTTTGTGCAAACTTGGCAAAGATGCCACATTTACTTGTCGCAGGTGCCACCGGTGCCGGTAAATCTTCGATGATCAACGCCATGATTACTTCGATTTTGATGCGCGCCACCCCTGATGATGTGCGTCTGGTTCTGATCGATCCTAAGCGCGTTGAGCTAACGGCCTATGAAGGTATTCCACATTTGATCACTCCGATCATCACAAACCCTAAGAAAGCTGCAGATGCACTTACCTGGGTAGTCCGCGAGATGGATCTACGTTACGAAGATCTTTCAACATTCGGCTTTAGACATATCGATGATTTCAATAAGGCAGTTCGCGCTGGCAAAGTCATCCCACCACCGGGCAGTGATCGGGTAGTAGAGCCTTATCCATACCTCTTGGTAATTATCGATGAGCTGGCAGATTTGATGATGATTGCAGCGCGTGAAGTAGAAGAATCAGTTGTTAGAATTACACAGTTGGCTCGCTCTGCAGGTATTCACTTAGTGCTGGCAACACAGCGTCCATCTGTAGATGTAGTGACTGGTCTTATTAAAGCCAACGTGCCGTCACGTTTATCTTTTGCGACAAGCTCGCTAGCCGATAGCCGCGTTATCTTAGATAGTCCGGGGGCCGAAAAACTTGTAGGCCAAGGCGATGCTCTCTTTATTCCAATGGGCGCATCACGTGCCATCCGTATTCAAGGCGCATATGTTTCCGAGCGCGAAATTGAAGCGGTAACAAATCACGTTAAAAAACAACTCTCTCCGCGTTATCGCGAAGATGTCACTATGGTACCGAAGTCCAATAAGTTAGTTGATAAAGATATTGGTGATGATTTAGATCTACTCTTGCAGGCAGTTGAACTTGTCGTTGGAACTCAATTTGGTTCAACTTCGATGTTGCAACGTAAGTTGCGGGTTGGTTTCGCAAAGGCTGGACGGTTGATGGATCTCATGGAATCTCGCGGAATCGTTGGACCGTCAGAAGGTTCCAAGGCGCGCACCGTCATGGTTAAGCCAGATGAACTAGATTCTGTGATGGCGACTCTGCGCGATTACTAAATTTCATCGCCTGTTAACCGAATAGGGGACTAGCGCTGAGGGTGATCTTGGGGGTTTACCACTTACTGGGCTAGCCGTTGGGTGAGCGCTGCCCTAGACTTCGGAGATCTATTTTGCTACAGCTTTAGAACGGCGAAGTTAAATGTCTCTGGGTGAATTTCTGCGAGGTGCGCGCGAGAGCGCGGGACTTGGCATTGACGATCTTGCAGAGCGCACCAGCATTCGCGCGGGTCTTATTAGAGAGATGGAAAATAATAATTTTATACATTGCGGGGGAGATACATATGCCCGTGGACATTTGCGTAATATCGCACCGATTATTTCGGCAGATGCCCAAACGCTAATTGATTTATATAACCAAGAGCATTCAATTGAACAACGATTAATTCACGATATGTTAGTTGAAAATAACGTCTCAAAAATTCCAACTGAGCGCAAGACGATCTCTTGGAAAACTTTAGCGATTGCCTCAGTTGTTGTACTCGCAGCCATTGCAGGTGGACAAGTAATAATCTCTAATTCGAAGAGTACCGTTACCCCTATGGATGCTGTATCTCCTACCGCTAGCGCTACGCCATCTGCCAAACCTTCCGATATCTCTTCACCATCGCCTTCTGCCACTGTGAGCCGCGAAGTTGTAGCCCCAGCAGTATCTGGTGAGGTCACTCTTACAATTTCAGCAGCCCGCGGAAGTTCGAAGATAGATGTAGTAACAGGTGGCAAGCATGTATATAAAGGCTCTCTCTTTCAAGGCGATACCAAGAACTTTACGGGTCCAACTTCAATTAGCGTCTATTTAAGTAACGCTGGGGACCTAGATTTAACGTTAAATGGTGAAGACCTTGCTCCACTCGGTGCGCGTAACGAAGAGATTCGTAAGACTTTCAGATCTAAGTAGGCGCCAACGCTGTACCATCTGACAAATGAGTCGGACTGTTGCAATTATTACCATGGGCTGCGCCCGTAATGAAGTCGACTCTGAAGAGCTTGCTGGTCGCTTAGCCGCAGATGGTTGGACCTTAGTCTCTGATGTTGAATCAGCTGAAGTCGCTGTAGTTAATACCTGCGGATTTATTGAATCTGCAAAAAAAGATTCAATTGATGCGCTTTTAGAGGCAAACTCACTTAAAGGCCACGGCACAACGCGTGCGGTAGTTGCTGTTGGTTGCATGGCAGAGCGCTACGGTCAAGAGTTAGCCAAAGCGTTGCCGGAGGCAGATGGCATCTTAGGTTTTGATGATTACCAAGATATCTCGGCACGATTGCAATCAATTGTCTCTGGTGAAAAACACACACCACATGTTCCACGCGATCGTCGTTCGCTCTTGCCTATTGCACCTGCTGATCGTCCAGCGGCGCGTCAAGAAGCCATCGATGAATCTTACGCATCAACACTTGGCGCAGGCGGTTCACTCTTTCGCAAGCGCCTGGGCAACGCGCCTTGGGCACCGCTAAAAATCGCATCAGGATGTGATCGCCGCTGTTCTTTCTGCGCGATTCCATATTTCCGTGGCTCTTTCATTTCGCGCAAGCCCACCGAAATCATTGAAGAAGGTAAGTGGTTAGCGCAAAATGGCGTAAGCGAGCTCTTCTTAGTTAGCGAAAATACGACCTCGTATGGAAAAGATTTAGGTGATCTTAAATTGATGGAGAAGATCCTCCCTGAATTTGGCGCGATCGAGGGAGTAGAGCGAGTCCGCCTTTCATATCTGCAACCAGCAGAAATGCGCCCCTCTTTAATTCAGGCGATGATCGAATCTGAGAAAGTGGCGCCTTACTTTGATTTATCATTCCAGCACACCAGCCCGACCGTCTTGCGCCGGATGCGCCGCTTTGGAGATGCAGAAAAATTCTTACATCTAATTACCCAGATCCGCGCCTTATCTCCTGAGGCAGGAATTCGCTCTAACTTTATAGTTGGCTTTCCTGGAGAAACTCAGGCTGATTTTGAAGACTTAGCTGATTTCATTAGCGCTGCAAAGTTAGATGCGATCGGAATCTTTGGTTACTCCGATGAAGATAACACTGAGGCGTTAGATCTATCCGAGAAGGTAGATGAAGATGTAATTCGAAAGCGTGTTGAATCACTGTCATCCCTGGCCGATGAGATGGTTTCTCTGCGCGCAAGTGCTCGTATTGGTGAAAATGTGCGGGTACTTATTGAGGATAGTGAGCTGCAAGAAGGCCGTGCTGCCCACCAAGGCCCTGAAGTCGATGGCACAACTTCCTTTATCGGCACCAGTTATGAAGTTGGCCAATATGTTGATGCGGTGATTATCGATTCAATGGGTGCGGATTTGGTAGCTCGCCCGCTGTGAATGTGCCCGCCTTTATCACGCCTAACTCGCTAACGATCGCGCGCTTACTTTTAATTCCATTTGGAGCGATCGCCTTATTTATGAATGGTGGTAGCGATTACAACTGGCAGATTGTTGCTTGGTGGATATTTTTTATCTTAGGTTTGACCGATATCGTCGATGGCAAATTAGCGCGTAGCCGCCAACAAATTACTGAGCTTGGGAAGTTTCTTGACCCGGTTGCCGATAAAGCGATGGTTGGAACTGCCATGGTCTGTTTATCTATTTTAGGTCGCATGCCATGGTGGATCACCATAGTGATATTGGCGCGTGAAATTGGAATTACCATCTTCCGATTGGCGATAGTAAAGCGTGGAGTAATTCCAGCAAATAAAGGCGGCAAGATTAAGGCAACTTTCCAAGGTTTTGGTACTGGCTTTTATGTTCTGCCGTTAAGTCCTAGTTTGTATTGGTTCCGGGATGGCTTTATGTATATTGCAATCGTGCTAACTATCGTTACCGGCGCATACTATGTACGATCTGCCTACAAACCTCAACCTTGATTGGAACAACTAGTGGCGATTACAAATGAGATTTTGGGTCTGGTCTCAGATATCCATGACTCATTGCGCGCCCGCGGCGAAACTCTTTCTACCGCAGAATCACTCACCGCTGGCGGCTTAAGTAGCGCGCTCACAATCGTTCCTGGCGCATCTGATGTTTTCTTGGGATCAATAACTGCATACGGACCAGATATAAAGATTTCGCATCTGGGAGTTGGCGCAGCCACAATTGCAGAGCACACCGTTGTAAGTGAAGAAGTTGCCATTGAAATGGGACGCGGTGCAAATAAATCATTTGGTTCCACTTGGGCGATAGCCACAACTGGGGTGGCAGGTCCTGGCCCGTCAGATGGATCGGATGCAGGGCGCGTCTTCGTAGCTTTTGTTGGCCCAGTGATTGAAGTAATAGAACTTTCGCTCTCCGGGGAGCGCGAAGTTGTGCGAAACGCCACGGTAGCAAGCGCGATCGCATCATTTGCGCGTATCCTTAGACAACGAAATAAGCAGAAGAAAGGATGACCACCATGGCGCTACTACGCACCGCAGTTGGCCAGACCCTTCGCGCTGCCCGCACAGAGCAAACACGCACGCTACGCGATGTTGCCCGTGAAGCTCGCGTCTCCCTCGGTTATCTTTCCGAAGTAGAACGTGGTCAAAAAGAGGCATCCTCTGAACTACTAAATGCAATCTGCGAAGCACTTGGTCTAACTCTTTCAACAGTGGTCGCCAACGTCTCGACTGAACTAAAAGTTCTCGAGAGCGCGAAGTTGTCCGTTGTCGACGCAGCCTAAGTACGCCACTCAAGGCGCAACCCATCGCCGCACCGAGAGCGCAATTCTCGAAGGTACTAAATCTTTAATCGCTCAATTTGGGTTATCTAACATTTCAATGATTGAAATTGCCGATGCATCTGAAGTATCGCGGGCAACTTTATATAACCACTATCGCGATAGGAGCGCTGTTATATCTGCGCTAATTACCGCTGAAGTCGAATTGATTATCGAACTCGCCGGAAAAGCTGGCACGCCAGCTGATGCTCTAGAAAAACTCTCGCTATATATCTCATCAGATCCAGCACTTGCTGCGATGCGCCAACATGATCAGAGCGCGCTAACGCAAGCTTTATCTCATAGCGATCACCCACTTTATTTAGAGCTTGCTCGCAGTCTGTATGGTGCAACTAAATCAGAAGCCGGCACAGGAGTTGCGATGCGCTGGTTAATCGGCCAAGTAATGCAACCACTAAGTGCAAAACAATCACGTGAACAAGCCGAACTGCTTGTAGATCGCACCCTCTTCTAAAAGCTAAATGCGTATTTCAGATCTGCGCGAGCGCCTAACTCTCTCCTTTGGCGAACAATGGGCGCCTTCATTTGCGCAAGATATTGCTATCAGTGAACTTGGCAGCCGCACCGTCGATGAAGCGTTAAAGGCCGGGCTAGAAGTGGCCGATATTTGGCGCGCAGTCTGCAAGCAATGCCCGACCGAGACAGCTAAATATAAATATTGATTAAACGGCGATAACTTCTAGCACCCAGGGTTCAACGCCATCGCTGGGAGTTAGGGCGCAAGGATATTTTTCAGAGACGATCGCATATAGATCCTCAGGCGTTTTAGGCGCTGAACGCGATTGCAGCAACCAACGGGTAATTTCGCCACGAGTCTTCTTCGACATATGGGTCACAACTGTGCGAACGCCATCGACCACCGTTGAAATGCGCACCTCAACTGTCTTATCTACGGGGGAGTGCCAGACGGTTTTATAAGTTGATGAGCGGCAATCTACGATCAGCTCGGTCTTGATCGCATCCAGTACTTTCGCAACCGGTTTACGCATCGCCTTGTTATCGATCTTCTCTTTATAGCTCTCGATTAGCTGATCTGGGCGCACCGCTCCGTATTTGGCCGAGATGATCACAACGGCGCTCGCCCCACGTTTGCGGGCAGCAGCCGAAAGGCTCGCCCAATCCAGAGCTTGGTAGAGGACCCCGGTATAGACGTTGATGGCTGGCAGCGGCTTGGTTGTTGGGTTCTTCTTCTCAGATGGCGGCAGCAGGAGCAACACCTGCGCATCCTGCCACGGCGACACGTGCCTAAAGGCGTTTGTCTAGCCCTTTGCGACACGCCTAAAGGCGTTGTCTAGCCCTTTGCGACACGCCTAAAGGCGTTGTCGGTACCTCCTGCTACCTTTCGAACAGATGTTCGGATAAAGTTATCCCTGCACAACCAGAGCGGTTCCATCATCCGCCCACAGGCTCTCTATAAGCCTCGTAGGCCGTCGGTGGCCCACCGTACCTTCTGGGCCGACTACCAACGAATATGCACACGCATAGACGTTCTTATCTAAAGGAGTAAAACGTGGCTGCTGATAAAGCAAATAAAGCCGAAGAGAAAAACACATCCGATCGCCAAAAGGCGCTCGATACCGCGCTCGCCCAGATTGAACGTCAATTTGGAAAAGGCTCAGTAATGAAGATGTCTGATCGTCAAAACGCGATCATTGAAGTTATCCCAACTGGTTCTATCGCACTAGATATCGCACTCGGTATCGGCGGATTGCCACGTGGACGTATCGTAGAAATTTATGGACCAGAATCCTCAGGTAAGACAACTCTTACCTTGCATGCGATTGCAAATGCACAGAAAGCCGGCGGTATCTGCGCCTTCATCGATGCAGAACACGCATTCGATGCCGAATATGCAAAGAAGCTCGGCGTTGATATTGATGCACTTCTTGTTTCACAACCAGATACTGGCGAGCAAGCACTAGAAATCATGGATATGTTGATCCGTTCTGGCGCACTCGATCTCGTTGTCGTTGACTCTGTTGCTGCCCTTGTTCCTCGCGCAGAAATCGAAGGAGAAATGGGCGATTCACATATGGGCTTGCAAGCACGCCTTATGTCACAAGCGCTTCGCAAAATTACCGGTGCACTTCACCAATCAAAGACAACAGCGATCTTCATCAACCAGCTCCGCGAAAAGATCGGCGTCTTCTTTGGCTCCCCTGAAACAACAACAGGTGGAAAGGCCCTTAAGTTCTACGCTTCAGTTCGCCTAGATATCCGTCGTATTGAAACGCTAAAGGATGGCACCGAATCTGTCGGTAACCGTACCCGCGTTAAGGTCGTCAAGAACAAGATGGCTCCACCATTTAAGCAAGCTGAATTCGACATCATCTACGGTACTGGTATCTCACGTGAAGGCTCACTCATCGACCTTGGCGTTGAAGTCGGCATCGTTAAGAAAGCTGGCGCTTGGTACACCTACGAAGCAGATCAGCTGGGACAAGGCAAGGAAAATTCGCGCGCCTTCCTAATCGATAACCCAGATCTAGCTAACGAGATCGAGACCAAGATCCGCGCTCACTTTGTGCCGATCGAGGTAGATGCTGAACTCGTTGCTGCAATAGATGAAGCAGCTGCAGAGGTTGATTTCTAATCAGCCTGGAATTTGCAAAGGTTGCAAGAGGCGAAGGCTCCGACCCTTACGAAGTAGCACATACGATCGCGTTAAACGCGCTGGTTACACGTGCGAAAAGTAAGGGCGAGCTTCTCGCTCACCTTAAGACCCGGGGCGTAGAAGATGATGTGGCGCAAGCGATTATCTTCCGGTTGCAAGAAGCCGGCCTCGTAAATGATGAAGAGTTTGCCAAAGCTTGGGCGCAGTCACGCCATAACCATAAGAAAATCTCTAAGCGAATAATTGCGGGGGAGCTGCGCCAAAAGGGCGTCATGCAGAGCGCAATCGATGAAGCCTTAGATGAGATCGATGACGATAGCGAATACCGCAGCGCCTTTGATTTGGCCTTTAAAAAATATAACACCATGTCACGCTTGGAACCAGATGTTCAGGTCCGCAGAATTCAATCTCTTCTACAGCGTAAAGGCTTTGGCTTTGGAATTATCTCTCAAGTATTAAAAGAACTTGATCTATTAAATAGTTAGTTTTTTGAGATGTGTTCGGTTAAGCGAGCAGCGGTTGCAACAACGGCTGCGGCATGTACCCGTCCTGGCTGGCGACCTAAACGTTCAATTGGGCCAGAGATTGAAACCGCTGCAATAACTTTTCCATTTGGACCTTTAACCGGTGCGCTAACGGATGCAACGCCTGCTTCACGTTCTCCAACTGATTGCGCCCAACCACGGCGACGGTCAGCTGCCAAGTGAGCTGCGGTAAAGCGTGCGTTCTTAACGCCGCGATGAATCTTTTCTGAGTCTTCCCAAGCTAATAAAATTTGCGCAGCAGAACCTGCCTGCATAGTTAGCGATGCGCCAACTGGCACAGAATCGCGCAAGCCCGATAAACGTTCAGCAACTGCGACACAGATGCGGATATCGCCTTGGCGGCGGTATAGCTGTGCGGATTCACCTGTTGCATCGCGCAGCGCGGCAAGAGCTGGGGCAGCAGCGGCTAATAAGCGATCTTCACCGGCAGCAGCGGCAAGTTCGCCAGAGCGCACACCAAGTACGAAGCGGCCCTGTAAGTCGCGTGTGACCAAGCGGTGATGTTCTAGCGCTACCGCTAGGCGGTGCGCTGTGGGACGGGCTATTCCGGTGGCGGCAACGAGCTCGGCAAGTGAATGAGGGCCAGATTCCAGCGTACCTAATATGGTCACCGCTTTATCTAATACACCAACTCCGCTATTCTTCTTATCCACACAGCGAGATTAGCATCCCATTTAATGAGATGCAAGGCTTAAAGAAATGGATCAGGCAATTATGGGTAAGACACTGGCAGAGAAGATTTGGGATGACCATATCGTTCGCTCCGCAGCAGGTGAACCAGATCTGCTCTACATCGATCTGCAACTTGTTCACGAAGTAACTAGTGCACAGGCCTTTGATGGCTTGCGTTTAGCTGGTCGCAAAGTACGCCGCCCTGACTTAACAATTGCTACTGAAGATCACAACACGCCAACTTTAGATATTTTAAAACCGATTGCCGATCCTGTCTCACGGCTACAAATCGATACCTTGCGCAATAACGCAAAAGAGTTTGGCATTCGTATTCACTCACTAGGCGATGCCGATCAAGGCGTTGTTCACGTCGTTGGCCCGCAGCTCGGAATTACCCAGCCAGGTATGACTATCGTCTGTGGTGATTCACATACTTCTACACACGGTGCATTTGGGGCGATTGCCTTTGGCATCGGAACATCCGAAGTCGAACATGTACTTGCCACCCAGACCTTGCCGTCTACCCGCCCCAAGATGATGGCGATAAATGTGGAAGGCAAGTTAAAGACTGGCGTAAGCGCAAAAGATATTATCTTGGCGATCATTGCGCAGATTGGGACCGGTGGAGGTCAGGGTTACATCATCGAATATCGCGGTTCTGCAATTCGCGATCTTTCGATGGAAGGCCGTATGACCGTTTGTAATATGTCTATCGAAGCCGGTGCGCGCGCAGGACTTATTGCACCTGATCAAAAGACCTTTGATTACATCAAGGGAAAGCCACATGCACCAGAAGATTTTGCTGCTGCGCAAAGTTATTGGCAGACGCTATTTTCAGATAACGATGCCAAATTTGACCTTGAGATAACTCTTGATGCTGACACGCTTGAGCCATTTGTTACATGGGGAACTAATCCAGGTCAAGGCTTGCCGCTTAACGGATCTGTTCCAAATCCGGCAGATATTAAAGATTCTGAAGCACGAGGGGCTGCAGAACGTGCTCTTGAATATATGGGCTTAACTGCTGGCACGCCGCTGAAAAAGATAGCCATTGACACTGTTTTCTTAGGCTCTTGCACCAATGGCCGCATTGAAGATTTGCGCGCTGCCGCATCTGTTTTAGAGGGCAAGAAGATCGCACCAAAGCTTCGCATGCTAGTTGTGCCAGGTTCAGAGCGCGTTCGTCAGCAAGCGATGAAGGAAGGCTTAGATAAAGTCTTTTTAGATGCAGGAGCGGAATGGCGTAATGCTGGTTGTTCTATGTGTTTGGGAATGAACCCAGATCAACTAGCAGTGGGCGAGCGTTCAGCATCTACTTCTAACCGAAACTTTGAAGGTCGCCAAGGTAAAGGCGGCCGCACCCACTTGGTAAGCCCACTTGTTGCAGCAGCTACCGCTATCCGCGGCACGCTCTCTTCACCGGCGGATTTGTAGAAAGGCACGCACAATGGAGAAATTTATTTCACACACTGGCTCTGGTGTTCCTCTGCGCCGAAGCAACGTTGATACCGATCAAATTATCCCGGCTGTTTATCTCAAGCGCGTTACACGTAGCGGCTTTGAAGATGGGCTATTTGCCGCTTGGCGTAACGATCCCGAGTTTGTTTTAAACCAGCCGCAATATAAGCCTGGCACCGTTTTAGTTGCGGGGCCAGAATTTGGAACCGGATCATCTCGCGAACATGCGGTTTGGGCGCTACAAAATTACGGTTTCAAAGTTGTTATCTCCAGTCGCTTTGCCGATATCTTCCGTGGCAATTCGCTCAAGGGTGGGCTTTTGACTGTGATTTTGCCGCAAGAAGCTGTGGAAGCTCTCTGGGTAGCCATAGAAACAGATCCCAGCACTGAGATAAAAGTTGATCTAGATTCACGAACCGTTTCTTACGGCACAACGACCATCGCCTTTGAATTAGATGATTACACCCGTTGGCGCTTGATGGAAGGCCTCGATGACATCGGACTTACCTTGAAGCAGACTGATTCGATCGATGCCTTTGAGGCAAAGCGCCCAAGTTATAAGCCTAAAACGCTGCCAATTCGTATTTAAAGAAGCGTTCCACTAACTCAACTTTCTTTTAGTAGAAAAAAGCAGCGTAAAACGCTAACTTCTTAGATGGGGTGAGTTAATTCTGCGTAACTCTCAACTTCTAAATGAGAGTTTTTTACGCATAAAAAGTGCGATTTCTTGGAAATATTAAATCGCGACACGCCCGCTTTAATATCGCTATCACCCTCTATAAAGGTTTAAGTTTTAGCCACAAGTTAAGCAAAGGCTTAATTTACGCGTAAATCTAAGGGGATTTAGATGAATAAGGCACAATTTATTGCCGCGTTGGCCCCACACTTCAACGACAGCAAGAAAGAAGCAGCACACGCTGTAGAAATCGTATTCGACACAATTACACGCACCATGTCAAAGGGTGAAGATGTAATGATCAACGATTTCGGTAAGTTCAAGAAGGTCGATCGCAAGGCACGTATGGGCCGTAACCCATTCACCGGCGAGACCATCAAGATCAAAGCTTCAAAGAAGGCTCGCTTTCTGCCGGCAAAGGGTTTGAAGGATGTCATCTCAGGTGAGCGCAAGCTAGGTCCTGCTCCAAAGCCAGAACCAAAGCCAGTTGCAAAGCCAGTCGCCAAGAAGGCAGCACCAAAGAAGGTTGCTAAGAAGAAGCCAGCAGCTAAGAAGGCTGTCAAGAAGGTTGCTAAGCGCAAGCCAGCAGCTAAGAAGAAGGTTGTAAAGAAAGCCGCTAAGAAGCGTTAATTACTTCTTAGAACTTTTCTAAAACTGGGGTCAGCGTTTGCTGGCCCCAGTTTTTCTTTCCCCACTAGCATTGAGTTATGGCCCAGATGCGTGTGTCTTATGCGCCTCCTACAGGGCAACCGCTAGGCACAAATCTCACATTTAAGATCTGTACAAAAATTGTGATCCCACTCATCAAGGGCATTACCAAGCGCACTTGGATCGGTGCTGAAAATATTCCTAAAACTGGCGCAGTCATTGTGGCCAATAATCATCTCTCTTACTTTGATGTCTTAAATTTCGCACATTTCTTGTATGCAAATGGTCGCGCCCCGAGATTCCTGGGAAAAGTTGAAGTATTTAAAGTTCCAATTATCGGTCGGATAATTCTTGCCGCGGGTCAGGTTCCAGTTGAGCGCGAAACACCCAATGCCGGCAAAGCGGTGGATCACGCCAAGCGATTATTGGAGGCAGGGCATTTACTTGGCGTATATCCCGAAGGCACGCTTTCTCGCGATACCAACCATTGGCCGATGGTTGCTAAAACAGGTTTAGCTCGCTTGGCGCTTACGACAAATACGCCAGTGATTCCAGTTGCCCAATGGGGTTCACAAATCATGATGCCGACATATTCCAAGAAGTTAAAGTTATTTCCACGAACTCAGATAACTATGGTTGCGGGCAAAGCTGTTGATCTTTCTCCTTGGTATGGCAAAGGTGAAGATCCCCAAGCCTTAATAGAGGCGACAGCGAAAATTATGCTTGAAATTACGACCTTGCTTGAGCAAATTCGTGGCGAGAAGCCCCCTGAAGTAATCTTTGATCCTCATACTTCTGATCTGCCGCGAACCGGCAATTTTAAGAAGAAGCGTTAACGAGTAAAGGTAGGCATTCGATGAGCAAGGTATCGGTATTCGGAGCAGGTGCTTGGGGTTCAACCCTTGCACAAGTGCTCTGCGATGCGGGAAATGATGTTCTGCTCTGGGGCCGGAACGCCGGTGTCATCAATGAGATCAACACCAAGCACACCAATTCAAAATATATCGGCACCAATATTTTGCCTTCTGAAATTCGCGCCACGACTGATCTGGAAGAAACCTTCGCCTTCAGCAAAACTTATGTCTTGGCTATACCTTCCCAGCAGCTGCGTCCGACTCTGCAACTTTGGAAGAGCCATTTCTCGCAAGATTGTTTAATAGTTAGCACTCTTAAAGGTATTGAGATCAGTACTCAGCTGCGCATGACTGAAGTAATGGAAGATGTTATCGGCAAGCACCGTATGGCTTTAATTACTGGGCCAAACTTGGCGGATGAGTTAATACTGCGTCAGCCAGCAGGTGCAGTAGCTGCTGCGACAAGCCAGACAACTTCTGAAGAAGTTCGTGCGCTCTTTCGCACTCCTTACTATCGCGTCTACACATCAGTGGATTTACTCGGTTGTGAATTGGCTGGTGCGATTAAAAATGTTATTGCACTTGCCGTTGGTATCTCAATCGGAATGGGTTTTGGCGAAAATACTCAAGCGATGTTAATCACTCGTGGCTTAAATGAAGTTGCCCGTTTATGCGCTGCCCACGGCGCAGATCCACTCAGCGCTGCCGGTCTTGCCGGCATGGGCGATCTAGTTGCCACATGTGGTTCGCCTCTGTCACGCAACAGAACATTTGGCGAACTATTAGGTCGCACCGGTTCTATGGAAACCGCCCTTGGCCAATGGGCTAAAACAGTTGAAGGTGTGGCCTCTTCCGGTGCGATTGTCGAAATCGCACATCGCGTTGGCGTAGAAGTTCCGGTGATTGAATCTGTCGCCGACATTGTCAATGGATCTTTAAGTCCAGAAGCGGCCCTTCAACGTTTGATGGAGATAACCACCAAAGCTGAGAACTTCATCCGATGACACAGCGCGTTGCAATCATCTGCGGTGGGCGCTCTAGTGAGCACGAAATCTCTTGCATATCTGCGGGGGGAGTCCTATCGGCGATCGATCGCAGCAAATACGAACCAGTTTTAATTGGTATCAACAAGAGTGGAAAGTGGTTCTTGCTCCCTGAAAACCATTCGCTCGCCCTAACAAATGGAGTACTACCAACGATTCCAGAGAATGGAATTTCGGTTGCGTTAAACGTAGATGGGTTTACTGCAGAGGGAAAGAATTTAAATATCGATATTGTCTTTCCGCTACTACACGGTCCATACGGGGAAGATGGCACTATCCAAGGTTTACTTGAAATCGCCGATATTCCATATGTTGGCTCTGGAGTTTTAGCATCAGCTGTTGCAATGGATAAATCTTTTGCTAAACCGATATTTGCCTCTCATGGAATTAAAACCGCCGCAGGCTTTGTAGCACGCCAAAGTGATTGGAATACAGGACAGGCCGCAATACAGAAAACGGCAGATCAACTTGGCTATCCCGTATTCGTCAAACCTGCGCGCGGCGGATCCTCGCGCGGAACGACCAAAGTTAAAACAGCTTCTGAATTTGCTGCTGCCATAAATGAAGCTTTCAAATTTGATACTAAGGCTTTGATAGAACAGGAAATTCGCGGCGCAGAGATTGAGTGCGCGGTTCTTGAAATTGATGGCACACCTAGGGCATCCATCGTCGGACAGATCAAGATTGACCCGAAATACGATTTCTATGACTTTGAAGCAAAATACTTAGATGGTGCAACCACCATCGAGCTGCCGGCTCCAATTGATCAAAAGATAAGTGATGAAATTCGTGGCCGAGCAGTAGAAGCCTTTATCTCACTTGGTTGTTCAGGACTTGCGCGCGTTGATTTCTTCTTAACGCCAAATAAAGAGGTAATAATCAACGAGCTAAATACGATGCCGGGATTTACAGCCACATCAGTCTTCCCAAAGATGTGGGCGGCTACTAACGTTACTTATACGGATGTGGTAACCCATCTCCTTAAATCAGCGCTAACTCGCGCAAATGGAGTGTTAGGGAATTAGATGAAAGAAAAAACCATTAAATTTGCTGCGATTGCAAATTTAATAATTTTCACGCTTTTTTCTATAGCCCCAACCGCGCCAGCGCAGGCGGCTGATTCATTTGTTTATACAGATTTTGCGGCAAATGATTTTGGACTTTGGAGCCAGTCATCCCTTTACGGTCAAGACCGATTAGGAAGCACCAAATTAGAGGATTGGAAACAGTTGTGGTGCTCAGGCTGGGATGATCCAACCTGCAAAGTTTATGACAACCTTTTTACAGACTTGATTCTCAGCCCATGTGCTAATGATGCTGATCGCGCATGTTTAGAGAGCGTAGAAGCTAAGAATTCCGCAGGTACCTTAGAAAAATTAACTTTGTACGGTGAGGCGAGCTCACAAAAAATTGCTGCATATAAATTTAAGAGCGGTGCAAGCGTTACAGATCTCCCGGCTGGAGGTGGTTTATCCGTTTGGAAGAGCTCGGAGAAAAATAGCGATGGCACTGACAAGTATTACGCTGCCCATATCCTGTTGCGTTACATAGCTACTTCCAAGAAGAGTGGATTAGTAGCTGAAGATCAGATCGTGCTCTCTGATTTCAAAGGCCAGGTTTATCCAGTCACCTTGAAGCCTGGTGGGATTTGCAAAGAATTTGCGATCGGAACACAGTGCGTTAATTCAGCTAATTTTTCAGGTAGCGAGAATCTCGCAGTCACTTTGAGAATGAATAAATCTCTTACTGGCTGGATTTTTGGACGTATGCAGAATGCGGACTTCTCTGTTACTCCGCTGGATGACTCGTATAACAAAATTCGTATCGGCGGAGATGTCACGTTAGTTCCAGAGTTAAAGGCTTTGGTTGTAAAGTCAGAGATTTCAAAGGACTCAAAGTTAGAGAAATATCTCAAGGATTTGTTTACCGTGGGGCCAGTCGGTCTATTGGTACCAAATCCTGGGTTAGGGTCTTGGAATGACGGAAACGTCGGTGGCCGGCAATCAACAACTTATGATGGTTTCTTAGCTGCTCAGACAACTACGAGACTGTTCTCAAATAACTTTGATAAATTTTCTCTGTTTGCAGCATTTGAAGATCAGCTGAAACCTTTTTCACCCCCTGCGAGCAATAACGGCAGAAATATACTTCGTGAGACAAATTCTATTTTTTGGAACTTTGGCGCAAACTCTTATATAGGAAATAACAAATGTTCTGCGGATAAGACTAAATTGCATGGGATGGTCGTTACGAATGCGCCAATCTATGAGAATGGGCCGCCAGAATTTAAAGATGGATCACTCAATTATCGAGTCGCCGGAATTCATAAAAATATCGACGGTTCTGAATTCAAGGGCAGATACACCTATATCGTTCGATCTGATACAGCTCGCTGTTATTACGGATTCTCCAACGCCCCAATCGAAGCCAGGGTCGAAGTTGTATCTTCAAATTCATCCAACCAAGTGGCCTCTGTATTGGTCTCAGAGAAAGATGGCTTCCTTAAATTGCAAGCCGATAACTTCACTTTTTCATCACCAACTATCAAGATGAAGTTCTCGCAAACGGCTGAAGCGAAGCCAGTAACACCTGCGGTTGTGACTCCCGTCGAGGTCCCTGCGAAAAAGATTTTGTCTATTACCTGCATTAAGGGCAAAGTCAGTAAGAAGATTTCAGGTGTTAGCCCCAAGTGCCCTAATGGCTATAAGAAGAAGTAATTTCTAGTAAGTAACTGGACAAGTCAAAGTGCGCGTAATACCGGCGACTGCCTGAACCTTGGACAAGATAGTACGTCCGAATTCCTCCATGGAAGGCGCCTCAGCGCGCATGATTACATCGTATGGACCGGTTACACCCTCAGCTAACGTCACTCCTGCAATGGCAGCAACAGATTTGGCAACACTGGAAGCTTTACCGACTTCAGTTTGAATCAAAATAAATGCTTGAACTGACATGATGTTTAACCCTTCTCGTGAACGCTTCGCCTTTGAAGATGCCTTTAAAGGTACTCCTACTTGCTTTGATGTTCTAGTCTTGGCTCTATGGCAGATCGTTCGGGAGCATTTACGGAAGCGCAGGCAATTGCGCGGTTGAATGAGATCTTCGCAAGTTCCGATCCACGAATTGAAGTCGGTATCGGAGATGATGCCGCCGTGGTGACAGGTGCCAAGCGCCAAGTCATGACAACAGACATGGCTGTGGAAGGCGTGCACTTTCGCAAGGATTGGTCCACCGGTTTTGAAATCGGTCGCAAAGTAACGGCCGCAAATGCCGCGGATATTTTGGCGATGGGCGCCCAGCCCGATTACTTATTAGTTGCAGTCGGACTAACTGGTGCCGAAGAGATGGCCTGGATTGAAGATCTTGCCCATGGAATTAAATTTGAGGCAGATCTAGCTGGCATGCATGTTATCGGCGGCGATATCTCGCGTAGCGAGAAAGTAGTGATCTCAATGAGCGCTGTGGGACATTGCGAACGTGCGATCACGCGAAGTGGCGCACAAGTTGGTGATGGCATCTTTATCTCATCGCTAACCGGGTGGTCAGCTGCGGGATTGGCCATCTTGCAGAGTTCAGTTGTTGCCACCGGCGATGCCCAAAATTCTGCGGTTAGAGAGTTTAAGTCTCCAACGATTGATTATGGCTTCGACTCATCTCTGGCTACGGCTATGTGCGATGTAAGCGATTCCATAATTGAACAAGGCAAACAGATCGCAGATTCATCCGGTGTAGAGCTCTCACTTAACGAAAACCTTTTTGCGCATTCGCAAGAATTTGCAGATCTGCAGGCAATCGCAAACGAGCTAGATGTGTCCGTCTGGCAATGGATTTTCGCAGGGGGAGAAGACCACGTTTTGCTCGCCACCGGAAAGGAGCTTCCCGGTTTGCGAATTGGGGAGGTTCTTAAGGGTTCTGGGCTTTCGGGTATTCCTTCAGGCTTAGAAACCAGCGCTTGGCGACATTTTAAATAGAGGTTGCGATTTTTATGCACCAAAGTTCATTTTTTATTTATTAATAATTGGTCGTGGTGCTATTGCTTACTCGATACACAGGCGATAATTTTGCCAAATGAAACGCTCTTCATTTATCGCATCTCTTGCTACCGCCGCACTTTCTCTATCTGCGATTTTAGTTGGCGTAACTTCTGCTAACGCAAGTATTACACTTAAAAAAAGC
>Ga0194055_10000470_pt1 | contig 32474 bp, 35 predicted proteins | sample SepL449m_MetaG_FD_155482 | JGI IMG/M metagenome (GOLD analysis project Ga0194055, IMG submission 155482) | Anoxic zone freshwater microbial communities from boreal shield lake in IISD Experimental Lakes Area, Ontario, Canada - Sep2016-L442-9m | ecosystem: Environmental > Aquatic > Freshwater >... | reverse complement strand
CCATGCACGTGGCGAAAAGGATGCCCTCTCCTTTCAAGGCGAGAATGCTCCAGAACTTAAGAGTCATGCGCTTCCAAATCGTGTTGAGTCGTTCGTGGCGGCGGCAGTTGCAGGCAAGGCGCCACACGCCATGCTCCTTAATCAGCAGGGCGAGATCCATCAACGCTTACTCCTTGATGCCATCTCGGAGATGGTTCGACGAGGCCTCAAGATATTGCTCATTTATCCCGATCAACGAGATGTTGAAGTCGCGGAGAATTTGGTCAACGAGCGAGGAATGCACACAAGCACTCTGCACTCCGGTCTATCACCTCAACTGCGCTACCGCAATTACCTCATTTCAGAACGCAATGAGTTGCCGATTACGATTGGTACTCGTGGAGCCCTCTTTGCTCGCGGAAAATACGACGTGATCGTTTTGGTCGATGAGGAAGATCATGCATACCAGGAGCCACGTTCACCAGGATGGAGCGCAGCTGGTATAGCCAATATTCGTTCGGCAGGAATCGGGCTTTTGACTGTTGCTCCAGCGATACCGCTCTCCCGTTTATCCGAATTAGATTCGGGGGAGATGCACCTATTAAATTCAGAGATCCCGCGCCCTCGAGTTCATACTGACAACTCTGGTGTGCGCATACCTACAAGTGCATGGAACGTGATGCGCAAGGCTCTTAAATCCGGACCTGTCTTAGTAACAGTTGCAAGAAAAGGTCACACGCCAGGATTGCTCTGTCAATCATGCAAAAATCGCGCACTCTGCACTTGTGGTGGCCCGCTCGTCCTAATGTCGAGCCATGCGGTTCCTTCTTGCTCCCTCTGCGACAGGGTCTCGATTGATTGGCGATGCGGTGAATGTCAAGATCAGAGGCTGCGACCTTTAGGAATTGGAAGTGAACGCACCGTTGAGGAGCTTGGTAAGGCATTCCCGGGGATTCCAGTACAAAGTTCGACCGCTGATAAGCGCCTCGAAGAGTTGGATGGGTCCCCACGCATAGTAGTTGCGACAAGTGGGTGCGAACCGAAGGTAAAAGTGGGTTATCAGGCTGTGATCTTGCTCGATGGTGAATTCTTAGCAGCACGAGCTGAGTTAGATGCCCTCCAAGACCTGAGGCGGCGATGGAAGTTCTCTGTTTCACTGCTGGCCGCTGCAGGCGAAGTATTTGCATCATTGCCGGACGCGCACCCAGTGGTGAAATCTTTGCTCATGCCCAACTCGCTTGAGTATCTCCATCGCGAGATGGCGGAGCGGCGTGAATTGCAACTGCCCCCGGCAGTGGCTTCGGCAGTAATCAGCCCGGCGCCGAGTGGGGGAGTTCCCGAGGCGGTCCGTATTCTTGGAACGGCAGAGCGCGCCCGTACTAACTTTGCATGGGAGGTGGCACCCGTGCTGCGAGAATATTTGCGGAGCGAACGAGACGCCGCGAGTCTTGCCAAACGTAAAATTTCATATCGTTTCGCGCCATTTCGAATCGACGAAAGGGTTCAATAATGGGAAGAGTATGGATCGATTTTATACACATCGATGATTCCAAAATTGTTGAGACAAATTTAGGTGGGAAGATTTTTGGCGCGCACTCGCTTGCCGAGGGAGCTACATCTCAATGCGGACGTGCGGCGGAAGTCGATGGTCCCGGATGGACGCGTGTCATTTCGCTCGAAGGTGGAGTAGCAGTTGATTCGCATCAGGTGAGTGGGCATCTGCGTGGCTATTTGATATCAGGAAAGGTTCTCACCGATACAGGAGAGTACTCACAGGGATTCTTCTTCGAAGTATCTGCGGGGGGCACTTTCCCACGTGTCGAAGCGCTTGAAAGGTGCCAACTCTTTATCTCTGTTGAAGGCGATTACGATGGAGGAGATCAAGGAATTGCCGATCCTGCGCATTTCGCGCATGTAGAGACATCGGTATGGCAGGCGGCAAAGGTGAAAGATTTGCCAGGTGGGGCTGCACGCAAGCCGCTCGGTGATCATGACGATTTTGGCGCAGGCATTTTGGGCGTACTCCCTGGCTGGGATAGCCCATTTGATGAGTGGCATACCTTCAGCGAAGAGATTTTCATTCTTACTGGATCGATGAGCACTTCATTTGGTGTGATGCGCGCCGGCGCGTATCTCTCCCATCCCGCTGGCTCAGACACCAACCATGGGCCGGTCTTTAGCCGTGATGGATCCACCATGCTCGTGCTACGCCATGGACCAATTGGCAACACTTATACACCAGCGCCCCTCGGTGAATTGGAACGGGTTCGGGGCTTAGACTAGGCACTCCCGCGTCGAAAGGATTCCACATGGCGATTCAACCTGTTCGTCTTTTTGGCGATCCAGTTCTTTCCACAGCGGCAAGTGCTGTCGTTGATTTCGACAAAGAATTGCGCACGCTAGTGCAAGATCTCACGGAAACAATGCTTAATGCTCCAGGAGCTGGCCTGGCGGCGCCGCAAATCGGTGTGGGGTTGCGCGTCTTTGTCTGGGATGTCGATGAAGAACTTGGACACCTCATCAATCCTGTGCTCGACCTCTCTGATGACGTACAAGAGGGGGACGAGGGGTGTCTCTCTTTTCCTGGATTGCTGTACAACACCTCTCGCGCCCTCAGGGTGGTAGCTAAGGGTTTTAATATGTTTGGTGATCCTGTCCAGATTGAGGGAAGTGAGTTACTCGCCCGCGCCATTCAACACGAGACCGATCATCTCGATGGCATCCTATTTATCGATCGGTTAGATCTCGCACTTCGCAAGGAAGCAATGAAAGCTATTCGTGAAGCTGAGTGGTTCAACGAGAACGCAACGATCGTCAGGGTTTCGCCGCACGGTGGGCTTTACTGAGTGCGGATCGTTTTTGCGGGAACCCCTGACGTCGGGATTCCGGTTCTCGAATCCATTCACCCGTCTGTGGTGGGCGTTCTCACAAGACCAGATGCGCAAGTCGGTCGCGGTCGTGAGGTGCAACCGTCGCCAATTGGGCAGTGGGCGCAAGATCATGAGATCGATACGTTCAAGGCGACAAAAACTTCTCCCGAGTTGGTGTCTTGGTTACAGGAGAAATCTTTTGATATTGGGGTTGTAGTTGCCTACGGAGCGCTACTGCCACGTGAACTACTTTCCATTCCTAAATACGGATGGATCAACATTCACTTTTCACTTCTTCCTCAGTTACGAGGTGCGGCACCCGTCCAGCGGGCGATTCTTAACGGCGACACTCTCACTGGCATCACTATATTCCAGCTCGAGGAAGGGATGGATACGGGACCGATCTTTGGAGCTTCAACGCGAGAGATTGGCGCACGCGAGACCAGTGATGTATTGCTGTCGGCACTTGCCTTGGAGAGTATCCCCTTGTTGGAGCAGGTATTACACGGAATCGATGGTGGCACCATGCGAGCCCACCCGCAGGTGCCAGAAGGGGAGAGTTATGCGCCCAAGATTTCCAAGGATGAATATCGAATTTTGTGGGATCGGCCAAGTCATTTCATCACTCGACAGGTCAGAGCCTTTCACCCAATGACGTACACGCAATTCCGCGGAGATCGTCTCGCAATATTGCAGGCATGCGAGGCAGACATCAACGTGGATATTTCTCCGGGGCAGTACGTGATGGATGCGGGGCGTCTCATCGTCGGAACGGCTTTTGGTGCGATTGAACTCAAAGAGGTGCGACCTGCCGGCAAGAAGGACATGACCACTGAAGAATGGCTTCGTGGCGCCCGCCTCGTCGAGGGTGAAAGATTCGAGTGAGCATCGACCGCACTCGAATGACGGTGATAGAGGCGCTTATCAAGGTTGAGCGCGACGACGCATACGCCAATCTCATTCTTCCTCCCATGATTCGTGATCTAGATGAACGTGATGCAGCGTTTGCAACCGAACTCACCTATGGCACATTAAGAATGCTTGGACTCTATGATCGAATCTTAAATTCTGTATCAACTCGTTCAGTTCTAGAGATGGATATAGAGGTTCGAGCAGTATTGCGCGCTGGCGCCCACCAGTTGCTTTCTATGCGAACCCCTCCACATGCGGCAGTTGACACAAGTGTCGACATTGCTCGTAAGTTTTCTGGTCAGTCAGGATCTAAATTCGTCAACGCGTTATTGCGACGAGTTTCTGAAAAAAGTATTGACGAATGGACAGCGCAGTTAAGCGAAGGTAAGTCCCGAGGTGAGTCGCTCGCTATCCGTCACTCTCACCCGGAGTGGATTGTGAATGCCTATCGCGATGCGCTGGGATCTTGGGAAGAGTGTGAATTACTTTTGGCGGCAAATAATCGACCCGCACCCTTGACATTGGTGGCACGTCCGGGTCGATCTGACGGTAGCGAACTCGTTGAGTTAGGTGCCGAAGTGTGTGCGCTCTCTCCTTACGCGTATCGCTGGTCGGGCTCGCTGAAGAAGGTCGCTGGGCTCATCGATGGCAGCGTGGGAGTTCAAGACGAGGGCTCGCAGTTGGTAACGATCCTTACTTCTTCGGCTGAGGTAATTGGTCAAGATGATCGCTGGCTTGATTTATGTGCCGGTCCGGGGGGCAAAGCTGCACTGCTAGAAGCGATAGGCATCCAAAGGGGGGCGACTCTTACGGCAAATGAAGTGACGCCGCATCGAGCAGAGTTGGTACGACACGTGATGGTTTACCCAGAAAATGTAACTGTGATGGATGGAACGGATATGAATCTGCCGGCATCCTCCTTTGATCGAGTTGTGGTGGACGCGCCATGTTCTGGGCTGGGTGCGCTACGTCGTCGACCAGAGGCCCGTTGGCGGAAGTCTCTTCGAGACCTGGCTAGTTTGGTGCCGCTGCAAGAAAAGCTTGTACTTTCTGCGCTCAAATTGGTCCGCCCTGGTGGGGTGGTCGCGTATATAACGTGTTCGCCTCACATAGCTGAAACGCAAGGAGTGCTAGAGAGAGTGCTACGTGACAACTCATTTGAGCTGATTCCAATACAGGCTCCTAACGCAGGCAATACTCTGCAACTTTGGCCGCATAAGGATGGGACTGACGCGATGTTCCTCGCCCTTATTAGACGTCTCCACTAGTAGATTCACCTCATGAGGATTACGCCTAGCATCCTGAACGCAGATCTTGCCCGACTGGCAGATGAAATTGGGCGCATTCCTTCATCCGACATGGTCCATCTTGATGTCATGGATGGTCACTTCGTTCCGAATCTCACATTCGGTATTGCGGTAGTTGAATCCATTCGCGCAAGTACGTCTCTTCCTTTGGATGCGCATCTCATGATTGAAGATCCAGACTTATGGGCCCCACGCTATGCCGAATTCGTCGATAGCGTGACTTTTCATGTCGAAGCTGCTCGCGACCCTTCCGCGATTTTGAAATCTGTCAGGCAGCGGGGAGCCCGCGCCGCCTTTGCTTTGAAACCCGGCACCAGCATCGAGCCGTACGTTGATCTCATCCCTCAGGCTGACATGGTTTTGATTATGACCGTCGAGCCCGGTTTTGGGGGGCAGAGTTTCATGCACGACATGATGGAGAAAGTTCGTCGCACGAGGGCGCTCATAGGGGGAGATAAGAACATCTACCTTCAGGTCGACGGTGGAGTATCTCTCGACACCATCGCTATTGCCGCTGAAGCGGGAGCGGATACCTTCGTGGCGGGCTCTGCCGTCTTTAAAGCTTCGGATCCAGACGCCATGGTCGCGCAATTGCGAGATAAAGCCCGCTCCCGCTGAGCTCATTAGTGCGGATACGTTTTGGGGCCCCTTCTCTGCCCATTTTGTAATCAGGGGTGAGATGGAGGGCCGCGTTCTCAACTGCCTCCTTTCTGGTTCGAAGACGGTCGGTCAGGTGGCTAATGGGCCACCCAGTAGCACCACCGCCACGTACACTGCCTCCATGAAGACCTTTGATCAGCTCTGGGCCGAGATCTCAGACAAGCAAGCGGGGGAGAGTGGGAATACCGGCGCTTTACTTGCTGCTGGGATTCACGAAATCGGTAAGAAAGTCGTCGAGGAGGCAGCGGAAGCGTGGATGGCCGCTGAGCATGAATCTAAGGCCGAGACGGCTCTAGAGATTAGCCAATTGCTCTATCACGCCCAAGTGCTCGCTAAGGCCAAGGGCCTCACCATTGAAGAGATATACGAGGTTCTTTGATCATGCTCCGTATTGCCGTACCCAACAAAGGCTCACTTTCAGACTCTGCAGCGGAAATGTTACGCGAGGCTGGATACCGACAACGGAGTGACTCGCGCGATTTGATTTTGATTGACTCTGAAAACGACGTGGAGTTCTACTTCCTCCGTCCACGCGATATCGCTCTTTATGTAGGTTCCGGCGAACTCGATGCCGGCATCACGGGGCGTGACTTGCTTGTTGACTCTGATGCTCCAGCAAAAGAAGTATTGGCACTCAATTTTGGGGCGTCTACCTTTCGCTTTGCAGCCCTTGCAGGTTCGACGGTCTCAATGAGTTCTCTCGCAGGTAAGCGAGTTGCCACCGCTTACCCCGTTCTTCTCGAAAAGTATTTGAAGGAGCAGGGCGTGAGCGCGATAGTAGTGCGCCTCGATGGAGCGGTGGAAACATCTGTACGCCTAGGAGTCGCTGATGCCATTGCGGACGTTGTCTCAACCGGCACCACATTACGGCAGGCAGGTCTAGAGATCTTTGGTGATCCAATTTTTAAAAGTGAAGCGGTTCTTATCAGTCGCAGTGAATCTGCGGCTTTGGAAACATTAATACGTCGCCTCCAAGGCGTTATCATTGCACGGCAGTACGTGCTTATGGATTACGACATAAGCAATGACCTGGTAGAAGCTGCTTGCACGATCACTCCCGGAATTGAATCGCCCACAATTTCTCCGCTGCATTCATCAGGATGGTCAGCAGTGCGTGCCATGGTGCCGCGCAAAGAGACCAATCGCGTGATGGATGACCTCTGGAATTTGGGAGCACGCGGCATCCTGGTCACTGACATCCACGCCTGTCGACTCTAAGGACCGAATTGGTATGAAAGAAGTGCTACGGGAACTCAAGAGCGAGATTGCCGCTGGTAAATCGGTAGCACTTGCCACCGTCGTACGAACTTGGCGTTCTGCACCTCGCCTTCCGGGCGCCTCTCTCTTGGTTACTTCCACAGAAGAAGTGGTGGGGTCTATAAGTGGTGGGTGTGTCGAGGGGGCGGCTTTCGAGAGAGGGCAGGAAGCACTCAGCGGCGTTGCGCCCTCGGTGGACGTGTATGGCGTGAGCGATGATGAAGCATTTGCGGTGGGGCTTACGTGCGGTGGAATCCTCGAAGTTTTTACTGAATCCATCTCCACAGAGTCGTGGCCTGAATTACCTGCAATTATCGAAAAGATCGAGGCGCAAGTGCCGATAGCAGTGGTCACTATCGTTGCCGGAGGATCCCGAGTGGGATCACACATCGCCATCGGTCGAGATTTCGTTCTGGGATCTTTGGGTTCGCAACGACTCGACACGGCGGTTCGGGACGACGTGCTGGGAATGTTAGAAGCAGGACAAACGGGCTTCCTCAAGTACGGCGAAGAAGGCGAACGCCTGCTGGCAGATATTGAACTCTTCGTCTCCACTTTTGCACCACCGGCGAAGATGTTTGTCTTTGGGGCTATCGACTTCGCTTCTTCGGTCGCACGAGTAGGCAAGTTCCTAGGTTTTCATGTGACGGTCTGCGATGCGCGGCCACTCTTCACTACCGCAAAAAGATTTCCTGATGCCGACGAACTCATCGTTGATTGGCCACATCGATATTTCGAAACGCAAGAGATAGATAATCGCACGGTGGTGTGTGTCCTTACTCATGATCCTAAATTCGATATTCCCTTACTTAAATTGGCGTTGCGTTCCAACGCCGCCTATATCGGCGCTATGGGATCACGAAGAACTCACGAAGACCGACTTGATCGCTTACGTGCTGAAGGATTGACTGAAATCGAGCTTTCAAGGCTTCATTCACCGATTGGCTTAGATTTAGGTGCACGTACGCCCGAGGAGACCGCAATATCAATTGCTGCTGAGATAGTGGCCCACCGCTGGGGAGGGAGCGCAGTTCCGTTGCGCACCTCAGATGGTCCTATCCATCCGGGAGCAGCGCGATAGTGATCACAGGACTTTTGTTGGCTGCCGGTGGTGGGCGTCGATTTGGTGGACCTAAAGCCCCATATGTGCACGAAGGCGAGCGATTGGTAGATCGAGGCGTGCGCCTCCTGCGTGAATCTGGGTGTCAAGAAGTCGTAGTTGTCTTGGGAGCTTGGGTGGGTGAGGTTGCCCATGCCACCGTGGTGATCAATAGTGAGTGGGAGAGCGGGCAATCTTCTTCGTTGTTGCAAGGACTTGAATCACTCCCTGTGGGAGCAGAGAGAGTCTGTGTATTGCTCGTGGACCAGATAGGTATGACGACTCAAGTCATCTCGCAGGTGCTTGATTCCCCGGAAGAGATAATCGCTGCAGGCTTTGAAGGTCGCTTCTCGCCGCCCTTAGCATTCACGCGGCAACATTTCGCTCCGTTGATGACCGACCTGAGACAAGCTCTCTTGGATGGGGAACGAAGCGATAGTGGAGCACGGCATTACTTCCAACAAGTGGGCGGCATTATCCTTCAGGTAGACGATCCGGCTCTACTCGAAGATTTAGATGAACCACCGAAGAATTAGCGCTTGAGGCAAAAAAATTCGATGGGAATCCCGCTCGGGTCACGTGTTGTTACGGCCCAGCAGTAAGAAACATCCTCCACGGGACCACGAGTACATCCCAGGGCATCAAGTGTGCTTGCCCAAGCGCGCACTTCAGATTCACTCTCGCAGGCGATGCCTACGTGATCCAGGCCAACATTTCCCTCGTCAAAACGTTGGTCATCTCGAGTCTTGTTGTTCTCTGTGAGACCGATAATCAAACCCGACGGCCATGCGAGTCGTGCGCGGGTCCAACCTGGTCCCTCCCGAGGGGTCACTGACGCTTCTCCGAAGAGTCGTTGGTACCACTCGGCACTTACTTCTTTGTCGATGACCGTGAGCGTGATGTGGTGAAATTGCATGAAATCCGCTGCCTTCCACTAGATCTTGAAGCTAGGTGAGTTGTCTAGCTAAACCGGCAATAGCAGCAGTGAATGCTTCCATCGGTGGTGTCACTAACCCCGCGCCTACTTGGCCAGTGCCAGCAACTTTGCCAGCCATTCCTGTATTGATCTGCGGAAGAATTCCAGTTCGCAATACACGTGTGACGTCTATTCCTGTGGGTGCTCCTCGAAATTCCAACACCGGAATGCCGAAAGTGGGGTTCTCGCCCTCGCAAATTTCATACATTCGCCTTGTGGTGGCCAGCGCGTCCGGCACGCTTCCTCCAATGAAACGCACAATGGCAGGAGCTGCCGCCATGGAGAAGCCGCCAATTCCTGCGGTTTCGGTGATCGCGCTATCACCGATGTCTGGATTTGCGTCGGCGGCGGTGTAATTTCCCAAATAGAGACCATGGGGTGTCTGTGCCGGACCGATGAACCATTCATCACCAGTTCCAGATGTTTGAATGCCAAAGTCTGTTCCGTTGCGAGCCATCACGGTTACTATCGTGCTGCCAGGAATATTCTCAGCAGCTCGGGTTTGTAGCTTGCATGCAGGCATCACTAAGTTAAGAAAGAAGTGATCGTTGCCACCCACGAAGCGCGCAACGCGCGCAACGTCGGAGGAGGTTCCACCTTCAATCATGTAGGGGAGTAGGTCGCGCAGGAACATCAATGTTCCAGCTCGGTTTCGATTATGACCTTCATCGCCCATTTGGATCATTTGAGAAATGATTGCTCGAACGTCAATGCGTTCTTCTCGAGCGCGTACTCCAAGTTGCAAAAGTGGCCCGAGGACATCGCGCATCCAATCCAAACGTTCAATAACTTCGGGGGAGTAGGCCCCGTAGCGCAGAACTTTTCCGAGGCCTTCGTTAAGTGAGCACCAAGACTTATTCCCTGTGTGGGGGTCTTGGAGCTCAAACATCCACATGGATGGCGTCACTACGCCCGCCATAGGACCGACGGCGCCACGATGATGACACGGCTCTAGAGCAACGCCGTTCTTTTCCAAGGTTCGTTCGGCAGCTTCGGGTGAATCGGCCATCTTCTCGTAAAGCATCGCGGCGATGAGTGCGCCTCTCATCGGGCCCGAGGCGCGGGACCACTCAATCGGCGGCCCAGCATGGAGGAACTCACCGCGACCCAGGTTGAGTGCCTCAGACGCTGGTTTTACATCAACAAGAACAGCTCCACTATTGAGCATCTTGGAAAGCGCCAGTTTATTTGCCGCGCTTCTCCTTTGATCTGCCATGACATCGTGCAGATCCTTTCCTCCGAGCGGAGGGGACCACTCGACAGCCTGTGTGGGGACACCTTGGTTGCGCAATGAGTCGTTCAATAGAGAAATGCCGGCAGTCGCTGCAGATAATGATTCGGTAAGGAATCCATTCATCGTGGAACTCCTATCGCATCGAGGGCTGCATGAGTTGCGTAAGCATTGCTCAGGAACACTTTCGCTCCTGCTTCAGTGAGTAGCGCCTTCTGTCTCTCAAAATTTTGCGGATCCAATGTGGTTCCAATGAGCGAGAGAAAGATGGGCTTGGTGCTTGCGGAAATCGTGGCCGCTAACTCTTCGGCAGGAGTTGGCGAAGCGCCATGACCTAAAACTACATCCATCAATATGACTCCGCAGGATGGATCTTTGATCTCCCTTGCGAGCCGCTCTACCCTCAATTTTGAATCAATCATGGGATGGGCTCTGCCTACTGTCATAGCATCATCGCCGAAATCGATGAATGTATGTGACGTTGCTGGACCAAACGGATCTAGGAGCCAATCCTTTTCAAGCGGAATATTGGAGAAGATCGGTGTGCGAGTTCTCCTTGAGGCGATCAGCATCGCCTCATCACACAGCGTTCCGCCAGCAAAAAGGCCTCGAAGTGAGCCTTCTGCTGTCGATGAAGTGCCTACTTCCTGCGCCCAGGGTCGATGCTTCACATCAAGTTCTTGCAGAACCTTTTCAGTAGTCTCCGTGATATCTGAACCGGTTGATCCTAAAAGCCCGAAGATAACTTTCTTCTTCATTCCACTCGCGATGTCTTTGAGTGATTGCGCCACCTCGGGAGCTGCGGGCTTTGAAACGAAGACAATCAGGTCTGTATGTTCGTCCTCCTCCAACAAGGCAAGCGCTTCTTTTGCAGAACGTCCGGCGACTGCTGATGAAAGATCGCGACCGCCCAGGCCAATGCAGTGCGAGATGCCAACCCCAGCATGATCCAACAGGGTAGTGAGGTGCTGTGCGCCGGTTCCCGAGGCCGCGATGATGCCTACGCTTCCTGGCGAGACTACGTTGGCAAAACCCAGCCCCACGCCTCCGATGATTGCCGTTCCGCAATCAGGTCCCATTACTAGTAGGCCTCGAGCGACAGCGATGTCTTTGAGGAGGATCTCATCTTCGACAGTGACGTTGTCGCTAAAAATCATCACGTTCATGCCATTTTCCAAGGCGTCGACTGCGTCGATAAAGGCAAACTCTCCTGGCACTGAGATGAGGGCCAGGCCCGCTCCTTGCGTGCGACCAAGTGTTCTAGCGGGGGCCACACCGGAGTCGGCGGACTGCTCGCGACTCTTACGAAGTTGTTCTTCCAGAACTTCTTCTACTACAACAAATGCGTGAGTGAGTGATTCCTCGTCAGCTGCATCTATGGCGATGATTAAATCGTTGGGGCTAGTCGTTGGAAGCACGAAGCCCATTTGTTCAGCCAATTCGATATTGAGTGGAGTCGCCATTGCAACCAATGCGCCATCAATACCTACACCAGCCCGTTGGCTCACTTGCATCAGTGAAACTGAATCCCGATAGAAGCCTGGTCGAATCTCAATACGTATCATGCCGCTCTCCTGAAGCATTGTTGGGCGGTTTCCATTCCCCGAAGCAAGGCCGTCCCCGAGGAGTGTCCTACTGCAAGTAAGGCCTCTTGCGTGCGAGATGTCATGGCGCCCAGGGCAATCTCACGCGCGGCATCTGCTACGACAGGAATCGCAAACCCATATAGCGCTGCGTCCAAGAGAACAGCGCTAAAAGTTGTGGTCCGATCGTTCTTCCACTCTGATCTGTCCAGAGAGTGAGAAATACCTAGGGCTCTCGCCATAATGAGGAATCCGGCAACTTCGTCATCGCCCTCGGGGGTGAGTCCAGCGCCAAAACCGATTTTTGCCCGCAGATCGTGTTCCACGGATGTCGGAGCACAGATGACTGTTGAGTGAAGAGCGATGAAAGGAGTCCGCAGGACGCGGGAAACACCAAGAAGTGCGCCGTCGACCTGCCATTCGTTCATCGAGGTACGGGCGAGTCGAGATGGCACCTCGGGAAGAAAGAGTGATGTGGGTAGCGGCCTTGCTACATCGTTTTCGACCGTGAGGAAAGAGCCTAGATCTCCTAACCACCAGGAGATCTTCGATGAGAGGCCAAGTATTTTGAATGACTCAACGCCTAGAAATGGCAGCAAAACCGAAAAACTGGATTGCGATAAGAGTGGGACCGTCGAAGCGCGATCCGAAGACATATCGTAAGGCTAGCGCCTCGGACCACTTTCCCTCAGCGCTTCATGCCTGCCCAATAGACCCAAAAAAATTATTTGCATGTTGTCACCTCAACACGCCGTACTAAATAGCTCCAATATTGCCCCAGCATTTGTAGGTAATTGTTAATGGGTACGTCCCCTTTCGGCTCTAACTTAGAAGCAGCCTTAACGGATTCGACCCTGATCAAATCCGTGGTCTCTGGATAACCCCAGATACCGTGCCCTTCAGGAGGGGGCGTAATCATGGCATGGACACTCTCAACCGCAGGACCCGGCGAGGTAGTAAAGCCTAACGAACGCCTCAGCTACGGACGTATGGTCGGACTCGGCGCTCAGCACGTAATGGCCATGTTCGGTGCCACATTCGTCTTCCCACTCATCATGGGCTTAAATGCCAACCTCAGCGTCATGATGTCGGGTGTAGCCACGGTGCTCTTCTTGCTCATCGTCGGAAATCGAGTACCTAGCTATTTGGGTACCTCTGCCTCATTCGTAGGCGCCGTAGCGGCAATTCGCGCTGGCGGTGGAACTTCTGCACAAGTGACCGGCTCCATCCTTATCGCCGGTCTTCTCCTTGCAATCGTGGGTCTCATCGTGCACTTTGCCGGTGGCGCCGTAGTAAGCAAGGTGCTTCCTCCAGCAGTCACAGGTGCTGTTGTTATGTTGATCGGTTTCAACCTCGCCCCAGTAGCTACTGGCGTGTACTGGCACCAAGATGAGTGGCTGGGCTTCCTTACTTTGGTGGCTACCCTCGTGATGTCAGTGGTATTCCGTGGCTTCCTATCGCGCATCACGGTATTCCTTGGGCTCATCGTGGGTGTGGTCATTGCTTGGCTCATGGACGTCTTGAGTATCACTGGCTATGACCGCTTCGCTGGTGGAGATCCAAATACTCCATTGGCAGCCGCAGTCAAGCGCGTTGATTTCTCCGGAGTTGGCAAAGCTGATTGGTTTGGACTCCCAACAATGACGGGTCCTACCTTTACGGGTTCCTTCATTCTTTTGGTAATCCCCGCTGTCATTGCACTCATCGCAGAGAATACCGGCCACGTGAAAGCTGTAGCTGAAATGACTGGCGAAAATCTCGATGACGTACTTGGGCGCGCACTTATCGGTGATGGCGTGGGCACAATGCTCACCAGCGCCGTTGGTGGCTCACCTACGACGACATACGCAGAGAACATCGGCGTTATGGCAGCTACCAAGGTCTACTCGACCTTGGCTTATTACATTGCGGCCGTATTTGCGATCCTCTTTGGGCTTTGCCCCAAGTTTGGTGCTTTGATCAACGCAGTTCCCGGTGGCGTACTTGGCGGCGTGACGACCATCCTTTACGGCATGATCGGCATCCTTGGTGCCAAGATCTGGATTGAGAATAAGGTTGATTTTGGTAACCCAGTAAACCTCGTTCCCATCGCTGCAGCCATCATCCTTGGCGTAGGCAACGTATCGCTGAAGTTCACCAACGACTTCTCGATCACCGGAATTGCTGCAGGTACCTTGGTCGCAGTCATCGGCTGGCACCTCTGCAACATGCTGGCAAAGAAAGTTAAGCGCTAAGCCCTGAAGGGGTGATTCCTTAGAATCAGACCTTTACGAAAGGCGGGTGGAGAAATCCACCCGCCTTTCGTCTGTTTCATCTGGCTTTTTGAGATTCTTAGGCGATAATTCATCCTTCGGTTACCAAAGAGAGAGAAGATAGTTCAATGAAGCCCTCTCGTTTCCAATACGTGCGGCCTCGCTCCATCTCGGAAGCGGTGGTGGCGTTGCAACGTCACAACTCCAAGGTGCTGGCTGGCGGTCAGAGCCTCACTCCGCTCCTCTCGATGCGACTAGCGGCTCCAGAGGTATTGGTAGATATCAATGGGCTCACGGAGCTTTCTGGCATTGAATTACGCGGGCCAGACTTGTGGATTGGAGCTATTGCCCGACACCAAGAGGTCCTCACTCACCACTTGGTCAAAACTCATGTCCCGATGATTGCGCAGGCGCTGGCATACGTAGCACATCCTGTAATACGCAATCGTGGAACATCAGTGGGCTCAATTGCACACGCAGACCCTGCCGGAGAGCTCACTGCTGTAGCTGCGTTGCTTGAGGCCCGGATTCACGTTTCAGACCATCAAGGAACTCGCGAAATTTTGGCAGCCGATTTTTTCGTGGGGCCACTCGAATCTTCATTACAACATGGTGAACTAGTCACTGGTGTGTCATTCCCTGTATTAGATAACACTTGGGGGAGTTCTTGCCAGGAAGTTGCCCGCAGACATGGTGATTATGCACTCGCAGGGGTCTGCGCTTTAGTGCAAGTTCTTGATCACCAAATGGTGTCCGCAAAAATTGCCATATTCTCGGTTGGTGGAACACCGTTGGTGATCGATGTGATGGGCGTGCATGGAGACCCCGAGCAGTTAAACCTTAAAGTGCAAGCGCAGATAGAACCCGATACAGATATTCATGCTACTGCTGATTACCGTCGTCAACTTGTAAAAACCCTTGTAGTAAGAGCACTCACCGAGGCCCGTGTTCATGCAGAATCGAGACGACCATGAATCCCGAGGAATTATTTCTAGTAGAACTCACAGTCAATGGGACCCCATTGAGCGCGCGAGTTCCTTCTCGAAGAATACTCTCTGATTTCCTCCGCCACGACTTGCGCCTTACTGGCACTCACGTCGGCTGCGAACACGGAGTCTGCGGCGCCTGCACCATCTTGCTCGAGGGTAAGCCAGTGCGCGGTTGTCTTATTTTCGCAGTGAGCGTCACCGGCTCTGCGGTGACCACAGTTGAAGGTTTGGTCAACAACGATGGGTCTTTGGGGATTGTTCAGCGCGCTTTCCATGAGTCACACGGTTTGCAATGTGGTTTCTGTACGCCAGGATTCATTACTACGATCCATGCGTTTTTGAAGGAGAATCCACATCCCACGGAGGAAGAGGCCCGGGAGGCGATTGCAGGAAATCTCTGCCGTTGCACGGGGTATCAAAACATTATCAAATCAGTGATGAGAGCCGCTGAACTGATTGATTCTGGGGTGCGCGATGACCACTAAATCATTTGGTGAACCTATCCTGCGCAAGGAGGACCCCCGTTTAGTCTCTGGCCAGGGACGCTATCTCGATGATCTAGGACACGACGCCTTGGCGGCGGCATTTCTCCGTAGTCCACATGCCTCTGCTCGCATTTTGGATATCGACGTCGCTGATGCTCTTGACGTACCCGGGTTGATTGGAATTTACACATACGAAGATCTCGAGGGTCGTGTTGCAGAACCCCTACCCTTACTCATCCCTCATCCCGCCCTCCTCAACGGCAGAACTGGGTATCCACTCGCTAATGAGTATGTCCGCCACGTGGGCGAAGCCATTGTCATGGTCATCGCAGAAGATCGGTATGTCGCTGAAGATGTTGTGGACCTCATTAAGGTCTCGTATGAAATCTTGAAACCAGTTGTCGGTATTGAAAACGCTAAAGCGGCACACAATGCGGTGCATTCAAGTGTTCCAAACAATGTCAGCGCACACTCTGTCAAAGAAGTCGGCGACGCACGTGCCATGATCAAGTCGGCTCCTCATAAACTTTCGCTAGATCTCTTTATTGAAAGAAGCGCGTGCTCTCCTCTCGAGGGTAAGGGCGTTTACGCTATCTGGGAGGAAGATTCACAAGAGTTGCGTCTTTGGTCCTCAACGCAAACCTCAACTGGTGTCCGGGCCGCCGTGGCAGCCAAACTTGATCTTCCGCTGCAGAAAGTCGAGTGCATCGCCCCCGATGTGGGTGGCGGATTCGGCGTGAAGATCATGCACCCATGGCCAGAGGAAGTTCTCATCCCTTGGGCGGCACGCAAGCTGAATCGCCCTGTTAAGTGGAGTGAAGATCGGCGCGAACACTTCATATCGTCGGCCCATGAAAGAGCTCAAGAGCATCACATCGAGGTCGGATTCGATGAAGAAGGCCGCATCCTTGGATTAGACGTCACGTTTTTCCATGATAATGGGGCATATACGCCATACGGAATTATTATTCCGCTCATCACATCAACTCAATTGCTTGGTCCTTATAAGCCTGCTTCATACCGGGTCGAATTTACTTCCCTCTTTACCAACACTGTCTTAGTCATTCCTTACCGCGGCGCTGGAAGACCTCAAGGCGTTTTCGCTATGGAGCGCACGGTCGATGCGATTGCTAAGTACTTGAAACTGGATAGAACTGTGGTCCGTGAACGAAACTTTATACAACCGCACGAGATGCCCTACGACCTAGGTTTGATCTTCCAAGATGGACGGCCACTGGAGTATGACTCAGGTGATTTCCCAGCATCTATGGCAATGCTCAAAAAAATGGTTGGCTGGGATGATTTTGAAACCATGCGCGGTGAATATGCCGCGCAGGGGCGCAAAATCGGCATTGGTGTTGCTTGTTACGTTGAAGGAACGGGAGTGGGCCCATACGAAGGTGGCTTCGTGCAAGTGGAAACAAGCGGTCGAATTAATGTTGCTACGGGTCTCACAAGCCAAGGCCAAGGCCATCAAACAGTCTTTGCCCAGATCGTTGCCGACGAACTCGGTGTTCCCATTGACGACGTTTTCGTCACCACAGGAGATACTCGCCGCTTCCCGTATGCTGTGGGCACGTTCGCCTCTAGAGCTGCAGTAATGAGCGGAAACGCTATTGCACTTGCCGCCCGACAGGTAAGAGATAAGGCGCTCCGACTTGCGGGCGAGGCTCTTGAGTGCGATCCGCAAGATCTTGAAATTGTTGATGGCATCATTCGGGTAAAGGGCGACCACGCGAAGTCCATTGCACTCAAAACTGTTGCTGTGCTTTCTAATCCCCTCAGATACGCCTTCGACGAGTCGGCGAAAGCGGCCACCCAATTTGCGGTGGGGGACACCTCCAAACCTCCTGTACCAGAAGATCAAGAGCCTGGGTTGGAGGGCAAAGATTATTACTCGCCGATGGCATCAACATTTGCCAACGGCATGCATGCGGTCATTATCGAAATTCTCCCGGAGACAGCCGAAGTGAAGATCCTGCGATATGTGGTTGTTCACGATTGTGGTCGAGTGATTAACCCCATGATTGTTGAGGGACAAATACATGGTGGCGTCGCCCAAGGAGTAGCCGGTGCGCTCTTTGAACGCATGGCCTACGACGAGAGTGGGCAGTTGCAAAATGCCTCTTTCATGGATTTCCTCATGCCATATGCCACTGAAATTCCCACAGTTGAAGCGGGCCACCTGGAAACTCCTTCGCCACTCAATCCACTTGGTATCAAAGGCGCAGGAGAAGCCGGTGTCATCCCTGGTTCGGCAGTATTTGCAAGTGCCATTGAAGATGCTGAAGGCTTCGAAATCCGTCGCATGCCCATTTCCCCAAGCGAGCTATGGGAATTACGCCGCACCATGAAGGAGAACGCATGAAGATCATTGGAAGCTATTCGTTGGATCATTCTCCAGCTGCCGTTTTTGCTGCGCTCAATGACCCAGCCGTCCTTCTCCAGACTATTCCTGGCTGTCAAGCATTAGAACAAACTGGTTCCACGAGTTACGCCATGACCATCACCGCCGGCGTCGCCTCCATTAAGGGCACATACAACGGCTTGGTAGAGCTGGCAGACCAGAACGCTCCACACGCATTCACTCTCAAAGCAAGTGGCTCGGGTGGGCCAGGAACGGTGCAAGCAGATGTCAGGGTCAATCTTGCGGAGAGTGCCGAAGGATGCGCACTCACCTATGAAGCGGATGCAGTGGTGGGCGGAGTCATTGGTGGCGTGGGTCAACGGGTGCTCAGCGGGGTGTCCAAGAAGACCGCAAACGAATTCTTCGCGGCGGTAAATCGTTATCTTGGCGGTGACCGCAGTATCGCCGCCGTTGTCCAACAGAGCGAAGCTGGAAGTGTAAGTATTCGTAAGGAATCTGCGACGCGGCAGGCTTCGAGTACATCTTCGCTCCTTGTGGGGGCAGTCATTGCCCTCGCAGGAGTACTTCTAGGGTGGCTTATCACCCAATGAAAACTTTCATTGCTGCGGCGATTCAAATTGCTCCCGTGGCTGGGGAGCTCTCATCTTCGTCCATTGATGCGAATCTTCAAAAGGCAGTCTCATTTATCGAGCGATGTGTGGCTGATACGGGAGCCGCACTAGTTGTCTTACCGGAGACTGTCACCACTGGTTTTTCTCCGGGATGCAGCCCGGAAGAGTTGTGGGACTTGGTAGACGTACTCCCAGGCAGACTCACCTCTCCGATTCAAGAAGTTGCTAAACGTCTCGGCGTGCATATTGTGCACGCGACTTACGAGCGCGGTGCGGACAGGGGCATTGTCTATAACTCTTCCATGATCATCCTGCCCTCAGGTGAAATTGCTGGCATCTATCGAAAGACTCATCCATTCTGCGCCGAGATGTTGAGCCAAGGAGGATGGGTAGTTCCCGGTAACGATGTCTGTGTGGTGGATACGGAACTTGGCAAGATTGGCATGATTATTTGTTTCGACGGGGATTTCCCAGAGTTAAGTCGAATCCAGGGGATTCAAGGAGCCGAACTTATCGCGCGCCCTTCTGCCTTCCTCCGATCGGCAGATATTTGGGAACTCACTAATCGAGCGCGCGCATACGACAATCATCTCTTTATGGTGGGAGCCAACGCCGTGGGCATCGACCCAGCAGGCACAATTTACTTCGGAAATTCTATGATTGTTACACCCATTGCCGAAGTGATCGCGCGCGCTTCTTCACATGAATGTTGGGTGAGTGCCTTGATCGACCCCAACAAGGCAATGGTCTCTCTCACTCCTGGGTCGAGTGTGGGGCAACCATTCGATCATTTAGCAGATAGGAATCTCGATTTGCTAGAAAAGTACAGCGATTTACTCAAGGGCCCAGCAGATACACCTTTTACTTTTAGCCGCCCTGGTAAGAAGTAATTTCTCGCCGCGTAATTCCTAAGAGAAAGAGCACACTGTCTAGATAGGGTGCTGAGATTGCCGCGTCTGCAGCATGCGCTACCAACGGTTTAGCATTGAAAGCTATTCCGAGACCAGCAGCGGCAATCATGTCGAGGTCATTTGCGCCATCTCCAATTGCCACGGTCTGAGCAAGCGGTATCGACATTGAAGCCGCGTATTCGCGCAATGCTTCTGCTTTTGCGGCTCGATCAATTATCGGTCCAATTACCCTTCCAGTGAGGACTCCTTCAATGATTTCCAAAGAATTTGCGCGCACAAATTTGATTCCGAGTGATTGGGCTAATGGCGCTACGAATTCAATAAATCCACCAGAGACCACACCTACGTGTATTCCCAAGTGGTGAAGCGTGTCGACCAGAGTGCGAGCACCCGGGGTGAGGAGAATGATGCTTTGTACCTCTTCAATATCTTTCTGCGTGAGACCCGCCAGGGTGGCCACGCGTTCACGCAAGGCGTTGGCGAAATCTATTTCGCCGTTCATCGCTCGAGCGGTGATCGCCTTGACCAATTCTCCCGATCCTGCTCGATCTGCCAGTAGTTCAATAACTTCATTTTGAATAAGAGTTGAATCAACATCTAGCATGACGAGGCGTTTCGAGTGCCTCGCTTGCCCCCCTGGTTGCACAGCGATGTCCACGCCGTTCTCTTTTGCGATGGGGGCTAGCAGCGTCTTGATTGTAGAAAGATCTACGCCACTCACAAAGAACTCGATCGCTACAACGGGATAATCAGAGACGCGCGAAATGCGTTCAATGTTGCCAGAAAGGTCAGATATCACCTGCGTGATACTGGCTACCGCCTGCGGACGAAGTGGCATACCCATGAGCGTGAGGTGCACGCCCACTTCAGCGTTCGTAGAATCACCTTCACCCGGTTGTATGAACAACTCCAGACCAAGTTCGCCAGCCAGTTCCGATAATCGGTGACGTAGCGATTTCTCCAATTCTTCGAGTGGGGCAGAGATGAGTACGCCGACGGTTAAGCGGCCACGAAGGACAACCTGACCTACATCAAGAACGTTGACGTCGAATTGAGCGAGCGCATTGAAGATCCGCGATGTGATACCGCTTCGGTCGCCACCGCTGAAGGAATAGAGGACGGTGCGCACCTGCATATCTTAGTGGATCGGTCGGGCGCTCCAGGCTTCGGTACCAAGGACAAGGGCCTCGCGCGCGGCAGTGCGTAGTCGACCAATCTCCAGGCTACGAAGATTGATCTCGTGCGCGGTTACAGCTCCACCGTTATCCAAGGCTGCAACCGCTGCGATCACTAGGACAGTAATGCCACGTTCAATAAGACCTGAATTCTTCCACGCTGATGGCGGAAACAAACTTCTCGAATCTCGCAGAACATCAGCGATATGTTGACGAATATTGGCTCGCAGCGGCACGCCTCTATCACTGGCAACCTCGATCGGTGAGAGCAGGTGGAGCGCCTCATCAACGGCGGAGGAAAGTAGCCGGGCAGCCTCTTTGAGCGAGTGCGTGTGGATCTCAGGCACTCGAGTCGGACTCGCCTCCCATGAACTTTTGTTATGTGAAAGCCATGATTTTGAACCTACGTGTAAGAGTTCTTGATTGCCCACGAAAAAGGCATGGGCTGAACCTATGAGAGCTTCATGGGCTGGCTGACCGGAAAACCGGTCGAGAGTGCCAAGGGCTTGGTAGAGATCGTCAAAGCCGGCTTTGCCCTCACGAATAGAATTGAGCCATGAGGCAAGTAATACGTTCCGAGGCAGGATCTCCACGGAGCAAGGGTATGAAACCGGTAGGTTAAGCGCATGTCCATCGCGCGTCTGACCGGAGTAGGGGTGCGTAAAGGGGAATCTTGGATCCTCAAAGAGGTGGATTTTGAGGTGGGTGCAGGGCAACGTTGGGTGATTATTGGACCCAATGGAGCTGGGAAGACCACCTTGCTGCGAATTTTGGCTACCCAACTCTTCCCCACCGTGGGCACGGTTGAAATTCTGGATGAACGTCTTGGCGCGGTCGATGTTTTTGAACTTCGTCCTCGCATCGGGCTCACCTCTGCTGCGCTCTTAGATCAATTCGAAACTGGTGAAAAAGTCATCGATATTGCCCTCACGGCTGCGTGGGGTTTTACCGGTCGATGGCGCGAAGAGTATGCGGACGAGGACATTGCTCGGGCGCACTCTCTGCTTCATCTGATGGAGGTCGATCATCTCTCAGAGAGAGTTTTTGGAACATTAAGCGAGGGTGAGAAGAAGCGTGTGCAATTGGCACGAGCATTGATGCCTAATCCTGAGCTGTTGCTCCTTGATGAACCTGCTGCTGGCATGGACATAGGGGCACGTGAATCCATGCTCCTTCAATTGGCCATCATTGCACTCGATCCGCTCTCTCCTGCCACGGTGATGGTGACTCACCATCTCGAGGAGATCCCCATAGGCACCACGCACGCCATCATCCTTAAAGAGGGAGCAGTGATGTCTGCTGGACTCATAGAAGATGTGATCAATAGCGTCACGGTATCGCTGGCATTCGGTATGAACATCAAGGTGGCTCACGAAGAAGGGCGCTGGAGTGCTCGCACTTAGCGTCAACACTGTATTGCTTATCCTCATCGCTGGATTCGCCGCTGGTTTCATTAATTCAATCGTTGGAAGTGGCACTCTCATCACTTTCCCTGCCCTGCTCGCCGCTGGGCTCTCTCCCTTAGTGGCCAATACGTCAAATAACGTGGGGCTGGTGCCTGGTTCCTTTGCAGCTATGAGAGGTTCACGCCACTCGCTAGATGGAGACCGACACCAGATTCGAGCACTGATGCCGTACTCCATCGCCGGGGCGTTGATTGGAGCGCTGGCGTTGCTCCTGCTACCTGATCGAATATTCAGTTCTGTGGTGCCGTGGTTGGTACTGCTGGGTGTTGCTCTCAACATAACAGCGCCCATTGTTTCCCGTTGGCGTAAAGAGAGCGGCCAAATAGCCATCGGTAGGGTCGCGCAATTCAGTGTTCTCCTTACGGGTATCTACGGTGGATATTTTGGAGCCGCCCAAGGAGTTATTCTCATCGGCCTTCTCTCGTTACTCCTCAATGAGAGCGTTGCGCGATCTAACGCAATGAAGAATTACTTAGCAGGTGCTACCAACCTCATTGCCGGTTTTATTTTTATACTCTCAGGAAAGATCGCATGGCTCGCCGTTTTGCTGATCGGCATCTCCTCCTATGCTGGCGCCTTCGTTGGGTCACGAGTGGGGCGCGGAATTCCGCCGTGGATCTATCGCACAATTATTTCTGTCACGGGTCTATACGCAAGTTTTAGGCTCTTCACATCATGACGATCCCTTTTGTTGAAGCCGCCCCCCAACTTCTTGAAGATTTTGCAACGCTTACTGACGTGGTCTTGCGTACGCGATCCGAACCTTCTGGTGGACTTTTTATCGCTGAGGGCGCCATCACCATCGAACGTGCGTTCTCTTCTGGAGCCAGCCCTCGAGCCGTGCTTTGTGAGGAGAAGTGGCTAGATTCGCTTCCAGCGTTCGGTGTAGACGTACCGATCATCGTCGGAACACAATCGGAGTTGAGGAGTATCACGGGATATATCGTGCATCGAGGAGCATTGGCTAGCTTCCATCGGCCCATGGCACTCGATCACAGTGCACTCATTCGCGACTCCCACACGTTGCTCATACTCGAAGGCTTGGTAAACCACACCAACGTGGGTGCAATTATCCGAAGCGCGGCCGCGTTCGGCGTAGATGGCATTCTCTTGGACACTCATTGTGCCGACCCGCTATACCGACGAGCGATAAGAACGTCGATGGGAACCGTCTTCGATATTAAGTGGGCTAGATTCACGGATCATATCGATCTTGCAGAACAGCTTGCGCAATCAAGTTACGACGTGCTCGCCCTTACTCCGCACCCATCAGCAAGAAGTATCCGTACTTGGAAGCCGGGGGAGCGGAGCGCTCTTATCTTGGGTACGGAAGGCGACGGGTTATCGGCTGACGCCCATGGAATCGCCACGCAAGAATTACGAATTCCCATGGCTGCAGGGATTGATTCGCTCAATGTGTCGGCCGCGGCTGCGGTTGCACTCTATGAATTCACCAACCATGTCCATTCTTGATGATCGGGTCCACGAATCATGGAAACCTTTTTTTGATTCACAGCGGGGGAATCTGGATCGTCTCTCCACTTTCCTAGAAGAGGAGAGAGACATGGGTAAGGCGATCTTCCCAGAGAGGGAACACATTTTGCGCGCATTCGAAATGTCGGTAACAGACGTCCGTGTTCTCATTCTTGGACAAGACCCTTATCCAACGCCTGGCCACGCCATCGGCTACTCCTTTGCCACACATCCACATGTCAGACCAATTCCTGCTTCTCTACGCAATATCTTTAAAGAAGCGACTGCGGATATAGGTGAGTTATCGAAAGTGGATTCCAGCTTGCAATCCTGGCGATCTCAGGGGGTTTTTCTATTAAATCGATTGCTCACTGTCGAGTCAGGTATGGCAGGCTCACACAGAAAAATCGGCTGGGAAGGATTAACCGAATCGGCGATTACATTTCTTATGAAAAAGAATCCTCATGTGATCGCACTGCTTTGGGGTAAAGACGCACAAACGCTGAATCACCTTTTCGATCCTTCACGAGTGATTATCTCGGCACACCCCAGCCCACTATCAGCCAGTCGAGGATTCTTCGGGAGTGAGCCCTTCTCTCAATGCAATGAATTGTTGAGGCAAATGGATCTTCAACCAGTGGATTGGCGCTAGGTTTCTCAAATGCGACAATTCTTCGCCGGTGCGCGCTCCGTTCCCATAACTTCTTGGCGAGCGCCTTCGCAATGGCGATGTTCGCGACGTACTTACCTCATTCTCTTACTTGGGCTCTATCTCTACGGGACTGGGGATGCAATCATCATCAACGCCACACTTGGCGCTGGTCCATGGGTGGTCTTCGCTCTGGGAGTTACACATGTAACTGGGCTATCGATTGCTTTCACCACATTTATCCTGAGCGTCTTTGCTGTTTTATGTTGGATTCCATTGCGCCAGAAACCTGGGCTGGGAACTTTTAGTAATGCCGTGGTGATCTCCATTGCCATCGGAGTGGGTACTGCAGTATTTCCAGAGCCTTCACATCTTTATGTGCGTATCGCTATGGTGATCCTCGGGATATTGTCGATAGCCGTGGCGAGCGCGCTCTACCTGACGTGCGGTTTAGGGGCGGGACCCCGTGACGGACTCATGACGGGTATAAACAAAAGATTCGGGGTACCTGTTGGAAGGGCCAGGTTGGTTGTTGAGCTCACAGTAGTTGCTCTTGGTTGGTTGCTCAGTGGGATGCCGAGGGATGGCAGTTTGGGGTTAGGCAGGAATGTGGGCTTAGGCACCGTGCTTTTTGCCTTACTTATAGGTCGGTGTGTTGCCATCACTCTTGGATTCGTGGGACGGCGAGCGTGACTCTCGCGAAAGCTCTCAAAGCTCTTCCCAAGGCAGATAAAGACCTCGCCAAGTTTATGAAGATCTCCCCGCGATGTGAATTGGGCGAAGGTGAGCCTCCGTATCGAAATCACTTTGAAACCCTGACGAGGGCGGTCGTTTCACAACAGATTTCAACAAAGGCCGCTGATTCGATCACCCAGAAATTACGTACATTGATCGACGACGACTTCTCTCCCAGCACACTGCTCTCGATTCCCCACGATGGGTTGAGAGGAGTTGGTCTCTCCGGGGCTAAGGCTCGAACTATCACCGAGTTGGCAGAGGCAATTATTTCAGGACGAATTTCGGTAAACGATTTCGAAGAAATGTCAAATGCGGACATCACGGCTGATCTGACGCAAGTCTGGGGGATTGGCCGCTGGACTGTTGAAATGTTCTTAATGTTCTCGCTGGCGAGACTAGACGTGTGGCCAAGTGGTGATCTTGGAGTACGCCGAGGTTGGTCACTCATCAAGGGCGAGCAAATGCTAGATGCAAAGGTTCTTGAGCCACTAGGTGAACCGTTTCGTCCCTATCGCAGTGTCGTTGCCTGGTATTGCTGGCAAGCTACGGATCTGCTTAAAGAACCGAAGTGATTACAGGGTTGTCGTGTCGATCACGAATCTGTAGCGAACGTCACTAGCAACCGCGCGATCGTAAGCCACGTTGATCTGATCGGCATCGATCATTTCCACCTCGCTGGTGATCCCGTGCTTGGCACAGAAGGCGAGCATCTCCTCGGTCTCGGCTATCCCACCAATTGCTGATCCGGCCAAGCTCCGACGTTGATTAAGAAGTGATCCCGCCTCTACGGAATACGGCTTGCCTGGGAGTCCAATGACGACCAATGTTCCGTGCAATTTTAGGAGACCGAGATAAGTGTTGATATTGAGATCGGCCGAAACCGTATTGAGGATGAGATCGAATTTCTTGCTCAAGGCCTTCTTGAACGCTGTGTCACTCGTGTCGACGAAGTGATCGGCGCCCATTGCAAGAGCATCATTCTCTTTAGAAGCGGAGTGTGAGAGTACGGTCACTTCAGCTCCCATTGCATGTGCAAATTTCACTCCCATGTGGCCTAGTCCGCCTAAACCAATGATTGCCACTTTCACGCCAGGGCCGGCTTTCCAGTGACGAAGGGGGGAGTAGAGCGTGATGCCTGCGCAGAGAAGTGGAGCAACTCCTTCGATATTCAATGATTCAGGAATATGAAGCGCGTAATGCTCGTTAACGACGATGCCACTTGAGTACCCTCCCTGCACGATCGTGGTGCCATCTTTTTCGTAAGCGTTGTAGGTCCCGGTCATACCTCCCAGGCAATACTGCTCGAGCCCGGCTTCGCAATTTTCGCAGGCGCGACAAGAATCGACAAAAACACCCACTCCAGCAAGGTCGCCGATCTTGAATTTGGAGACCCCGGAGCCCACACGGGTGACACGACCAACAATTTCGTGGCCAGGCACCATCGGAAATATGGATGGGCCCCACTCTTCTCTCGCTTGATGAATATCTGAGTGGCAGATGCCCGCGTGCGAGATAGCTATCTCGACATCGAGTGTTCCGGGTTCACGTCGATCGAAGGTGAATGGAACTAACGGTGTACCCGCAGACAAAGCGGCATAGGAACGTACTTGAGCCATAAAATCCTCCCACAGTTGACTGCTCAGACCCTAGGGCACGCGAAGGCCGTGCACCACATTGTGGTGAGCCAATTCGGAGGAATCTCGTGGCAAGATGTCCTTCATGGCTGAGCTCATCTACTACTGCGGCACCATGGACGCCGGAAAGTCGACGCTCGCCCTCCAAACGGCCCATAACCATGAATCTCGTGGACGCACGGGAATCATATTCACCAGTAATGACCGGGCTGGCGCAGGAATTCTCTCTTCACGTCTAGGTCTGCAGAAACCGGCAGTCGAAGTGAGCGTGGATTTGAATTTGCATAGCCATGTGCGAGAACTTGTCTCCAACGGAGTGCGCGTCGAGTTTGTCATCTGCGATGAAGCTCAGTTTTACTCACCTGAACACATCGAACAACTCGCACAGATTGTGGACGGATTAGGAATTGATGTTTATGCCTTTGGCATCCTGGCTGATTTTCGTACGAAGCTCTTCCCTGGATCGGCTCGACTAGTTGAGTTAGCCGATCGCGTCAATACGTTGCAAGTGGAGGCACTTTGCTGGTGCGGAGCACGAGCCACACACAACGCTCGCACATTTGGTGGAACTATGGTCACCGTGGGCGAGCAAGTCTTCGTGGGGGATACCGACTCAGACACCGTAGTGGGATACGAAGTTCTTTGTCGTCGCCACCATATGCGTGAAATCACGCACTCGGTTGCAAAAGAAATGAAGGAGATCAAGTGAAAGCCTTCGAGGACATTTTTTCGGCTAACGCTCAATACGTGAAGGATTTTAAGTCCAGTGCACTCACCGGTCAGGCTGCTCGCGGTCTTGCCATCATCACCTGCATCGATTCGCGAATTGCTCCTTTGGCCATCATGGGAATGCAGCCGGGAGATGCCAAAATCATCCGTAACGCTGGAGCCCGAGTTACCGAAGACGTGTTGCGCACTCTCGTCCTCGCCACCCATTTGCTTAACGTTTCTCGCATCCTGGTGATGCCACACACCGATTGCCGGATGGCCAGCGGAACGGAAGCAGAGATCCACGCGGCCATTCTCGAGAAATCCGGTGTCGACACGCGATCGATTGAAATTCGCACGGTGCGCGACCCACTTGAGGCACTTGAGATAGATCTTGATCGAATCCGGTCATTCCCGCTCTTAGCCGCAAATATTGAGGTGGCGGGAGCGATCTTTAATGTAGCCACCGGCGAACTTAGATCTTTTGTTTAACGGAGATTCGGACACCAATTCTTAAAAAGAATATATGGGTCGCACCTCCTCACTCACGCTAAGCGGGTGGCTGGTGATCGGATATACACCGAGCAATAAAGCCATGCTCGGGAGTAAGATCGTTCAGTAGGCAGGGAATATCCCCTGTCGTTAAGGGGTTGAAGTAAGTATGGAGATCTTTGTAGCCATCGGCATCATCGCACTTCTAGCGATTTTTATCGTTGCGCAATACAACCGCCTCGTTCGCCTGAATATCAGCGTCGATGAAGCATTCGCTCAGATTGAAGTCCAGCTCAAGCGCCGCGCTGATCTCATCCCTAACCTGGTTGAGACAGTAAAAGGATATGCAACTCACGAACAATCAACTTTCGATGCCGTCGTGTCAGCTCGCGCAAAGGCTACATCGGCGACAGGAATTGCCGATGTAGCAGCAGCAGATGGGATGTTGACGCAAGCGCTTCGCGGATTGCTCGCAGTTGCTGAGGCATACCCAGATCTCAAGGCATCATCAAACTTTCTTTCACTTCAGGAAGAACTTTCAACAACTGAGAATAAAGTTGCTTTTGCACGACAGTTCTATAACGATAATGTACGATCGCTCAACGAGGCTGTTGCCACGATTCCTACAAGCTTCTTCGCCGGACTTGCAAAGGTGAGTCCCCGCCCATTCTATGAAGTAGAGGATCCACAATCACGCGAAGTTCCCAAGGTTTCCTTCTAACGATGGCGGCTTCGAACTTTCGCAGCGCGCAAGGGGCAAATAAGCGCAAGACATACTTTCTCCTTGCTGCAATGGGGCTACTTACATGGCTTGTTGCTTACGCTGCGCTGTCGTATTTCGGTGGAGGGACAACAACCTTTGTGGTGCCGCTTGCCGTCGGCATAGCTCTCGTTGGTGTCTGGGGATCGTATTACGGTTCAGATAAATTAGTTCTCACAATGACCGGTGCTCAAGTTATTCAACGCGAAAATAATCCAGAACTCTTTAATCTTATCGAAGAAGTTGTTATTGCAAGTGGGCTACCGATGCCTAAAGTTGCGATCGTCGAAGATAGTGCGCCGAATGCTTTTGCGACTGGGCGTAACCCCGATCATGCACTCATTGCATTCACTACACGGATTCTAGAAGTAATGGATCGCGATGAGTTACAAGGTGTCATCGCACACGAGATGTCACACGTGGCAAATCGCGACACGCTCGTCTCGGCCGTCGCTGCCACGACTGCTGGTGCAATCGCAATTCTGAGTGATTTTCTCACTCGCATGATGTGGTTTGGTGGTGGTCGCGATCGTCGTGACAGTAATCAAAATCCACTACTTCTTATCGTCTCGCTCGCCATTTTAATTCTAGCTCCTATTGCTGCAATGCTCTTACGCAGTGCGATCTCACGCCGCCGCGAATCATTGGCCGATGCCACTGCAGTTTCATTCACGCGCAATCCCGCCGGTCTTCGTCGGGCGCTCGAGACGTTAGCTGCGGATTCAACAGTCGTGCGACAGCGCTCAAATGCAGTGGCCCATATTTGGATTGAATCGCCTCTTGATGGAAGGGCTGTTTCAAAATTGTTTTCCACACATCCGCCGATTCAAGAGCGGATTGAAACGCTTCGCGCGATGGAGTCGCTAGGACCTAATGCTGAGAATGGGCTCTAAGGAGAGGCGATTAACGCCATTTTGTGTCCGAGAGGGGACTTGAACCCCTAAGCCCTTTCGGGCACTAGCACCTCAAGCTAGCGCGTCTGCCTATTCCGCCACCCGGACAAGGTGTGAAGGGCGAGAGTACCAACTTCAACGACTCCCACCCAATTTGCCGGCTTTTCCCTCCCTAGAGGCCCATCAGGGATCCCCATGCGCCATGATGTAGCCATGAAAGAGACCATTGAGAATGAGACCGTTGCGATTCTGCAAGACCTGATCAGAATCCCTTCAGAGAATTTTGGCGATCGCGGTGATGAGCAAGAGGTCGCCCGCTACATTCACTCAAGTCTGGCAGAGGTCGGCATTGAGTCCGAACTGATCGAATCTGCCCCTGGACGCACGAACGTGGCCGCTCGCATTAAGGGTGCTAGTGATCGCCCGGGGTTAGTCCTTCATGGCCATATCGATGTGGTCCCGGCCGATGCTAAAGATTGGTCAGTCGATCCCTTCTCTGGTGTGATCCAAGATGACGCAGTATGGGGCCGCGGAGCCGTCGACATGAAAGATATGGACGCCATGATGCTCGCTACCGTGCGCAGTTGGGCGCGAAGCGGCTACCAACCCCCTCGTGACATCTCACTGGTCTTCTTTGCCGATGAGGAAGCCGGCGGAAGCTACGGCTCTCGGTGGATGGTAGAAAATCGTCCAGACGTTTTTGCAGGATGCAATGAAGCGATCTCCGAGGTGGGCGGATTCTCCATCACCCTGGAAAACAAAGCTCGCCTCTATCTGATCGAAACTGCTCAGAAAGGGATCCATTGGATGCGCCTGGTCGCTGAAGGGCGCGCTGGTCATGGCTCTATGGTGCATCCGGATAACGCAGTCACGGCGGTGGCCGAAGCAGTTGCTCGTATCGGAAACTATGAGTGGCCACTTCGTCGAACCAAATCGGTTGATGAACTTCTTGAGCGAGTTGCGGAAGTTTTAGGAGTCGAATACGACCCTAATGATCCTGAACCTCTTGTAGCGCGATTAGGCCCGGTGGCCCGACTGGTCGGTGCCACTTTGCGGAATACTGCAAATCCCACACGACTTAATGCGGGGTATAAGGAGAACGTGATTCCTCAGACGGCGAGTGCCGTAATCGACGGTCGATTCCTTCCGGGATTTGAAGATGAACTGAACGAAACAATTCGTACTTTGGCCGGAGAAAAAGTGCGGGTGGAGACCATCACTTCAGACATTGCACTTGAGGCTGCGTTCGAAGGCGCGATGGTGGAGAACATGGTTAATTCGATTCTTGCCGAGGACCCAGAGGGGATTCCCGTGCCTTACACCTTGAGTGGTGGCACTGACAATAAGGCGCTCTCACAACTGGGAATCAAGGGCTATGGATTCTCTCCACTTAAGTTGCCGGCAGATTTAGATTTCACCGCGCTCTTTCATGGAATCGATGAGCGGGTACCGGTGGAGAGCCTTAAATTTGGGGCACGCGTGCTGGATCGCTTCTTGCGAAACGTTTAGCCAAAATCAATTCTGGTAGCTCGAATAATTCTCCGTCGAAGTGTGATGATGCGTTTTCCGTCGTGACGAATCTGCACCTTATCCAACGTCCAATGATGGAGTTCGGCCTCTTCGACGAGCATTGATTTCACAGCACTGCGTGGGAAGTCCTTAGGCACAGTAATCGTTCGATACTCCAAAACGCTTTGTTGTCTGGCCATCGGTAGATCCCCTCAGCTCGGAGTCGACACATCATTTAGCGCATCACGAACAACTGCAGGAAGGGTAACGCCTTCGGCTAGAAGCACGCCACGAAGTTGCGCAGCAGTTCGAGCACCTACGATTGCAGATGTCACCCCAGGAGCATCGCGCACCCATGCGAGGGCAACCTCCAAGGGCGCGATACCAAGACCGTCTGAGGCGGCGGCCACGGCATCAACGATGCTGCGCGAACGTTGGTCTAAATATGGTTCCACGAAACCTGCAAAATGTGGACTTGCTCCACGAGAATCAATCGGAAGTCCACTTCGATATTTGCCAGTGAGCACCCCGCGACCAAGTGGACTCCACGCTAAGAATCCCATCCCTAATGCTTGTGTGCAGGGGAGTATCTCTCGTTCCACATTTCTCGAAAGGAGTGAGTACTCATTCTGTGTCGAAGCGATCGTAGCTTTGAGAGCTGCGCTCTCTTGAATCGAGAATGCCCGAGCTGTTTGCCAACCGGTGTAGTTGGAAATTCCGGCATACCGCACTCGGCCAGAAATAACGGCTACATCGAGCGCTGCGAGAGACTCATCCAACGGCGTGATGTCATCCCATGCGTGTAGTTGCCAAATGTCGAGATGGTCGGTGCCAAGTCGTTGTAAAGATTGGTCTAACTCTCGAAGAATGGTGCGCTTTGAAGTATCAACAGCCCTCACTCCATTTACATAAGAGAGTCCGCTCTTTGATGCGAGCACAATGTCCGCTCGCTTAACAAGTGCCCCGAGAAGACCTCCCACTACCCGTTCACTATCGCCGCTTCCATAGAGCGCGGCGGTGTCAACGAAATTTCCGCCCGCATCAACAAATTCGCGCAATTGATCGGCTGCCTCATGTTCGTCAGTATCTCGACCCCAGGTCATGGTTCCTAGACCAATCCTTGAGAGGTGGAGACCAGTAGATCCGAGGCGGCGCAATTCCATGTACGCGACACTAGTACCCGAAGAGGCTGTAATCTGATCTTCCACGCTACGGAGGATGATGAAGCTCGCACTTAATCTCGGATACTGGTCAGGCGAGGCCGCTACTAACACCGCCAATATTGAGTTAGCCCTCGAGGCCGAACGTCTCGGGTTTGATTCTGTCTGGGCGGCGGAAGCTTATGGATCGGACGCCGCCACCGTGCTCTCGTTCATAGGGGCCAAGACGTCCCGGATCGGCCTGGGATCTGCGATCTTCCAGATTCCCGGTCGCTCTCCCGCGTTGACAGCTATGACGGCAGCCACCCTCGATGCACTCTCAGAGGG
>Ga0194055_10000468_pt1 | contig 32498 bp, 30 predicted proteins | sample SepL449m_MetaG_FD_155482 | JGI IMG/M metagenome (GOLD analysis project Ga0194055, IMG submission 155482) | Anoxic zone freshwater microbial communities from boreal shield lake in IISD Experimental Lakes Area, Ontario, Canada - Sep2016-L442-9m | ecosystem: Environmental > Aquatic > Freshwater >... | reverse complement strand
TAGTATCAATAAGTATTATTGCACAATATTTATTGATTAAGAAGTATTATGAATGTTGGATACTTTGGACTATCGTAAATATATTTACAATAATAATGTTTTCAGGGACATTAGGAGATAATAATTTCATTTCCGTAAATATAATTATAATGACAACATTTTACCAATTAAATGTATTTTATGGTTTCTATTTATGGACACTTAAATTATCAACACAAAACATAGATGAACAAGATAATCTTGACAATACTAACAATACAAACAATCCAGTTTAAATTTAAAATTTTTTTATGTTAATTTATAATATAGCTGATTATCTTGCGGAATATTTTGCACAATAATGAATGAATTACCACTGCCATTATAAACATGACTTGCATTAATTGTTATAAATGGTATCGTAGTACCAGCTGAATTTCTCCAAGATCCGCCATTTGTTGATGCTTGTGATAAAAATAAAACTGCTTGTGGATTTCCATATGTAAATGCAACTACAGCAAAATAACTTGCATTAGTTTTAGAATCTCTAATAGCTAAATTATGAATATTAAATCTTGGAACAATAGGTATTGGATTACCATAATCAACTAAAAATGATGTTGTATGAATCTTCCAACACGCAATACCAGCTTCTGTATCCCATACCATTGGTTTTTCTAAATTATTACTGAGAATACCATTTACAATTAAATTACTATTTACAATTAAAGAACCGTTTCCTTTAGGTGTTACATTAATATTTTGATCTGGTTTAGTTCCTATATTTTTAATATCATTTGATTCTATCCTAATACCTTCTGTTAAATCATTTTTATCATTAATAACATTTAAATTATTATTAATATTAAAATTACCTCCTTCAAATGGCGTAATATTAATATCTTTTTTGTTAAAACTTGTTGTGTCAAATGTTTTAGGTTTTGTTCCAATATACATTCCACCTTCTTTTGTTAATAAAAAACCATTATCATTAAATTTAATATTAGATTCTGTTGCAATTTGAAAATTACCATCAATGTTAACACCGCCTTCCCAATTAATACCTGATGAAATACCTCCGGCTCTACCATATTTAATTGTTGCATCGCCTCCTACTGTTTTAGGTACTATAGTTGGATATTGTAACATAATTGGTTTTATTGTTAAATATTTTTTTCCTGTTATTTCGTTAGCATTATTATCACAATCGTCTCCAAATAAAGATGTTGGTTTTATTTCTAATTTTGAATCTGTATTGTTAAATTCTAATTTAAAATTATCTAATTTTATTTTTGTGTAATCAACAATAGGACCTGGAGGTCCAGGAGGACCAACAAGACCAATTGGTCCTATTGGCCCAGGAGGTCCACCAGAAGGACCAGGAGGACCAGGAGGACCAGGATCACCAGTATATCCTGGATCACCTGGAAACCCTTGTATTCCTTGTATCCCTTGTATTCCTGGAGGGCCCTTAGAATCAAAAGGCCAAAAATGTTCTACTGTCTTATTATTATAATTAGCATATTCTTTAATATACATTTATATATATATATATATATAATTTATAAAAATTTAATTTTTTTATATATTATATAAACAAAAACTAATATTATTACTTGTAAGTTGTCTGTTGTCTGTTGTTACTATATATTTTTATAATTTTTTCATTCATAGATGTTACACCAGGTAATGAAATATTAATAATATCTATTGATAATAATTCAAGTTGGCAGAAAACTTTATATGTTATAAGCGGTATTGCCTCTTTCACTGGTATATTATCTGTCGTTTTATCTTCAAAAGAACATCATTGCGCCTTTGTATATGGTTTTATAAACTGCCTTACTTTCGGAATATATGCATTTGCATATGGTTATGCAGGAAATTTCCAGCTTAATATGTTTTACTTACCATTACAGATATGGGGATATTTGCAATGGTCTAAAGATGATAGTACGACAGAAGATACAATTGATACAGAAAAAAATAATATATGTATTAGTATGTTTTACACTCTGGTATATTTTCTACTTTGAAATACCAGGATTTACTAAATTTATCACACAATTTATTGTGGAGCAAGAATATCTTTATGAATCTAATATTGTAGCACGAATTTTAGATTCTGGAATTGTATCAATAAGTATTATTGCACAATATTTATTGATTAAAAAATATTACGAATGTTGGATACTTTGGACTATCGTAAATATATTTACGATAATAATGTTTTCAGGGACATTAGGAGATAATAATTTCATTTCCGTAAATATAATTATAATGACATCATTTTACCAATTAAATGTATTTTATGGTTTCTATTTATGTACATTTAAATTATCAACACAAAACATAGATAATACAATCAATATAGTATAAATATTTATTTATAAAAAAACTAAATACTCAATTATTATTAATTCCAATCTGAGAAACGAGATTTACGAGTTAAGTTAAGAGTTGTTAGCATTGTATTATTTTTTAGTATTTCACTTAATATATTTTCATCTTCTTGTTCAAAACAATTATGGGACAAGTTAAGTGAAGTTAAAGATGTTAAAGATGTAGTTGCTGATGCAATTGCTTTTGCTACTTTTTGTAGTCCTTCAAAACTAATACAATTATTACTAATATTAAGCTCTTTAAGTGATGAGAAATGCGGATAAACAAGCAATTTTGCTAGGTTTTCAGCACCTTCTTCTCTGATAAGATTATAAGAAATGTCAAGAGAAGTTAGGGATGTATAATTAGCCAATACTTCAAGTAATAACTTCATATCTTTGAATCGGATGCTGCGATTACCAATTAAAACAAGTGTTTTAAGATTAATATTTTTTAGTACATTAATAAGTTCTTGTGTACTGGCTTTACAATAATTATTTCCAAAATCATTACTATTTAGGTAAAGATGTTCTAATGTTTTAATTTCTAGTATCAATGGTAACATAAAATCCATGAAATAATCACAGCCTGTTAATGAGAGTTTTACAATTTTATGAAAACAATTTATATTTTGAAGACTTTTAATACTATTCTGAATAATTAGTTTATTTTTAGTAGATTTAAGAGTATAATAAAGATTCATTTTTACATTAATACATAAATACATTTTATCAACAACATCTTTGGCTTTTTTTGAGAGTATTCTTAATAAAAATAATTCTGTAGCAGATAAAGCTCTACATAACTTATCAACATGGATGGAAGCGAGAACTTGTAAAAATAAAAAACTATTATCATCAATTGTGTTTAACATATTTAAATTTTTATTACAATAATTTTGACATTTATCAAGTGAATATTATTTCAATTTTTTTTAAATTTATTAAAATATTATTTTTGTTTATATATTATATAAACAATGAGTTATCCTAATATTGATAATGAGAATTTTCAAAAATTAATTGCTAAAAAATTTAAACAATATAAAATTACAAAAAACCCTTCATTTAGAGAATTATGTTTTCCTAAAGAGTATCAATTACAAAAACCACAATTGTTTGTTTCGCAATTTATAAATAAAAAAACACATTATAAAGGTTTATTAGTATTTCATAAAATAGGTGCTGGAAAAACTTGTGCGGCAATAAGAATTGCTGAAGAATGGGATAAAAAAGTTATTGTAGTATTACCTGCATCATTAATTGGAAATTTTTATACGGAATTGCGTTCTGAATGTACAGGTAATAATTATGTAAGTAATAAAGAGAGAGAAATATTATTACGGGGCTTGACAAATGAAAATGAATATGATATAATAATTAAAAAAGTTCATAATAAAATTGATGAAAAATATGATATATATTCATATCATAAATTTGTTAATTTATTAAAGAAGAAAAAAATTAATTTTGACAATACATTATTAATTATTGATGAAATACAAAATGTAATAAGCGAAAAAGGTCAATTTTACAATACTATTTATAAAAATATTGTAAAAGCTCCTAAATCTTTACGAATTGTTTTATTATCTGCAACACCTATATTTGATAAACCAAGTGAAATAGCTTTAACATTAAATTTATTAAGACCTAAAATAGAGTTACCAATTGGTAATGAATTTATTGAAACATTTATAACAAAAAAAAACAATATTTATACGATGAAAAATAAAACTTTATTTGAAAAATTAACAAAAGGTATAATAAGTTATTATCCTGGAGCACCAGAATATGCATTTCCTGAGAAAAAAATAAAAATTGTTAAATGTATTATGAGTAATTATCAATATGAAACATATTCTGCAATAATATCAAAAGAAAAAACAGATTTTAAAGACATATTAAAATTACCAAATAATTTTTTAATTGGTCCAAGAATTATATCAAATATTTGCTATCCATATAGATTAACTGGTGAAAAAGGATATGATAAATTTAATGGAAAAAATTTAGAAAAATATTCATGTAAAATTTTTAAAATATTATCAAAAATAAAAAAAACTTCTGGAACTGTATTTATATATTCTAATTTTAAAAAATATGGTGGATTATCAATTATAATTAAAATATTGGAAATTAATGGTTATTTAAATGTTATTAATAATGGTACTGGAAATAATCGCTATGCAGTATGGACTGGTGATGAAAAATTAGAAAATAAAGAAATGATAAAAGATATTTTTAATAAAAAAGAAAATTATAATGGTGGTTTAATTAAAATAATATTAGGTTCTCCAGCTATGAAAGAAGGTGTTTCATTATTAAGAGTAAGAAGCGTACATATTTTAGAGCCTTATTGGAATGTATCAAGATTAGAACAAGTTATAGGTAGAGCAGTTAGATTTTGTTCTCACAAAGATATTGATAAAGAAAAAAGAATAGTTAAAATATTTATATATTTAGCTTGTTCTCCTTCACCTAAAAATGAACTAACAGTTGATCAACATATATATAAAATGGCATTAGAAAAAGACTTATTAATAAATAATTTTTATGAAATATTAAAAAGAAATGCTGTTGATTATTATTTATTTAATAACAAATAAATTTTATTATTTCTTTAACTTTTCCGTAAGTTCATTAATTCTATTAATCATTTTTTTATCATTATCTTTAAAAAATTTATTAATTTTGTGTTTTGTTAAAAGACCTTTAGGAATAAATGCTGTTTTTTCAACTGTATTACAATCATGTGCTAAACAAAGCATTGTTTTATATGGATCTAATTGAACCATAGGTTCTGAAAAATCATTTGTAAAATGTCCTTCTTCAGCTTTAGTTTTATCTTCAATATAACTGTGATTTTCTAAATAGCTTTTTTTATATGCCATTGTTCCATTTGTTCCATGATATGGTCCATATGGACCAAATTTATAAATTTTTTTAAAATGTGGATAATATATATGTAAATTTGAACTTCCAGCTATTTTAATTTGAGGCATTGATGTTAATTTATATACAGCATGTGATACCCTTTCTTTTGAATAATAATCATCATCATCCATACATACAATTATTTCACCTTTTGTCATTGAATTTATCATATTTCTTTTTTTTCCTAAAAAAATTTTTTCTGGAAGATAAGTATATTTAATTCTCGGATCGTCTTTTGGGATAATATCTTCATTTGATGTTGGTGAATCATCTAAAATAATTAATTCCATTAAATGTTTTGGATACGTCTGGTAATTAAATTGATGTATTAAATATGGTAAAAATTCTCTTCTATTATATGTTGGTGTAATCACTGAAACAAAGGGCCTTGACATTAAATATATTAATAAATATAATATTTATTAATATATTATTCTTTAAGTTTAATATTTTAATATTTTAATAACTTAAAATATTAAAAACACTAAATATATTATACAATATAATAAAATATAAAATGGAAAATAAAATTACAGGATTGCAAAATATGGGCAATACATGTTTTATAAATTCATCATTACAATTATTATTAAATTGTCCATTATTAGTAAATCAAATAATAAAAAGTGATAATGAAAATTTAAAAAAATATAAACAAACATTTGAAGATTATTTCAGAAATACCACAAATACACTCGGACCTTATATTTTATATAAAAGATATCAAAAATTAAATAGTAATTATATTGGTATTAGTCAAGAAGATGCACATGAGTATTTAACTTTTATTATTGATGACATTGATGAATTGAGTAAAGATATTAATGTTAAAAATTTATTTAAAATTTCATTAATATCAAAAGTTAATTGTGAAGAATGTAATAATTTTTCAAAAGTAATAATATCAGAAAAAATGTTATCATTATCAATTGATAATTGTGAAAATTTAGATGATTGTTTTAAAAAATTATATAAAAAAGAATCTTTAGATAATGATAATAAATGGTTTTGTGATAAATGTAATAAAAAAGTTTATTCTTATAAAGAAATTTATATTGATACAATTTCAAAATATTTAATAATATGTTTAAATAGATTTATTTTTGATAAAAATAATATTACAAAAAATAATAATAATATATTATTTTCAAAAAATATATTTACTAATTATGAATTAATAGGAATTATTTATCATATGGGTACTATTAATGGAGGTCATTATATTTCTTCTGTAACAAGAGATGGACAAAAATGGTTTTTAATTGATGATACTAATATTATTGAAACTACATATGAAAAATTAGAACAAATTAATAATAATGCATATATTTTATTATATCATATAAAGTAAGTAGTTTAACTGTTTAACTAATTTAACTTGTTTATTAGTTCACAATGTACAATATACTATATCCTACCAAAGTAATAATTGTAATTTCAAATATTCTATTGCGATGATTATAAATCTTTCCTGTAATCTGTAAAGTATTTGTAACTATAGGCTTTAAAATATCACCAATATCAAATATATTTTTCTTAATAATATCTTCAATATTATGGAACATACTATTATTACAGTTATTTCCTCCGCTAGTAAAATATGTAAATGATTTTTCATTATTGCATATATTACATGTACTCTTTCCAATACTGTCAGAATAAGTTCTAATTGGACATTCAATACATGTGTTATTTTTTTCATAATATCCAATAGGACATGGAGTACATGCACATGCACATCCATATCCATACAGATTTACAATACTACCAAGAGGACATTGAAGACATTTATCTTCATTAGACATATATGGCATGTACTCTTTTTTATTAGGATTACATTTTACACAGCTTCCTAAAGTAGCAAACTTGTTATTACCTATGATTTTTCCTTTAGGACAAAGTGTATGAATATTTGTACTATTAGAAGGTGATTTTGTACACATATCATCACCTTTGTTAGAGAAAAATCCTTCTGGACAATGAATACATGTAGCATTGTCATATGTTCTATAAAAATTTTTAGGACACATAAAACACTTTTCATGTTCTATATTAAAATCTTGTCCTGAAGGGCACGATTTTAGAGTTATGTAATTCTTTAATTTGTTATTAATGTCTTTTAATTCTGATATCATTTGTCCTTGTTCTTTAATTTTATCATTTATATACATTGTACGCAGTGAGCTACCACCAATAAGCCTAGCATCAACATAGATATTAAAGATTACAGAGACTTTAAGAAAGAACAATATGAAATACTTTATTTTCATGTTCAAAATTTGATTTCAATAATTTTTTATACTAGATTATATAAAAAATTAAAAATTCAATTTTTTTAAAGTATTTATAGACAAAGAAGTATTTATAGACAAAGAAGTATTTATAGACAAAGAAGTATTTATAGACAAAGAAGTATTTATAGATATATAATATAATTTTAGGGTTTAGTGTGTTGGTAGGTTGTTGGTTGCTCATTCCATCCTTTAGCGAATGTTAATAAAATATGTATACCATAAACTACTATCCAAAATGGTACATTTATCCAAAAAAGATTTTTATTTTTATTATTAAGTTTATTCAAATCGTTATAAATAATTACTGTTATTGCGACATTTGCAATCATAAGTACTATTAAAATTACATTTAACAATTGATAATCATAAAATTTATTTATAAATAAAAAAAGAGAAATTAAAAATGATATTACTATACATATAATAGATAATATTGTATTTATATATGTATTTGTATCTGTATCTGTAGTCGTTTCTGTATTTGTAGTTGTAGTTGTATCTTTATCTGAATGTGTTAGAAATAATAAAGGAACTATTAATGATACACCAAATATAACTATAAATAATAATATAGGTAATTTTAAATCACTTATATTTTTTATTTCTTCTTTTTGTGGTGGTGGAGACGCAGGTGTTATTTGCTCTGGTAGCGCAGGTGTTATTTGTGGTGGTGGTGGTGGTGGTGGTGATTGCATTGCATATGGTGGTAATCTTGGTGATAGTTGTGTTCCTGGTGGTCCTGGTGGTGGTTGTCGTGGTGGTGGTGCTGGTGGTAATCTTGATGGTAGTTGTGGTGCTGTTAATTCTGGTGGTGGTAATCTTGATGATTGTAATTCTCTTGATGTTTGTGATGTTAATCTTGATAATCTTTGTGGTGGTAGTTGTGGTGGTAGTTGTGGTGCACCACGATTCATTTGTTTATATAATATAATATATATTTATAAAAAAATAATATATTATATATTTAAATATTACAAAGAATAATAAAATTATTATGTATCAATAGTATTAAAATATTTTATTAAAAAATAAAAATATATTATATATAATAATAAAACTATTCCCCAAACTATCCATAAAGCTTGAAAATTTTTATCTATGTCATTTTTTATAGTTTCTTGTATTTGTTCATTATTTTTCACTATAGCATGTTGTATTTGTGCCATAAACATTGTTATTTGAATAAATAATACTAACAAACACAAACCAATTAAAATAAGAGTAACTAGTTTTGAAAATATTTTTGAATACAATAATAAATACCCACCAATAAAACATACAAATATTGTCACAAAAGTAAATATTTCAAATATGTCAATATTAATATTATTATTATTTGTTTGTTTGTGTTTAAGATAAATAAAAACACTAGGAATTATTATACTTATCAATATTGAAAAAAATGATAAGTATAGCAATGTACTCATTACTGGTTCTATATTTTTTATATTTTCTATATTTTCTATATTTTCTATATTTTCTTTTTTAACATTTGCCGATAATAACTCTGATTCTGATAACTCTGACTCTAATAACTTTGACTTTGAAACTTGGTATTTCTCTTTCTCTTTATCCATTTGTTTATTATATAAGTAATATAATATATTATATATTTTTAAAAAACATAATATTATATATTATATATTATATATAATATATATATATATGCAAACTAGTAAATGGGGACCTAGTGCATGGAATTTTTTACATACATTAACTTTTAATTATCCTGAAAATCCAACAGATGATAATAAAAAATATTATTATGAATTATTTGAAAATTTAAAATTTACATTACCTTGTAAATACTGTAGAGAATCATATAGTATATTTTTTAAATATATTAATATAAACAGTTATTTAAATGATAGAATGGGTATTACTTATTGGTTATTTACAATACATAATATTGTTAATTATAAATTAAATAAAAAAAAAGTAGATTTTATTGATATTGTTAATTATTATGAAAAAATGAGAGCAAATAAAATAAATAAAAGTTGTAAAAAACAAAAACTATGTATTTGTAATGAAATTATTTGTTGCTGTATAAAACTAAATTGTACTTGTAATAAAAGTAATTGCGAATGTAATAAAAGTAATTATAATTATAATTATAATTGTAATTGTGATCAATGTAATACAAATTTTGATTTTGTTAATAAAACAAAATTAAAATACGATAAAATTACTAATGATTATATTAAAAATTTAATTAAATGTAATGAATTAAAAAAAATTAAATATGATTAAAATTATGATTTTTGAAATTTATTTTTATTAATATTTTTTACTACTTTAACAAATCCTTCAGAATCTGATTTATTAGATTTTTTAATTGCTTTTTTAGGATCAAAACGATAAAATCTCAATCTAATTGATGTATCGTCTTTATAAGATAATAAATTTTTACAATCATCAAGTTTATCAATTACTACTTTTCCTGTATGACTTACCACGTTTTCTTTATTATCTACTCGAATATATGTAATGTTACAATTATTATTCAATATATTTTTAATATTTTGTTCTAATGTTTCCGTTTCAATACTTTCATCAAATTTAATAAAAAGTGAATATACATGATATTTTACAGGGATATTATCATTTTTTAATGTTGTATATGCACTTACAGAATTTTCAATGGTATCAAAACTTAAAAAGTACACATTTCCATTTAATGTATAATTATAATTGTATTTATTAGTGTCATATTCTGATACTGGAATACGTAGTGTTCTACTTGGTGTAGGATTGTTCCCGCCTTCGTTCATTTTTGATTTGTATATTTTTTATAATAATATATAATATTATTCTTTTAAGCTAATTAATAAAAATTGAAAAAATAATTAATTAAATAATAATAAGAATGATAAGAATAAGAAAATAAAATGGATAATATATATAGAGCTATTGATCTTATAGATTTTTCAGATATTTTTAACAAACAAAATAAGGTAATTTTAATAGAAAGTTTAATTAAATCAACAACAAATAAAATTAATAAATCAATAACAAAAAATACTATTAATATGTTATGGAATGAAATTTGTTCTATTAATAATTTATCTAATATTTTAATAGAACCAATAAATAATAATTTATTAAATTTAAAAGTAATAATTATTCCAACTAGTAGTCGATTAATAGATGATTTTAATGAAAAACAAATAAAAAAAGAAATAATTATTAAATTAACAATTCCTATTAATTATCCGAATAAACCACATACAGTAAAAGTTAAATATCCTATTTTTGCTAATAAATTAAATTATAATATTCATATTTCTGATTATTTCAAAGATAATTTATGGAATCCAACAAATACAATTGAATATACAATTCAAAATATACAAAATATTATTGAAAAACATGGAATGATAAATAATGATGAATTTGTTGATTTAGAAAATACATTAGATAAATTAAGTATTATAACATGTGTATATCCATATCCATCATTAATAAATTTATCATATAATCCTATAACTTTTCACAATATACCAATTCAAAAAATTAACAAATCTTCATCTTGGACATCTGGAACAGGATATGGATCAAATCAAGATGAAACAGTTTGGAATGTAAATAATTATTTAAATAATAAAAAAAAAAAATATAAGAAAATTAATAAATATTTAAATAAAATATTAACATTAGAAACAAATATTGATATTATTAATAATTCGTGTTTATTAAAATATTTTAAAGAATATTTACATGGTGTTGAAATAATGGATGTTTTAGAGAATAATAATAAATTTTTAATAATTTTTAAAATTATTAAAAAATGTGATTTTATTCTTGATGAAGAATTATTAACAATATTATGTAAATTAAAAGTAGAATTTAAAAAATACATTCAAATATTAGAAAGAAATAATGAATTATCAGATATTACTAAAATTAATGAAATTATTAGTTATATTAAGGATTATAATATGAATATGAATATGAATATGAAACTAAAAGTTAAAGACAATGATGAATATGTTGATACTTTAAAAGATATACAATTTGATAGTTATCCAATATATGATCAGAGATTAATTACATTAAAGCCTAAATTAAATAATATGAAGCGAGTATTGCAAGAAATCCAAAGTTTGTCAAAGTCATTACCAATTAACAAAGAATCATCTATTTTTTTCAAATATGATGAAGAAAATTTAGGAATATTTAGATTTTTAATTACAGGTCCAAAAGATACTCCATATCAAGATGGATGTTTTTTATTTGAAATGATTTTAAATAATGATTATCCTAATACACCTCCTCAAGTACATTTTTTAACAACAGGATATGGTAAAGTACGCTTTAATCCTAATTTATATACTTGTGGAAAAGTATGTTTATCATTACTTGGTACATGGTCTGGTAAAGAAGGAGAACAATGGAATCCTAAAACTTCAACATTACTACAAATTTTAGTATCAATTCAAAGTTTAATATTTACAGATAATCCATATTTTAATGAGCCAGGTTATGAAAAAAATATTAATTCCGAAGCTGGTAAAAAAGCAAATGATGATTATAATAAAATAATTAAATCATATACTCAAAAATGGGCAATTGAAAACATGGTAAATAAACCACCTGAAGATTTCAAAGAAATAATTGAAAAACATTTTCAATTAAAAAAAATTATTATTTAACTTAATAATTCAAATATTATAGTTACAGGTCTATTATTAACACTTTCATATCGTATAATATTATAATCTAGTCGTGTTGGTGTTGGTGGTGTTGTTGTTGGTATTGGTTTAATAATAAAAGTACTAACTTTATTTGCTCCTACTAAAGTTTCATTTATTGTTGTTATTCTTTGTAAACTAATATAATTGTTATAAATAATATTATAAACTCCTGTATAAATATTTTCATTTTCTGCACTTGTTGCAATTGGTGCAAAACCATAATATGATTCTGTTTGTCCTGGTAATGCAACTATAGTATATCCTACACCAGCACCATTTGATCCTGTTTGTCCTGGCGATAGTGGTGGTGTAGGATATGCACCAGTTGCTGGAGCAGAAGTATTATAAGCATATAAATTAACAACTCTGGTTTTTAGAGGTAAAATAGTTAGTCCCACAATATCAGTTAAATTAATATCATAAATAAATTTATTTGAATTAACAGTCATTTGATTTGATTTAATTGATAATTCAATAATATTATTTGCTTTAACACCTCTAATAAATAAATCATTATTAAGATTTAAGTTACCACTATAAAGATTTAAGTTACCACTAATATCCATTCCATTTCTAACATTAAAATTTCCATATGTATTCATAACATTTCTAACATTAACATTTCCATATGTATTCATCTCACCTCTAGTATTAAAAATACCACTATTAAAATTTAAGTTACCACTAACATCCATTCCACTTCTAACATTAACATTTCCATATGTATTCATTTCACCTCTAGTATTCAAGTTACCACTAACATCCATTCCAGCATTCGCATTAAAAATACCATATGTATTCATTCCACCATTGTCTTTATTTAATATCAGACCTGTATTAGGATTATTTTCTTTAAAAATTTGAAAATCACCTCTAGTTGTAACTCCTGATTCCCACCATGTACCAGTATCTATACCTCCAGCTTTACCATATCTAATAGTTGCATCTTGTCCAACATTTTTTGGTACAATATATGGATTTTGAAACATCATATTTGACATTGTTATATATTTATTTCCTGACGGATCATTAATATTAGCAGTATTTACTCTATCACCATACAATGTTGTTGGTTTAATATCTAATTTTGTCCATGGAGACGTTGTATTATTAAAATTTAGTGTTAAATTATCTAAATTACTATTTCTTATATCTGATAATGCATCACCTTGAGGACCTTTAGGTCCTTGAGGCCCTTCAATACCTTGTAGTCCTTGAGGTCCTTGTTTTCCTTGAGATCCTTGAGGGCCTATTAATGAATCAAAAGGCCAAAAATGTTCTACTGTCTTACTATTATCTACTGTCTTGCTATTAAAAGTAGCATATTCTTTATTATACATTTATTTATTTATATATATATATATATATAAATATTTATTTTTAATAAATATTTTTTACTTATTAAGATCTAAATTAAATTACTTGAAACTACTTTCTAGAACTAGTACTAGAACTTGGAAGACCAATAATAGTACTTGGGAGACCAGTACTAGAACTTTGGGGACTGGTACTAGTTGGACAAGGAGTACAAATTCCATTTGTTCCATTTGTTCCATTATTTCCGTCTTTTCCATTTATTCCATCTTTTCCATTATTTCCGTTTGTTCCATTTATTCCATCAATCCCAGGAGTTCCTGGTGATCCATCTTTTCCATTATTTCCGTTTGTTCCATTTATTCCATCAATCCCACGAGTTCCTGGAAGTCCATCGCTTCCTCTAGCTCCTGCTTGTCCAGGTGTTCCTTGATCGCCTTTAGGTCCTGGTGGTCCTGGTGGTCCTGGTGGTCCTGGTGGTCCTTGAACACCTGGATCGCCTTTAGGCCCTTGAATACCTTGTCGTCCTGGTGCTCCATCTGCTCCTCCAGGAGGTCCAATATCTCCAGTAGGTCCTTGGCGTCCTGTAGGTCCTGGTGGTCCTTGTTCTCCTTGAGGACCTTGATATCCTGGAGGTCCTTGAGCTCCAGGACTGTAAATATTATTATTTAGATTTAATGAAATATCTGTTCTTTGATTTAATGAAAAATCTGTTTTTGTATTTGTATTTTCAACTTGAAAATTTTCATTAATATTTAAAAGTGTAAAAGGTGTATTTAAAGATGAATAACAATTTTTATAATAATTCATATTTATATATATATATATATATTATAAAAAAATTATTATTTTAATGAAGAAATAATAGCACATAATTGAATTTCTTGATTAACATTATTAGTTAAATAAACTTCAATTTGAGCTAATTTATCAAAAATTTCTATTAATTTTGAAGTTGAAATATTTTTATTTTTTAATAAAAATTGTGATAATTCTTTAATAATATCATTTATTGATAAATTATTATCTTCTTTAAATTTTAAAATAGTAGTATATATTTCATTTAAACTTTTTTTTTCAAATAAATAATTCATCATTTCTATACTTTTTTCTGGTTCCAAATAACCAACCATTTTATATAAATCTTTTGTAATTATCATATTATTTGAATTTATTAAAAATAATGATTGTAATATATTAATTGATTTTCTCATATCACCTTCAGAAATTTTTATAATATTATTAATACAATCGTCAGTAATATTTATTTTTTCTAAATTAATAATATTATTAATATATTTATAATGATCATCAAAATGTATTGGAGAAAATTTTAATACTGCACACCTAGATTGTATTCCAGGAATAATTTTTGTTAAATAATTACATATAATACAAAATCTTGTATTATTACTACAATTTTCAATTACTCTTCTTAAAGCAAATTGTGCATCAATTGTCATCGAATCTGCTTCATCTAATATTACTAATTTATATTTACATTTTATATTCATAATTTGAGATAACATAATTTGTGTATTTGAAAATTCTTTAATATGCTCTCTAACAACACTTATACCTCTTTCATCAGAACCATTTAATTCAAGAATAATTGATTTATAACTTTCACCATATATCTTTTTTGCACATGCTAAAATAGTAGTAGTTTTTCCTGTACCAGGAGGACCATAAAATATTAAATGTGGTAATTTATTATTATTAATTAAATTATTTAATGTATTCAAAATATCTTCATGTGATATAATACTTTTTAAATCATTAGGTCTATATTTTTCAACCCAAGGTAAATCTGTATAATTTTCCATTTCTTATCTTTATAATAATATTATGTAATTCTATATATATCTTTCATTTATTCAATTTTTTTAAAAAAGAATTGAAATTTAATCCCACCAGTGTGCATGAATATATAAAATTCTAGTATTATTTACATCTGCATTTATTCTATCTGCATTAAAATAAAAATATACCATATTAGTATTAACATCAATTTTTATATTTGCTACGAGATTATCTTGATTACCACTTGGATTATTTTGATTACCCTCTAATATTTTGGTATTATTTTCATATTTATAAAATACATCTTTTTCATTATGCGTCGCATCCTCAAAACTTTTGGTATAATATAAAGTAAAAATTGCATATTTTTTTATATCATTTACAGCAAATGATAAATATTTTTTTGAATTTTGAGTTATTCTATTAGGATAGAATGGTATCAAATTTTTTATCTTTGGATTATTTCTTCTAAATTCTGATTCCAACTCTTCTTTTATAAGTATGATAGGTCCTGCTACATAATTTGGAGGTCCATTTAGAGGATTTGCAGAAAAATTTTCTACTTAATTATTATCATAACTTGCATAACTATTTTTAACAAACATTATATATATATATTATGTATATAAAAAATAATAATTTTATATATTTTTATTTTTTATATACATAATATATCTCTTTCATTTTGCAATTTAAAAAAAAATTGCAAAAATATTATATTTAAAGAAATAATTATAATAATAATTAGAAGAGATATTATGAATATACCTATACCTATTAATTCATTTTTTAAAAAATCGGATGCTGTACAATATTATAAAAAATATTGTAATAATAATGAGTTAAAATTATTTGCTGAAGATATAAAAGATAAAGGTAATAAAATATATTATGTTATGAAATTAGATGAGTTATTTAATAAAATAGTTTATTGTGAATATCCAAGTTACTATGAATTTTGGACGAATACGACAAATTTAAAATTTTCTTTAGATATTGATATTCCATATAATGATAATGAAATAAAAAATTATAATGATTGTATAGATATTGTAAAAAATAATATAATAAAAATACAATTATCAGCTAAAGAATTATATAATCATACATATAAATGTACTGATTTTTTTGTATTAGAAAATAATCTGAACTCTAAAATATTTGAAACAAAAAAAAAATTTTCATTTCATGTTATTTGTAATGGTTTAGCATTTGAAAATCATTCTGTTGTAAAAGATTTTTATAATTATACAAATGATAAATATGATTTAATACATTGTGATTCAAGTATTTATAATTTATCTTGTTTAAGAATGTGTTTTTGTACAAAAAAAGGAAAGAATGATATATTATTACCAAAAATTTTAAATATAAATAATAATAAAACTTTTAATTTTTTATTAACAAATAATCCTTTAAAAATATGGAAAAAAACGTTAATAACAAATATTAATTCAAATACTAGAATTATTCCTAAGACATCAATGAAGTATAAAGTTAAAGAAACAAAAGAATTTAAAAAAATTTTTAAAAATGTAAAAATTAAAAATATATTATATAAATTACCATTTGAATATTGTGATGATTATGATAAATGGATTAAAATTGGAATGATATTATTTAATATTTCAAGTCCAGAAAATAATTTTTATGATTTATGGGACGAATGGAGTAAACAAAGTAGTAAATATAAACAAAAAGATTTAAAAAACTTTTGGGATAATTTTAAAAGTAGTAATATTACATTAGGAACATTAATTCATTGGTGTAAAGAAGAAGGTATCACTGATATATATGATAAAAAAACAATTAAACAAATAATTAATGATTATGATATTAAACCTATACAATTATCAAATGTAACTTTAGAAATAAATATGCCAAAACTTAATGAAGAAATATTTACACCATTTCTACAACATAAATTACTTGGTATTCAAAGTGAAAAAGGTACAGGAAAAACAACAAATTTATTAAAATCTTTATTAAATAATAATATTATTCAAAAAAGTAATGTATTATTTATATCTGCAAGAAGAACTTTTGGAATTAAGTTATTAGGTGACTTGGAGCAATATGGTTTTAAATTGTATTCAGATATTAAACAACATGATATATATAATAATAAAATTATATGTCAGATTGATTCATTATTAAGATTAAAAAATGATGTTTATGATTATATTATAATTGATGAATGTGAAAGTTTAGTTCGATATTTAACATCACAGCATTTTGTTAAAAATTCATATGCTAATCTCGTGATTGCTTCATTAGAAAGACGTTTAAAAGATGCAAAACATGTTTATATTTTAGATGCTGATTTATCTGATAGATCTGTTAATTATTTTCAAAATAATATTAAAACAGAAGATTATGCAATAATATTAAATAATTTTAAACCATATCATTCATATACATTTGCTGTTATGACATATAATGAATGGTTAGTAAAAATATTTGATTACATTAAAAATAATAAAAAAATAGTAGTACCTATTGCAAGTAATAATAAAGCTAAAGATTTAGTTAATAAAATTATAAGTGATTATCCAGATAAAAAAATATTATTAATTCATAAAGAAACAAGTGATGAAGAAAAATTAGAAAATGTAATTAATGTTAATAAATCATGGTCAGAATATGATATTGTGATATATACTCCTTCTGTAAGTATGGGTATATCTTATGATTTGGAAAATTATTTTGATGCAATATTTCCATATGGTTGTCATAATTCATTAGGTGCACAAGAATTTTGTCAAATGATACATCGTGTGAGACATCCTAAAGAAAAAACGATATATTTATCAGTTGATATATATAAAGATTTTAATAAAGAAGAAGATTTATATAATTATAACGAGATAGAAAATATATTATGTAGTGATTATTATTTAACGCAATATAACTTGTATAATAGTTTATTGCCTGTTAAATATGATCGTAATGAAAATAATGATATTGTATTAAATTATCCATATAAAGATGAACCAATATATGATTTATTTGTGAATAATACTTTAGAAACATTAGAGAATAAACAAAATTTTTCAGCTTGTTTATTTGGATATTTTAAATGTAAAGAATATAATATTACATTTGAAAAAATGGAAGAAAATGAAGAAAATACGAGTATAATTCAACAAATGAAGTCTTTACGAAAAGATAGAGAACAAAATGAAAAAGAAATTATTACAAATGGTATTTTACATGCTCCGGATATTGTTAAAGATGAATATATTCAGAAAATAAAACAAAGAGATGATTATTTATCAAATGATGATATATATCAAATATACAGATATAATATTAAATCATGTTATGGTATTTCAAATGAACATTTAAAAGATGATTTTATCAATGAATACTATGATAATAATAAAATGAAATGGTATAAAAATTATACAACAATATTACCAAATAATGAACAAAATGTTGAAAAAAAATTAACTATTTTACAAGAAAATCATAAAAATTATAAATGGATAAGTAATTGTTATATTGATTTTACAACAAAAAATAATTATACATATCATTATTATGCTCAAATGATTATACAAATTTTAAAATTTGATGTTTTAAATTTAGATATTGAAATTGATGATGAAGAATTTATTAATAATTTAGATTTGTGTTTAAAATGGATTTTTGTAAAAAAGAATGAAATTTCAAAAAAATATGAAATGAATAAAATTATTATAATTCCTGAAAAAATAAATTATAAATTAAAAATTATAAATACAATATTATTTTTTATGTATGGAATTAAAATAAAACATAATAAAAAATCAAACACTTATAAGTTATCAAATAATGATGTTTGGAATAATTTACCAATAGTTATAGAACCTAAAATATTAGAATTAAAAAGTAATATAGATTATGAATTTGATAATATTGATGATATTGATACAAGTGAATTAGATATAATTATACAAGAGTAAATTTAGTTTATAAATAGTAGATTAAATTTCAATTTTTTTTAATAGTATTTTATAAAAAAAATTGATTTTTTTATTTACTGCTAATTATATTAAAATGAATATGAAGATGTTCAGACCAATAGGCGCACTTAAAGAAAGTACGTCTAATTATGAAGATTCAAAAACAAATGTTGAACAAATAAAATTAGATCAGATAATTGCTAAAATACTACAATTTAAGCAAGAAGCAAAAATACTTGAACAAGAAGCAATAATACGCAAGATAGAACAAAAAGCAACAATGCAACAATAAAATATATATTTATCTATTGTACAAATTTTTTTTCCAAGATACTAGATTATTTTTTTCCAAGATACTAGACAATTTTTTTCCAAGATACTAGACAATTTTTTTCCAAGATACTAGATTATTTTTTTCCAAGATACTAGACAATTTTTTCCAAGATACTAGACTATTTTTTTCTAAGATACTAGATTATTTTATCATATATTATCATATATTATCATATATTATCATATATTATCATATATTATCATATATTATCAAATATCAAAAAAAAATTGAAATTTATATATATTGTTAAATCATGTTATTATTTACTTGCGAACCAATCATTCCTGACATTCTTGACATTTCAGACATTCCTGACATTTCAGACATTCTTGACATCCCAAACATTTTTTGAAGATGATGCGTAACATTAAAGAAGAAATTGCTAAAAATAAGCTTGCTTTATTAGCTGCTACCATGGAGTTTCACAAGCAAATGGCTATAATGCTTGAATATGAGCAAAAAGAAGAAGAGGAGAAGCAACTAGTGAAGCCAGTATTCACTGCCCCAAAAATCAGCTCAAATCATGCCGACTCTAAAGAAGCTAAAGAAGCTAAAGAAGCTGATGAAGCTGGTGCTGACTTCAAAGCTGCTGATAATTTCAAAAAGACTAGTGCTTTCAATATAGCACCTAAGTTTTCTGCATTCAAAGGTGCCAATGAACTAGTGGGCGCCAAGACTTCTAATTCAGCAGATGAAACAGCGGATGGAATTACAGCTTTAGCTATCGTTGAGGCAGATGACGCTAGAGCTAAGGAAATAGCGGAAATAGCTTTAGCTAAGGATTTAGCTTTGGCTATCGAACTTAATAATGCTGAACTCACAGCAGCTAGAGTAACACCAGTAACACCTGTAACACCTGTAACACCAGGCACAACAGCCACAGGCGATTATTTGCTAGTCGCTTCTAAGAATACGACTCCCAATCTTAGTCCTAATCCTAGTCGCTATAGTCCTAGTCCTATCAATAATTGCAAAGAAATACTCGTCATAGGCTCTTTTAACCTAACTTACAAAGTTAACAAAAAAGAGATAGAAGAGAAAGAAGAAATAGAAGAAATAGAAGAAATAGATAATACTGTAAAAATGATTTTTCATGAAAGTACAAATGATTTGACAGTTTTTAGCAAAGAAATAAGAAATGGATTGAATACTGAAAATGGTAACTTTTTTGTCCTAAGAACAATTGAACCATTAATACATGTTTTAGTATGGTCATCTCTAACACCTGAAGCTGACGCCTACCCATATGTTAAGGGATATTATGATCCAAGACTGAAAAATCATTTTTCAGGAAAGAAACCATATGAAAAAATTTTTGATATATTAAACAGAGCGATATCATCTATATATCCTAAACTATGGTTCGATTTCCAGAAAGATACCATCAGGACAGTTTTTGTCTTGTATAAATCCCCAGATGCTTTTATCAAGAAATATGAGATTTATGAGGTACATACCGGGAGAGGATTCATAACACCACAGTCGGTATCTTCATTTACTGAGTGGCAAAAGAAACAAAATATTTTCCAAGACAATACCGAAAAATAGTTATTGCCAAATAACACTTCGTGTCTTTCTTTGACTTTCTTTGACTTTGTGTCTTTCTTTGACTTTGTGTCTTTCTTTGACTCTCTTTGACTTTGTGTCTTTGACTCTCTTTGATTTTCTTTGACTCTCTTTGACTTTGTGTCTTTCTTTGACTTTGTGACTTTCTTTGACTTTATGTTATTCAGTTAAATATATGATTGATCATTGTTATCAATCATAAAACTGTTAAATTTCAATCATAAAACTGTTAAATTTCAGTTAAATATATGATTGATCATTATTATCAACTCTAATAAATTGTTAAATTTATTAGTTTTGAATTAATTTATATTTGTGTTTTTTTTATATTATTTATTTATTTGTTTAATTAGTTGTATTTTATGGAAAAATATTATTTAAAGAAAAGATATATTATATATTATATAATTTAATATATATAATATGAATACAAAAATTTATTCTTTAGATGAAAATTCCGAAAAATTATCTATTGAAGATGTCAAAAAAATAAATAATACTTTTAAAGTTCATTTAAAAGATCATCAAAATACAATTATTAAAACTATGATAGATTTAGAAAATACAGGTGAAATTGTTTTTGAATTAGAAAGTAAAATAATTAGAAATGAGATTATTTTAAAAGAAGATGTTATTAGAAACGAATCATATTATAATTTATATTATAATGAAAGAGAAAATAATATTCAATTTAACTTAATTAAGTATAATATTAATATAAATTATGGAATATTAGCTGATAAAGTAGGAGCAGGTAAAACATTTGAAATGATTGGTTTGATATGTCATACTCTAATACCAAAACAACATTCAAGAATTTTTTCATCTGGTCATTATACATCAATAAAATTCACAGACAATGAAGAATGTATTAAAACAAATTTTATTATTGTACCACATAATTTAATATTACAATGGAAAAGAGTTTTAGACTTTACAAAATTAAAATATTTTATGATAAATAAAAGAGCACATATTGACCAATTAACATCAGTATATAATATATTTGAAGGTGAAGAAAATCCTGAAATAAATCCTGATAATTGTATTGTAAATTATGATGTTATTTTAATATCTGTAACAATGTTAGATACTTTTTATAATAAATTTCAGGATGTAAAATGGAGTAGAATAGTTATTGATGAAGTTAATACTATTAAATTACCTGTATATTATACTATTAAAGCAAATTTTATTTGGTATATAACAGCTACACCAAGTGGATTAAAATGGATAAGAAGAAATTATATTAGAGATATGATAACAGGTATTAATAAAAATTTATTTAATAAAATTATTATTAAAAACGATGATATATATGTTACTAAATCAATGGAATTACCCCCATTAAATCAAATTATTATTAATTGTGATACACCAATGGGAATTCGTATGATTAGTGAATTTGTCACATCAGATATTATAAATATGTTACATGCTGGAAATATAAAAGATGCAATATTAAAATTAAATTGTAATATTGATACAGATGATAATATTATTAATGTTATAAAAAATAAATTAGAAAAAGATATTCATAATAGAAAAATGGAATTAGAATATATGGAGCGTTTATTACCTTCAGATCGAAGAACACATGAAGAATCAATAAAAAAATTAAAAGATAAAATTACAAGTTATGTAACACGTTTAAAAAATATAACTGAAAAAATTAAATCTTTAGAAAATGATAGTTGTCCTATTTGCTTAGATGATATTAAAACTCCAACATTAATTCCTTGTTGTAATAATTTATTTTGTTTACCATGTTTAGCAGTAATACAAAATAAAAAATGCCCAATGTGTAGAACACCTTTTACTATGAAAGATTTACATATTATTCACAATGAATTAGATAATACAAAAAAAATAGAAAAAAAATTACTTTCAAAAAAAGAAAATTTAATTAACATTATTAAAAAAAAAGTTAATGGAAAATTTTTAATTTTTAGTAATTATGAAAACACCAATGATAATATTGGTAAAATTTTAGTAGATGAGAATATAACATTTTCAAAATTAGGTGGAAATATTAATGTTATAAATAATACAATCGAAAAATTTAAAAATGGAAAAATCAAAGTTTTATTACTAAATGCAACTAATTATGGCTCTGGATTAAATTTACAAATGGCAAGTGATATTATTATTTATCATGAAATGACAACAGAATTACAAACACAAATTGTTGGTAGAAGTCAAAGAATGGGTAGAACAGAACAATTAAATGTATATTATTTAATTCATGATAATGAAAAAATTAATTGTACTAATCCGGATTTAAATTTAAATATATTTGATGATTATGATAATAATGATCTTAATAGAGTATTAAATTATGATAATAATAACATTGAACCAGAAATTAATATTATTAACTAATCAAATTTTAATTTATAAAAAATTGAATTTAATATTATTTATATAACAAAGATAATAATAAACAATAAACAATGAATGAGATTATCTATTATAATAGAGCTGATATATTATTTGCTCTAGAAAAAAATGATAATTCTTCAATATTAAAATATGCATCAAAAAAATTAAAAAATAAAAAAAATATTGTTATGATTGTTATTAAAAAAAATTGGAAAGAATTAAAATATGCATCATTTAGATTAAGAAATAATGTTGATTTTATGCTTGATGCCTTAACTATTAATGGATCAGCTCTACAATATGCAACAAATTATTTAAAAAATAATGGATTAATAGTATTAACTGGTATTAAAAATAATACATATGCGATACGTCATGCATCATATAATATAAAAAATAGTAAAACTTTTGCTATGCTAATAATAATAAATTTTCCGGAAATATTTGAATTTTTATCCGATAATTTAAAGAATGATAAAGATATTATAAGAATAGTAATAACAAAATATAATAATAAAAAATATAGTTATTATAATATATTTAGACATATATCATATGAATTAAAAAATGATAAAGATTTTATGTTAGAATTAATAAAATTAGATATACATATAATTGATTATGCATCTTATAAAATAAAAAATGATCCAGATATAATATTAAATATTATGACAAATAATGAAAATATTTTTAAATTAAATTATGATATAAATATAAAATTTCCTTGTATTAGATATATTTTACATAATGTATCAAATAATCTTTTACATAATAAAGATTTTATTAAATCTATTATAGAAAAATGTCAAGAAGCATTTGAATATATTCCAGAAGATTTAAAAAATGATAAAGATTTTATTTTTGAATTATTAGATGAAGGATATACAAGAATACTAGATTATATTTCAGAAGATTTAAAAAATGATAAAGATTTTATAATAACAATAATTGAAAAATATGATGATTTCATATTATTTAAAACATCACCAGAAATTAAAAATAACTTTGATGTTGTAAAATGTTCTGTTAATAAATATGGTATGTCACTTGAATTTGCATCAGATAATTTAAAAGATAATGAAATTATAGTTACAATGGCAATTAAAAAACATATACATGCAATTATTTATGCATCAGATAGATTAAAACAAGATAAAACATTTATAATTAAATGTTTAAAAATTGATATTGGTATTATAAATTTAATTGAATCAACTAAATTATATAATATGTTTTATCAATTAGAATATAATAATCAAGACAATAATATTCTAAATAAAATATTATTGTTTTCCTATCATTCGTATAATTCTCATTTAGAATTTGAATATTATAATCAAGACAATAATATTCAAAATAATATTTTAAATAGAATATTATTGTTTTTCTGGAATAAAATACAATACTTTAAATATTTAACTAATTTTGATCAATACATTATAAATATTACTAAACAATATTATAATGAATGTTTTACTAATAAAAACATTTTATTAAATATGTATAATTGTGAAGAAGTTTTAGAAATATTAAAAAATGATTTTAATATTATCATATTAGCATTACAAGATATTAATCTTGGAAATGATTATGATATAGATTTCTTACAGCAAGGATTTATTGAAAGAAATCCAAATAAAAAATTGATTTTCTTTTAATTATTTAATATTTATTGATTATATTATTAAAAGAAAATTATGGTTTGTCACTTAAATTATTAAACTATTTTTTTATAAATATAAATAAAAAAATATGATTATCTATTACTAATTAATATTTTCATTATTTATACCAATTTTTTAATAAAATCTTTTTTCAAATCATCAATATCTTTAACAATAATTTCATTCTTAAATTGTTGTTTTAATATATTACCAAGAGTTGTTTTACCAGAACCTGATGCGCCGCTTATGTGTATTATTAATTTATTCATTATATTATAATTATAATAAAAAAAATTATATTTATTAATAAAAAACTAATTTTTTTTTAATAATATAATATTTATATTATTTGTTAATTGAGTTATTTTCATTATTATATGTTTATTAATAACTATTGTTTTAACAATAAACGCAAATTATTTATATATTTATTATATAAATTTATTATATAATGGACTTAGAAAAATTTGAAATAAAAATATTTTCACAAAATGGAGAAGATGGTGTTACTATGAAACTAATAGAATTAATTTATAATGGAAATAATGATAATAAATTTTATGTTGAATTTGGTGTTGAAAATGGTATGGAATGTAATACAAGAATATTAAGGCAATGCTATAATTGGAAAGGATTACAAATGGACGGAAGTAATGAAAATGATAAATTTAATTTACGAAAAGAATTTATAACAAAAGAAAATGTTATAGAATTATTTAAAAAATATAATGTTCCACAAAATATCAATCTATTATCTGTAGATATTGATTTTAATGATTTTTATTGTTTGAAAGAAATATTAGCAAATTATAAATGTGATATAATTATTTGTGAATATAACGCAACACATTTAGCAAATGAAGACAAAATAGTAATTTATGATAAAAATGGAAGTTGGGATGGTTCAAACTATTTTGGGGCATCATTATTATCTTTGGATAAATTAGGAAAAAAATACAATTATTCATTAATATATTGTAACGCAAATGGAGTAAATAGTTTTTTTATTCATAATGATTTAATAAAAGATAAAAATCTACAATTTAAAAATTTAGGAGATATAGCAAAAATATATAAACCACCAAAATATGGTTCTGGTCCAAATGGAGGTCATAGACAAGACTCATATAATAGACAATTTATTTCATTTGAAGAAGCAATAAATGATAATAATGATTATCTATATCATTATCATTATCATTATTATCATTTATTAATAATAATGATAATCATTATTATCATATATGTTATGCAAGATATTAATCTTAATAATTTAAAACAATGACTAATGATTTAATAATATAATATTTATATTGTCATTAGTCATTCTTATTTTCATTATTATGTTTTTATTAATAACTATTGTTGTATGTTTTTTTTGTTTTAACCATAAATTTAATCTTTCTATTAATGTGATTAGCGATTTATTTGATGGATAGCAATTAAACAATTTATATATTATTTCTTTCCATATTAATTTATGTAAATAATTAATAAATTCATTTTGATTTAGATCTATTTCATATGAATTATTGTTACAAGAATTAAGTCTAAATTTATTAATTATTATATTCACATTACTTTCCATTATTGAATACATATCTTGAATATTTTCTGATAAATTAAATAATCCCGGTACAACTCTCTTATCCCAATTATCTAATACAGGAATAATATTATTCCTAATTTTTCCTCTTTGTGACCATTCTGGAGTACTATTTTTAACATAAGGAATATTATGTTTATGAGCAAATTCATAAATATCATTTTTTGGAACATTTAATAGTGGTCTTAAAAAAGTAATATTATCACAAACACTATGTTCTTCCATACCTTTTAGATTTTTATATTTACAATTATATGTAATATTTGTTAATATGTTTTCAAATGCATCGTCTTTATTATGTCCTAATATAACAATTGGATAAATTAGTTCATCAATACAGTTATTATAATTATTATATACAGCTTTATATGTATTAAATCTTATTTTTCGTGTATAGTCTTCATATATTTCTCTCATACTTATATTCATACATTTATTTCTATTTATTTCATTTATTTCTCTAACATATAATTTAATATTATGTTTATAACAAAAATTAGCAATAAAAGTTGCTTCATCGTCTGCTTCTTCTCTGTTTTTGTAATTTATATGCACAGCGACCCAATTAATATCAGAATATATTGTCATACAATAAACTAAACAGACCATAGAATCAACACCACCTGATAAACTAATTATTCCTATTTTTTTGACATATTTATCAATTAAATTATAATTTAAATTTATAAAATTTAAATTAACATTTTTTTGTATTTGTAACGGATTATAATCTAAAACATTTTCATTAAATGTTAAACTTATTTTTTGATTCAATTCTTCACCAAAATTTGCTTTTTTATATGTTGCAATAATAAATTCTTTTAGTAATGATTTATTATTATATAAGAATTTATTCCATGCTTCATTTAGAACATATAATATATTATCTTTTATATTTGTATGTCTTAATGGTAACATGAAAAAAATCCATTCAATTTCATTTAAATTATTTACTTGATTTTTATAATTATTTATTATATCAATTGCTTTATTTAAAAAATATAATATAATATGGTTTCCATCTTGATTTCTAAAAATATGTCTTGGTAGTTGATCATATAATACAATATAACTTAAATAATTTTCTTGTGTTATATTTGCTTCTAAATCTAATAAATATTCATATTTATTAATTATATAATTATCTATTTTTTCTGTTTTTGAAAACCACCATTTAGAATTATTTAACCATTCTTTTATAAAAATGTCCATTGCTAATAAATATACTCATTATTTATTTAAATATATTATTATATTTAAATAAATAGTTATATCTGGATCTGTAACAGGATATGGATCTAGTTCTGGATCTGGATCTGGATCTAGTTCTGGATCTATTTCTTAATGAGTATAACTTACATATTTTTACAAATAACTCCAATTAAATTTTTCTATATTATTGTTACTTATATCTATATCTATATCAATACCATCACATGTACCTTTTCTAGTATTTTTATAATCTGAATTAGGATTAAGATTAGCATTAGGATTACGAACAAAAAGATCTGAAGCACGAACAAAAGGATCTGGTTTATAATTAGGAATATGAGCAACAGGAGCTAAAGGAGCAACTTGAACAACAGGAGCAGCTGGAACAACTGGAGCAACTTGAATAACTGGAGCAGCTGGAATAACTGGAGCAACTTGAGCTAAGGGAATAACTGGAGCAACTGGAGCAACTTGAGCTAAGGGAACAACTGGAGCTAAATGGTTAGAAATAAGATTTGGAACGGAGGAGGTAGGAGGAAGATAAGTTAAAGGATATGGATTAGGATCAGAATTAAGAAAACGATTAACAGGAGGAACACTAGGAAAATTAGCTAAAAGATCTTGATTAGAACCAGATTTATTACAAGTTATATCACCTTGTGTTGTATACATACAATAAGACATTATTTATATATATAATATAGATAAAAATTTATAGTAATTTTTTATCTTTATCTATAATATAGATAAAAATTTATAGTAATTTTTTATCTTTATCTTTATCCTTTACTATTATTTAAAACAATAGTCATTATTTCTAATTTTTGTTGATACTGTTCTGGATATCCAGGAAAATGATATATTACTTTATCAGTATAAATATTTTCATTATAATTTCCAGTAAATGTTTTTAAAATCTTATTATCATATAAATTATATTTAAAAGCATTATACACAAAATATGGTTGATCATAAGTTAAAAAATTAAAAGGTCTTTTAATTATATCTTCATTAATTTTAATAAATAAATCTTTTATTTTATCACAATTATTAAATAATAAGATACTACTTGTAAATGCTGTTTTATCATTATAATTATTAATATCTTTTCCGAATAGCGTTAATCCATAAATATCTAATTTATCATCTATTGTTCCTTCATTTAATACATATAAAATATCTTCTTTACATACATTAAATACCATATTAATATCATTATTTACTAAAATATCAGTATCTAAATAAAGTATTTTATTGTAATTTCTTATTGAAGGTAAATTAAATAAATCTAGTTTTGATTTACATGCTTTATCAATATTATTATATGTATCGTTTATTTCAAATTTTATTTTTTCATTATTAAATAAACGATTTTGTTTAATTTTATTCATGAATTCTGTTGATGTATATACTAATATATGTGTATTATTGTTTAAATTTCCATAAATAAGTATACTTTCTAAAAGAAGAAAAAACATATCAACATATTTTTCTTGATTAAATATACAACAAAAAATACAATTCATATTTGGACTAGAATTTGAAACATTAAAACTTTCTATAATATTCTTATTACAAATAAATTCTCCTTGTGTTGTATATAAACAATTAAACATAATATTTATATATATATATTAAGATTTAAAATATATTTTACACATATTTAATATCGTGATGTGGAGAATAATATACATTTATATGTAATTTTTTCAAATTATATTGTATAATATATCTATTCCATAAATTATGCAAATTATGAAAGTCATAGTCATCCATAATTATTATTGTTCCTTGCTTAGATAATCGATATGCATTTATAATATCACTATTAGCAATTTCAGTTGTATGACCTCCATCAATATGGATAACATCATAAATATCATAAACATTTTTTAATGTTTCTGTACTATCACCAATTATTATATTTATTCTATTACCAAATGTTTTTTTTAATTTATTATAACAAGGAATCACATAATTATGCTCTCCTAAATCAAAACAAGTTATATAAATATTTGGATTTGTTAAAAGCATTAATAAAGAAGAAAATCCAGCATTAAATCCGATTTCCATTACTTTTTTAATATTTTTATTTAATACCATATTACTAATATTTTTTGTTTTATTTAAAAAACATATCTGTATAATTAGTAGTATTATGTGTCATAAAAATATTTCCTTCTAATAATTCACCACTATTATTAATAATTGGTAATAAATGTTGATCAATATATAATTTAGCTTTATTTATATTATTATTTATAGTTAAATCTTTTATATTATTCAAAAAAATAGTCATTGCTTCAATTTTATTTTTCCATTCACCTACACCTCCTGGAAAATGATGTATTACTTTATTACTATAAATATTAGTATTATTATTCACTACAAGTGCTTTTAAAATCTTATTATTGTATAAATTATATTTAAAAGCATTATACACTATATATGGTTGATCATAAGTTGAAAAATTAAAAGGTCTTTTAATAATATCTTCATTAATTTTAATAAATAAATCCTTAATTATATTACAATTATTAAATAATAAGATGCCACTTGTAAATGCTGTTTTATCATTATAATTATTAATTTCATTTCCAAATAGTGATTTTCCCCAAAATTCACTTATACAATCAATTTCTCCTTCTTCTAATACATATAAAATATCTTCTTCACATAGATCAAATACTTTATTAATATCATCTTTTACTAAAATATCAGTATCTAAATAAAGTATTTTATTGTATTTTTTTATAGAAGATAAATTAAATAAATCTAATCGTGCTTTACATGCTTTATCAATATTATTATATGTATCATTTATTTCAAATTTTATTTTTTCATTATTAAATAAATGACTTTGTTTAATTTTATTCATGAATTCTGTTGATGTGTATACTAATATGTGTGTATTATTGTTTAAATTTCCATAAATAAATATACTTTCTAAAAAAAGAAAAAACATATCAACATATTTTTCTTGATTAAATATACAACAAAAAATACAATTCATATTTTGACTTGAATTTAAAACACTAAAACTTTCTATAATATTTTTATTACAAATAAATTCACCTTGTGTTGTATATAAAGAATTTAACATAATATATATTTTACATATATTTAAAATTTCAAGAGAAAAAATATATTATTTATAATAAATTTTTTCTAATATATTATATATTGGAAAAAATGGCTGAAAATAATAGATCATCAAATATAGAAAAAACAAATATAATAATTCCTCCAAATACTAATTCATTTATTGCAGAACCTAGAAATAATTTAAATATATTAGATGCAATAACAATATTAAATTATTCTTATATTATATTAATACAAATATTTCCTGCATTAATATGTACAATAATATTTAATTATATATTTTATGATAGGACAGCTGAAGAATATAAAAAAATTTCTACATTACAATTATTTATTGAAATATGGTTACATTTATGGTTTATATTAGTTTTATATTATTTATTTAAATTTATAATTGTACATATTCCATCTCCATTTGATAATTTATATAATTCTGGTTTTAAAAATAAATATATAGGTGAAACGCAATCAGGATATATTTTTACAATTGTATTTATTTTATGTCAGACATCTTTAAGATCAAAAATACAAGTTTTAAAAGATAGATTTGTTATGTATACATAGCTAATAATTTTTTATTATCAACATTATCTATTTTTTTATTTTTTTTTAAATTTTCTAAACCATTATTTATATCTTCAAGAGTAAGTATTTTTTTTTCATTATCATTGTCATCTTTAAAAAATACACGCTTACAATGTTCAATTTTACTTTGAAATATTAATATTTCAATATCACCACCAAAATTTGGTAAATATTGTTTGTTTTTTTCAAAAAAAATTAATAATTTATCTTTATCTTTATCTTCTTTTAAAATATCTTTTTCTTTATCTTCTTTAAAAATATCTTTTTCTTTATCTTTTACTTCTCTATCTTTTTCTCTTTCTTTATCTCTTTCTTTTTCTTTATCTCTATCTTTATCTCTATCTTTATCTTTTTCTTTTACTTCTTTAAAAATATCTTTTTCTCTTTCTTTTACTTCTTTATTTTTATCTTTATCTCTATCTTTATCTTTTTCTTTTTCTTTATCTCTATCTTTATCTCTATCTTTTTCTCTTTCTTTTACTTCTTTATTTTTATCTTTATCTCTATCTTTATCTTTTTCTTTATCTTTATCTTTATCTCTATCTTTATCTTTTTCTCTTTCTCTTTCTCTTTCTCTTTCTCTTTCTTTTACTTCTTTATCTTTATCTTTATCTTTTTTATCAACTTTATTATATTTATTATATTTATTATATTTATTATCAATAATATTTAATTCTATTTTTTTTGTATAA
>Ga0194055_10000467_pt1 | contig 32525 bp, 26 predicted proteins | sample SepL449m_MetaG_FD_155482 | JGI IMG/M metagenome (GOLD analysis project Ga0194055, IMG submission 155482) | Anoxic zone freshwater microbial communities from boreal shield lake in IISD Experimental Lakes Area, Ontario, Canada - Sep2016-L442-9m | ecosystem: Environmental > Aquatic > Freshwater >... | reverse complement strand
GATGAAGGTGAAGGAAAAATTCCTCCAACAATTGAAGATCCAATTCCTTATCTAGTTGGCCCCAGCGAACACTCACGAATTACTGTTGAAACGGGTCTCAATATTCTTGAATTGTGGAAAGACTCTAATCAAAATCTTTTCACATTTGAGAATGTTATTAAAGAGATGATCAAAAAGTATCAAGATAGATCATCTTGCGACCAAATTGAAGACCTCCTACAATTCATATCATTTGAAAACAAGTATCGCGCATTAATTCATATTATTAAGAAAAGGTATCCAGATGATCATGAGACAAGAGACATGTTGGGTGGTATTGAACTGCATCGCATATATAAAGAGAAGTTCCCTTAGATTTAACCCTAATAGATATCATTTGCAACATATATAGAATTAATTTATTAATATATAACATAAGAACAATTTATAATGTTCTATCGTTTTCTTTTTTTTGCACTGTTATGTCTGCCATCTAGCGGTTACGCACCACAAACAGCTTGTTCTGGGTCAACATTTGGCAAATGTTTACCAAGATCATATTGTGGAGTAACTGATACTGGCACATACGAATGTTTACCTTGTACCGCAGGTAATCTATGTCCAGGTGATGGATATATTTATACTGCAACACAACTAAACAGGCAAACTATAACACTAAATAATGCAAAATACGTAGCAAATAGTACCTATATTGTATCGCGAAATCGCGGTCTTTTTGGTAAAAAACTTAAAAAGATTGGGAAGATTATCAAGGTTGGATTAACAATTGCTGCCATTGCCAAAACTGGTGGTGTTGCTGTTCTTAAAAAAGCGGCAGCTGCCAAGATCAAAAAATTTGCAATGAAAAAAGGCATTCAATGTTTGAAAAATGGGTTGAGCAACTTTTGTAACGGCAAAAAAAAAGGAACTATTAGTAAGGGTAAAGTATTGGCTCGTGTTAAAGGTAAAGTATTGGCACGCGTTAAGGCGAAGCTACCTATGGTTAGGGCGAAACTACATATGGTTAAGGCGAAGACTAAGTTTGCGGGTTTTAAAAAAGGTGCACGAGTAAGAAAATCTAAAACATCTGTTAAAAAACGCATTGCTTCCAAATCTAAAGCAAAATCATCTAGATCTAAATCAACACGCGGATCAAAATCTAAATCCACACATAGGGTTAAGAAAGAACCACCTTCCAATCCATGCAAAAATATCTTTGATACTATTGCAGAAAAGGTGAATAATGTTACGCGTCATGTGGTTGACAAAACTGTTAATAAAGGTCGTGATTGGTTAAAGAGAAATATTGGTGGAACTGCAGATGAGTGTGGAAAAGTAAAAAATAAACCAAACAATTTAAGAGGTCCTAAAACCGAACCTATTACAAGGTCAAAGTCTAAACCCACGACTGTTAGAAGAAGACCAAAAACTGGGTCTGTCTCTAAAACCGATGATAATAGTAATACTAATTCACCAAGTAGCGATGATAATACCAAGTCAAATGATGATTCCACATTAGCTCCAATAGCTAGACAAAAATCTAGACCTAAGGCTAGACCTGTTAAAAGAATTCCAGTTGCAAGCACTGACGACTCTTCTCCAAAAAGACACCCCGCTAGTAAGGTTGCACCTGTTACAAGAACGGATGATAATTTATTATCTACCACAGCACCTACACCAAAACCAAAACCAAAACCAAGGTCTATAAAAAGGCGAGTTAGAACAATGGCGCCTGTTACTGATGACGTTATACCAAATAGTATAGCTACTAGTATACCTAGTAATGCACCTATTAGAAGAAGAGTTGTTAGAACAAGAGCACCAATAATTGCAACTGACGATTCAATGCCAACTGTGACTCCATCTGTAAAACCAAAACAGGCTAAACGTAGAACGCGTACAAGTGGACCCAGTATAATACCAGTTTCTAGGATTCCAACATCTGTTAAAACCAGAACTCCAACATCTATTTTAACTTGGGCGCCGACTAGAATGCCAACAACTTTGCCTACTAGGTTGCCTACGCAAGTTCCTACACAAGCTCCAACGCATGTGTCAACAGCGAGGCCAACAGCGAGGCCAACAGCGAGGCCAACAGCGAGGCCATCTGTGAGACCAACTTTGACACCTACAACTATTGCTGGACTACCAACAATGATCCCTATTAGCTGGGCTATATTTTCAAGTGCGCCAGTATCTCAAACTAGTATTATCCCAACACAAGTTCCCACTATATCAATGTTTAGTATTATAACGGCTAGACCAACAACAGCTAAGACTACAACTTCTACAGTAGGTCAACTATCTTTAAGACCAACTATTTTGGTAAGCGCTACACCCATCACAATGCCTACTCTTGTACCAACTGCTGCGCCTACTTCTGCACCAAGTCTTGCACCCACTTTTACGCCAAGTTTAACGCCCACTTTTACACCCACTTTAACACCTAGCACATCTTCTACTATACAAACAACTACAAATTCATTGTCCAGCAGCAGTCAAGCTACAACAACAAACAATTCAACGCAAACGTATGCACTTATTTCTGCATTTGTTGGACTTACTATAATTGCAGCCTTTGTATTTTGCGCATTCCAATTATTTAAAAAGAAGAAATCACCATTTCAAAAATGGGTGGATGTTTATGGTGCAAATAGTCCTGGCGCAGCTGGTGCTGGCCCAACCCCAACCCCAAATCCAAACGATGAAATACATCACTTTTACAGAAAGGATCCATCCTCGCCAAAAAATGCGCGATTATCTATTAATCGTAATAATTCATTTTCTATACCGTCAAATATGCGTGAATCTACTCCAGCCTTTGTTCCCTATGTGCCAAAGAATGAAACCAGGAGATATTCAAACCAAACAATGGTTCAACTTAATAATCGTCTATAAATATTTGGTTTTTGATTTTTATCTGTTTTGATATTTATACATGTATAAACTGCATGCATAAATATATTAGTTTAGCCTTTTCATGGAACTCCAGAATTGATCATCTTTCTTCTTACTTTCCTCCACCTGTTTTGCAAAATAATAGGCTCTTTTAGTAGCCTCTTCATTTGCCTTTTTCTCACGATTGAACAATAATTCCATTGCTTGTCTATCCGATAATGGCGTTGTATCTTGGGTTCCACGAAAACTGATAATCTCATTCACATTCCTGAATTTTTTCACATTTTTATAGTCTTCTTCCGTAACAGGAATAATGGATTCGCGATGCGCTTGTCGCAAATCCTGGTATTGCAGATTGCTGAATACATCGGAGGAAAAACACTGTGGGGCTTCTCCCGTCAAATTAGATGCGGATATATTATTGCTATAAAAATCATTAATATCTTCATGGCGAACAAGTGTTCGTATTTGGGTCTTTTTGCGTTCAAACTCGCCTTTCATATCCGCTAATGAGATGTTTGTTTGATCACTTACATCTTCATTAGAACTGAGCCAATCACCGTATCCAGTCTCTTCCGCTTCACTTTTCATGCGGTTCTTTTCAAACTGATCATTGAACCATGCGTTAAATTGCTTGGCATCTTTCATCTTCTTGTTCTTTTTAAAGAAATTGCCAAGGATCTTCTCCTTATCTTCCTCTTTTAAGCTTTCACTATTATACTCGGTATTCTCGTTTTCTATAACGCGAGATGCTTTGTTTTTAAATTCAAATATAGAGTACAACATCTTATAAGCTTTTGAATAAAATAAAAAGTATTTTGGCGGAAGTTGTGATTTATCTGGATGTGTTTTTAACACTAATTTCTTTGCATTTTTTAGATCAACTTCATCAAAATCTTGTGGGACATGCAACAGATTTAATATGTCGTCCAATGAATAATTGTCTATGTCCAAATCTATTTCTTTGTTTGTATTCATGCGTTGCTTTATTATATTGGCTGTATTTATATTTTTATTATTTTATTGTTTATCTTTATGTTTTCTAAGTATTTGCAAACTGGCATAATTTATCGTTTGTTCCATGAGCCGCACAATGACATCCATCGTCAAAGTAAATAGTATATACAACTGCTGTGGGAATAGGATAAATCGCTTGAAAATACTGTGGATTTCCTAAAATAAATTGCCTCAGCTCAACATCTGGATCGTTAGGTAACTGCAGTCTGGCTTTAGACTTTGGATTTATTACAAATAACTTTATATCTCCACCATGTTCAAACTGGAGCTTAACAGAATTATATAATGATGCTAGCGCTGATTTTTTATATTCTACAATAAATTCACTATAATTGCAACATTTTGAAATATTAAAAATATAACGGTCATTAATGCATCTATTAAGATGATCTTTCATTTTAGTGTCAAACTCTTCAGTGGACATTTTTAAAGATAATAAATACTGTCGTATTATCTTTAATTCATAATAATATTATTTTATATCTTTATATAAAATAATGTCTGCCCAAAAGGGATCACGAAAAAGAGATGAATATGAAACTGAACGTGGAGGCGTGGAAGAAATTATACAAAAAAGACGACCAAGAGCAGGCTCTTTTGAAGGTCGCTCTTGGTTCCCTGTTCAACCTGGTTCACATTGTCAAGAAGCCCCAGAGGATTTTATTATTAGTGATCAAGATGGTACATTTCTTATGGGAAAAGCAAAATTGACTGCAGAAGATTGGTCAATATCACAACCTCTAGACGGCCTATTTCCTTCGATTGTAACTGAAAGAAATGCGGTTTTTCTCGTTATTCCTAGTCCTACAACTAAAAGCATAAAGGTCATTTTTTTTCAAGCAACACATCCAAGATTATGGCAAACTCGTAATGTTGAACAGTTTCAAAAAAAAGTATTATATGCTTTGGAGATCATAAAAGAATTTGGCTTATATACAAATGAACCTTTTTTAGTTTCTATGGATGCTCCAGTAAAAACAGAGACGTTAGACTATGCTACATGGCATCAAGATGATTTTCCTTCTAATTTTATTTTACCAGAATTAAGATATCTTGTACAAAGGGCCTTTACTGAATCCACAATTTCACATTTTACGGCTATAAAATATACAAATGAAAGTTCTTGTGTGTCTACAAGCGTTAAAATTCCTGGACAACCTGGAGAAGAATGTGATTATATTAGATTTATTTCTCAACAAGGAGACACGGTGTGTATAAATAACACAGAGTTAGAACATTCTTCGCCTTTTGTAGATCAAAAAGGGGCTAATCGCAGCAAAGGTAATAATATGCTATTATCATTTTTAAGAGAGTTAGATGGGTGTGGAAAAAGACTTTTATTTAGAACACAATGGTCAATAGTTTCTCGTGACTACGCAAATTATGTTGTGGCACTTTCAGAAAAAGAAGAAGAAAGAGGAGCAGCAGCAGCAGTAGCAGTAGCAGTAGCAAGAGAAGAAGCAGCAGTAGCAGCGCAAACATTTAGTACCGAGGAAGAAGTTTACCAATCTAGAGTAGATCTTAACAAAAGACTAGGCCAATTAAAACTGGGACAATTAAATAGTACTAATTTTTTTACGTTAACAATAGATGCTCCTCCACCAGTAGAGAAAATAACTAAAACCTATAAAATGGCAGAATATTTAGAAGGGTCTAGAGAACAAGAAGCAGGTGGTAGTAAAAAAAAGGTAACAAGTAGAAAATTAAAAAAGGTAAAAAAGGTAAAAAAGGCAACAAGTAGAAAATTAAAAAAGACAAAAAAGATAAAAAATACAAAGAAATAAAAATACGCTACACTTTATTCTACAGCGTATTTTTAACATTAACAATTATGACCACGGCTCATTTTACTGTGGCAAGATGCAATGCGCATCGCTTGAAAAATTTATCAAGCTCGCCAGGATCGGCACCAGTTACCGAGTCGTCGGGAGCAAAAGTCGCATTTCCCTTTTTATAGCAGAAAATAACGGGAATACCATTTACCATTTTCTTGGACTTGAAATAGGCGTAAAGGTCAAAGCTCTCATCCACATCAATATCGGCACATATAACTTCATCGGGTGAAGTGGCAAAAAATGCGTCTAAAACTGGACGGATCTTCTTGCATGGACCGCACCATTCTGCACCCATTTTAAGAATAATAAGACCAGGGTTGGCTTGGAGTAAACTCATAAACTCTTGACGGTTTGCAAAACTGGCAATGATTTGTTTAGGCGGGATAGACATTTTATACTATAGTCTGCCACTTAATTTCTAAATATTTTCGTTATAGATTTTTTGCATTTCTTTAGAATCGTTAAAATATTTTAATAGAATAGTATATATGAGACACGGTGTTTTAAGAAGACGTTCAAAAAGGAGACCAGCTAAAAAGGTGCGATTTGGAAAGCGCACCATGAAGTGGGGTGGGGATGGAAGTCAAGATGCATCGGTTGCTGAAGGTGGAGGCGGAGGTGGAGGCGCTGCAGGCGGAGGAGGTGCAGAGGGACAAGTTGTTGAAAATGCGACGCCAGGTGCCGTTGTTGGTGGATTTAGAGTTCCTCTTGCTGGAGGAGCTGCTGGAACTCCTCAAATGGGAACTGCTCCAGAGGTATCTCCAGAAGCTGTTGCTGAGGCTGTTGTATTACCAGCCGCTCCAACTCCAATTGGTTATAGAATATGGAACGTTATTTTTCATTCAACCATTTTATACATTGAAGCAATGGCGGCCCAAGGAATTATGGTACGTATCCAAGACTTATGCAGGTTTGTTTGGAATATGTTGGGATTAATCTCATATAGGGGAAACCCATTAACATATTATATATCTGAAACTACAACTGCCCTTACAGTTCAACTTGTAGCTGGTGCAAATTTTGCTACAGAATTATTTTCTGATTTTGTTGGAGGAGGAATGACTTATTTATATGGAAGAGCAGTAGAAGCGGGAGGAATTGCTCTTGGTCTATTGCGACCAGTTTTGGCTCCACTCGGTGTATTAATAAATTTAGCTGGTAGAGCCGCAGTAAATGTTGCTCCATTGGCTCCTCCTGTGGCTTTAATTGCATGGATGGGTGTGTCTGAATCCGCATTAGCAGATGTTAATTGGCTAATTGATACTATGTCAAGCACTTCAACAGCTATAAATGCGAACACAAGAAGAATTATAACAGAAAGATACGGTGACGCTATTACTAGAATGACAACTGCTCGCAATTTTTTGAGTGACTCTGCACAAATAGATGCTTATGCTGGACAAATTGCCGCAGGTATTCCAGGAGGTACCTCAGCATTGTTTTATGTGAGACGCGCAGTTAATTTCCAGGCAAATATTGTTAGAAATGCTGGTGCAGGAGCAGCTGCAAGCGCTCCCGCAGCAACAGCTGTATTTGTATATACTGTAAATACGACAGTAAGGACATATGGCGTTTTGAATTATTTGCTAGAGGAATTATGGGGCGTTTCTTTTACTATTTTGCAAACTGGAATGTATTGGGGATATAAAGTTGTATATAAGGTTGCACAAGGAGTTGCCTGTGTTGGTCGCGAGATAGGAAGAGGTGTAGATGTTCTTAAACAATATTTATTATATACAATTGCGATGGCTACCAATCCAGGCGGAAGGGGTGGAGCTAGTATTTCTAGCGGCGGAAGTTCTATTCGTTCAATATCAAGCAGAGGAAGCCAAAGGATTATGGGGCTTATTACTAATGGTAAAGTAGATGACGCACTTGGTCAAGAAGCGCAACAGTTTTTGGGTGAATTGCAGGCTGAAGTTGATACTGCGGAAGGTACACTTTCTCCAGCAGCTGGAGGAGGTGCGGCTGGTGGAGGTGGAGGAGGCGCGGCCGAGAATGCTGCTGAGGTTGCTGCGGTTGACGCAGAACTTATGGCGTTTGTGAGCGCCGCTGCTGATTTGGCCAGTAGAGGCGACCAAACTATTGCATTTGTTCGTTCAGCGGAAGCGAGCGAAGAAGGTGCCGCAGGAGGAGGAGGAAGAATGGGTAACGTTTTAAAAGCACAAATGCAAAGAATGGAGGATGCTGTCGGTGAAATAACTGGAGGAACTGCAGCAGGAGCTCCCATTGAAAGCGTTATAGTTGAAGATCAAAATCCAGAGGCTAGCATTGTAGCTTTAGCTCAAGCTGCTGGAGTTATACTTGAAGGCAATCAAGTTCGACCAGTAGCTTCTCATACATTAGATGAATTAACTGGCGCTAGACAAGAAGATTTTATTGATAATGACTCTATGAATCAAAAACAAGGAACTAAACGCATCGCACGTCGTGAGGAGGAGGATGAAAAAGAAGCTATGCTTCGTGGTATGGGTATGAGAGAAGAAGAGGGTTATGGTAGTGATGGTGTTGAGGATGGGGATGAAGGTGACGCGGCTGCAGTTATGTCACCAGAACCAGACGCAGAAGAAGGTATGGGAGGTATGGGAGATATGGGAGGTATGGGAGATATGGGAGGTATGGGAGGTATGGGGGGTATGGGAGATATGGGAGGCCGCAGAACCAGACGCAGAAGAAGAAACGCTGCAAAGGCTAAACGCGGAAAGAGGAAGACAGTCAAGAAGCGCAAGGCAAAGCGTGCTCCAAAAAAGCGTTAAATAAGTTTTTAAAACATAATAACAATAATATTTTATTGATATTATGAAACAATATACAAGCACTTAAATCATATTTTACACCTGATTCTTAGTCAAAAATTCCTCCAATTCACCCAAATCTATTTCTGGAAGTTCCACATGGGATTCCCAAAAATATCTGCAATAAGCCCAAATATAATCACACTTTGCCGAATACCATTCTGGGTGTTCTCGTAACAGCTTGTGATACAACCTCGGCGGCAAAAATCCAAGACTTTTCAGTGGAAGCACATAACACAGCTGGGTCACTGGTGCAACGGGATTCATCGGTTGCTGCTTTACAAACGTCGTATCAAACACAGGAATAAACTTGATCAAGTCCTGCAACAATGGCGGATAATGGTGCTGATAACACCAACGCCAATCTGGGCAACCACTCGTATAATACTTCATGGTCCACTCCAACCCCTGCAGATAATTCAGCGAAATCTGCTTACGACGCTCATCGTCAATGTCAATTTGAAAAAGAGCCTTGTAATAACGCGTCTGCCAATAATCCTTGTCAGGGTTAATGTACTTTTCCAATTCGCGATCTTGCGTGGGGAGAGCCTCAAACTTGGCATACTTTCGCTCTGGCGTATCCTCTGGCATAAAATTCCGCTCTCTTTTTGCACGCAGTTTATTTTCGGCGCGGAAATATTCGTCCTCCAATGACGCCATATGCTCCACAAATTTGCGCACATTTTTCCAGTAAATTGTAGTTCCATCAGTTAAAACGTCTTTTGCGTTCTGCCCCACCGTCGCCTTGTAAGAATTGATCACCTTGTCTACTCCACCCGTGCGAATATTAACCGCGGGAAAGTGCGGCATGAAATCATTCCCCAGGAAAAAGCAGATGAAAATGTAGTCATAAACACGATTCACTGTAGTTGGCCCCGCATCTTGGCTCATAGACTCGGTAATAATCTTTGCCAGCTCTGGAATATCCAAAAAGTAATCCGCCTCTGGCTCCAATGAGCTATCAATAGACTGGATAAAATGTGGCGTCTCCCTGAACAAGTAGATATGTGGACAAATCGGCAAATGGTTGATGGAGAGCATAATAAGATCAGCGTCTAGGCCGTAGATCACCGTAGTTTCACCGCCATGAACCTCTGGATTCTCGCGAATATATTGGAATAGCTTGTGTTCGCCTTCACCAGCTTCATCAGTGGTGGAAACTAGGATCTCTGCACCTAAACCATACTTTTCACGGTTTGCGGCAGTATTCGCAAAATGGTCCTTAATGCGTGCGTTCAATTCACTCATAAACTCCGTGCCAGGTGTGATCGCAGCAGTATTCCAAGGGTCAGCCGCCTTTTCCTTGTAGATTTGCTTGTTCATCTCCGCGGTAAATGCAGCCTTGTAACGACGCTCTCTTTGCTGCTGCAACTTCGCAACGGGTGCGACGCCATCAAAGGCAATAAAGATGCGCTTCTTAGGTGCAATTAGAGTCAGGTAGTCCTCAATTTTCTGGATAACACCCGCTATAATAGGACCGTATGTTTTGGCTACAAGTACGCTCTCCAGCTTGGAGAAATCAGTCTTATGCACGCAATCATAGATAATAGAGTTGCAGTCAAGATACAAATTGTCCACTACCAGAGAGTCCTTCAAATACCTCTTGATAATGTCTGGATGATTCTTGACTATGTATGAGAAATAGCTCGGGATCCCCATTAAATCGTTTAGCTATATTATATGCTGTAATCTATTTAAGTTCATTGGAAATATATATCTAGAGGAAAGCATTGCGATTATAATAATTTTAAAACATGATTTTTGCAACAATTAGAACGAATTAAAAACGTAATAAAATAATAAATTTTTATATTATATACAACACAATGTCTACAAATTCAAATAATAATGTAAACATAGTAATTAAAAAAGATGCATCTTCTAACAAAACATCACCTGATATTGTGCTGTTAATAGAAAAAAAACTAGCATTCTTTCAAGACGTTATTCAAAAAACCATTCTTCATGTTAGGAAGAATAAAATGCTGAATATTTTAGGAGTTAGTGAGGTAAATAGCTGTTTAAATATGCTAAGTGATCTAAGCAAACAATTAAAAGACATAAATACTTCTTTAACTGCGGCAAATACAGATTCCGTGATTAATAGCTTGCAGTCAATTAATAATGAGCTTTCCACATTGTTTAAGATCTTTGGCACAGATTCCTTTGAAGATCTATTATTAGTCTGCTTTGGCAATAATTCTTTGACATCTTTTACAAGCAATGAAAATGAGAAAATGCGTTTTGATATTTTAAAAAAATATTTCCATCCAACTGGATACAAAGTTGTGAGTATGGAAAAAGAAAAAGAAAAAGAAAAGGAAAAAGAGAAAGAAAAACTTGTTTCTCTAGAACAGAATGCAGAGACAAAGGACAAGGACAAATCAAAGGCAAAGACCCAGAGCGACGCATCTTTAAGTGAAAAGTCAAAACACTTGGACTGTTATGACTGGTCTCTTAACGCGAAGCAGTTTCACTTGAAAATTTATGGAATCAAGCTTGTTGTGCATAATTCTGCACAAAAAAAGAGCCTCATTATAACTGGCATTGTAGATGATATTATTATTGATTTCTTTACAAATAAATTCATCAGTGCCACGCTTCAATTAATTTACGATAATAAACCAACCTCTGCAGAATTCGCGGATAAAGCATTTGATATTTTCCTTTCTTCCTTGACACTCAAAGATTTTATGATCTATGGACATCACGAGATATACACGAAATATGTTGGGTATCTTTCCAACTTGAATCAAATAAAGCAAAAAAATATATCACAATTAGTGAAAGAATTCGTATCAAGTGAGCTCTATATCAAGCGCAATATCTTGGTCCAGCTTCTAATTAAAGGCGATAGTCTTGATAATCAATATTTGGCATACTTATTGTTTGACCTTTTATCAAATGACTCAAATGGCGCGATTGATACGCAAGAACAGACTATGCTGCTAGATAGCTTCCCATGGGCCATAAAACAGAACTTTCACACTGCAATGAAGAACACTGTCCAGTACACGAATGAGCTCTCCAACTTTGACATTAATAAAATCCCTCTAGAGCAGCAAATTTGCCTCTTGAAAGCAAATGATTCCGTCAAAGAAAAGGCCATGCAAAAGCTGAAAGAGATCAAGGCAAAGGCCGAAGACTCTGGCTCCAAAGCCCGACAATATTTGGACGGCCTTCTCAAAATCCCATTCAATATTTACCGCAAAGAGCCCATTCTCAATGTTATGCAAACCATTCGCGCCAAATTCTCCAGCCTTTGCCGCGGGATTGGCGACGCCGATTTAAATAATAAATGGCAAATACCACTTAAAGCCGATTATATCAGTTTGGAGGTGGTTAAATATGTGAAAAAGATTCAGGGGACTACACCTGGCGTGGTGTCAGTTGCTTCTTCTGCGGCGGAACTTCTTCCTTCAATCAAGAACAAGATCTCTAAAAATGACAAGGCTGGACTTATTAACGTCGCAAATCGGGTGAATGATTTGATCACTGCGAAAAAACTTGCATTTAATAAAATTAAGATAGCTGGCAAAAATAAAAATATTATCAAAGATGATATACTAGCATTTCTCCTCTTTTGTGAGGCAAATTGTCCTACAGTTCTTCCAGCTATTTTAGATGATAATGTAGTGGTGTCTGGGCCCATGAATCCAGCAGTTTCATACCCCCTGTTGGAAGAAATTGAAGAGGATTTATCCAAGATTTCAACCTATATTGATGATGTGACAAAATGCCTTGATGATGCAGTTCACGGTCATGAAAAGGCTAAAAAACAGTTGAACCGTATTATTGGACAATGGATCAATGGCGAACAGGATGGTTACTGTTTTGGGTTTGAAGGCCCTCCAGGCGTGGGAAAAACTACTTTAGCTAAGCGTGGGCTTTCTCAGTGCTTAAAAGATGAAATGGGTTCTAGTCGCCCATTTTCCATGATTCAAATTGGCGGAGACAGCAATGGCAGCTCTTTACATGGTCATAATTATACATATGTTGGTTCCACGTGGGGCAGCATAGTTCAAATACTTATTGACAAGAAATGCATGAACCCAATCATTTTCATTGATGAGGTTGACAAAATCAGTCGTACTGAACACGGTAAAGAAATCATCGGTATTTTAACGCATTTGCTTGACCCTTCACAGAACGATTGCTTCCAGGACAAGTATTTTACTGGAATTGATTTGGATCTGTCCAAGGCGCTTTTTATCTTATCTTACAATGATGTCAGCGCTATTGACAAGATCTTATTGGATCGCGTTCACCGAATCAAATTTTCCAACTTATCATTGGAAGACAAACTTATTATCTGCAATGTACACATCTTGCCAGAAGTCTATAAGAAGATGGGGCTTGAAGATATGATCCAAATACCAGATGATGTTCTCAAATTTATTATTGATGAATATACATTGGAACCAGGTGTGAGAAAACTAAAGGAAATTCTATTTGAGATTGTCGGTGAAATTAACTTGGACATATTAAAGAAGAATGTAGACGATTATAATCCTCCTATTATCATTACAAAGGAAGACGTTTTAAGCAAGTATTTTAAGGATAAACATCCTATTAAAAGCAAGAAGATCCCTCCTGCCAGCTCTGTTGGCGTTATTAATGGTTTGTGGGCAAATGGCATGGGGCAAGGTGGCATTATTCCTATTCAAGTCAAATTTCTTCCTTCGGGTAAATTCTTGGATTTGAAATTAACGGGCATGCAGGGCGATATTATGAAGGAGAGTATGAATGTAGCGTTAACATTGGCTTGGTCTCTCACGCCACCCGATGTGCAAAAAGTGTTGGCAGATAAATACAAGGATTCAGGCATTCATATTCACTGCCCAGAAGGATCTGTACCAAAGGATGGGCCTTCGGCTGGAACGGCAATTACCACAGTTTTATACAGCCTATTTAATCAAAGGAAGATAAAAAATACAATTGCTATCACTGGTGAAATGTCATTAGACGGATTTGTCACGGAGATTGGAGGCCTAGATTTAAAAATATTGGGTGGTATTAAAGCGGGCGTGAAAGAGTTCTTGTACCCAAAGGAAAATGCTCGCGACCTTGATAAATTTATGGAGAAATATGCAACCAGTAGTATTGTTGAAAGAATAATTTTCCATGAAGTAAATTATATAGACGAAGTCTTGAATTTAGTATTTGAAGACGAATAAAATATACTATAAATATAAGAATGCAAAGAACAGGAGCGATAAGAGGAGGAGTAAACCCATCAGCAGGAGGAGGTGGTAGATTAGATAATGATGGGTATGCCTTTTTACCAACTTCATTAACTGGTGGCGCGGGCTCAGTTTCAAGTGCCGCAACAACTTCTATGAATGCAGTTTCATCAGCGAGTAGTGGACTATTTACTAATTTAGCAATGTTTTCCCCATTGATTATTGTTTCAAGCGTTTTTGTTTTTTCTGTTTTTCTTTCACAGATCCAAAAAGGTTTGTTCTACATTTTTCTTGTTATCGGTATAACGGTTGCAAGAATTATAGCAGTTCATTACTTTGAAAAGGTTGGCGGTCAATCCCAAGGAAGACTTAAAAGACGGGATCCTATTTGCGATACAGGAAACTTCTTGCCAGGATCAAATAATGCGTCTTACAGCAGTTATGTTCTCCTGTTTACAATGGCTTACATATGCAGTCCAATGCTTGTAAATGCAAATATGAATTATGGCGTGTTATTGTTTTTTCTCATCTATATTATTTTTGATATTACTATCAAGGTTAAGTTGGGTTGTATGAGCGGACTCTTTGGAGTTTTGGGAGATAGCATGATGGGTCTAATCCTTGGTGGATTAATATCAGGTCTCATGTTTACATTTGGCGGTAAAAAATTATTATTTATTAATGACGTAGCAAGCGACAAACAGGTCTGCAATATGCCTTCAAAACAGACATTTAAATGCGCCGTTTATAAGAATGGTGAATTAGTTGGATCAACAACTTCAAATTAAATTTCACTTTTACATAAGTATAAAATAATGTTTATGTAAAACTTAAAGATAACAGTTACAAATATTCAATATGGAAAATCCTTTTTTATTAGACATTCCAGATAAAGATGAATATACAATTGAAGACTATATTAATATACAAGAGCAATTAGATAATAAAAATATAGATGGTCTTTTAAACGCATATTTTCCACCAAAATGCCTTTTTTATGAGTTGATTGATTTTAAATATAGGTGCGCCAAATCTTTAAAGCAGAAATTGATTGATGTTTCAAATAGCAAATTGCCTACAAAGAACTTGTATAAAATTGGAGATGGAGGAAATGGGAAAAATTGCATAGTTTGTTGTACTCCGTTTTCTCACGATCTTCATGATATAACAGATAACATAAATGATAATAGCCTATCTGAGAGTAGATATGTTGCTGCACAGCAAATTATTAAATCTTTGAACGAGGTAAATTTTAATGGGAATTTTTATTTGTTTAATGGTGGTTTTCCTAATCCAACTGGAACTGAAATGAAATACGCAGGAGTGCCTTATTGTTTTAAAATATTTATGATGCTTGAAGCAAAAAAGCTTGGATTTGAAAACATAATTTGGATTGATTCTGGATGTTATTGTATAAACAATCCTCAAAGGTTATTTGATATTTTGGATGTGCAAGAAACTGTCATTAAATATATGCCTCATGGGCACAATTATGATGCCATGTGTTTTGCACAAACAATGGATTTGTTGAATTCAATAACAGGTGCAGATTTGCACGAGGCTGCTTATATAGAAACTATTGTATTTGGTTTAAATTTAAAAGCACCTATTATTAATAAAATTATTGAGGATTATTATTACATGGTAAAGTTAGGGTTGCCTTTTATGTCTATTTTTCCAGAAGAAATTGTATTGGCATCACTCTTTAATAAAAAGGAAAATAAGCATTTATTGAAAAATAACGCAGATTTTGTAAAACTTCAAATTCACGAAAGTAGAATGGACATGTCAACTGCGAGGCAGTGTGGATTTTTTTTCTTACACATAGATTACAGTAAATATAAAAATTAAATGTGGATTATTTTACAAATATTTATTATTTTGCTGACAAAATAATAAAAAAATAAATAATTTTATTACATTCTGTTAAAATTTATCAAGTTTGTAGTAAACCATTTTTTAAAGTTATTTAAAAATATTTTTCGGTGAAGGTTATCTGTCATTAGTTTCATATTTCCATCAGTTAAATATGCTCTGGTAAAATCATTAAACGTTAAAATAACATTTTTATTTTTGTATGCTTCTAGAAATTCAACATATCTAAATAATGGTTTTTCTTTCCTTTTATTTACAATGTTATGAAATACAAACAAAAGATCCTGCAATGATTTTTTGCTATTTATCCTTCGTTGATCAACTTTTGATAAAAAATGTTTTGCGTGACTTGTGCATTCTGGACAAGGGAGATTATTGCATATAGATATAATAAAGCGAAATAATTCTGGACCAACTGTTTGAAATTTATCTTCATTTATTTTTTCTGCAAGAGTATGTAAAAACGTCCAAATAGGTGGGCCCCAATTTTTTGGTGACATGATAAACTAATAAATTGATTAAAGATAATAAATATAAAGATTGGACACAATAATTAATATACCTACCAAGGAAATGGACAAGTATACAATTGAAGGAAATTTTGATTTTTACAGCGAACTGTATAAATCGCTTGATGAAAATCCTAAAGAGGGAGAAGGCGAATGTGGAGATATGTGTTTAATTACAAATATGCCGTTGGGAGCTTTCTTTGTAACTCTTGGTTGCAATCACAAGTTCAACTATATGCCTCTGTTTAATGAGATTCAAAACCAGAAGCTGAAGGTTAATACTCTAAGTACAACACATCTTCAAAATAATCAAGTTATGTGCCCATATTGCAGGTGCAGTAATAATAATGTGTTACCATTTCACGAGGAGTTGGGAGTAAGTAAAATATATGGAATAAACACACTTGATATAACTTATAAACAATGTTTGGATGTCGGGGGCAAGGGGTGCTTTCTCGGTGTTTGCGAATATACAATGACGAACCAAAATAATGAGACAATCCCTTGCAATAATAAATGGGTATACAAGATCAAGGATAATACCAAGTGTTATTGTTACTCGCACAAGGTGATTATTTTGACGAAGATTTTGGCGGAGAAAAAGCTGAAGGAGAAGGAGGCAAAACTTGCAGCAAAGCTCGCTGCAAAGGCCGAAGCCAAGGCGCAAAAGGATGCCGCAAAGGAGCTGGAAAAGATAGCAAAGAAGGCCATAAAGGAGGCCGAAAAAGCCGCCGCCAAAGCGCAGAAGGATGTCTCAAAGGGGGTGCCTTCATCATCTAATTCCAAGAAACCCAACCCAAAACATCAGTCAACTACGCTAGAAATTTGCACGGAAATCTTGAAATCAGGAAAGAATGCTGGAACGCAGTGCCCATGCAAGGCTCTCCTCAACGGAAAATGTGGAAGGCATACAAAACCCCAGATCTCCGCTACTAATGCAGGTGAAAATATTATAATCTCTTCAAAACCTCCCGCTGCATCTACGTAAGCACTTACCATCAATCCCTACACCCGTGTAGGCCGCCATCGCGCCCGAAGGGCGCAAATCATTACCTACATCATGTAGGTACATCCTCCTTCCGCCTACATTCATGTAGGGCAAATTGTCAAAAGATCTTTAAATCCCATACTACATCCATGTAGGCATCGCCCTACATCAATGTAGGTAACTTTTTATAAATAGTTGAAAAATATTGCCCTACACCATGTAGGTGAATGCAAACTATTGAGGTCCAAGACCCATAGGGTAAAAGGCCTTTTGGACATTTATTTTTGTCCATTTTCAAATTCTGAAAATACTTTTGGGATTTTTTTTCGATGTGTTTTTGAAAAAGTGACTTGAGAGCATAATGCTCTAAATTCCAAAATTTTAACCCAAAATTTGTGATTGTAAATTTTTTGCAAAAAAATATTTTTTTAAAAAAAGAACTTAAGCATAATTTCTGTGGCTAATATATGGCAACAAATGGCCACGAATTCGCACAAAAATTATGCGCTAAATATTACTGCAAAACATGTGACTATGGTACGAGTAAAAAGAGTAGTATTGACAATCACAATTTGTCAGCAAAACATAAAATGGCCACAGATGGCCACGGATTTGCACAAAAATTATGCTCAAAGCCTTATACGTGTGAAATATGTGAAAAAGAATATAAAGACCGCACTGGGTTATGGAAGCACAAGAAAAAGTGTATAGAACCAGATCAAACAAAAGAAATTCAAGAAGAATCTCAAATAAAAATCAATAATGAGCCTGTAACTAACGAAGTATTGCTCACGATTATAAAACAGAATGAAGAATTCAAACAGCTTTTGATGGAACAGAATAAACAAGTTATATCTTTGGCAAGCAAACCAACTATTACAAACAATAATAATACTCTCAATAATAATTTCAACCTTACTGTGTTCCTGAATGAGACGTGCAAGGATGCTATGAATCTAACAGATTTTGTAGATTCATTAAACTTGACATTAAAGGATCTTGAAAATACTGGAAAACTTGGATATGAGGAAGGAATATCGCAAATCTTTATTAATGGTTTAAAACAATTAGATGTTAATAAAAGACCAATTCATTGTACAGATACAAAACGCGAAAGATTGTATGTTAGAGATCAAGATTCGTGGGAAAAAGATCAGGAAAAAGAACGCGTTAGAAAGGCAATTCGCAAGGTTGCAAATAAAAATGTGAGTCAAATAACCGATTGGATTAAAGAGAATCCAGATGCACAAGATTATCATTCAAAGAAGAATGATGCGTATTTAAATATGATTCTCAAGTCTACTGGTGGAAGTACCAAGGAAGAAGAGGAAAAACGCATAAACAAAGTAATAAGTGTCATAGCAAAACACGTAGGCATTGAGAAGAATATCATAGATATTTGAGGCAGACAAATTTAATGATAATACTTTTGCGATAATAATATAAAATCTTTGTTTTATATTATTTCTATATGGAGACAAAGGAAGAACTAGTTGCAAACATTAAAGAATGGATCAAAATAGACAATGAGGTAACTAAATTAAAGAATGAAATTAAAGAGCGTAATACACGAAGAAAAGCACTTACAGAATCCTTAGTGGGCGTTATGAAAAAGAATGAGATTGATTGTTTTGATATTAATGGTGGTGCACTAGTTTTTAAAACCAACAAGGTAAAAAAGGCTTTGAATGGCAAAACACTGCTTACAGCACTGAAAAATTATTATGCAACTCAACCCCAAGTTGCAGAAGATTTGACCAAACATATTTTAAATAGTCGCGAAGAACAAGTAAAAGAAACTATTAAACGAAAAATAGATAAATAAACCTGCGTAAGATAAACTTAGAGAAAACTTTGTAATAATATAAATATGGCAGACAATTTAGATGCTTATTTAAGTGAATTGGATCAAGAATCTTCTCAGTTAGAATATTGTCCAGAGCCAGAAAAGATGTGGACTTATAGTGGGTTAGATTATTTAACTCGGGACGAAGATCTCATGGAAAATATTACAACCGCGCAATTTATTCATATTGTTCCCTACCATGTTAATATGCATTGTACCGAACCTTTCCTAGAATTTGCGCTGATAAAAACGCTTGAACAAAATCAACAAAACCAAAGAGATCAATTTACATTCATTTCTTTGCCCAGAGTAAGTATTTTAAATATGAAGGACGATTGCAAGGATATCGCAGCCTCAATGGTATCAGGCTATTGCGATGCAGATAAGGTTAAGTTTTCAGGGTTTTTAAATGATAATGAAAATTTATATGTTTTTTATCAATTGGAACTTAATAATAACTTTTCAACTGGATTATTTAGAGTAACACCAGTTTGGTTTGTCACAGTTGATGAACTGATTAATAAGAGATCTGTTTGCAATATTGAAATAAATGAATCATTGAGTGAGTTTTTCATGGATTTTATTGATTTAACAGTACTTAAAAATGAGAAGGCTGAGGTGATAGAGGTCCCCGTTGTATTTTATCATGGAACTCATCATAAGAATTTAAAGTTTGATTCCATCTTTTCTAGAGGAACCGTGGATGGTGAAATTTTTGGAAACCATCACTATTTTACTGATTACAAGAATGCCGTAAGGGAGGGAGGATGGTCAAAAAATAATCAGTCATTGGAGATTCATGGTAAAATGGTTACTGAGGAGAAAAGTGAAAATGGTCGTTTTACCAGGGGTGGAATTATACGGTATGCAGTGTTTTTAAAGAACTCAAAAATTTTATTTAATAATGTTAGTGACTCACCTGATGAAGTCAATCCAAATGAATTGACAAAAAAGATTACAGATTATAGTGGAACCTGGGTAAATGAACACGATAGTATTTTTGTTGGAAGGCCAACTTTAGATAATGGAAATACTTTTACAGATGGGCCTCTCTTAGCAGTAAAAGAATACAAACAATTTCTCCCACTATCATACCATTATTTGAATAAGGCAACATTAGGAGAAGTTTGGGATAGGCATAATAGCGAATATTTTATTGAATAACGACATTATATAAGTATTAATTTCTTGAATATTTATATAACCAAATGCTACTTCAAACAATAATAACAATACTAGGAATTTTTGTATTATTCTTTTTTACCATAACTAGGCTGTTTTCTTTCTATGGAGTTGGTTCTGAGTGGTATGGAGTTTATATGGCATTTTATGCATTCATAATGCTTTCGTTGGTAATATTGCCAAAGAAAATCCCGACGCTTGTAGAACCCGTTTTATCAAATAAAGACTCCAACTTTTCTGCTAGAAGCGACACGTCACTTGCTTCAGCATAAAGTAATGTGACTACAAAAAGTAGTTAGTATAAAATGATTATATTTTATACATTATCATCTCCAACCTCTTTTTTTTGTTCTTCAATAATTCTTTGAAGCACAGAAACCTCAATTTTCTCATTCAAGTTGTCAACGATTTCATTGTCCATTGGCTCACGATTATTCAAGTTGTAGAATTGGATTTTAAACTCCCGGATCATTTTATTTTGCGTTTCTACTAGCCTCTTTTGACGCATTTCTTTTGCTACTTGTAAGCGTAATGTGTCCTGTGCTTGCTTATCTTTGTGTTCCTCGTTGAACCATGGATTTCGGTACATTTCGGTAGAGATAAGAGCATCGCAAATTTCAGGACGAATAATGGTTGGCATGATTGATTCTGCGGCTTTTTCTAAACCTTCAATATTATCTGTGGTGGTACATGAAAACCAACTAGATTTCTTATTTTTAGCTACATTATACTTATCAAATGCAATCTTGAATTCTACAATAATTGAATCGGGAATATTAGGACTAGTTTCCATGAGGCGATCAAATTCTTCCTTTGACATTTTAACCATTTGAATCACGTCAATTCTTTCATATGGGTGTTTTGCAATTTCGGTTTTAACATTGCGATAAAATTTATCCCAGGCAATACTGCTAACTCGGTGAGATTCGTTCAATTGTGTAATTTTTAAGAATTGTTGAATTGTCGTAATAATACCTGCTAAAATATTGAAACCTCCAACAATCATTGCAAAATAATTTTGATAATCAATTGGCACTCTGTTTTGCGCAAAGTTTGCAGTTCCAGTCAAGGTTGATATAACAATAACAGGAATAGTGTACCATGCATTTAATGAAGCATACATTGCATTTGCACGAGAATGTAGCCAACGATAGCACATAGCTTTGTCGGCCCATTCAACAAGTATTTTTTCGTGTTCTTCTGTCCATTCAACACCGCTTTTTCCAGTATTTTTATCTGTTGTGTCATCAAGCAATGCAATGTCTTCTAACTCGTCCATAATATAAAAAGATACTTTAAAAACCAACTATATTTTAATTATTGTTGAAAAAAATAATATCTTATCAAAATAGTATGGATCATAGATTGAATGATTTGAAGGAAGAGTTCAATAACATAACTGATATGCGCGATGGAATAACAAAGATTTTTGAAACGCTAAAAATAAAAACTGAAAAATTAAAGGATATTTATTCTGATTTTATCAAAAATAATAAAGATAATTTGTTTGTATTTGGCTTAGATTCGTTTCATTTTCAAAGCAAGCTAATAGATATTGAATTTGATGACATGAAACGTTTAAATGCAGGAATAATGAACCGCATTTATTGTGAATATTACAAATTATACAAGATTGTGCAAAAATATATAAAAGACAATATAACAGACAGGAAGATCCTGGAACTTGTGCACATAGAGAATAATTATCCCGTTTACAAGGATTTGGAGCCTTACAAAGAATATGATTATATTGTAACACAGGATATTCATGAGAATATTTTGATTCTTTTGGGGTCAATTAATAGTGTTCTTATAAATAAGGAACACGATTTGCGAGTATTACAAGATAAAAACAGAACTGGGTTAAACATTGATAATTATGTTCACACATTTAACTACCATACAACAGTTTTAAGGGAAAATTTGGTTCTTTTTATTACATATATAGAGTTTTTTCACAAGCTGCATTCAAAGTATTTAAAGCGTTTTTCAACAAAGGTACAATTAATGTTTAGTCAAGTTACACACGATATTCAGTTTGAAGATAATGCTCAGGCTTCAAAAGAAAAGCGCAAATCAATGCTTAAGGATTTTGCTAATGAAGATATTGATCACGAGTTGTTAAAAGAGTTGAAAAATAGCATTAATGATAATAATGATAATACTGTTGCCCCTAGTCCAACAAATGCAACAAGTATAAGAACTAATAGTTTTGATGATAATAACAGCTTGCATTCTGTAAAATATGATACATATAGTGAAATAAGTAATGATCTAGAGGAAGAACAGGTAATAAAAAATGAGGCGGTAAACATTAAGATGCATTCATCCTATGTAGAAAGTCTTTTTAATTCACAGGAGAATATGTGTGATAATGATTTTAAAGAGGAGAAGCGTGTTGTTATTGTTGAAGCAACTCTAACAGATGTTAAAAATCGCGAGATAATGCATAAGGAATTAGAAAATATTCTTGAGTTGAGAATAACAGAGACGATAGATCCTGAGATTGTAGAAGAGCAAGAGCAGGTAGTTGAAGAAAAAGATGAACCCATTGTAGAAGAATCAACAAAAGCAGAGATAATTATAGAAATAGAAGAAGAAGCAAAGGAAGAACAGGTAGTGATAGAACCCCCTGTAGAAGAGTCAAACAAAGAAGAGAAAAAGGAAGAAGACGATACTTCAACAGTTACATCAGCAACAGGAAGCTCGCAATCAGTAACAAATACAGATGAAGCAGCTCAAACACCAAAGAAGAAGCGTGTTTATAAGCCAAGGAAAAAGAAGGGCGAGGAAGTTCTTTAAGTCCATTTCACTATTTATTATATCCGCGGCAAACACAACTATGCGAGGGTCTTTAAGTCCTTTTAAACTATAATAAAAAAATTGAACTAGAGTTAATTCGCCTAATTATTATACACCACGCAAGAACCATGGAGCGCCGTTTGAGCAAGAAGATTGATGAGTATATGACGGGATTTAAGAATAATATTAAGGACAAGGCTACGGGGTGTGGTCTTCTTGGCAGTGAACAGGGAAACCAGCTTTTGCAGTACATTTACGACTATGAACGTCTCAATTTGGCGAAAGAGGACTTTATGAAGCGCAAGAGAGTCAAGAATGCGGTGCCTTTCTTTGATCGTTGCTGCGCAAAGAGGGCAAGTAATGAGCAGTGCACTAGGCGTAGGAAGGAGGGTGAGGAATTTTGTGGGACGCATCTTAAGGGAACGCCTCATGGTGTTATGGATTCGGAGGATACTCCAGCACCAACTACTCAAAAGCTGGAGGTTTGGGCTCAAGACATTCAGGGTATTATTTATTACATTGACAAGACCTTTAACGTTTATCAGGCGGAAGACATCTTAATGAATAAGACGAATCCAAAGATTATTGCAAAGTATATCAAGACTGGGGAAGCTTATAGTATACCAGAATTTGAGGTATAAATCTAGGAAAAAAATCCTTGCGATTATTATGGACGATATACCTAAGAAGATATTGAATGATATTGGAATTAACTTTGATAATATGGACGATCTTGCTGATATTTTTTTACCACGCGAATTTTTCTTGGATGAGTTGAAATACTTATCTGTGAAAAATTATATCCCTGCATTAAAAGAATTGTTTAGTTCTTCTTATTTAACGAGCTTGCACAAGGATGCAGAAAAGACCCAGAAATGGCCATTGTTAAATCTTGTGAGGCAGATCCTTACTGTTTATGGGTTTACATTAGAGCCAATTAGAAAAAGTGATGGATACACAAAAGATGGTATTAAAAAATACAAACGATTTTTTCAAATTAAACGAGTCAAACACAAGGTTGAAAATCAGTGTGAAGCGGAAGATACGTGATAATTTTTTTAGATTACTAAAAAAATTGACATGCAAATTATCATATTAATATTTTTTAATAACTGTATGTGGAGAATGATGACTGAAGCAGGAGTTGTGACGTTGGGAAATCAAGATGTTGAATCTGGAAACATTACATCAAAGTTGGTTGGAATACCAGATCAAGATCTGGACATGACAAAGATATACCGAAATAGAAGCGATAGTGTGCCAGTTTCAACGGCGGGATCTTTGTGTGTCAAACTATTAATATCTTTGCTTGTTTTGGCATTTGGATCTCCCTTTGTTATTTGCGATTTGTATTACGCATACACTGACGACACGTGTCTGCATAATTCTACTAAAAAGCTTAATCTTGACATGTACCAGTTCTTGATGATAAGTGGATATTGTGGGGTTTCCTTTCTAGGTTTTATTGTTCTCGCAATTTTCATTTCTAAAAAGCAAGATCTTAACTCTAAGAAAACCAATGACAATGATTGTATAATTTTGCTTGCGCACATTCTCAAGATATTAACGATGCTATTCTCTACGGCGTGGATAATTGTTGGTAGTATTATATTTTGGCATGAGATTGACAATTCTACTTGTTCAAAGCCAGTATACAATTACTTGACTGCATCGCTTGTTTTAAAAATTGCAGCTGTGTTCTTTACGTGGAGAGACATGAGTAATAAAAAGTAGATTGTTGACACTGATAATATTTTATCAAATGGTTTAAACAAAAAAATATATATAGTATAATAGTCTATATGTTGCTTTTTAAGTTTTTTCTTTCGTCTTTGGTTCTTTTGAGTCACACATCTGCATCATTTAAGAATGTTGGTGTTAATACTAATTTGCGCAGATTTATTCATATGAGAAAGGATAGAACGCTCTTGTATGATATGCCATACAAACCTAGAGGAAAGAACCAAGAAGAGTATGTTAAATTGTTAAATGATAATAATGTTAAGGTGTTGTTTGTGACTGGGCCAGCTGGAACTGGAAAGACTATGTTTGCCTGTAGTAAGGCCATAAGTGACTTAAAAAGTGGAGCTATAGATAAAATAGTTATCACTAGACCCGTTGTTCCAGTGGAGGAAGATATTGGTTTTCTTCCTGGAACGCTTGTCAAGAAGATGGATCCTTGGACAAGACCAATGTTTGATATTTTTTTAGAATCATTTCCTCAAAAAGACATTGATATGCTTGTCAAAAATAATATTATTGAGATCTCTCCTCTTGCTTATATGAGAGGTCGCACGTTTAAAAATGCATTTATTATCGCGGATGAGATGCAAAATAGTTCACCAAATCAAATGTTAATGTTGACTACTAGAATTGGTGATAAAAGTAAGATGGTAATTACTGGCGACATGAAGCAATCAGATAAGGGTACAAATAGCGGTCTAAGTGATTTTATCAAGAAGTATAAGGCATATGAGAGTTTTTATTTTAAGAAGAATGCAGATCTATTATTATCAAACTCAACGCATTATTATCAATTTGTTAAAGAGACTGGTATAAAAATTGTTGAGATGGAAAACAAGGACATTGAGAGGAGTCCAGTAGTGACAAAAATACTTGATATATATGACATTGATAATTTACGGTATAATATGACAGTAAGGTATTCCAATGTTAAAAATTTGATAAAGTCTGGCGCACCTGATGTTTCTGTAAATACAACGGTTATTAAAGATATTATCTCTGCAAATGTTGCCAATCAAATTGCAGATAATATTGATAATAGTACTGAGACAAAGAGTGGAAAGGAAATAAAAACGGTTGCAAATAATGATGCGGCATTAATACCATTGCATCATCAATCAAGCAGCTTCGGCGTTTGGAAATAATAATTTATCAACAGTTGTTCTAACGCAGAAAAACCGATGAACTATTATACCAAGCAGAAAGATCCCAATGGTAGTTATTAACAGCGAATAGTTAAAAATGTATGAGATAATAATGCAGAGTAAAAAAACTACTAATGTATCTCCTACGGATATGCCTCCAATGCGGAATGAATGAAATCCAGTTCCAGGTTTGCCCAGAGCGTCCTTGTATTTGCAAAAGTCCATTGTAGTGTATAATAATATTTAATTTAAAATTGAACTTAAATATTATCATATATGTACAATTACAATTATCAGCATGGACAGTCACGAGCTATTTCCAAATGAGTCTATTTGCGATGGACTTGGAATCTTCCAGATGAAGGAGCTATTCAATATTATCTGTCTTAAGTTTCGCAAAGAAATAAACGACATTTGCTATCAGGATTGTTTGGAAAGTGGCGTTGCATTTGACGAAAGATTTGCCTTTATTATCAATGATATTTCTGTTTGCAATAAGGTGTTTGATAATTTGCACAGGGACATGAAACAATATTTGATCTTGTATGTCCGCGCGGAAAAATATCTCAAGGATTTTAGTGATATTAGATTATCTGGGGCTGATGCTGTGGGGCTTTATGAGTGGAAGTCTTTTCAGGAATACGTTGACACAGAACTGGGTATTTCTCTTGAAAAACTGGCCCCTTACGATTATACAAATTTTATCAAGAACATGCGAGAATCTGCAAGTTTTGCCAATGGAATGCGGATTAAATACACCAAATGGGTGACCGAGCGAATGATTAAAAACTCTATTATTTCAACATCTAATGGGCTATAAGAGACAAATTTGCAATGAATAATGTGGTTATTGTGGTTTTTTATTATCATGGTTCCAACAGGTTATGATAATAAATGTGCAAGCTTGCACGAGTATTTGGCTCCACCTTTTTTAAAGGTGGAACATCATTATGTGTCTCATCAGTGATAATATTAGGAGGTTTAATGTCGTTGTTGTCGTGTAAGTTAGTTGTTGCACCTTTAAAAAAGGTGGAGCCAAACATGGAGCCAAACATGGAGCCAAACCAACCTTTAGAAAAGGTTGGGCCAAAGTAGTCTAAGGGTAGCGTATATGGGAGCCAATAGGAGAGCCAATAGGGGAGCCAATGGGGGAGCGTATAGGGGAGCCAATGGGGGTTGTTTTGGCTCCACCTTTCCCAAAGGTGGATAAGGGAGCCAATAGGGTTGTTTTTGGCTCCACCTTTCCCAAAGGTGGATATGGGGGGTACATTTCAATTTTTTTAGGGTTAGGGGTCCCATAGGGGTTGGTTTGGGCCAAACCTGAGTGCATTTCAATTTTTTTAGGGTTAGAGGTCCCATAGGGTTGATTTAGCTGCACCTTTCCCAAAGGTGGATAGGTAAAGCATTTCAATTTTTATAGTTATGAGTAAGGTTGTTTTCCTAGGGGATAGATTTCAATTTTTTTAGGTAGTTGTTCTATCCCCTAGGGGGGTATAAGCATTTCAATTTTTTTCCACCTTTAGGAAAGGTGGAGCCAAATGGGGTAGATTTCAATTTTTTTTAGGGTGCCTATGGGGTGCCTATAGGGGTGCCTATAGGGGTGCCTATAGGGGTGCCTATAAGGGGATCATATGGCCCCCCATAGGGGGTGGGTTTGACTCCACCTTTTCTAAAGGTGGAAGGGGTAGGGTTTGGCTCCACCTTTTCTAAAGGTGGATTTCCCAAAGGTGGAATTTTTTAGTCTCCACGGAAAAGCATACATTGAAAAAAAAATTGAAATACTTTTGTGGGTATTGGTGAAGAGTACAACTGTTAACGCAAACGAGTATCAATTCATCATCTACTATACACCAAGCAACAATGTCGTCCACTGTCGTGTCAACCTTTGATTCGTCCATGTACGTTACGGAGCTTCTGGCCCGTTCCCTTGAGAACAGCGCCCTGGACGTGACTCACCGCGCGGTGATCGCCCTCGCTGAAAAGTACGGTTTCTCTGTCGAGGAGGCGATCGCCGACCTGGGCCTTACCAAGCTATCTCTCACCAAGAAACAGATGGCAAAGAAGGGTTCCAAGGGCGAGAAGGCTCCCAAGGCCAAGGTCGCAAAGGCCGAGAAGCTGGGCTTTGTTCTTCCCTTCTGCGGTGCGATCAGCGAGGCTCACTGCCCAGGTCTGCAGTTCAACGGCGGTCTGTTCACCCAATGCAAGCACGAGCGCGGCAGCTGCGAGAGCGGTTTCTGCAAGAAGTGCAGCGAACAGGCGGACAAGAATGCTAGCGGCGCGCCCGACTGCGGTACCGTTGGCCAGCGTCTAGCTGCCGAGCTGATGGCTTTCCGTGATCCCAAGGGCCGCGCTCCTATCTCGTACGCCAAGTACATGGAGAAGAAGAGCATCACCGAGGAACAGGTCACTGAGGCAGCGGCTGCCCTAGGCTGGGAGGTCCCCTCGGAGCACTTCACTGTGCCCGAGAAGAAGACCAAGGCTGCCAAGGCCCCCAAGTCCGAGGGTGAGGCCCCCAAGAAGCGCGGACGCCCGAAGAAGGACGCCAAGGTTGTAGAGGCTAGTAGTGTAGATGATCTGTTTGCGACGCTGGCGGCTGAGGCTGCCAGCCCCAAGTCCACTGCGGTGGCAAGTGAAAGTGTTAGCGAGAATGTTAGTGAATCCAGCGACGATGAGAGCTCTGGTTCTAGCGAGAAGAAGGCCACCAAGGCCAAGAAGCCCAAGATGAGCGATGCCGAGAAGGCGGCCGCCAAGGAAGCCAAGGAAGCTGCCAAGGCTGCCAAGGAAGCCAAGGAGGCCGAGGAGAAGGCCGCTGCCAAGGCTCTCAAGGAGGCCGAGAAGACCGCCGCTAAGGAGGCCAAGGCTGCCAAAGAGGCTGAGGAGAAGGCTGCCAAGGCCGCCGAGAAGCTCGCTGCCAAGGAGGCCAAGGAAGCCAAGGAGGCTGAGGAAAAGGCTGCCAAGGCCGCTGCCAAGGCTCTCAAGGAGGCTTCCAAGCCCGCCAAGGTTGAGAAGTCCAAGGTTGCTTCCACGGCTGGTGCTGCTCCCGCTGCTGCCGAGCCCGCCAAGAAGAAGGTCTCGGTGATTGCATTCAGCTTTGAGAGCAAGAACTACCTGCGTTCCACCGAGGGTGTCGTCTACGATGCCGAGACCAAGGAGGACGTTGGCATGTGGAACGAGGCTACCAAGGAGGTGGACTTCTTCGCGGAGGACGGTGAGCTCAGCGAGGAGGAGGAGGATGAGGAGGACGATGAGTAGACGTATGGGCCTCAAAAACCACAAAAATGAAAAACCCCAAATATAAAAATCTTGTATGCATGTCTTAGTGTAGAATAGTTAGTAGCTTAGTTTGATCTTAACTTGTCTTGTAACCTAAATAAAGAAAGAGGGGGTAATCCCCTTTTTTCACTGCACGTTAAATCCACCTTTAAAAAGGTGGAGCGAATAGGGTTTGTTTGGCTTCACCTTTTTTAAAGGTGGATAAATGTGAATTGAGATACTTTTTCTTCCTTCGTTCTATTCCCAAGATAGAGGAAAGGATGGATCTAGAGGTTGCCTTAGGGTGGTGTGCAAAGTGTGGGCCAATCCTTTGCAAAATAGGGGTGTCAAATCATGGGCGATTTCCTCGTTTTGTCGGTGATTTCTGGGGTGCCTATTTTGGCACCATTTAGCGTGTTGAATCATCAGTCCAACCTTTGGACCCTCCACTCCCTGCTAATAGATCCGTTGAGCCAATAGATCCGTTGGGAGGGGTATAGGGTTACACGGTTATAGGGTTAGGATTGCAGGGTGCATGGTTGTAGGGTGCATTTGGCTCTACCTTTAAAAAAGGTAGATTGGAATACTTTTTCTTCCCTTGTTCTTGTCCCAAGATAAGAAAAAGGTTAGATTACAGGGTGCACAAACTAGCTAAACTGTTTATAAACTGGGTCATTCCTGGAGTTACGATTTGGAACAGCATTTGGCTCCATCTTTCCCAAAGGTGGAAAGATGCCTCTTGCTTCTCACGCAGCCATACTCCTGCATTCTCTTCTTGATTTTGTTGACGTGTCTTTGATCCCCATAGACGGAGACGTAGTTGACCCCATAGAGCCAGCCGATGAGACGACCTAACCCGAAGACCACGTCACTCCATTCATCCAGGAACTCGTCCCATGTCTTGACTTCAAGCAGCTCAACGACCTCATCCCAGATGTCTTTCAGTCTGGTCCCCAACTCCTGCTTCTCATTAGTGACGCACTTGCAAAGTTCAAAGTCCATTTCAAGACTAGTATCCGTTACTTATATGCTGGTGGTTGGTGTGCGGGAAAGCATTTCAATTTTCTTTGAGGTGGGTCTTGGTGCGAGGTAGCTACCAAGTTGAAGTTGAAGTTGAAGTTGAAGTTGAAGTTGAAGTTGAAGTTGAAGTTGAAGTTCGGGGGGTAAAACATAGGGGTTCAAATTGTCACTCATTTCTGCGTTTTGTCACTCATTTCTTGGATCCCCTATTTGCGGCATATTAGGGTATCCAACGGAACTATTGTAGGGTTGGACTGATAGATCCGTTGAGGGGGCGTTAGGGGCAGATATAGCCGTTAATATAGCCGTTAATAGGGTGTTCGTTTTGTCACTCATTTCTGCGTTTTGTCACTCATTTCTTGGGGGGCTATATTGGAGATGGAATACTATTTCTTCCCTTGGCTTAAATTGGAGAAGAGAGAAAGGGGAAGAGAGAAGGCGTGCAAACGGGAGATTGCCTGGTATAGCGTTCTACTTCGTAGAGTACAGCGCCAAATAACGCCTCGCAAAAAGCGTGCACAAAAGCGCGCACAAAAAGCGTGCACAAAAGCGTGCACAAAAAGCGTGCGCAAAAGGTCGCGCAAAAGCAATAAGAAAAAATAACCATGTACAAAGGATCACTCACTACAACACCCCAACCACCGTTAGAGCAAACCGCATCTGCAGAACAATAAGCACTGTAATCCCACAAACAAACGTAGTCATAACGAACGGCCAATATCCACCAAACATCACCTGCAGCGTGCGCCCGCAAACCCCAACAACGTTCAAAGCATTCAGCTCGCTATTAATCCCTTTGAAAGTATACAACTTAGGATCCACGAAATCATACGCGTGAGGATTCATGACTTCATCGTTAGAGAATTGGCGATCAATCTGCCAATCGTCATCAACTTGAATAGCATACCCAACATCCATTTCACAGCCTTTTCCCATCGTTAATCGTGTCGTTTCGTTTACTTTTGTGCTTATCAAATACAAAGGTAAACCAGTTTCAATTTTAAAACAAAAAAGTAAAAAAGGGTTTATTTAAGTTACGGTTAAAATTACAATTCTATCTATCTACTTTTTCTTGATTTTTGGCTCAATCCTCCTCCTCATCCTCATCCTCATCCTCAGAGCCAGAGGTAGAATGAACAGACCCGACCAATGCTCCCACCTCCAAATCCAAGACCTCCAGTCCCTGATCAACTCGCCACTGCTTCTCAATCGCATCCAAACGGTTCTTAATAGCCGCGCCCTGGCAGTTGCGAATGTCCGCCTGAGTCAAGCTCCTGAAAGCATCAGGCATGTAATCGCGGATATAGAACAGCTTTCCAACGTACCACGAAATCGCCTCTGGAATGGCTCCAGTCGTAACCCATGCGCAAGCCGAAAGGCCGAGTGCACCACTGAGCTTACCGTAGCGCTTCTGGGGCTTCAATGCAGTGGTGTCAAACGTCGCATGCAAGCGCACAAAGTACGCCTTGAAGAACGAAATCACATCGGCCTTCTGTTCGGCACTAAACACGCGTCCCAAGTACTTGTGGTTCTGCTCGTAAGACGTGTTGATGCATGCGCGCCCGCCTTGATCGCCGTGGCGAGTAGCCACCGCCAAAATAACGCCCGTAATGTCACCAAGAAGCTTCCTGGTCTTTCCAGTCCCAACAGTTCCAACGAACTTGGCAAAGTCATCGCGCAACTCGGGGTGTCCCTTGACATCAACCATGAGCTTCATCACGGGAGAGATGGTCGTACGCGAGTGGAACTTGTCGTTGTCACTCAATGGCTTTCCACTGTTTAAACGCTCAAAGATGTCGGCCATTTCATCTGTTGAACCAGCAGTGCTCTTGAAGATCTCAACCGTCGCTTGGTAGGTCTCAAACGCAGTCTGCAGCTTCTTTGGCAGCTCGCTAAACTTGCGCCCATCACCAATCGTTCCAGGTTCGCAAGCAAACCCATCAAGCAAATACTCTTGGAGAGCGGTCATGCGAGTCTGGCCGTCCTGAACATAGTAGAACTCCTCGTCGCCAGAAGGGTTGTGGCGAGTCATGATGAAGGCGTGGATCGGGTAGTCCTTCAAGACAGACTCAACGAGGCGTTGCTTCTTGTACAGTGCCCAAGAAGGAAATCGCTGTTCATCAGATATGCGATAGGTACTGCTAGAGTCAACGGGCACATCTCCAGTTCCGCGGGGAGTAAAGGCCTCGGGCGAGATCAACTCAATGAGGGTCATCTGGTTCACTTGTCTACGGCGCGACATCTTCTAATAACAAATCAAATCAAATCAAAAGCTTAGAACTTCGTGTATCTCAATAGAGAGTGCTGCCTACAGGCTATGAAAAAAGTATTTCAATTTTTTTTGTATAGCCATATCATCATTGATAACTAACGTTTTTAACTTTGCATCAACGGAAAAAAAGGATTTCTCCTTTTTTGTTTTTTGTTTTTTATAATTTTGTATGTGTAACGGTTAG
>Ga0194055_10000465_pt1 | contig 32543 bp, 31 predicted proteins | sample SepL449m_MetaG_FD_155482 | JGI IMG/M metagenome (GOLD analysis project Ga0194055, IMG submission 155482) | Anoxic zone freshwater microbial communities from boreal shield lake in IISD Experimental Lakes Area, Ontario, Canada - Sep2016-L442-9m | ecosystem: Environmental > Aquatic > Freshwater >... | reverse complement strand
ACCTGGCACGGCGACGTCGTCGTCGACGTCCCGCCCCGCACGGTCGCCCATGAGGGCCCGGTGTACCAGCGGCCGCTGGCGCGACCGGAAAGCCAGGATGCACTGATCGCCGATACCAGTGCGAAACTCCCACGACCGAAGACTCCAGACGAGTTGCGCGCGACCCTGCTTGCGCTGCTGGGCAGTCCGCACCTGTGCAGTCGGGCGTTCATCACCGAGCAGTACGACCGCTATGTGCGGGGCAACACCGTGCTGGCCGAGCACGCCGACGGCGGAGTGTTGCGTATCGACGAGACCACCGGGCGCGGTATCGCGGTCTCGACCGACGCGTCCGGTCGCTATACCCAACTCGACCCCTACACCGGCGCCCAACTGGCGCTGGCCGAGGCGTACCGCAACGTCGCCGTCACCGGCGCCACCCCGATCGCGGTGACCAACTGCCTCAACTTCGGCTCCCCGGAAGATCCCGGCGTCATGTGGCAGTTCGCCCAGGCCGTCCGGGGTCTGGCCGACGGCTGCGCCACCCTGGGCATTCCGGTGACCGGTGGCAACGTCAGCTTTTACAACCAGACCGGGGCGACTGCGATTCTGCCCACACCGGTTGTGGGCGTACTCGGTGTGATCGACGATGTGCGCCGCCGGCTTCCGACCGGCCTGGGAGCCGAACCTGGCGAAACCCTGATGCTCCTTGGCGACACCCACGACGAGTTCGACGGCTCGATCTGGGCGCAGGTCACCGCAGATCATCTCGGTGGCGTACCGCCGAAGGTGGACCTGGCACGGGAGAAACTCCTTGCCGACGTGCTCACCGCGGCCTCCCGCGACGGACTGGTCTCAGCGGCCCACGATCTGAGCGAAGGTGGTCTGATCCAGGCCGTTGTCGAGGCGGCCCTGGCCGGCGAAACCGGATGCCGACTGGTGCTACCCAGTGGTTGTGACTCCGTCGCTGACGCGTTCGTCTTTCTGTTCTCCGAGTCCGCCGGTCGCGTTCTGGTGGCGGTGCCGCGTACCGAGGAAAGCCGGTTCCGGGCGATGTGTGAGGCCCGTGGCTTGCCCGCCACCCGCATCGGGGTCTCCGACGACGGCTCGGATTCCGTTGAGATACAAGGCCTTTTCACGGTGACACTTGACGAACTACGCCGGATATCCGAGGGAGTGCTGCCCGGGCTCTTCGGATGACCGAGACCCGGGGCAGCGTCGACCCGCAGGCACTCCGCGCGGCGGTGGCCAACCTCGAACGCTGGCTCCGAGACGACACCGCCACTGAACCCGCTCGCGCTGAGATCGCTGAAGCGGTCCGGCTCAGCGCCCGCGCACTGGCCGCACTGGAGCCCGGTTCCAGCGTCGAGGTCCGGATCCCGCCTTTCGTTGCGGTGCAATGCATTTCAGGTCCCAAGCACACCCGTGGAACACCGCCGAACGTGGTGGAGACCGATCCGCGAACCTGGCTGCTATTGGTCACCGGGCTCATAGCCTTCGAGGATGCTGCGACGGACGGTCTGCTGCGCCTCTCCGGCGCCCGCGCGTGCAATGCATTTCAGGTCCCAAGCACACCCGTGGAACACCGCCGAACGTGGTGGAGACCGATCCGCGAACCTGGCTGCTACTGGTCACCGGGCTCATAGCCTTCGAGGATGCTGCGACGGACGGTCTGCTGCGCCTCTCCGGCGCCCGCGCCGCAGTGATTTCGCCATGGTTTCCGCTGGTCAGCCTTGGCGAATGCGACGGCGGCTGACACGGCGGCTGACACGGCGCGATTCGATTCCAGCTTTCGCTGCCGGTGGCCGTAGACTCAGGGCCAAGCCAGCCCAAACTCCGTCAGGGAGCAGCTCATCATCGTGACCGGCCAACTGGAAGATCCACCTCGGGAAGAATGCGGCGTCTTCGGCGTCTGGGCCCCCGGCGAGGAAGTCGCCAAACTTACCTACTACGGCCTGTACGCCCTGCAGCACCGCGGCCAGGAGGCCGCCGGGATCGCGGTCGCCGACGGTTCCCAGGTGTTGGTCTTCAAGGATCTCGGGTTGGTCAGTCAGGTGTTCGACGAACAGACTCTCGGTGCCATGCCGGGTTACGTCGCGATCGGACACTGCCGCTATTCGACCACCGGTTCGACAACGTGGGAGAACGCTCAACCGGTATTTCGCAACACCGCCGCGGGCACCGGATTGGCCTTGGGACACAACGGCAATCTCGTCAACACCACCGAGCTTGCCGACCGGGCGCGTAAAGCCGGCCTGATCAATCACAACGTGCCCGGTGCGGCGACCACCGACTCGGACATCTTGGGAGCGCTGCTGGCCGAGCATCGAGCAGGCCGCCCTGGAACTGCTGCCGGGAGTGCAGGGCGCGTTCTGCCTGGTTTTCATGGACGAGACCACCCTCTACGCCGCGCGCGACCCGTACGGGGTGCGGCCGCTGTCGCTGGGCCGGCTGGACCGCGGCTGGGTGGTCGCCTCGGAGACCGCGGCACTCGACATCGTCGGCGCCTCCTTCGTGCGTGACATCGAGCCGGGGGAGTTGCTGGCCATCGACGCCGACGGCGTCCGCTCGACCCGCTTCGCACCCCCGACGCCGAAGGCATGCGTTTTCGAGTACGTCTACCTCGCTCGGCCCGACAGCAACCTGGCCGGGCGTTCCGTGCACGGCACCCGCGTCGACATCGGTCGGCGACTGGCCCGGGAGAAGCCGGTCGAGGCCGATCTGGTCATCGGTGTGCCGGAGTCCGGCACACCCGCGGCCGTGGGCTACGCCCAGGAGTCGGGCATCCCGTTCGGGCAGGGCCTGATGAAGAACGCCTATGTGGGCCGCACCTTCATTCAGCCGTCGCAGACCATCCGCCAGCTGGGTATCCGGCTGAAGCTCAACCCGCTCAAAGAGGTCATCCGCGGCAAACGTCTTGTCGTTGTTGATGATTCGATCGTGCGAGGTAATACCCAGCGTGCCCTGATCCGGATGCTGCGGGAGGCCGGCGCGGTTGAGATCCATGTGCGGATTGCGTCGCCGCCGGTGAAGTGGCCGTGCTTTTACGGTATCGACTTCGCCACCCCCGCCGAATTGATCGCCAATGCGCCGGGCACCCAGACCGACGACGGCGAGATGCTGGAGGCCGTCCGTCAGGCCATCGGCGCCGACAGTCTGGTCTACATCTCCCAGCAGGCCATGATCACAGCAACCGAGCAACCGGCCAGCCGGTTGTGCTGCGCCTGTTTTGACGGTAGTTACCCGATCCCACTGCCCAGCGCGAACGCCCTGGGCAAGAACGTCGTGGAGAACATGCTGGCCGCCGTGCAGGCCGACAACGACAATGCCTCGGCGCTGAGTCGGCCCTGAGTCGGATCTAGCCCACCGACGAGGTGATCCGCCGCACCCGGCGATCCAGTGCCATTGCCTGCAGAGGCCGCGCGGCGAACCAGTAAAACCGGCCCAGCAGTCCGCGCGGGTAGAAGATCGCCTGCTGTTCGTAGCGGCTCCCACTGCCCTCCGCGGTGACCCGCATCTCGAGCCAGCGGTCACCAGGCCCGCGTCGTTGGGCGCACAACTTGAGAACCCGTCCGGGTTCACGTTCCTCGATCCGCCACTGTCGGGGCACGCTGCGCTCGACGGCTCTCCAGAGTTGTTCGGGGCTTGCCGAGGTGTGCCGAGCACGAGTGTCGGTGAAGACCACCTCCCCGGCCCACTCCGGGTCGGTCGGCAGGTGCGCGGCGGTACCGGTGTCCCAGGTGGTCTCAACCTCGCCGCGGGCGATCCGTGCCAGCGCCAGTGACACCGAGCGCTTGTAGGACGTCAGACCTGCGGCGGGCGCCGGGATGATGCTGTCGATGTCGTGGTTGTCCATCACCGCGTCGCAATGCAGTGACTCCACCAGCGGTCGGGCCAGCCCGGTGGGAATCGGGGTCACCAGCCCGACCCACAGCGAGGCGATGCGCGGGGTGAGCGCAATGCAGTGACTCCACCAGCGGTCGGGCCAGCCCGGTGGGAATCGGGGTCACCAGGCCGACCCACAGCGAGGCGATGCGCGGGGTGAGCACCGGAAGCACCAGGATGCGACGCGGCCGTAACCCGGCGACCTCGGCGTAGATCTGCATCATGTCGCCGTACTCGAGTACGTCGGGTCCGCCGATGTCCCATTCCCGGGACTTCGGAACCGGGCAGTCGGCCGCGGCGACCAGGTAGTAGAGCACATCGCGGATCGCGATCGGCTGGATCTTGTTGTGCACCCACTTGGGTGTGGTCATCACCGGCAGTCGGTCGGTGAGGTGGCGGACCATCTCGAAGGACGCTGAGCCGGATCCGACGACAACACCGGCCTGCAGCACGATGGTCTCGATGCCCGAGGCGATCAAGATCTCGCCTACGGTGGTCCGCGACCGCAGATGCTTGGACAGTTCCATGCCCGCGGGGTGCAGGCCGCTGAGATAGATGATTCGGCGCACCCCGGCCTTGCGGGCGGCGTTGACGACGTTCTCGGCCGCGCGACGCTCCTCAGTTGCGAAGTCCTTGGAGAATCCCATCGAATGAACGAGGTAGTACACGACGTCGACGTCGTCGAAGGCCGCCTCGAGCGAGGCCGGGTCGTTGAGGTCGCCACGGGCGACCTCGATGCGATCGCGCCACGGGACACTGCTGAGTTTGTCGGGTGTTCGGGCCAGCGCCCGCACCGCGAAACCGCTTTCCAACAGGCGTGGCACCAGGCGTCCCCCGATGTAACCGGTGGCACCGGTCACCAGGCACCTCAGCTGTTCCGCCGCCACCCGCGCCTCCGATCGTCGCACTGCTGACATTCAACATACTGCTGCCCCGATTGTGCGCGGGAGTGCCATAGCCGTCATCGCTCCGTCAGGAAGTGCGGCGTCAGAGACAATGCACCATGGCGTTTACCGGGTGGCCCGTCGAGGGTGTCGAATTTTACGAGGGTCTGCAGGCCGACAATTCGAAGGTGTACTGGCAGGAACACAAGGCCATCTATGAGCGGGACGTCCGTGGTCCGATGGAGCAGTTGCTGGCCGAGTTGGCCGGCGAGTTCGGCGCGGGAAAGTTGTTCCGGCCCTACCGCGACGTCCGCTTCAGCGCTGACAAGACGCCGTACAAGACTAACTGTGCGGCGATGCTGGGCGCCGGCTATATCTCGTTCTCCGCTGACGGGTTGTCCACGGGCGCCGGGCTTTACCTGCCTGACTCGGCTGCATTGCAGCGCTACCGAACCGCGGTGACGCGGGAGAAGTCCGGCAACGAACTCGTCGCGATCGTTGCCGTCCTGCACAAGGCCGGCTACGAGACCATGGCCCATGAGGTCCTCAAGACTGCGCCGCGCGGAGTGCCGAAGGACCATCCCCGCATCGACCTGTTGCGGCACAAGGGAATCGCAATGATGAAAACCTGGCCGGTGGGCGCCTGGCTCGGCACGGCAAAGGCCAAAGAGCGTGTGGTCACCACGCTGCGGGCCGCGGCGCCGCTGGGTGACTGGCTGACCCGCTACGTCGGTTGACCGGTGTCGGGTGGCTGCCGGTAGCCTTAGCGCCGATGAGCAAGGAAGACGGCCGGATCTCCTATGCCGCGGCCGGTGTCGATATCGAAGCCGGTGACCGAGCGGTCGAGTTGTTTAAACCGCTGGCCAGGAAAGCCACCCGCCCCGAGGTGCGTGGCGGACTAGGCGGCTTCGCTGGACTGTTCGCGCTTCGGGGAGGCTACCGAGAGCCGGTTCTGGCCGCCTCCACCGATGGGGTGGGCACCAAACTTGCGGTGGCCCAGGCCATGGACAAGCACGACACCGTGGGCCTGGACCTGGTTGCGATGGTGGTCGACGACCTGGTGGTGTGCGGAGCCGAACCGCTGTTCCTGCAGGACTACATCGCCGTCGGGCGAACCGTCCCGGAGCGGGTCAGCGAGATCGTCTCCGGTATCGCCAACGGCTGTGTGATCGCCGGTTGTGCGCTACTGGGTGGCGAGACGGCCGAGCATCCGGGTCTGATGGATCCCGACCACTACGACATCTCGGCCACCGGAGTCGGCGTCGTCGAGGCCGACGACGTTTTAGGTCCTGACCGCGTTCGGCCCGGCGACGTCCTGATCGCGATGGGCTCCTCCGGCCTGCATTCCAACGGATACTCACTGGCCCGCAAGGTGCTGCTGGAGATCGATCGGATGAACCTGGCCGGACACGTCGAGGAGTTCGGACGCACGCTGGGCGAGGAGTTACTCGAACCCACCCGGATTTACGCCAAGGACTGCCTGGCCCTGGCGGCGGAAACCCAGGTCCACACCTTCTGCCACGTCACCGGCGGCGGTTTGGCCGGCAACCTCGAACGGGTCATCCCGAACGGCCTTGTCGCTGAGATCGATCGTGGAAGTTGGACTCCCGCACCGATTTTCGGGTTGATCGCCCAGCGCGGCCGGGTCGAGCGGGCCGAGATGGAGAAGACTTTCAACATGGGCGTCGGAATGGTCGCGGTCGTCGCCCCGGAGGATGTCGACCGCGCACTGGCGATTCTGACCGCCCGGCATCTGAACTGCTGGACGCTGGGTGCTGTCACGAAGGGCAAGGACGGCCCCCGAACCACACTGGTGGGACAGCACCCGCGGTTCTAGACGCGTGACGTCAGCGGTCCTCGCCGTCCCAGGCGTCGTCCGAGCCATTGACCGCAGGGCGCGGATCGCCCTCTTCCGAGCCGGTCAGCTCCTGCTGAAGCCGCTCGAAATTGGTTTGCGGAGAGCTGTATTTCAGCTCTCTGGCAACCTTGGTCTGCTTTGCCTTAGCCCGGCCGCGGCCCATGGGGGAACCCCCTCGCGCAATAACGGAGCGGCCTGAATATCAGGCGGTTCCGATCAGTTGTGTATGTGTCCTGTGGTCACTTTACCGTGCCGGGAACCGAAGTGCGGGCAGGGCCGTTCGCCGAGCGGCGAATCTCACCGGCCGCTGCCGCGCAGGCGTTCGACTGCGATACGGCCTGCCCCGGCCGCGTCGGCCGCCGGCACCGAGTCGGGGTCGATCTCGGCCGCCACCGGATGCTCCCCACCGGTGATCAGCGGGGTACCGGCCGGGATGCCGCGTTTCACCAGTGCCAGCGCGATCGGACCGAGGTCCACATGGTCGACGACGGTTCCCAGCCGCCCGACAACTCGTCCGTCTGCCAGCAGTGGGTCACCGGCGGCCGGACGGTCCCCGGAGCCATCGAGGTGCAGCAGCACCAGCATCCGGGGCGGCCGGCCCAGGTTGTGCACCCGCGCCACCGTTTCCTGCCCGCGGTAGCAGCCCTTGTCCAGATGCACCGCGCCCTGCCCGGGCGGGCCGATCCAGCCGACTTCATGCGGGATCGTGCGATCGTCGGTATCCACCCCGAGTCGTGGCAGCCGGGCCGCCACCCGGTGCGCCTCGTAGGCCCACACGCCCGCGCGGCGAACCCCGGCGGCTTCGAGCGAGTCCAGCCACGCCGCCACATCGGACCGCGGCACCACCAGGTCAAGGTGGACCTCACCGGCTCCGCTCGGCATCCGGCGCAGGAACCCGCCGTCCGGCAGTCCGACCGCAGCCGACTCCGCCGGCAGGGCGTCGACGCCCAGTGCCCCAAGCACGGCGGCATCAGCCAGGTGCGGTCCAATCAGCGACAGCACCGCCAGATCGGCGGCGGCGGGTTGGACGTCGGACCAGAAGACCATTTTCTTGAGATAGGCCAGCAGTGGTTCGCCCCGCCACGGCTCGGTATCCAGGTAGGTGACCTCGGCCAGTTCGGTCTGCTGCCACTGATCCTCCACCCGACCCTGGCCGTCCAGGCTGAGGTTCTCGGTGCACGCACCATCGCCCAGGTCGGCGACGTGCTGTGTGCAGATCGAATGCAGCCAACTGCGCCGGTCGCCACCGGTGAGGGTGATCACCGACCGGTGCGATCTGTCCACCACGATCGCGGACTGCTGGGCGGCGCGTTGTTCCCCGAGTGGATCACCGAAGTGCCAGACCGCCCCGACGTCGGGGGAGTGTGCTGGTGCGGGAACGGCGGACACACCTAAACCCTACGGGCAGCCACTAGGCTCGTGTCCCATGTCCGGCCAGCCTTCGGTACTTGTCACCGGCGTCGGCGAGATCCGCGATCCGGCTCAGCCACTGCTGTTCGCCGACGATCTGGCCGCGGTGCGCGGCGACGGCATTTTCGAGACCCTGTTGGTGCGCGGTGGTGCAGCCTGTCTGGTGGAGGCGCACCTGCGCCGGCTGACCTCCTCGGCGGCGATGCTGGGACTTCCGGAGCCTGATCTGGCCGCATGGCGCCGTGCCATCGATATCGCCGTGGGTCACTGGGCATCGCAGACAGCCGCCGACGGTGCGCTGCGACTGGTGTACAGCCGCGGTCGGGAGGTCGGTTCGGATCCGACCGCCTACCTGATGATCAACCCGGTGGCATCCCGCGCGGCGCAGGCCCGTCGCGACGGGGTGTCGGCGCTGCTGCTGGAGCGCGGACTTCCGGCCGCCGGGGTGGATGCGATGCCGTGGCTACTGGCCGGCGCCAAGACCCTGTCGTATGCGGTGAACATGGCTGCATTACGGCACGCGGCCGGCCGCGGCGCTGACGAGGTGATCTTTGTCAGCTCCGATGGTCTCATCCTGGAAGGTCCGCGTTCGACGGTGGTGATCGCCATGGCCGGCGCCGACGGGCGGCCCTGTCTGCTCACCCCGCCGCCGTGGTACCCGATCCTGCGCGGCACCACCCAGCAGGCGCTGTTCGAGATCGCCCGCACGCGCGGGTACGACTGCGATTATCAGGCGTTGCGGCCCGCCGATCTGCATGCGGCGCAAGGGGTTTGGCTGGTCTCAAGCATCACCCTGGCCGCCCGGGTACACACCTTGGACGGCCGCGCGCTGCCGCCGGCGGCGCTGGCCACCGAGGTGGCCGACCTTGTCGAGGCCGCGGTAGTCCTGCACCGCTGACCGGGAAAATAATCCTTGGCACTCCTGGTATCGCACGGGTACGGTCGTCGGTACACAAGAAAGGAGGTGGTCCGGATTTTGAGTAGTTCTTCGTGGACATGTGAGGTGGCTGCCCGCTAGCAGCACCAAGTGCCGGAAATCTCCCGCGCTCTGCGCGCGCTGGCGAATTCCAGGCAGCTACCCGGCCCCCGAGCCCCCGGTCCGTCCAACCTGGATACCAAGGCTCGGGGGCCGCTTCATGTCTGCACGCCGTTTATCCCAGCTTGAGCCCATTGCTGGCGAATCAGACCTACCTGCGCGATGATGCGGCCATGCGCAAAGGGTTGTTCTTGATCATCGTCTCGGCTATGTCCCTGCTATCGCTGGCCGCCTGCGCCCCCGCGCAGGAGAAGTCCGCTTCGCCCGGTAGCCCCACGGCAGGTGGCGACACCTGTGACAAATCCTCGCTGGCGACATTAAAGGCGCAAGTGCTGACCTTCGGCACCGATCAGCCGGCATACCCGCCGTGGTTCGCCGACGACAATCCCTCGGATGGCAAGGGCTTCGAGGCAGCGGTGGCCTATGCCGTCGCGGATGAACTCGGCTATCAACCCGCAGACGTCGCGTGGGTCCGGGTGCCGTTCAATGCTGCGATCGCGCCGGGCCCCAAGACCTTCGACGCCAATCTCAACGAATTCTCCATCACCGAGGAACGCCGGAAGGCCGTCGACTTCTCCTCGCCCTACTACGACGTCACCCAGGCGGTCGTGACGCTGAAATCGTCACCCGCGGCGACGGTCACCACACTCGACGGATTGCGCGGGCTGCGACTCGGCGCGCAGGTCGGCACCACCAGTTACACCGCGGCCAAGGCGCTGGGCTCCAGCCAGCAAGTTGCGGTGTACAACAACAACGACGATGCCAAGGCAGCACTGAACAGCGGGCAGGTCGACGCTCTGGTACTCGATCTGCCGACCGCATTCCAGGTGCAAGCGGAGCTCACCGACGGCCAGATCGTCGGCCAATTACCCAGTGGCAGTGACACACCCGAGCAGTTCGGCATCGTCTTGGATAAGGACAGCAAGCTCACCGCGTGCGTGACCGGCGCGGTCGATGCCCTCCGCGCCAATGGCACCCTGGCCAAGCTGCAACAGCAATGGCTGGCCGAGGCCGGGCGCGCACCGGTCCTGAAGTGACGGCGCTGGCTGTTGAACGCCTCGCCTACCGGGAGGCGCGCGCACGGCGTTCAACGCTGATCGCGCTGGTCTCCACGGCGGTGTTCGCGGCCGTCGTCCTGACCGCGGCCACGTCATCGCCGGGCTGGCCCCGGGTCCGCGACTCGTTTTTCAATCTGCGGATCGGCTGGGACAGCCTGCCGGCGATCCTCGAAGGATTGTGGCTCAACATCAGGGTCCTGATCGTGTGCCAAATCCTGATCCTCATCGTCGGGTTGACGCTGGCGTCCGTGCGGACGTTGCGGGGACCGGTCTGGTTCCCGGTGCGTGCGCTGGCCACCGGTTACGTTGACCTGTTCCGGGGTTTGCCCCTGATCATCTGTCTGTATCTCGTCGGGTTCGGATTACCCGGACTTCGGTTGGCCGGAATCCCGAACAACCCGGTCATGCTCGGTGGTCTCGCGCTGGTTCTGGTGTATTCGGCCTATGTCGCTGAGGTGTTCCGAGCCGGGATCGAGTCGGTGCACCCATCACAACTCGCTGCCGCCACATCACTGGGACTGAACTACCGCCGAACGATGCAACTGGTTGTGCTGCCGCAAGCGGCGCGGCGCGTCACCCCGGCTCTGCTCAACGATTTCGTTGCCCTGCAGAAGGATTGCGGCCTCATCTCGGTGCTCGGTGCCGTCGATGCGGTGCGGGCTGCCCAGATTCAGGTGGCGGGCACGTACAACTTCACCCCGTATGTGGTGGCTGGATTGCTGTTCGTACAACTTCACCCCGTATGTGGTGGCTGGATTGCTGTTTGTGGCATTGGCCGTGCCTTCGGCACGGCTCGCCGACTGTGCATCGCGCCGTGCCGCCACCCGCCAGGGCGCGCTGTGAACACTGCACCGGTGTTGTCGATCCGGGGTCTGGTGAAGAGCTACGGCGAGCGCCGAGTGCTCGACGGGGTCGACCTCGATGTCTTCGAGCATCAGGTCGTCGTGCTCATTGGGGCCTCGGGCTCGGGTAAATCGACGCTATTGCGCTGTGTGGACCTGCTCGAGGATATCGATGACGGACAGATATTTCTCGACGGTTCCGATATCAGTGACCCCCGCGGCGACGCCGACGCCGCGCGGCGCTCGATGGGCATGGTGTTCCAGTCGTTCAACCTTTTTCCGCATATGAACGTGCTGGCCAACGTGACGCTCGCCCCTCGCGTCGTACACCGCCATACTCGCGCCGAAGCCGAACAACGGGGTCGCGAATTGTTGGACAGGGTCGGTCTGTCGGAGAAGGCCGACGCCTACCCGGACAAACTGTCCGGAGGACAGCAGCAGCGGGTGGCCATCGCTCGTGCACTGGCGTATGACCCGCGACTACTGCTGCTCGACGAGATCACCAGTGCGCTCGATCCCGAACTCGTCGGTGAGGTGCTCGATCTCGTCGGCGAACTCGCGGAATCGGGTCGCACCATCGTGATGGCCACCCACGAGATGGGCTTCGCTCGCCAGGTCGCGCACACGGTGTGTTTTCTCGACGGTGGGCGCATCGCCGAATCGGGCACCGCAGAGCAGGTGCTGTCGGATCCTCAGCAGGAGCGAACCCAGCAATTCCTACGCCGGGTCACCGGCGCTGGCCGCGAGTGATCCGCTAGCCAGCCGGCCCCGGGGCCATCTGCGCGCACGCTGTCATCGCCTGATCCCAGACCGCCTGGTCCACCCCGGCCGGCGGGCCGAGAACCGCTGCGGGCCCCGCACTTTCAGGAACTCCATGAGCGTGCAGACAGTCGGCGAGGGTTCGGCCGCGAGTGATCCGCTAGCCAGCCGGCCCCGGGGCCATCTGCGCGCACGCTGTCATCGCTTGATCCCAGACCGCCTGGTCCACCCCGGCCGGCGGGCCGAGAACCGCTGCGGGCCCGGCACTTTCAGGAACTCCATGAGCGTGCAGACAGTCGGCAAGGTTGCCGTGCGACGACGGCGAAGGCGACTCGGGAGCGCTCGGCTCGGCCGCCCTCGACGAGCATCCCGCGATCAGCAGCACTGAACCGACCAATGCCAGGAACCGGGTGCGCATCACCCGACGTGTCTCGTCAGCCGGGCCGACAGGTGCGGAACCAGCCCGCCGTCGGCATCGACCCGTTCCTCGACGTAGGCGAGGTCGCCGCCGTCGACGATGCCGTACAACCGTTTGGCGCCGCCGACCAGCACGCCGGACCGGCTGCGGGCGAGTGCGTCGGTCACCAGTTCCCAGGACGACTGGCTGTGCGGGTGGCCGTAGAACAGTTCGACGTATCCGGCGGAGTGGGCCAGTAGTAATTCGATTGCCTGCGACTCGGCGGGGTCGTGCGGGTCGTCGACGAACCGCCAGAACCCGGTTTCGCGCAGATGGGGGCTGTGGTACTCGCCGGCCTCGTCGAGGCGCCAGGATCGGGCCTCCCAGTTGAGGAAGTCGCCGCCGTCGTGGGAGACGATGATCTGCTGGCCGAACCGGTAGTCGCCGTGTGCGCTGTGGCCCTTGCCTTCTCCCCGCCACACGCCGACGAGGGGGAGCAACGCCAGCAGGGCGTCGTGCAGATCGGCTCCCAGGCGCAGGTTCGCGGTATCGGCGATCGGCAGGTCGTCGAAGACCGGGATATTGCGGCCGGCGGTCTGCTTGGCGCGTTCGGCAGCGGCGGCGACAGCGCGATCAGCGCTGCCCGCGATGTCTCCCTCGCTCACGACTCGTCGGTGATAAGTCGGTACACCGCGTAGAGCGCGAACCAGGTGATGACGACCGACGCGATAACCAGCAGAATCTCGAAGAAGAGCACCACGGCGCAGAGTCTATCGTTGCTTCGTGAGTCGCGCGCGCGACCTCAGGCGACTTTGACGTCGACTTCGTGGATACCCGCGCCGGACGGTGCCACGGTGCTGTCCCCGTTGCCCACCCGCGACAGCGCACGAACCGTCCAGGTTCCCGGTGCCGCGAAGAACCGGAAGTCACCTGTGGCCGACGCGACCACCTCGGCGGTGAACTCCTGCGAGGCGTCGAGCAGGCGCACGAAGGCACCGCCGACGGTCTGGCCCGAGCCGTCGACGACCCGGCCGGTGATCACCGTTTCCTTCTCCAGATCGACACCTGCAGGCAGGGCCTGTCCTTGTTTAGGTGCAGCGCACATCATCAACTCCCCAACTCGATAGGGGCCCCCACCAGGGAGCCGTATTCGGTCCAACTGCCGTCGTAGTTCTTCACGTTGCGATGCCCCAGTAACTCCTGCAGCACGAACCAGGTGTGCGAGGAACGCTCACCGATGCGGCAGTACGCGATGGTCTCCCTGTCGCCGTCGAGGCCGGCCGCCGCGTACAGCGCCGCCAGTTGCTCGTCGGACTTGAAGGTGCCGTCCTCGTTGGCGGCCTTGCTCCACGGAACGTTGATGGCGCCGGGGATGTGGCCGGGCCGTTGGCTCTGCTCCTGCGGCAGGTGCGCGGGCGCCAGGATCTTGCCGGAGAACTCATCCGGCGAGCGGACGTCGACGAGATTCTTGGTGCCGATCGCGGCGATCACCTCATCGCGGAACGCGCGGATGCTGGTATCAGGAGGGGAGGCGGTGTAGCTGGTTGCCGGCCGTGTGACGGCGTCGGTGGACAGTGCGCGTCCATCGAGTTCCCACTTCTTGCGGCCGCCGTCAAGCAACTTGACGTCACCGTGGCCATACAGTGTGAAGTACCAGTACGCGTACGCGGCGAACCAGTTGTTGTTCCCGCCGTAGAGGATGACGGTGTCGTTGTTGGCGATGCCGCGTTCGCTGAGTAGTTTCGAAAACTGTTGGGCGTCAACGAAATCGCGCTTCACCGGGTCCTGTAGGTCGGTCTTCCAATCCAGGCGAACAGCGCCGGTGATATGACCGGTTTCGTAGGCGCTGGTGTCCTCGTCGACCTCGACGAAGACGACATGGGGGGTGTTGAGATTATTCTCGGCCCAGTCGGTGGAGACCAGCACGTCGGAGCGAGCCATGCAGGGGTTCCTTTCGATATCGATCAGGCGGCCGGGGTGTGGCGCAGACGAACGGCCAACGGATAGAGCATGCAGCCCAGGCAGATACCGAAGGCCGCGTTCAGGAAGGCGGCGGCAAGGGCGAAAGCCGTCGCGGTCACACCGAGCAATGGGGCGTCGAATGCGAACCCGGCGATGCCGGCGACCGCGAATGCCAGACCGACGAGTTGGGCGAACTTCAGCGGCGCAACCGGTTCCCGCTCGGTGACCGGACCCAGTCGCGGCGCCACCGCAGTAGCGAAGATCCGTCCGTAGGGGTGCCGCCGGGGGCCGCCGATCGCGCCAGCGGCGAAAACGCCGGCCTGTGCGGCCAGGATGGCGGCGGCGGCGGCGGGGATGAGCGCTGAGACCACGAGCGCCAGCAGCAGGACGGCGGTGGTGACCCAGGCGGCGAACCGGGGTCCGCGTACGTCCACCTGATCGGCGGTGGCGCGACTGGTTGTGTCGCGCTGCGAGGTGGTGATCGACATGGTTGAGGCTCCTGTTGCTGGGTCGGGGTTGAACTGGCAAACCGCCGGGTTTCTGCCGGAGAGGCGCGACGAACGCGAGAACTTGACGCGGCTACTCAGCAGCTACAGCAACAACAGCAACAACCCGCGGTGCGGCACAGATCTACTGCGCGGCGTTTCGTGAGCATGAGCTCAAAGCGGGTTGACACGGTAGTGATAGTACTCAATGACGGGGTGCTCAGGTCAACAGGGGTCGCAGGGCCGCTTCGAGATCAGCGTGTTTGGGAACGCCGGCTGACCGGTATCGCGCACTCTCGGTGCTGTCGTTGCCGACCCTCGGCGTCGAAGATGAACGTGGTCGGCAACGACAGCACCGAGAGTGCGCGGGCGGCGTCCGGATGGGCATCCATGTCAATCTCGACGTGGGCAACCCCCGGCAGGTCGGCGCAGACCTGGTCGATCACGCGGCGCACCGCGGCGCAAGGGCCGCACCACACCGCGGTGAAGTGCACGAGGGTCGGCGCGGTGGGTGAAAGTCCCAGGCCGGCGGTGTCGACATCGGCTACGACCGGGGTCTCGCGCAACATGCCGGAACGCCGGTTGTGCAGTAGGCCCGCCGTGGCGGCAAGTCCCAGTGCGGCGGCGATGGCCGCCCCGGAGGCCCGCCGTGGCGGCAAGTCCCAGTGCGGCGGCGATGGCCGCCCCGGCCGTGACGGCAGCACTCATGTCTGTGTGACACCACTCAATGTCTGCGTGAAACCGCTCATGTCTGTTTAAAACCCCCAAGCCGGACCGTTATTTCCTCGGCGATGCCTTCGATGATGATGTCCGATCCGCGGGCACCCTCGGCCGTCGGAGGTATTCCGAATGGCAGTTTCTGTCCCGGCAGGGTGCCGGCGAAGGCACCCAGAACGGCGGTCCGCTTGTCCGCAGGCACCGGCTGGTCGGCGGTATTCGGCCCGGTCACCACACCGGTGGGGGTGAAGACAAGGGTGGTCTGGCCGGGGCCTGCGATGGACAGATCGACGGTGACGCTGACCAGCTTGTCGAACCCGGCCTTGGCCGGGGTCCCGGTGAATACCAGGCCTTTACTGCCGGAGATTCCGGATTCGGTTGTGCCGCCGGTCGAGTCGTTGGTGTCTTCCGCGGGCGCCTCAACTCTGAGGTCCTTGATCCCGATGTACGCACCCAGGTGGCGGGAGTCGATGATGATCCGGCTCTCGAGCTTGCCCACCGGGAGATCCGCGCTCGGTCGTATCAGCCAGGATGTCTGCCGAAGGTCGATATCGTGCATCGTCGCCTCAAGTGTGACTTTCCCCACCACCGGATGATCGACGCTGCCGGCTTTGATCTCCAGCTCGCGGTAGTTGCGCTCGGCGGCCTGAGGAATGAACGGGAAACCCAGAATCGCCACCCACGGATCGAACGGCAGGCCGGTGGCGCTTCGAAGATTGCGGGACAGCTGGTACTCCGCATAGATCGCGGCGCCGGTGTCCGCGCCGGCTGCGGCCAACACGACCGCGAGCACCGAGGCCCCCGCGACAGTCAGCACCTTGCGCACCCGCACATTCTCGCCTACCGCCGTCCACACCGTCCGAATCGGTGTAACAGCAGGTCGCAGGTTAGAGTGGCACCGAAACCAGGAGACTCCGTTGGACCTGCTACTGCTGACTGCCGACCCGAATCCTGATTCGGTGCTGCCCTCGTTGGCGCTGTTGCCGCACAATGTGCGCTGCGCACCCACCGAGGTGTCGTCGCTGCTGGAGGCGGGATCGGCCGATATCGCGCTGGTTGACGCCCGCACCGATCTGGCTGCCGCGCGAGGGCTATGCCGGCTGCTGGGTTCCACCGGGGCCTCGGTTCCGGTGATCGCGGTAGTCAACGAGGGCGGCCTGGTTGCGGTGAACACCGACTGGGGTATCGACGAAATCCTGCTGCCGGGCACCGGTCCCGCTGAGATCGACGCCAGGCTTCGACTCCTGGTCGGCCGCCGCGGCGGGCAGGCTAACCAGGAGAGCGTGGGCAAGGTCAGCCTGGGCGAACTGATCATCGACGAGGGCACTTACACGGCACGGTTGCGGGGTCGCCCACTTGACCTGACCTACAAGGAATTCGAGCTGCTGAAGTACCTCGCGCAGCATGCCGGCCGAGTGTTCACCCGGGCGCAGTTGCTGCAGGAGGTGTGGGGCTACGACTTCTTCGGCGGTACCCGCACGGTCGACGTGCACGTGCGGCGGTTGCGGGCCAAGCTCGGACCCGAGCACGAGGCGCTGATCGGCACGGTTCGCAATGTGGGCTATAAGGCGGTCCGACCGGCGCGTGGGCGACCGGTCTCCACCGACAATGACGCCGCAGACCTTGACAGCGCCGGCGACGAGGCGGTCCATGGCGCGCACATGGGTGCCATGTCGCATGCACTGCCCGGCCAGTGACCGCGGCGCCGTGGCGCTCCGAACTGGCCGCGCCTGAGCAGGACGCCGTTCGCGACCTGGTCGCGGTTGCAAGTGCCGCCGACGGCATAGATCCGGTGGGCGAGCAGGTACTCCGGGAACTCGCCGGGCAGCGAACTCACCACATCCTGTTCACCGATCCACGCGACCCGAACAGGGCCGTCGGTTACCTCAACCTGTCACCCGGCCGCGACGGCGCCGATGCCACTGCAGAGTTGGTGGTGCGCCCGGATGCCCGTCGCCGCGGCATCGGCACTGCCCTGCTGCGCGCGGCGACCGAACGCAGTGCCGGTCGGGTGCGGTTCTGGGCCCATGGCACCCTGCCGGGTGCTCGAGCAGTTGCTGAAGCACTGGAACTGCGGGTCGCACGTGAGTTGATCCAGATGCAGCGCGAGTTGGTGGATATTCCTGAATATGTTGTGCCGCAGGGTATCTCGATCCGAACATATGCGGGCGCCAAAGATCACCCCGAATTGCTGCGGGTCAATAATGCCGCTTTCTCCTGGCACCCCGAGCAGGGTGGCTGGACCGACTCCGACATGGCCGGCCGCGTCGGCGAACCCTGGTTCGACCCGGAAGGTCTCTTCCTGGCATTCGACGAGGCAACCGGGGTGCTGCTGGGATTCCACTGGACGAAAGCGCTCGTCCACCAGGCCGCCGAGGCCACCGGTGAGGTCTATGTAGTCGGCGTCGATCCCGCCGCGCAGGGCCGGGGACTGGGACGGTTGCTGACCTTGATCGGTATTGAGCACCTGGCGCGGCGCCTAGGTCCTGACTCAGCCGTGATGCTCTATGTCGAGTCCGACAATGCCGCTGCGGTGCGGACCTACCAAGCCATTGGATTCACCGTTTCCAGCGTGGACACCGCCTATACGCCACGCTGACCAACGGCGCTGTTCACCTCGCGTTAACGGCCAAAGCGTCGAGCGGCCGCCCCGGGCCGGATACGTTTTACACACGGGTGTGGGGTGCGGCCCTGACGCTGATTCTGATCGTGGGGGCCCTGAAGGTCCGTTTCGATGCTCGCGATCGAGGACTTGATCGCCGGTCAAGTTCGGCGACACCGGGAATATCTTCTCCAAACCGACCCAGAAATCCACCGAGGATTACATCTCCGGTCGGTTCGGCTGACCGGCGTCAGTAGGTCGCGATCTCTTCCTCGGCCGGCAGATTGCCGGTCACCTGGAAGATGACCCGGCGCGAGATCTCCACGGCGTGGTCGGCGAAACGCTCGTAGAAGCGGCCGAGCAACGTGACGTCCACCGCGGCGGCGACACCATGTTTCCACTCCCGATCCATCATCACGGAGAAAAGATGACGGTGTAGGTCATCCATCGCATCGTCTTCCTCGCGGATCAGCCGCGCCTGATCCGGATCGCGGGACAGCAGAACCTCCCGCGCGCTGTTACCGAGATCGACTGCGATCCGGCCCATCTCGGCGAAGTATCCGTTGACCTCTTCGGGCAGCGTGTGCTGAGGATGGCGCCGACGGGCGATCTTCGCGACGTGCAGTGCCAGCGCACCCATCCGTTCGACGTCGGCGACGATCTGGATGGATCCGACAATGGCACGCAGGTCTCCGGCCACCGGCGCCTGCAGGGCCAGCAGCACGAACGCCGTCTCCTCCGCGCGGGCACTGGCGGCGATGATGTTCTCGTGATCGCCGATCACCTGCTCGGCCAACACCAGATCGGCCTGCAGGAGGGCCTGGGTCGCCCGTTCCATGGCGATACCGGCCATCCGGCACATCTCTGCCAATTGATTGGTGAGCGCGTTCAACTGCTCGTGGTACGCCGTACGCATGGGCCAAGTCTACTGACGACCACCGCCGCGGGTCGCCCGTCAATCTGAACGGCGGATGAATCCCGGCTAGTCGCAGGTGATGTCGGCGCCATTGGTCACGGTGAGATCCGACGGAAGTTTGGTGGGTGTGCTGCTTCCGGCGTGGGTCACCGAGACGGTCAGGGCGGTACCGCTGGCCTGCGGGTACTTCACGCCGGAAAAGTCCGGACCGAGCACCACCTGAACCGTCTCGCCGAGTCCGCTGATCCGCTCGATGTGGGCGCCCGGCAGGGTGGCCGCCACCGTCGCGGCGGACTGCTCGCTGCCCAGCGAGTAGAAGACGGTGGTTTCCGTCACGGTGCTCCAGTCCGAGTAGTAATCAGGCTCGAACGTATTGAATCCGTACAACCCCAGTTCGGTCGTGACGGTGTCGGCCAGGCCGCTCTGCTCGGTGGCGTTGGCGACCTGCACCGTCACGTCACGTGGGTCGGCTGCCACCGCTTTCACGTCTTCAGTGATTGTCTCGGTCGGCTCGGTGGACGTGGTCGAGTCGGTGCTCGGTTCGGTGCTGGTGGACTCAGTACTCGTTGTTTCCGTCGTGCTGGTCGATTCCGTTGCGCTGCTTGTGGTTTCGGAGGTTCCCGTTGTCGCGGATGCCGTGGTCGCGGGCCCCGTCGTCGTGGTCACCGGGCTCAGTGTTTCGTTGTTATCGTTCTCACCGGGCAGCGGCTTGTCCTCGATGATTGCGTCGAAGAGTGCACTGATGTCCTCGGTGCGTGGTTGTTCATTGCCCTCGTAGTCGGCGATCCCGGTGGTCGGCACGGTGACGAAGGTGATTCGGCCGGCGTTGACGCCCTGCAACGATTGCCCGAGGCGGACCAGATCCCGGGTCTGGATGTTGTCGACGTAGCTGTCGTCGATGAAGGTATTGACCACGTCGTCAAGCTTGCTGATATCGAACAGTGTTTCGGTGGAGATCATGGAACGCAGCAGAGATGACAGGAAAAGCTGCTGCCGTTTGATCCGGCCGTAGTCGCCGTTGTCTTCGGTGGCGATGGACCTGGCGCGGACATAGTTCAGGGCGGTCGGACCGTCGAGTTTCTGCCGTCCGGCAGTGGCCAGAACGGTGCCCAGTTCGGCGTCTTCCAGTGGCGTCGTGCTGCACACCTCGACCCCGCCGAGGGCGTCGACCATGGCGGAGAATCCGGCGAAGTCGACCGCCATGAAGCGGTTGATCGCAAGCCCGGAGATCTTCTGGATCACCTTCACCAGACATTTCGGCCCGCCCAGGGCGTAGGCCGAGTTGAGTTTGGTTTCGGTCAGGCGCTCGTTGTCGCTCCACTCGTCGGTGTTCTGGTCGTAGACCGGACCGTACTTTCCGGTTTCCGGATCCCACGCCTGACAGTTCATCGGTGCGATGGCGAGGTCGCGGGGGAAGGAGACGGCGACAACGCGATTACGGTTCGCCGGGATGTTCACCAGCATGATGGTGTCCGATCGGGCGCCTTGGGCAACGCTGGTGTCGCCGGCCCCCATTTCACCGTTCACGCCGATTCGGCTGTCCACGCCGATGATGAGGAAGTTCTCGTCGCCGTTCTGGGCATTGCGGTCGCGGATGTCGCTGGAGTTGGGGTCCAGTGCGGCAATGGTGTTGAGCAGTTTGTTCTTAGCGCTCTGCCACTGCCACGCCGCGCCGGTGACCGCCAGCGCGGACACTGCAATGAGCACGGCGGCGGTCCGGGCGGCGAGCAGTGCGCGCCGGTGCGGTCGGTCCGGAGTGGTTCGGGTTGTCCTGGCTGCCGCCGGGTTCGGATTGGCGGCCAATGGGCGGCGCGCACGCGCCAGGCCCGCGAGGTCGGGTATCTCGTCGGCGATCGCCGCCACCGGCAGCGGCACAGTGGCATCGGCGTCCGACGGTGCTTGCGCGTCGGCGCTGCGCCGGGTCACTGGCGCGACCCGGGGGTCGCCGGTGACTTTGGCGATCAGGTCGGCGACCGCAACGCCTTCGGTGTGGTGTCCGGACGGCTCGGGGGCGGCGTCGCCGCTGTGCTTGCCCGGGGCGGCGTCGCCGCTGTGCTGGCCTGGAGCGGCGTCGCCGCCATGCTGGCCCGGAGTGGCGTTCTCGCCGTCACTCATGTTCCAGACAGCCTCCGGCTCAGATGGATGTCGCGAGCGCGCCAGTGCGCTACGCAACCATGGTGCTTGACGTCTTCGGCACCCGGGTTGGGACCGTCGGTCCACAACAGGGATCCGATGTTACGTTCCCAACCTGAGAGGATGCCAGCTCAGCCGCCGGAGTTCATCACGTCTGCACCGGCAGGCACTGTGCAGTCCTCGGGGTCGGCCAGCCATCCTTCGGGCAGGCTCACCGCCGCCGCGGAACCCTGCCGCCCTCGGGGGCCGCCGGCAGCGGCCGGATAGGGCAGGTCGCGGTCAAGCTGGTCCAGCAGCCGGTCGAGGTCGTCGAGCGTGCTGACCATGGCCAGCGCCCGCCGCAGCTCGGATCCGGCCGGCAGGCCGTGCAGGTACCAGCCGGTGTGCTTGCGGATGTCGCGCATCCCCCTGGCCTGGCCGAAATGGGCCGCCAATAGTGCCCCGTGGCGACGGATGATGTCGGCTACCTGGCCGAGATTGGGCGGGGCCGGTGCGGGGGCGCCGGTGAATGCCGCGGACAGTTCAGCGAACAGCCAGGGCCGGCCGAGGCAGCCGCGGCCGATGACGACGCCATCGCATCCGGTGGCCGCCATCATCGCCAGCGCGTCGTCGGCTTCGAAGATATCGCCGTTGCCCAGCACCGGGATGGACGTGACGGCCGCCTTGAGCGCGCCGATCTGATCCCAGTCGGCCGATCCCGAGTAGCGCTGGGCCGCGGTGCGGGCGTGTAACGCCACCGCGGCCGCGCCTTCCTGTTCGGCGATGCGCCCGGCGTCCAGATGGGTGTGGTGGGCGATCTGATCCCAGTCGGCCGATCCCGAGTAGCGCTGGGCCGCGGTGCGGGCGTGTAACGCCACCGCGGCCGCGCCTTCCTGTTCGGCGATGCGCCCGGCGTCCAGATGGGTGTGGTGGGCATCGTCGATTCCGATGCGGAATTTCACCGTCACCGGGACCGTGCTGCCCTGGGCGGCGCGCACCGCTGCGGCGACGATCTGACCGAAGAGGCGGCGCTTGTAGGGCAGCGCCGCCCCGCCGCCGCGCCGCGTCACCTTGGGCACCGGGCAACCGAAGTTCATATCGATATGGTCGGCCAAGTTCTCCTCGACGATCATCCTTGCCGCCTCGTAGGTGGTCGCCGGATCGACGGTGTACAGCTGCAGCGACCGCGGTGACTCGTCGGGTCCGAAGGTCGTCATGTGCAATGTGACGGGGTGGCGTTCGACTAACGCGCGTGCGGTCACCATCTCGCAGACGTAGAGGCCGCTGACGGTGCCGGCGCGCTGCAGTTCGAGTTCCCGGCACAGAGTGCGGAACGCGACGTTGGTCACTCCGGCCATGGGCGCCAAGACAACTGGGCTGCGAAGGGCCAGTGACCCGATCTGCAGCGCGAAGGCTGTCGATTGTTCGGCGACGACTGTGTTCACTGACGGCCTGCTGTTCGGTCGGCGTTATTCGACGGCACGTTCACTGACGGCCTGCTGTTCGGTCGGCGTTATTCGACGGCACCCAGTGTGCCCTAGGGGTTAAGACGCCGGGGGTTACGACGCCGGGGGTTACGACGCTGCGGCGGCCAGCACGGATTTGGCTGCGCGCTTCTCGGCCAGCCGGGCGTCGCGTTCGAGCTTGCGGGCCTTGGCGTCCTCGAACTTCACGCAAGTCTGTTCGAGGTCCTCGATGAGTGTGCCCAGTTCGTCGCGCATGCGCGCGCCCTCACCGGTGAAATCGTCACGTTCGAAGATCCGCCACTTCTTGAGTATCGGCATCACGACGTCCTCAAGGTGAATCCGCGGGTCGTAGACCCCGCCGGTGGCGATGATGACGGCCTTGCGGCGAAATTCCGGAACCGTGTACCCGGGCATCTTGAAATTGTGCAGGATCCGGTGGACCGACTTGATCGCCTGGTTGGGGGCAATATCGAGACCGGCAGCGCTGATGTCGCGGTAGAAGATCATGTGCAGGTTCTCGTCATTGGAGATGCGCGCCAGCAACTGCTCGGCAACCGGGTCGTTGCAGGCTTTGCCGGTGTTGCGATGTGAGACCCGGGTGGCCAGTTCCTGGAAGCTGACATACATGACCGAATCGAACAGGCCCTCCGCGTACATATCGCCCTGCTGGTTCTGGCCGGGGCTGAAGCCACGGGTCATCTGCTCCATCCGCAACTCTTCGAGTTCGATGGGGTCGCAGTTGCGGGTGACCACCAGATAGTCGCGGATCGAGATCCCGTGGCGATTCTCCTCGGCCGTCCACCGATTGACCCAGTATCCCCACGCGCTGTCCATCGAGAAGTTCATTGCGATCTCGCGGTGGTAGGCCGGCAGGTTGTCCTCGGTCAGCAGGTTCTGCACCATCGCGACGCGGGCCAACTCGGAGAGTTTGGCCTGGTCGGGATCCCAGTCCTGGCCGCCGAGGGCGTAATAGTTCTTACCGTCCGACCAGGGGATGTAGTCGTGCGGATTCCAGTCTTTGGCCATCGACATGTGGCGGTTGATGAGCTTCTCTGCGACCGGCTCAAGAGCGCGCAGGAGATCGACGTTGGGCAGGTCTTCGGACATGGCCCCTCCGTGTTCTGTATCTCGTGGTGCCACCAATATATCTGTGTCCAGCGGTGACATTCAAGTTCTCATAGCCTCCGGCATGTTGGTCTCGGCTGCGCCAAGGCAGTTCTGACGGTATATTTCGACTATCGGTGTTCGAAATTGAGAGGTGTGGTGCGGTGAGGAAGAACCTGATCCGTCGCGTTGGTCTCGTCGGCGCTGCCACCGCGATGTTCGCACTGTTCGGCTCGGGGTCGGCCGCCGCGATCAATGATTACGTCGGACAGACCTACAACGACGCGGCGACTGCCATTAGTCAGGGCGGGCAGACGCCCGTCATCGCGACCCGGGTCGGGAGCTTCCTGCCGACCGGCGCATGCATCGTCAACAGCTCGCGCACCGCGAGCTTTCTGGACTCCAGCGGCAATAACAACAGCAAGGTGCTGCTTGGTCTGAACTGCAACTACATGTTCGCTCTGGCCGGCGTGCCGGGCAACTCACTGGGCAGCCCGGAGGGTCGGGCGGCGCGGGCAGCGGCCGAGCAGCAGTATGCCGAGCAGCAGGCCGCAGCCCAGGCTGAGGCCGATGCGGCGGCCCAAGCGGCGGCCGGAGGCGGCGGCTAGGCCGTCGCCTCCCGAAAGTTCGACGATGTCCGCAGGCTGCCCGGTGAGCGGCGGCGGGTACGGCGTTCCGCCAACGCCGTTGGGCCCGGATTCGTTGACCTGGAAGCTTTTTGGCGACTGGCGAGGACTCCTCCAGGGGCCGTGGGCTGGTTCGATGCAGAACATGCACCCGCAACTGGGCGCGGCAGTCACCGAGCACTCGATCTTCTTTACCGAACGCATCCCGCGGTTGTTCCGATCGCTCTACCCGATCGGCGGTGTGGTGTTCGACGGCGACCGGGCACCTGAAACGGCCGCGGAGGTGCGCGACTACCACATCCCGATCAAGGGTGTCGACGAGCAGGGCCGTCGCTACAGTGCGCTCAACCCGGACGTCTTCTACTGGGCCCACGCCACGTTCTTCATGGGCACCATCCGCACCGCCGAACACTTCGGCGGCGGGTTAACCGAGGCGGAAAAACGCCAACTGTTCGATGAACACATCACCTGGTACGCGATGTACGGAATGAGCATGCGGCCGGTTCCGGCAAGCTGGGCGGAGTTCGAGGTCTACTGGGACCGGATGTGTCGCGACGTGCTGGAGAACACCGACGCGGCCCGTGAGGTACTCGACTTATCGACGATGCCGAAACCGCCTACTGCACAGTGGATCCCGGACTGGTTCTGGTCGTCCTATCTGAGAGTGACCGGACCGTTAGCGGTGTGGGTGACGGTGGGTCTGTACGACGTGCCGGTGCGCGAGTTGATGGGGTATCGGTGGTCGGCGCGTGACGAACGGCTGCATTTTCTCTTCGGCCGGGCGGTGAACCTGGCTTTCAAATGTCTGCCGCGGCGACGCCGGATGCACCCGCGGGCGCGCGCAGGCTGGGACCGGGCCGAGGGCCGGATCGCCCCTGACGCGCCGCTTCCGCAGACTCCCGGGCGGCACCTGCCTCCGAGACAGGAGTGGGACAAGGGGATTCACTACGTGGGTGCGGTGCACGCGGAAGCTTCATCGCCGGTGCAGGCCGACACACGCTGACCGCTGCCACGTGGTACCCCCAGTAGGACTCGAACCTACGACCTGCGGATTAAAAGTCCGTAGCTCTACCAACTGAGCTATAGGGGCGCAGGGCACAGGATAGGCGACCGCTTCCCGAGGTGCGGTTTGGGGATTGTCGCGGCGGTGTCCTAAGCTGTTGTGGCTCCAAGCTTGCAGCGATTGTGAGTTCCCCGGAGAGATTCGGCTCAGGCCCCCTTCGTCTAGCGGCCTAGGACGCCGCCCTTTCAAGGCGGTAGCGCGGGTTCGAATCCCGTAGGGGGTACCCATGACGCGTCAACGCGGAGTGGAAAGCAAGGCCCTGTGGCGCAGTTGGTTAGCGCGCCGCCCTGTCACGGCGGAGGTCGCGGGTTCGAGTCCCGTCAGGGTCGCCGCTACGGCGAGGCATGGCGTTGTTCATCTGCAACGTGCCTTCCGGCCAGGTAGCTCAGTTGGTACGAGCGTCCGCCTGAAAAGCGGAAGGTCGCCGGTTCGATCCCGGCCCTGGCCACCACGCACGCGGGCGCAGAAATTCGGTGTCAGTACACATACCTACTTGGGGCGCGTTTGGTGGGGAGTGACACGTTAACGTCGCTCTTGCTGCGCCGCCTTGACCAGTCCGCCGCCGATGATCAGACGCTGAATCTCGCTGGTGCCCTCGAATAACCGGAGCAGACGGATATCGCGGTAGATGCGTTCCACCGCGACACCGCGCATGTAGCCGGTTCCGCCGTGCACCTGCACCGCCAGGTCGGCCACTGTGCCGGCCATCTCGGTGCAGAACAGCTTGGCCACCGAGGGGGCGATACGGCGGTCTTCCCCCGTCAGCCACTTCTGCGCGGTATCGCGCACCAGTGCGCGGCCGGCGAGTACCCCGGTTTGCTGATCGGCAAGCATGGCCTGCACCAACTGGAAGGTCCCGACCGCGGACCCGCCCTGGGTGGCAGTGGCGGCGAAGTCGACGGATTCGTCCAGCGCGCGTTGCGCCGTGCCGACGGCCAACGCGGCGATGTGAATGCGTCCCCGGGCCAGCGATGTCAGCGCCGCGCGATAGCCGAGATCCTCACTGCCGCCGATGAGCGATTCCGGTCCGAGGCGGACATCGGTGAAATACACGTCCGACGTCCAGGCGCCCTCCTGGCCCATCTTGGCGTCCTTGACCCCGACCTCGACTCCCGGCGAGTCGGCCGGGACCAAGAAAACCGCGATACCGGAGCCGTCGGGGTCGGCCGGGCGGGTGCGGGCGAACACGACGAACAAATCCGCCAGTGGGGCGTTGGTGATCCAGCGCTTCTGGCCGGAGATCACCCAATTCGCCCCGTCCCGAACGGCTTTCGTGCGAAGGCCCGTGGGATCCGAACCTGCGCCGGGTTCGGTGAGCGCGAACGAGGCGATGACCTCACCGCTGGCCATCGGTTCCAGCCAACGCCGCTTTTGTTCGTCGGTTCCGAAGCCCACGAGTACCTGGCCGGCGATACCGTTGTTAGTGCCGAACATCGACCGGACCGCCAGGGAGGTGTAGCCCAGTTCCAGTGCCAACTCGACATCCTGGGTGATGTTCAGACCCAAACCGCCCCATTCCTGGGGGATCGCATAGCCGAACAGTCCCAGCTGTTTCGCTTGCTCGCGCAGGTCGTCGGGAATCCGGTCCTGTTCGCTGATCTCCGACTCCCGCGGCACGACGACCGTGCGGACGAAGTTGCGGGTCGCGGCGAGGATCTCGCGGAAGTCGTCGTCTCCGACCACGGAAGTCATGGTGCAATCAAATACGATGACGCCCGCGGGCTGGTTTCGGGGGCGAGGAGAGGGTGATCAGATGGCATTGCTGGCCGGACGGATCGCCGTCATCACCGGCGGGGCACAGGGTCTCGGATACGCCATCGCGCAACAGTTCATCGCCGAAGGCGCCCGCGTGATGCTGGGTGATCTGAATATCGACGCCACCCGGGCGGCCGCCGATTCACTGGGCGGTTCCGATGTCGCGCGGGCGCGCGCCTGCGACGTGACTTCCGGTGCGGCAGTGGACGCACTCGTCGCCGCCGCGGTGGAGGAGTTCGGCGACCTGGACATCATGGTCAACAACGCCGGCATCACCCGCGATGCAACCCTGCGGAAGATGTCGGAAGAGCAGTTCGACGAGGTGATCTCGGTGCATCTGAAGGGCACCTGGAACGGCACCCGCTCAGCGGCGGCGATCATGCGCGAACGCGGCGGTGGCGCCATCATCAACATGTCCTCGATCTCGGGCAAAGTCGGATTCGTCGGCCAGACGAACTACTCGGCGGCTAAGGCCGGCATTGTCGGACTCACCAAGGCCGCGGCGAAGGAACTCGCCCACCTTGGGGTGCGGGTCAACGCCATCGCGCCCGGTTTGATCCGCTCGGCGATGACTGAAGCCATGCCGCAACGCATTTGGGACGCCAAGCTCGCGGAGGTGCCGATGGGCCGGGCCGGTGAACCATCCGAAGTCGCGGCGGTCTCCGTGTTCCTGGCTTCCGACATGTCGTCCTATATGACCGGGACCGTCCTCGAGGTGACCGGCGGCCGACTCATATGACCAGGCTTGCCCAGACCCTGGGGCTGAGCGAGTTTCAGACCGAGATCATCTCCACGGTAAGGCAATTCGTCGATAAAGAGATCATTCCCAACGCCCACGATCTTGAGCACGCCGATACCTACCCGCAGGCCATCGTCGATCAGATGCGTGCCATGGGTCTGTTCGGCCTGATGATTCCCACCGAGTACGGCGGGTTGGGGGAGTCGCTGCTGACCTATGCGCTGTGCGTGGAGGAGTTGGCTCGCGGCTGGATGAGCATCTCCGGGGTGATCAATACCCATTTCATCGTGGCCTACCTGATCCGCCAGCACGGAACCGACGAGCAGAAGCAGCGCTTCCTGCCGCGGATGGTCACCGGCGAGACCCGGGGTGCGTTCTCGATGTCGGAACCCGAGGTTGGATCGGACGTTGCCGCGATCCGTACCCGGGCCGCCCGCAACGACGACGGCACCTACGCAATCGACGGCGCGAAGATGTGGCTGACCAACGGCGCGAGTTCGACGCTGGTCGCCGCACTGGTACGCACCGAGGAGGGTGCCGATAAACCGCACCACAATCTGACGGCCTTTCTGATCGAAAAGCCCGCAGGGTTCGGTGAGGTCGCCCCAGGGCTGACAATCCCCGGCAAGCTCGACAAGCTGGGCTATAAGGGCATCGACACAACGGAGTTGATTTTTGACGGCTACCTCGCCGCGGCTGATGACGTCCTCGGGGGTGCGCCCGGGCAGGGTTTCGCCCAGATGATGGACGGCATCGAGATCGGCCGGGTCAACGTCGCCGCCCGGGCCTGCGGGGTGGGCATCCGTGCGTTCGAACTGGCGGTGCGGTACGCCCAGCAGCGCCATACCTTCGGTAAGCCGATCGCCGAGCACCAGGCGATCGCGTTCCAACTCGCCGAGATGGCCACCAAAGTCGAAGCGGCACATCTGATGATGGTGAATGCGGCCCGACTCAAGGACAGTGGCGCTCGCAACGACCTTGAAGCGGGCATGGCCAAATATCTCGCCAGTGAGTTTTGCTCGGAGGTCGTGCAGGCCAGTTTCCGCATTCATGGCGGGTACGGCTACTCCAAGGAGTACGAGATCGAGCGCTTGATGCGCGACGCCCCCTTCCTGCTCATCGGTGAGGGCACCAGCGAGATCCAAAAGATCATCATTAGCAAGCGCTTGCTGGACGACTACCGGATCTGAGGCACACAATGCGCACACTCGACGAACTGGGTTACTACCTGCTGGCCGGCGCCGGTGGGGAAGGCCCGGCCACGCTGATAGACGAGGCCCGCCGCGGCGAGGAACTGGGTTTCGGAACCGCATTCATCTCCGAGCGCTGGAACGTCAAAGAGGCGGCATCGCTGACCGGGGCCGCCTGCGCGGTGACCACGCGGATGCAGATCGCCACTGCCGCAACCAATCACAACACCCGTCATCCATTGATCAGTGGATCGTGGGCCACCACCATGCACCGGCTCTCCGGCGGCCGATTCACCCTGGGCATTGGTCGCGGTATCGGGGCTATCTACTCGGCGTATGGCATCCCCGCGGTGACCACCGCGCAGATGGAAGACTTCGCGCAGGTGATGCGCCGGCTCTGGCGCGGCGAGGTGATCGTCAACCACGACGGCCCGATCGGGAAGTATCAGATCCTGGTGCTCGACCCTGATTTCAGGGAGGACATCCGGTTGGCACTGGTGGCGTTCGGCCCCAACACCCTGCGCCTGGGCGGCCGGGTGTTCGACGACGTCATCCTGCACACCTACTTCACGCCGGAGACGGTTGCGCGCTGTGTGCGCACGGTCAAGGACGCCGCCGAGCAGGCTGGCCGCGATCCTGACAGCGTGCGGGTGTGGTCGTGTTTCGCCACCGTGGGTGATCACCTGCCTGAAGAATTGCGATTGAAGAAGACCGTCGCCCGGTTGGCCACCTACCTGCAGGGCTACGGCGATCTGATGGTGACGACCAATGACTGGGATCCTGCGGTGCTGCAACGATTCCGGGCCGATGCCGTGGTCCAGTCCATCGGTGGCGGCATCGACCACAAGGCCACACCCGAACAGATCCAGCACATCGCCGGTCTGATCCCCGCCGAGTGGCTGGAGCCTGCTGCCACCGGTTCGGCCCGCCAGTGCGTGGACCGGATCCGCAGGGAGTTCGACTACGGGGCCGACGCGGTGATCATGCACGGCGCCACTCCCGACGAACTGGAGCCGGTCGTCGACCTCTACCGGGAAACCGTGTCCTAGTCATCCCCGGTTGGCTATTCTCGCGTCATGGCAGTCAGCGATTCGCGCGAAGTGGTCATCGAAGCGACACTGAAAGAGGTTCTCGACGTCCTCACCGACGTCGATTCCTCTCCCGACTGGTGTCCGCAGTTTCGGAGCGTCGAGGTCGTCGAGACCTATGAGGACGGCCGGGCCAAACTGGTCAAGATATCGGCCGGGGCTGCCGGGATGTCCGATGACTGCGAGTTCGAGTACATCTGGGGTGACAACACCGTTGTTACGACCATGGTCAAGTCGCACCTACTGAAGGCCCAGAAAACCGCGTACACGCTGACACCTGTGGGTGACAAGACGAAGGTACGCTACGACCTCGAAATCGATCCGGCGATCCCGATGCCCGGCTTCCTGCTCAAGCGGACACTCAAGGGGGCCATGGAGACCGCCACCGACGGCTTACGCAAGCATGTTCTGAAACTGAAGAAGGGCTGATTCACTAACCCTGTTGCAGGGTGCCAAGCCGTCTGATCGCTTCGTCCAAAGTCTCGTGGCGCTTGCAGAACGCGAAGCGCACCAGATGATTCCATTCGCTGGCCTGTGCGTGGTCTGGGTCGCAGAACGCCGACATCGGGATCGCCGCCACGCCTACCCGGCGGGGTAGTTCCGCACAGAACGTCGCGCTGTCTCTGAAGCCGAGCGGCCGAGGGTCGGCGCACAGAAAAAAGGTACCGGCGCTGTCGTGGACCTCGAACCCGATGTCGGTCAGTGCCGTTGTCAGCGTGTCGCGCTTGGACTGCAGCGAGTCGCGCAGCGAGTCCACCCAGGCGTCCTCGTTATCCAGCGCGTAGGCAACCGCGGGCTGAAACGGAGCCCCGCCGACATAACTGAGGTACTGCTTTGCCGCGCGCACGCCGGCGATCAGATCGGCCGGTCCGCACGCCCAGCCGATCTTCCAGCCTGTGCAGTTGAACATCTTTGCCGCACTTGAGATCGTCACGGTGCGCTCGGCCATACCGGGGTACGTCGCGATGGGCAGATGACGCTGGCCATCGAACACGAGGTGTTCGTAGACCTCATCGGAGAGGACAATCAGGTCTGCCTCGACGGCCACCTCAGCGAGGGCGTGAAGATCGTCATCGGCCAGCACCGTGCCGGTCGGGTTGTGCGGTGAGTTGATGATGATCGCCCGGGTCGCAGGAGTGATCGCCGCGCGCAGGGCGTCGACGTCGAGGGCGAAGCCGCGGCCGTCGGGCACCAGCGGTGCAGAGACACGTCGGCTGCCGGCCATCGCGATCACCGGCGAGTAGGTGTCGAAGAACGGCTCGATCAAGAGCACTTCCGAGCCGGGTTCGACCAGGCCGATCACGGCGGCGGCGATCGCCTCCGATGCACCCACCGTCACCAGTACCTCGTTATCGGGGTTGAACCGCTGCCCGTAACGCCGGTCGCGCTGGGCTGCGATCGCCTGACGCAGTGGCGCGATTCCCGGGCCGGGCGGGTACTGGTTGACGCCGTGGGAGATCGCGTGGCGCGCAGCCTCCAGCATCGCGGGCGGACCGTCCTCGTCCGGAAACCCCTGGCCGAGGTTCACCGCACCAACCTCGGCTGCCAGTGCGGACATCGCCGCGAAGACGTTGACCGAGTAGGGGCGCAGTCGCTCGACCGTCATGGGCTAGGAGCGTAGCGACCAGCACTCCCAACCAACGGGTTGGCTGAGCCTTGATAGGGTTGCGAATCAAGCGGCTAGGCTTTGTGCCGCACCTGAAAATCCCCACCGGCTCACGAGGAAACCACCATGTCCGAAGAAGCTTTCATCTATGAGGCCATCCGCACGCCGCGCGGCAAGGGACGCAATGGCGCCCTGACGGAGGTAAAGCCGCTGAACCTGGTCACCGGGCTGATCGACGAGATGCGAGTCCGCCATCCCAACCTCGACGAGAACATGATCAGCGACGTCGTCCTCGGCTGTGTTTCGCCCGTGGGTGATCAGGGTGCCGATATCGCCCGCACCGCGGTGATCGCCGCGGGTATGCCCGACACCGTGGGCGGAGTGCAACTCAACCGGTTCTGCGCATCTGGCCTGGAGGCGGTGAACACCGCCGCCCAGAAGGTGCGCTCCGGCTGGGACGACCTGGTGTACGCCGGCGGTGTGGAATCGATGAGCCGGGTGCCGATGGGCTCCGACGGCGGCGCGATGTTCTCCGACCCGGCCACCGTCTACGACGCCTATATCGTTCCGCAGGGCATCGGTGCCGACCTGATCGCGACGATGGAGGGTTTCTCCCGCGATGACGTCGACGCCTACGCGCTGCGCTCTCAGGAGAATGCGGCGGCGGCCTGGTCGGGCGGCTACTTCGGCAAGTCGATCGTGCCGGTGCGCGATCCGAACGGTCTGCTCATCCTCGACCACGACGAGCACATGCGTCCCGATACCACCAGGGAGGGTCTGGGCAAGTTGAAGCCCGCCTTCGAGGCAATGGCCGCAATGGCCGGCTTCGACGACGTCGCACTGCAGAAGTACCACTGGGTGGAAAAGATCAACCACGTCCACACCGGAGGCAACAGCTCGGGCATCGTCGACGGCGCCGCCCTGGTGCTGATCGGCAACGAAAAGGCGGGCAAGGCCAATGGCCTGACGCCGCGCGCTCGCGTCGTGGCCACCGCCACCAGCGG
>Ga0194055_10000463_pt1 | contig 32558 bp, 25 predicted proteins | sample SepL449m_MetaG_FD_155482 | JGI IMG/M metagenome (GOLD analysis project Ga0194055, IMG submission 155482) | Anoxic zone freshwater microbial communities from boreal shield lake in IISD Experimental Lakes Area, Ontario, Canada - Sep2016-L442-9m | ecosystem: Environmental > Aquatic > Freshwater >... | reverse complement strand
ACTCTACGGCGTCATCAGCCTCGAACTCCCCTTGCACCGCCACGATGCCAGCAGGTAGCAACGACCGCCCTCGATCGACCAGGGCGCGCCGGGCACCATCGTCGACGACGATCGATCCCGAGGCTCCGATGGCGAAGGCTATCCAGAGCTTCCGGGCCGGCAGCACTACCTCACGAGGCCGGAACCGGGTCCCCACCCCGGGGGTGCCCGAAGCCACCGAGGCCAGTACCCCGGGTCGGGCCGCATCGGCGATGACCGCCTCGATGCCCGACCACACGGCGATCTTGGCCGCCGCCAACTTGGAGGCCATGCCACCGCTTCCGGCCACCGTGCCCGGCCCTCCGGCGATGGCTTCGAGCGCATGGTCGATCTCGAGAACCTCCTCGATCAGCGATGCGTCGGCCTTGCTGCGGGGGTCACCGGTCAACAAGCCGGCAGTGTCGGTCAACAGGATCAGCAATCCGGCGCTCACCAGGTGGGCGACCAGGGCGGCCAGACGGTCGTTGTCGCCGAACCGGATCTCCTCGTCGGCCACGGCGTCGTTCTCATTGACGACGGGGACCACGCCGAGTTCCAAGAGTCGGCCGAGGGTCTGACGGGCATGGAGGTACTGACTGCGGTGCACGAAGTCCAAGGGGGCCAACAGCACCTGTCCGGCGACCAGACCGTGGCGATCCAACGCGTCGCTCCACACCCGCATGAGCAGGTGCTGGCCAACGGCCGCCACCGCCTGGAGTGTGGCCAGATCAGAGGGACGGGGACGCCCCTCGGAGAGGTGCGCCCACCCAGCCGTAATAGCCCCTGAGGTCACCACTACCACCCGGTGGCCGGCGGAACGGGCGTCAGCCACCTCGGCGGCCAGTTTCTCGATGGCTGCCGTGTCGACCCGTCCGTCCTCGGTGGTCACTGAGGAGGAGCCGATCTTCACCACCAAGGTGCGGACGGAGGCAGTACCGGCCATCAGCGGCGGCGGCGCCGGCTGGTGGGCTGACCGATGAACTCGGGCTGGTCGCGGTACCAGATGAACGACATCTCGGCGATGTGCACGGTGTCGCCGTCGCGCGCACCCGCCTTGGCCAGGGCCCGGTCGACGCCGATGCGCTTCAGCCGGCTCTGCACGTAGTCGGCCGCCTCGTCGGTGGTCAGGTCGTTGAGGGCCACGGCCCGCTCGGCAGCCTTGCCCAACACGGCGAACTCCCCGTCCCCGATCTTCTCGACTGTGAAGCCCTCAGGCAGAGGCCGATGGATGACGATGGTCCCATCTGCCTCGGGCTCGGCGGTGCGGGCCCCATCGACCATGGTGGCCAGCCGGCCTACCAGCGAGGTGATCCCCTGGCCGGTGATGGCCGAGATCACCAGATCGGGCCGGAACTCTTCCTCGTCGGAATCATCTTCGGCGGCGGCTGCCGCATCGGCGGCGGCCTCGGCGGCCAACTCGGCCCGGTCGAACGTCTCGACGCTCACCGTCCGAGGCAAGAACTCGTCGGGGACCATGTCCGACTTCGACCCCACCACCAAGCGAGGACGGTCCAGCAGGTCAGGCTGGTAGCGCCGGAGCTCGTCGATGAGCACCCGCTGCTGCTCGGCCGGGGATACCCCGGTCACCGGATCCAGCTCCACCAGGATCACCAGTGCGCGGGCCCGGGTGATGTGGCGGAGGAATTGATGACCCAGCCCCTTGCCTTCAGCGGCTCCCTCTACGAGGCCCGGAATGTCGGCCACCGTGAAGTTGCGATCGTCGTCGGCCCGGACCACACCGAGGTGGGGCTCGAGGGTGGTGAACGGGTAGTCGGCGATCTTGGGCTTGGCCGCCGAGATCCGGGAGATCAGCGTGGACTTGCCCACGTTGGGATAGCCCACCAGGGCCACGTCGGCCACCAGGGCCAGCTCGAGGTCGTACCACTCCTCATGGCCCTTCTCCCCTTGCTCGGCAAAGGTCGGTGCCCGACGGTTGTTGGCCAAGAAGCTGGCATTACCGCGGCCGCCGCGTCCACCCTCCCCGGCCATCCACCGGTCCCCGGCGTTGGCCAGGTCGGCCATGATCGTCCCGTCCGATTGGCGCACCCGGGTGCCCACGGGCACCGGGACCTCGATGTCCTTGCCCCGAGCACCGTGCATCTTCTTGCCGCCACCGTGGACACCGTTTTCCGCCCCGCGATGGGGGTGATCGCGGAAGGGCAGCAACGATGACTGGTTGGTAGTGGCCACCATCCACACGCTGCCGCCACGGCCCCCGTCTCCGCCGTCGGGTCCACCTTTGTCTACATGGGCTTCGCGTCGCATGGCGACCGCGCCGGCTCCACCGTCGCCCGCCTTCACGTGGAGCTGTGCCTCATCGACGAAGCCGGACATGGTGGTGATCCTACCGATCGGTGGTTACCGGCCCCGGGACGGGGCAACGGGCATGATCAGCGAGGAGTGCCCCGCCGAGAGAGGGGTCAGGCGTCGACCAGGACGATGCGACGGAGATGGTCCACCGCATCGACGACGTCCAGGGAGATGGCCAGTGCATCGTAGGTGCCGTACTCGAGGAGGAGGGCAGCCAGGAACTGCTCCATCGTCTCGGGCATCACGTGGAGGATGGCCGGGGCATAGCGCATGACCGCTTCTTCGGCCTCGGGATACTCGGCCTTCAGCCGCTCGAGCAGGCGCTCCATGGCTGCCGCCGACAGGGCGTAGTCCTCGATAATGACCTCGTCAGGAACACCCAGAAAGGCCAGCACCAAGGCGGACAGCACTCCGGTGCGGTCCTTGCCTGCGCTGCAGTGCATGACGGCGGGCAGCGCGTCCCCGCCAGCCAGCACGTGGATGGCTTCGGTGAGGACCGGGCCGCCCTCGGACACCATCGCCCCGTAGCGGGTAGCCACGTAGGCCGCTTCCTTCCAGTCGGGAAGGTCTTCGGTAGCGGGAAGTACGTCGGTCAGGGGCAAACCCACATAGCGGACGGGGACGTCGTCGACCGGGAAGCTGCCCCGCTGCTCGGCTTCGTCGAGAGTGCGCAGGTCAATCACCGTAGTGAGGCCGAGATCGACCAACTGCTTGCGGTCGCCCGGGGTGAGCTTGTTCAGTCCATCAGCTCGGAAGAGGCGGCGCCAAGCCACCATGCGCCCGTCCGCGGTACGGTAGCCCCCGAGGTCACGGAAGTTGACGCAGCCCTCGAACTCGAGCGTCCGTGAGGGCACCGGCGCTGCTTAGGCGACGGGGAGGACGTCGACCAGCTTGCGGCCCTTGCGGCTCGCAAACTGGACCTTCCCATCGGCCAGGGCGAACAGGGTGTCGTCCTTGCCCAGACCTACGTTGAGGCCGGGGTGGAACTTCGTGCCGCGCTGGCGCACGATGATGGCGCCGGTGCGCACATCGGTGCCGCCGAAGACCTTGACGCCGAGGCGCTGGGCGTTCGAATCACGACCGTTGCGGGTTGAACCGCCACCTTTGGTCTTTGACATGTGAGGTACTCCTTGTGTTCTGCCGTATCAGCCAGCGTCACGCGCTCGGCCCTACGGGAGGTGGATTGCTCAGCCGGCCGAGATGCCGGTGATGGCGATGGTCGAGTACCGCTGGCGGTGTCCCCACCGAGTGCTCTGGTTCGACTTGTTCTTGTAGACGAAGCCGCGGATCTTGGGACCGAGCTCCTCGCCCTTGACGGTGGCGGTGACCGTGGCCCCCGCCAACTGGGCCGGAGTGGCCAGGACGGTTGCACCGTCGACCACGAGCACAGGCTCGAAGGTCACCTCGGTGCCGGGCTCCTCGCCCAACAACTCCACCCTGAGCTCCTGGCCCTCGGCCACTCGCTCCTGCTTGCCTCCGGTTTTAATCACTGCGTACATAGGAATGACAGCCTACAGGTCCGGGTCATCAAATACTATTCCCCGGCCTTCGCAGATCTCACAGGTGTTCGACATCGACTCGATCAGTCCCTCGGAGACCCGCTTGCGGGTCATCTCCACCAGTCCCAACTCCGAGATATCGAAGACCTGGGTCCGGGTCTTGTCCCTGGCCAGGGCGGTGCGCAGCGCACTTCCGACCTTGTCTCGGTTTTCGCGGATCTCCATGTCGATGAAGTCGATCACGATGATTCCACCGATGTCTCGGAGGCGCAGCTGGCGGGCCACTTCGTCGGCCGCTTCCAGGTTGTTCCGGTAGACGGTCTCCTCCAAGTTGGTGGTGCCCACGTTCTTTCCGGTGTTGACGTCGATGACGGTCAGTGCCTCGGTACGGTCGATCACCAGAGATCCACCCGACGGCAGGAATACCTTGCGGTCGAGGGCCTTATGTAGCTGCTCGTGCACGTGGAACCGCTCGAACAATGGCAGTGCTTCAGCCTCGGGGTCGAAGTACTCGACCCGGTCGGCCAACTCGGGGTTGACCGCCCCCACGTACTCCCTGACCTCCTCGTACAGGGCCAGGTCGTCGATGACGACGGCCCGGTACTCCCGGTTGAGCTCCTCGCGGATGACCCGCACAGCGATGGCCGGCTCTCGGTAGAGCAGGGCTGCGCCCTGGCCCTTCAGCGAGTCGGCGGCAATGGTGTCCCACTTGCCGACCAGGCGATCGATGTCCTGCTCGAGCTCCTCGGCACTGGCACCGGCGGCCGCCGTGCGGACGATGAGGCCGTGGCCCTCGGGCCGCACGGCGTCAACGATCCGACGGAGACGCTTGCGCTCGGCATCGTCGAGGCGCTTGGAGATCCCGTAGGCGGTCGAGTTGGGAACGAGGACCACGAAGCGACCAGGGAGGGAGACTTCCTGAGTGAGCCGGGCCCCCTTGGCGCCGATCGGGTTCTTGGTGACCTGACAGAGGATGGTCTGGCCTGGCTTGAGCAGCTGCTCGATCCTGGGCTCGGCGCCGCCCTTGGCGGTCTCCACGTCGTCAGTGTCGTAGCGGACGTCTCCGTGGTAGAGCACGGCGTTCTTCGGCGTGCCGATATCGATGAAGGCCGCCTCCATGCCGGGTAGGACGTTCTGGACCCGGCCCCGGTAGATGTTCCCATCGATCTGGGTGGCGTCGTCCGAGGCCCGAGAGATGTAGTGCTCGACGAGCGTACGTCCCTCGAGGAGGGCGATCTGGGTCATCTCGGGCCGGACGTGGACGCAGATCTGGTAGCGGCCGACCGCCTTGCCCTTGCGCTCGCCTCCTCCCTTGCGTCCCTCACCTCGGGTTCCGCTGGGTACCTTGGCGGCTGGCTTGGCGGCCCGCGGGGATGGCGGCTGCTTGGCTCCGCCATCTACTGCTGTCGCCATACCTGCTCCCCCACCCGAACGTCCGCCGCCACCGCCGCCGCCGCCACCGCCACGGTTGCGGCTGCGCCCACCACCCGAACGAGCGGGGGCTGGGGCCGGAGCGGCATCCACGGCCCGGGCCGGGCGCGAGTCACCGATCGACGGACGAGAGTCACCGATCTTCGGCCGCTGGGCCACCGCGGCGGGGGCCGACGTCGACGTCGAGGCCGCATCCGAGGTGGAGGCAACCGCACCTGGTTCCGTCAGGGCTGGCGCGCCATTCGATGCTGATGTCGGAGCGGCCGACCGCGTTGCGGCCCTTGGTGGGCCCCCTGACGTCGGTGTGTCACCATCCGATGCTTCCGATGCTTCCGATGCGTCGGCAACGTCGGCCTGATCGCCTTCGTCGTCGTCAGAGTCCCCGGCTCCTCCGGCGGCTCCGGCACCACCGGGGCGGCTCCGACCTCGGCCCCCACGGGACCCTCGGCGTCGTCGGCTGGCACTGCTCGTACCGGTCGAAGGATCGCCGTCCTCGCCCCCTGAGGCGTCTGCTGATGCGTCTCCTGGAACTCCCAGCGAGGCGTCAGCCGACGCAACGGCGGCGGTAGCCGAATCCCCATTGGACGGGCTGGGATCCGATGGGACCTTCGATGGCCCCGGTCTTGCGTCCTTACCCGCCTCAGCCTTGGCGGTGCTGGGTGCCTCCGGCACACGGGCTGGTGCGGCGGCTGGTGCGGCGGCCACCTGTTCGGTCATCGTTGGGGTCGGCGACGAAGGAGGCTCTTGAGCCTCCGGCATCTGGCCAGTAGATGAATCTGACATCGAGTTCCCTTCTGAAACTGTTCACGAGGCACGCTCCATGGCGTGCATGGCGCGGTCTGCTCCAGCCGGGACGACCCGGCCGAGGAGCGGCTCTTGACGGAGCCCGTCGCGCTCGATCCACTGTTGTGTCCTACAGACCCGGTCAAGAACCGGGATACGGCTCGAAGCACCCTCTGCGGGCGCCCCGTCGATCGATCGGTCGGAGGATCCGCCCGATACGGCAATCAGTCCACGCATCAGCTCGGTGGGGCGAACCCCTCGAGGCTGGGTGGAGAGCTCGGCGACCAGTCCGACCGTGCGGCCCGATGGGTCGATAACGAGATTGTCAGAGGCATCAGCGACGGCCAGCACCAGCACCGAAGGCCGGAGATCGTCCATCTCCTCGCGCCCCTTGCGTTCACGCATGATGGGCACTGTGTCGGCGGCGAGCAGCAACGATGCCTGTTCGGCCAGCTCGTCACGGGAGACCCCGATCACGCGCATGGTCCACGAGCACGACGTGACCATCTGCTGGAGCGAGACCTTGGACCGCTCCACTTCGACCGCCTCTTCGATGTCGAGGCCTTCAGGGAGCAGGACGGTCAGCTCGGCGGGCAGCGAGGTCAGGTCGACTCCGTCTTCGGCCACTCGCACTGGATCGAGGGCCATGTCGAGGTACTCGGACAGGGATTCAGCCCCCGTCGGGAGCGCCAGGCCAAAGCTCAACTGGGGCCGGGGGGAGAACCCCTCGGTGTAGGCGATCGGCAGGTGCGCTCGGCGGATAGCCCGCTCCCACATCCGAGCCACATCGCGCTGGCTGGTAAAGCGGATCTTGCCAAGTTTGGAGTAGCGGAAGCGGATGCGCACGTCAGCTCCTCCCCTCTCCGGCCAGTGCCACGGCAGTGTCAGTCCGCCCATCGACCGGGGCGGCACTGGATGGCGCCGTAGACAGGAATCTTACCGGCACCTGGCCACCCGACGAGAGATCCTGACCAGTGCCCTGGCTGCCGCCAGCCGGTGGGACAGCGGAGGCGACCACGTGCTCCACTCCGTAGCCCGTGCAGGCCCCGCAGTCGTAGCACGGGGTCCATCGACAGTCAGGCAGACCGTGCTCGGCGAGGGCATCCTTCCAGTCCTGCCAGAGGAAGTCACGGTGGAGTCCTGCCGAGATGTGATCCCACGGGAGCACCTCATCCTCGGTCCGGTGCCGGTAGACGGCGTCCTCCAGGGTCATTCCGTTGGCCTCGAGCGCATCGGTCCACAGTGCGAGATCGAAGTACTCCGACCACTCTTGGAACATGCCCCCGTTGCGCCACACCTGCTCGATCACCGCGCCCATCCGCCGGTCGCCCCGGCTGACGATCCCCTCGGCCGCGGTGGCCTTGGGGTCGTGCCAGCGGATGGTGAGACCTCGGACCGGCCGGGCCGCATCGCGCAGTAGATAGACCTTGCGGGTGAGCTCCTCGATGGTGTTCTGGCCGAACCATTGGAATGGGGTCTGCACCTTGGGCACGAATCCACCCACCGAGGCGGTCACCGCCACCGACGAGTGGTAGCGCTTGCCGATGGCCACGCACTGCTTGGCCAAAGCCACGATGCCGAGGGTGTCCTCGTCGGTCTCGGTGGGCAGTCCGATCAGAAAGTAGAGCTTGACCCGCTTCCACCCTTGGCTGAATGCAGCGTCCACGGCGGCATAGAGGTCTTCTTCACGGATCAGTTTGTTGATCACCTGGCGCATCCGCCAGGTGCCGCCCTCGGGGGCAAAGGTGAGCCCGGTGCGCCGGACCCTCTGGATCTGGGCGGCCGTACCCACCGTGAAGGCATCCACCCTCAGGCTGGGCAGGCTGACCGAGACCTGGCCAGAACACGACGGGTCGTCGATGATCCCGGTGACGGTCTCTTCGATGCCGGAGTAGTCCGCGCTCGACAGCGATGTCAGGGCCACTTCGTCGTAGCCGGTCCGCTCGAGGCCGGCGCTGACCATGGTCCGCACCTGGTCGGCCGGACGCTCTCGGACCGGACGGGTGATCATGCCGGCTTGGCAGAAGCGGCACCCCCGAGTGCAGCCCCGGAACAGTTCGACGTTCAGCCGGTCATGGACCACCTCGATGAGCGGCACCAGCTGCTGGCGCGGATACGGCCACTCGCCGAGGTCGGTGATCGTGCGTTTCTCTATCCGGTCCGGCGTATCGGCGAACTTCGAGGTGATCCCGGCCAGCCTCCCGGTGGTGTCGTCATAGGCCACGTCGTAGCAGCTGGGCACATAGACACCCGGGACCCGGGACAGCGCCCGCAGCATGTCCGCGCGGCTGGTGGAGTCAGACGCACCTGCCGCCCGGCCCGCGTCCGTGCGGAAGGCGACCAGGACCTCGTTGATCTCGCTGACCACCTCTTCGCCGTCGCCCAGCACGAAACAGTCGATGAAATCGGCCAGGGGCTCGGGGTTGAATACGCAGTGGCCGCCGGCCATGACCACCGGATGATCGACGGTCCGGTCACCGGCCCGGACGGGGACGCCAGCCAGATCGATCAAGTTCAAGACGTTGGTATAGACGAGCTCAGCCGACAGGTTGAAGGCGATGACGTCGAAGGCACCGGCGTCGTAGTGGTTCTCGACCGAGAAGAGCGGGACCCCGGCAGCCCGCATGGCTGCCTCCATGTCGACCCAGGGCGCGTAGGAACGTTCAGCCACTGCGTCTGGGCGCTCGTTCAGAATCTCGTAGAGGATCTGGAGGCCTTGGTTGGGCAGACCGACCTCATAGGTATCCGGATAGATGAGCAGCCACGAGACCGCGTCGGAGCCGTGCTCCACCATCTGGGCGCCAAGCTCACCCCCGATGTAGCGGGCGGGCTTCGTGACCTGGGCGAGGAGGGGCTCGATCTGCGGCCAGAGAGACTCCATATACCTATCTATCCTAGGGCTACTCGGGGGGCAATCCGGACCACTGCCCCAAGTCCCTCGGCTAGTCGTGGATTCCCCTGCCTCACCCACCCCTCCAGAACCATGTCTGTGACATATGGCCAGTTCAGGAAGGTAGGTTCGCCCTATCGATCACCGCGACGTGGTCGCCGCGGTGGTACGTGCACCAGTGGCCGCAGTGGGCACTGTCGTGGCCGGCGTCGTCGTGGACGGGGCTCCCGGAAGGTTCAGTGGGATGGTGCTGCGACTGGCTGCGGCTGGTGGGGGCAGGACCGGCGCTGCCACCGGGTGGGTGGCGAGGTAGGTGAAGATGTCCCGGACCACCGGTGCGGCCGCCGTAGCGCCGTACCCGGCCTGATCGATGACGCACACCACCACGTACTGGGGGTTCGCCGTCGGCCCGAACCCCACGAACCAGGCCGTGGGCTCCTTGCCGATGACGGTGTCGGCCGTACCCGTCTTGCCGGCGAGTCCACCAGGGAAGTCGAGCCCTTGGAACGCCCCATACGCGGTTCCGTTCGACCTCTGGACCGCACCGATGAACCCGGTGAGCATGGCCTGGTAGTTGGCCGGCGACAGCGCCACGTGGCCCGTCACCTGCGGAGTGATCTTCTTGACTACCTTGCCGGCCGGAGAGACGATGGCCGCGGCCACCTGCGGCGCGTACCGAGTGCCCCCGTTGGCGAAGGTCGAATAGGCCACGGCCTGCTCGATGGGGGTGATGTACGTGCCAGCCTGACCGAACGCCATCTCGATGTTGTCCCCTGTGTACCAGGTGGAGTTGGGGAACGCCTTTGGGGCCAGTCCGTGGAGGCGCACCCGCTGCACTTGGCTATCGACGCGACCTTTGGCCTCACCGGGCAGGTCGATCCCCGTCAGTTCGCCCAGGCTGTACTGCGCCGCCTGGTCCTGGATGGGCGTGGGCCCGTACTGCCCGGACCGGGCATAAAAGAGGTAGCCCAGGTTGTAGAAGAAGTCGTCGCTCGACACCGTCAGCGCCGACGACACGTTGTAGTTGCCGACCGGGTCGCCCACGCTGTTATGGAAGATACACGTGGTGCTGTTGTACTGGCAGCCCGGTGTCTTGAACGTACCCGAGTCGTAATACGTGAACCCTGGACTGATCAGACCGGCCTGCAGCGCGGCGGTGGCCGTGTTCAACTTGAAGGTCGAGCCCGGCGTGTACAGGCCGTTGGTGGCCCGGTTCAGGAGGGGCTGGTTGTTGGCCGGGTCGGTCAGCCCGGCGTAGACCGACTGGCCGATGCCACCGACCCATGCCGACGGCTGGTAGCTCGGAAACGACGACATGGCGTAGACGGACCCGTTCTGGGGGTTCATCACGACGACAGCCCCACCAGTGGCCCCTGGATAGCACCCCGCCTTGTCGTTACAGGCCGGATCGAAGTTCTGTCGCAGATTCAGGACCTGGGTCGCCAACGAGTTGTCCGCCACCTGTTGGAGGTTGGTGTCGATGTTGGTGACGACATCGTTGCCAGGGGTCGGCGGGACTGATTTGAGCACGCCAGCCACCTGACCCTTGGAGTCGACCTCGAGCTCCTGGCGGCCCGGAACCCCGTGGAGCTCGCGTTCGTACTGATACTCGAGCCCGGCCTGACCAAAGGGGTCGCCAGCCTCATAGCCCTGCGGGGCCCGCGACGTCAGCTCGGCCGTGTTGATTGTCCCGACGTAGCCAAGCGTCTGAGCGGCCGGGTACGTCGTCTGAGCCGGACCAGCCTCTTCGATCTGAGGATAGGTGCGCTGGGTCGTCTGCACCGAGGTGACCCCAGGAAACTCTGACTGATGCTCCTTGATGTAGATCACAGCGGCGAGCGGCGCATCCGAAAGGACGGGGACGGGCTTATAGAGGTTGTACTGCTGGTTGGTGAGCGCCGCCTTGACCTGTTCTGCCGTCTTCCCCACCACGGCAGCCAGCCGTCCGATGACGGATGGATCTTGTTTGGCGGCGTCCCGAGACAGCGTGATCTGCTCCGTCACCACGTTGGCCACCAGCGGATACCCATTGCGGTCGAGGATCAGACCTCTGGTGGGCGCCACCGGTACGGCGCGAATCTGGTTGGCCGTCACCGCTTGGGCGGCGGCCGGGGCCTGGAGCACCTGCAGCGCCCACAGCCTCAGGCCCAGCACCGCGAACAGCCCCACCATGACGATCCCGACGATCCGGAGCCGGAGTCCTGGTCGAGCCTCGGTCGAGTCAGGGGCATCGAGCATCGCCTCCACGGAGAACCGGCTCGCCCGCATGCGCGGCTGCCGGGCCTTGGACCGCGACGACCGGGAACTCGAACCCGATTCGAACACACGCTTTGAGCCAAATGGGTGTCGCAGGGATCGGCTCACAGGAGCCAAGTATCCCAAAGGTCCCGGCCGAACGGTACGCGGGTCCGGCCTCGACCATCAGTCATCGGGCGGCGCCGACCCCGACGTCAGAACTTGGCATGCCCTCCGTGGACGACTGGGTCATTCCCCACGACATCAAACGCATGGCCGGAATGGCCAGCACCGCATTGGTGACCGCGACCACGACCACGATTCGGGCCAACGGAACGTGCACCATCTGCGGTTGACCGAGGACGGAGCCGAGTAGCCCGTAGGACACCTCGTAGAGGGCACTGCCCCCCAACGCGGCCAGGGGGGCCAGCCACAGGGCGGTGCGATCCACGGCGATCGTGGCCAGCCCTACAGCAAAGCCCAGGAGGCAGGCGACCAACGCCGAGAGCCCATAGGGGGTGGGCAGGAGGAGATCGGAGACCAGGCCGGTCCCGAAGCCGATCGTCGCCCCTCGGGCCGGACCGCCGATGATGCCAGCCACGATCGGAAGCAAGACCAGGATGTCTGGGTGGACCCCACCGATCCTGATGTCCAACATGACCGTCTCCTGGACCACCATGAAGAGGAAGACGACCAGCGAGAGCCGACCCAGGTCCCGGAGGTTCATGCCCCCGGACCCCACAGCACGACCGTCACGTAGCGGAGATGGGAGAGGTCAGCTAGTGGCTGCAGACTGACCGACTCTTGCGAGGCGGCGCTGCCGCTGTGGGCCTCCACCACTCGGGCCACCGGGATGTCAGGGGGGAAGAGCGCGCCTTGGAGCCCGCTGGTGCTGAACACCTGTCCGGTGGCCAGTGGCGTGTTGGAGGGCACCAGATCGGCGGCCAGCGGCTTGCTCGATCCCGTGCCGTTCAACACGGCCAGTGCCTCCGACCCTGCGCCGTATCGGACACCGACGGCTGACTGCCCATCGGTGATCAGGCGAACGGTGGCCGTATGGTGGCTGGCGGCGACCACTTGGCCGACCAAGCCCCCCGCGCCCACCACGGGCATCCCGAGTTGCACGCCGTCGCTGCGCCCTGCATTGATGTCTACGGTGGCGGCGAAGTCACTGGTGCCGAAGTCGGTGACCTGGGCCGGCACTGTCTGCAAGTTGGCGAGATACGGCAGGTGCAGCAGGGCCGACAGCTCCTTGAGCGACTGGGCCTGGTTGGCCGCTCCGACCTGCTCCATCTTCAGCTTGGCGATCTCGGCTTGGAGCTTCTGGTTCTGTTCGCGAACCGCTCCGTAGTGGACCGACCCGGCCAGGAAGCTACCGATCGGCTCGACCACTGCGTTGACTCCGGACCGAATGGGTGTGAACGCGTCTGACGCCACCGATCGGGCCCCCGAGGTCACCACGTGGAGACCACCACGTGCATCCAAGGTGATGACGGTTACGGCGGCGAGGACCAGCAGCAAGAGAGTTGTTCGAGGGCGGCGTGAGCGCCGCGGCATTGCCACGAGAGTGCGGGTGCCCCGGCGGTCAGCGACCCGACGAGGTGATGAGGACCTGCTTGAGGGCCTCGAACTCCTCGAGGCACTGACCGCTACCGATGGCAACGCAGTTCAGCGGGTCACGGGCGACCACGATCGGCATGCCCGTCTCATGGGTGAGGCGGCTTTCGAGCCCGTGCAGCAGGGCCCCGCCACCGGTCAGTACGATCCCCTGCTCCATGATGTCGGCGGCCAGCTCTGGCGGGGTCCGGTCCAGGGTCACCTTGACGGCGTCCACGATGGCCGACACCGGCTCCTCGATGGCCTGTCGGATCTCTTGGGTCGAGATGACCACGGTCTTGGGCAGTCCGGTGACCAGGTCGCGGCCACGGATCTCGGCATGGAGCTCCTCTTCGAGTTCGTAGGCCGAGCCGAGGGCGATCTTGATCTCTTCGGCCGTGCGCTCGCCCAGGGCCAGGCTGTACTCCTTCTTCACGAAGGCGACGATGGCTTCATCGAGTTCGTCCCCGCCGATGCGGATGGACTGGCTGGTCACGATGCCGCCCAGCGAGATGACCGCCACCTCGGTGGTGCCGCCACCGATGTCGACAACCATGTTGCCGGTGGGCTCGTGCACCGGGAGTCCGGCACCGATGGCTGCAGCCATGGGCTCCTCGATGATGTACGCCTTGCGGGCCCCGGCATACTCGGCGGCCTCCATGACGGCGCGCTGCTCGACTCCGGTGATACCCGAAGGCACGCAGATGACCATGCGGGGCTTGGCAAACCTCCGCTGATGCACCCGATGGATGAAGTAGCGAAGCATCTTTTCGCAGATCTCGAAGTCGGCGATGACGCCGTCCTTGAGGGGACGGATGGCTTGGATGTGGCTCGGAGTGCGCCCGATCATCCGCTTGGCCTCGGCACCGACAGCCAGTGGCCGTCCGTCTTTGGTGTTGACGGCCACGACGGAGGGCTCGTTGAGCACGATGCCGCGACCACGCACGTACACCAAGGTGTTGGCGGTGCCGAGGTCGACGGCCATATCGCGTCCTAATAGGGAGAAACTGCTGTCGCGCATCAGAGATGCACTCCTCTGTAGATCATCGGTCTGGCGGGCGCAGCGGCGCGTGAACAGTCCGGGCTTCCGCTGCGCTGATACATCGGGGCAGCTGGCATGTGTCGCCAAGGATACGGGAATCAGCAGGTGGGCACAAGGGGCACCCCTTCCCCCAGTGAGCAAGAACCGCAGTAACCCCAGTTCAGAGGCTACTTAAGCGGGTGGAACCCAGTATCTGGATTCCACCCCCAATTGGGGTGCCTACAGGCCGGGAAAGAAGATCTCGATCTCGCGGGCGGCTGACTCGTTCGAGTCCGAGCCATGCACCAGGTTCTCGCCCATCTCGAGGGCGAGGTCGCCCCGGATGGTTCCCGGTGCGGCATCCACCGGGTTGGTGGCACCCATCAGGTTGCGCACCGCCTTGTAGGTATCGTCCGGTCCTTCGATCACCATGATCAGCACCGGCGAGCGGGTGATGAAGGTAACCAGCTCGCCGAAGAACGGCTTGCCGTCGTGCTCGGCGTAGTGCGCCTGGGCCACTTCGGCCGTCAAGATGCGCAACTCGGCAGCGACTAGGCGGAGGCCCTTGCGCTCGAGGCGGCTGATGATCTCACCGGACAGACCGCGTTCGACGGCGTCGGGCTTGGCTATGACTAGAGTTCGTCCCACAAACGGGGCAGGCTAGCCGACTTCTCGGTGACCGGCGCCATGGATAAGTGAACTGTTGGCTCAGCCCGGTTGGCCGAGTAGGGCGGCCCGAGCATCGGCCACCACGTACAGCGATCCGCAGACGACGACCTGATCGTCCGGACCGGACTGCTCCACCGCATGGCGGACAGCTTCGACCGGATTGGCGACCACGTCGACCTCCATCCCTAGCGATGTTGCCGCCGCCGCCACATCTTCGACCGGCATGGCCCGCATGCTTCGGGGCGCGCACACGATCACTGACCGCACGCCGGCTGACACCAGTGCATCCAGCATGGCACCCGGGTCCCGTCCGGTCAGCATCCCGACCACGGCGATGGTCCGCCCCTCGCTGGTGAACTCCTCGGCCAGCGACCGGGCCAGTGCGACCATCCCGCCGGCGTTGTGGGCGCCGTCGACGAGTACCAGCGGGTGACGGCCGATGACCTCCAGGCGACCCAGGATCTTGGCTGATCCCAGGCCCTCCTCTACGACGTCCTCGGGCAGAGGGGCGCCGAAGAATGCCTCGGCGGCGGCCAAGGCGCAGGCGGCGTTGTCGCCTTGGTGGCTCCCGTGTAGCGGAATCAGGATCTCGCCGTAACGAGTCGTGGGTGTCCGTAGGTCCACCAGGCGGCCTCCCACAGCCAGGCGGTTGGAGGTACAGCCAAAGTCACTTCCACGGACCCAGAACTCCTCGGAGCCTGCCTCTGTTGCCGCAGCACGGAACAGCGACACCAACGTGGGGTCTACCTCCCCAACCACCACGCGACCTCCGGACTCCATGATCCCGGACTTGTCTCGGGCGATGTCCTCCAGGGTCGGGCCCAGTACTTCGGTGTGGTCGTAGCTGATGTTGGTGATCACCGAAACGGCACCCACGACGATGTTCGTGCAGTCCCACGTCCCACCAAGGCCGACCTCGACGACGGCGACATCGACGGCCTCGTCGGCAAACCAGGCCAAGGCGGCGGCGGTCAGCAGTTCGAACCGGGTGGGCGGTTCGTCCATCAGGAGTTCGATACGGGCCAGCCCGTCGAGCACCTCGGTGAAGGACTCGTCATCGATCGGCTCACCGTTTCGGGCGATCCGCTCGTTCACCCGTGCCAGGTTCGGGCTGGTGTAGGTGCCCACGCTCAGGCCCATGGCCGACAGGAGGGATGTGGTCATGGCCGCCGTCGAGCCCTTGCCGTTGGTCCCGGTGATGTGGATCACCGGATAGGCGGTCTGGGGATCCCCGAGCAGACCGGCCAGAACGCGCATCCGGTCCAACGACGGCAGGGTGCGTTTGGTCGGCATGGCCGATTCGAAGTCGACGTGGCTATCCAGCCACCCGAGGGCTTCGGGGAGATCGGCGAAGGTCACAGGGCCACGGGCTGCACGGGGTTGATGACTACGGCAGCGACAGACGCAGGTCGGAGCGGTGGCTACGACGCAGCGCGGCGGGTACGAGTCGCCTTGGCCGGCACGAGAGGGACGAGGGTCGGATGGACCTTGTCGAGCACGACAGCTCGGTCCACCACACACTTGGAGATATCCGTACGGCTGGGGAGGTCGTACATAACCTCCAAGAGGACCTCTTCCAAGATGGCTCGCAAACCACGGGCACCCGTGCCGCGAAGCAGGGCCTGCTCGGCCACGGCCTCGAGGGCATCGTCGGTGAACTCAAGCTCTACATTGTCGAGCTCGAAGGTGCGCTTGTACTGGCGGCTGAGCGCATTCTTCGGCTCCACCAGGATGCGGATCAGCGCCTCCTTGTAGAGGTGGGATACGGCGCTGACTACCGGGAGCCGACCGATGAACTCGGGGATCAGGCCGAACTTCATCAGGTCCTCGGGGAGCACGTGACGGAGGAGTTCGGAGTCGTCGCTCTCGGAGGCCTTGCTCACCTCGGCGCGGAATCCCATCCCCTTGCGACCGATCCGGTTCTCGACGATCTGGTCGATGCCGGCGAATGCGCCGCCGCAGATGAACAAGATGTTGGTGGTATCGATCTGGATGAACTCTTGGTGCGGGTGCTTGCGCCCACCCTGGGGCGGCACCGATGCCGTGGTCCCCTCGAGGATCTTGAGCAGTGCCTGCTGGACACCCTCGCCCGACACATCGCGTGTGATCGACGGGTTTTCCGACTTGCGGGCGATCTTGTCGATCTCGTCGATGTAGATGATCCCGGTCTCGGCCCGCTTGACGTCATAGTCGGCGGCCTGGATGAGCTTCAGCAGGATGTTCTCGACGTCCTCGCCCACATAGCCCGCTTCGGTGAGGGCGGTGGCATCAGCAATGGCGAATGGGACGTTCAGCATCCGGGCCAGGGTCTGAGCCAGCAGGGTCTTGCCACAGCCGGTGGGCCCTAGCAGGAGGATGTTCGACTTGGCCAGCTCTACTTCGTTGTCATGGGCCCCGTTGCTGCCGGCCTGAACACGCTTGTAGTGGTTGTAGACGGCGACTGACAGGATCTTCTTGGCGTACTCCTGCCCGATTACATAATCGTTCAGGAACTCGTAGATCTCCTTGGGCTTCGGCAGCTCCTCGAAGCTCAGCTCCGCAGTATCGGCCAGTTCCTCGGCGATGATGTCGTTGCACAGCTCGATGCACTCGTCACAGATGTAGACGCCCGGGCCGGCGATCAACTTCTTGACCTGCTTCTGCGACTTGCCGCAGAAACTGCACTTGACCAGATCGGCGCCGTCTCCGAATTTCGCCACGTGGGTTCCTCATGTTCTTCTGTCGTCGGGCCTTGCGGCTCGCCTTGTGAGCAGTGCCTGTGTGAAGTTGATGTCGACGCCCCGTGCTGGTGGGTCCCAGTCGCCGGAACACGCCTTGCCGTGCTCCGATGACCGGCGCCGGCTGCGGGCCTGTCCGGACCTCCAACCCTAGTGGCTGGGGTGGCGCCAACCGGACCTCGTCGCTGGCGCTACGCCGCGCCGATAGCGTCGATGGGCAGAACCTCACGGCTCGAGATGACTTCGTCGATGAGTCCGTACTCGACGGCCTCGGCCGAAGTCATGATGAAGTCCCGGTCCGTGTCCTTCGACACCCGCTCGGCAGTCTGGCCAGTGTCATCGGCCAGCATCCCGTTGAGCAGGTCTCGCATCCGCAGAATCTCTCTGGCCTGCAACTCGATGTCGCTGGCCTGGCCCTCGACGCCTCCAAAGGGCTGATGGAGGAGGATCCGAGCGTGGGGAAGGGCGAAGCGCTTTCCCTTGGTGCCGGCACCGAGGAGCACGGCGGCAGCCGACGCCGCCTGGCCGAAGCAGAACGTGGACATGTCCGGCTTGACGTACTTCATCGTGTCGTAGATGGCGAAGAGGGCCGTGATGTCCCCACCTGGTGAGTTGATGTACAGGTGTATGTCCTTGTCCGACTCTTCCGACTCAAGGAAGAGCAACTGGGCGCAGACCAGATTGGCCACCGTGTCGTTGATGGGGGTACCCAAGAAGATGATCCGCTCACGCAGGAGGCGAGAGAACAGGTCGTAGTTGCGCTCCCCCCGGCTGGTGGACTCAACGACCCACGGCACGCTGTACGCCTGCGCATCGATCGACCTGCTTGCCTCTGTGAAACTCACTCCGAGTCCTCCTCGCCCTGGTTCACCTTCAGGTCAGCCCGCGATACGGGCTTCCCATGTTCGTCGACCAATTCGACTGAATCCATCAACCACCGCATGGCCTTGGCCTTGCGTCGGTCCGAGCGTACCGCCGCGAGGCGCCCGGCCAGTTCCAGTTGGCTCCGTACCTGGTCGGCGTCCATATCGAGGCGACTCCCCATGGCCGTCAGCTCCTCGTCGAGCTCCTCGTCGGAGATCTCGATGGCCTCGGCCTCCACCAGGGCGCGCAGGGCTAAGTCGGCCTTGACGCTCTGCAGCGCACCCGCTCGGAGCTCGGCAAGGAATTCCTCTTCGCTGCGCCCGGTGACACCGAGGAACTGGCCGAGGCTCATCCCCTGGCCCTCGAGGCGGTGGTTGAGATCGTGGATACGCTCGCGGAGCTCTTCGAGCACGAGCTGCTCGGGAATCTCCTCGGTGACCAGCTCCACTAGGGCTTCGACGGTCTTCTGCTGGAGCGCCATCTGCGCTTCGACGATGCGCCGCTGGCGCAGCCGCTCGGCGATGTCGGCCTGCAGGGCTTCGAAGGTGTCGAACTCGGATGCTTCGGCTGCCCATGCGTCATCGGCATCAGGAAGAGAGAGTTCCTTGACGTCCTTGACGGTGACGGTGAAGGACACCGTCTGCTCGAGCGCCTCGATCTCGGAGTCGAAGGTAAGCGTGGCGCCCGCCTTGACTCCCATCAGCTGATCGTCCATGCCTGGAACCACACCGTCGGTGCCCACTTCGTAGAGGAAGTCGTCGGCCGTCAGATCGCTGTCGTCGCCATCGGCGTCGGCATCGGGTCGCGTGCCCCGGATGTCGATCGTCACCTGGTCGCCGGTCTGGATCGGTCGAGCCACTTCGACGAGTTCACCCGACGTCGCCCGGAGCCGATCGATCTGGGCGGTGATCTCTTCGGCGGGGACCTCCAGGCTCGGCATGGTCACTACCAAACCGCCGTATCCCGGGATGGCCACTACGGGCCGGACCATGACCACGGCCTCGAACGACAGCGGCCCTGACTCTTCACCGGAGGTGATGTCGATGTCGGGCTGGTCGATGGGATCGACCTCGGTCTCCATCACGGCCCGGGAGTAGAACTCCGGCAGGGCGTCGCGGATGGCTTCGCCGCGCAAGACGGCAGCTCCTCCCATCCGAGTCTCCAGGACCTTTCGGGGAACCTTCCCCGGCCGGAACCCGGGTACCCGGATTTCGCGCGACAGACGTTGCATGACGTCGTCGAGGGCTTCGTTCATCTCGGTTTCGTCGATCTCGACGGTAAGACGGACCTTGTTGCCCTCCTCGGGCGCTGCTGTTGCTCGCATACGAATAGAGGAGTGTACCGGCACCTAGGGCACCAACTTTCCGGATGCCCATCCGACCGTGCCGAACCGCTGAACCACTGGCCGCGCCACGCCGCTGGCCGATCGACGATGGGCCAGATCGCGGTGAGGACCGCCTGCCGCGCTCCGTGGCAGGCGCTCCCCACTCACCTCGATCAGCTGGCGAGATCAGCTGGGTAGATCAGCCTCGATGGCGGCGACCAGCTCGGGGGCCTGCGGATCCACCATGGGGCGAAGCCGGGTGATGGTCGTGCCGTCTGAGGAGACCAGGAACTTCTCGAAGTTCCACTGGATGTCGCCGGATTCACCATCGGCATCCTTCGTCGCAACTAGTTCGGCATAGATCGGATGACGACCGTCGCCGTTGACGTCGACCTTCTCGAACATGGGAAAGGTGACCCCGTAGGTACCCGAGCAGAACGTGGCGATCTCTTCAGAGGTGCCAGGCTCCTGGGCGCCGAACTGATTGCACGGGAAGCCGAGGACGGTGAACCCCTTGTCGCCGTAGGTCTGCTGCAGGCGCTCGAGACCCTCGTACTGCGGGGTCAGGCCGCACTTGGAGGCCACGTTGACGAGCAAGAGCGTTTTGCCGCGGTAATCACCGAGCGACGAGGGGTCGCCCTGCAGGGTCTGGATCGGAAGGTCGTAGATGCTCATGGGCCGATTGTAGGGCGGTGCACGCCCCGTGGGCCCGTCGCTCCGATGGGGCTAAAGCACAGGCGCCCAGCGGACGATGAGACTTGGTACGGACAGCGGTGACGCGATCCCTGATGAAGAAAGGCCGGACTGCACACATGGCGTTCGAGGTCGACGACGTGGAGCAAGCCGACATGCCCCAGCAGGGGGTATCAGGTGCTGTCATCCAGGCGCTGGTGGCATACATCCGGGGCGCATCGGGAGATTCCGGCCTGGCGCAAGCGCTGGCTCTCGCCTCGGAGAACCGCTCATTCCTGTCGCTCGGTGATGACAGCACATGGACGCCGGTGGATGAGGCCGCTGCGCTGTTCGCCGCCGGAGCACTGGTCACTGGGGACGATGCCATCGCGCTGCACGTCGGCGAGGAACTGCTGTGGGGAGGGGTCGGCGCTGACCTAGCCACCCGGATCCAGTCCCTCGACTCCCCCGAAGTCGCCTTCCGCCACGTCGGGGCCCTGGTAGAGCAGTTCGAGGGAGCGACTGATGCGGTGGCGCTCGAGGTTGCCCCGGGATGGGCGCTCATCGAAGTCTCGTCGGTAGATGGCGGGATACGCCATGCCCACCTGTGCGAGTTGACACGGGGATTCCTGTCCGAGTTGCCCGCCCTTTTCGACTTCGAGCCGGCCGTGGTGTCTGAGCACGAGTGTGGAGCCAGAGGGGGCCGGGCGTGTCGCTACGCACTGCATTGGGAGCCTGGTGTCGGCATCTCACTGCGAGATGGGGATGGCGGTTCGACCGATTCTGATCTCGGACGCAGTGACGGCCAGTGGCTCGACTACACCGTCGAGTCGCCGGCTCCTCGAGTGCCACCGGGGCACGGAGCCTTCGACGATGAGTGGAACGGCCCACAGCCACCGACCAGCCAGCAGAGTTCGGGCAAACAACTCTCTGGCAAGCAAAGCTCTGGAAAACAGGGCTCAGGCAAGCAGGAGTCTGACAAGCAGGAGTCTGACAAGCAGGCCCAGGGAAGGCAGCTGAACCGCAGACACGGAAGTGCCCGACACGGCAACAGCGGCTACCGGAGCGCCAAGGGGGCGAGCGGGCAAGGACCCGAGTCCAGCGGGCTGGTGAGCAGCGGCCCGACCGAGGCCGAGATCCTGGCTGAGCAACTTGCTGCAGCACGTGCTGCACTGATCGAGGCCGTGGCCACGTCGGTGCAACGAGAAGCTGAAGCTGCGCGCCTGCGGGCCGACGAAGAGCACGCCAGCACGCGCCAGCAAGCAGAGGCCGAGGCCACAGCCACCCGGGCCCATCAGGAGGTCCAACGGCTCGAACTTCTGATAGAGGGGACGTCGGTGGCCACGCTCGGCCTCGTCGAGCAGGACCTAACGGCGTTGCTCAGTGATCTCGCTAGCCGGGCTGACCAGGTAGTGGGTGCCGAGCGCTTCCTCCTCATGGTCCGGCCCGCCCCCGGCATGCCGATCGAACTCCACCATCGAGGGCTCGGCGAAGATGCGGCCGGCGCCTTGGCGGCGGAACTGTGGAATGGCGACGTCGATCAGGTCAGCGCCCGCACCGTGGTGGACATCGCCTCCCCTCGGCGCCGCTACGGCCGCCTAGCCGTGTTCGATACCCCCGGGTCCCGGCGGTCCGCGGGGGACGAGCGGATCCTGCGGCACTTCGCCCTCTACGCGGCCAACGTCCTCGACGTCTACACCGTCGTTTCCGATGCCCGACGCAGCGACACGACGGCTCGGACGATCCTCTCGTTTTTGGAGCAGCTGTCCGGACTTACCGATCTGACCCAGGCCCTGCGGATCGTGGCCGATGCCGTACCCGGCATCACCGGGTGCGTTCAGGCCACCGTGTACCGGTGGGACGAGGTGACGTCTCGCCTAGCCTTCAGCGCATCGACCACCGGCATGGCCGCCCCGGACGCCGATCTCGGACCCATCGCTCCCGAATGGTTTGCTGCCCGTTCACTGTCGGTCGACCTCATTGTCCCCGGGGGCACTGGCACATCCGAGGACGGAGTGACCGTCGGCGCCATCGCACCTTCACCATCAGGAGTCAATCACCCACACACGCGCCGTATGGCTAGTGGCCACCAGATCATGGTGCTCGACCGCTCGAACATCGAAGATCCAGAGCTCCAGGACCTGATGGACCGATCAGGCATGCCTGCTTCTGTGATCGCCCCCATGATCGCGGCCGGCGCGTTCATCGGCGTCATCGCCGCAAACTTCTCGCAGGAGAGCGGCCCTGGCGTCATCCATGACACCGACCTCCATGAGCGGCTTTGTGGATTAGCCGATCAGGCGGCGGCCGCCATCCAGAACATTGAGCTCCTGGAGAAGGTGTCCCACATGGCGTGGCACGATGCCCTCACCGGGCTTCCGAACCGACGCCTATTTGAGGACCGCGTCGAACAAGAACTGGTGCGCTCCCGCCGCGTCGGCGAGCCCGTGTGCATGTTCTTCGTCGACCTCGACAACTTCAAGACGGTCAACGACACCCACGGACATGCCACCGGCGACATCTTGATCAAACAGGTGAGCCAGCGGCTGCTCGATACCGTCCGGAGCCAGGACACTGTGGCCAGAGTGGGTGGTGACGAGTTCGCCATCCTCCTCCCTGGACTGGTCGATCAGCTCTCGATCAACCAGTTGGCCGAACGCACCCTGGAAGCCATGCATACGCCCTTCTCCATCTTCGGAGAGGAGGTGAGCACGTCGGCTTCGATCGGGATCGCCATCGCCCCCGAGCACGGTGACAGCTACGACGACCTGCTGAACCGGGCGGACGAGGCCATGTACCGCGCCAAGGATCTCGGCCGCGATGCCTTCGAGATGTTCCGCTACTCCCCAGATCCATCCAATGTCGGCCGCCGGGCCATCGATGACCGGGAGCTGTACACCGACATGGTCAGCGCCCTCGACGCCGATGAGTTCTTCCTCGTCTACCAGCCCTACGTCGATCTGCGCACGGCCCAGGTCGTGGGCGTAGAGGCATTGGTGCGCTGGGATCATCCGACCTTGGGAATCCTCGATCCACCCCGGTTCATCCCCATGGCCGAAAAAAGTGACCTGATCGTCTCCCTCGACAACTGGGTGCTGTGGCAGGCGTGCCGCCAGCTCCGGTCCTGGCAAGACCACGGGATCGACCCGCTCCGCCTCTCGGTCAACCTGGCCTCACGTGACCTCGCCAGCCCCGACTTCTTCGACAGCGTGAAACGCACACTCAACGACACTGGAATCGATCCGGCCCTGCTGGAACTCGAGATCACCGAACGGGTGGTGCTGGACAAGACCGGTCCCGCCATGGGCACGATCGAAAAGCTCCGCAAGCTCGGGGTGAAGTTCACCATCGACAACTTCGGTATGGGGAACTCCTCGCTGGATCGGATCGGCACGTTTCCGGTCAGCACCCTCAAGATCGACCAGTCATTCGTGCAGGTGCTCGGCCCCGAGGACGAGGAGAACAGTCTGGTCTCGGCCATCATCGCCATGGCCGGAAGGCTGGGGCTCTCGTGCGTGGCCGAAGGCGTAGAGACCCTCACCCAGAGCCGGGTACTGCTGCAGCGGGGCTGCACGACCGCCCAGGGCTACTACTTCAGCCCTCCCCTGCCAGCCGACGCCATCGAAGAGATGCTCACGTCCATCAGCCCGGCCGAAGTCCCCGACTCGTTCGGCGACCCGACGTCCGGCGAGCCCTCCGGCTGAATGCTGATCGGGGTCAGCCAGCGGACTACCGGGTGGCCTGGCGGTCCCGAGAGTTGCTCGGTAGGTCCGCGAGCATCTGCTAACTACAGTTAGCACTGGGGGCTCCCATCCCCCGTTCCCACGAGATGGCCCGGTACCGTCGAATCCATCAGGCGTTCAGATAGGCGCCGCTCGGAGCAGGAGGAGTAACCATGGCTACATACGAGGGCTACTGCGTCAAGTGCCGGGAGAAGCGTGAGTTCGACGGCGAGGTGGCCGAGATGGCCAACGGCCGTCGCTCAGCCAAGGGAAAGTGCCCGGTCTGCGGCACCGGTATGAACAGGATCCTGGGCAAGGACGCCTGATACGAGGAGAGGCGGCGGAATCGGTTCCGCCGCCTCTCCTCGAGCATCACTCCGTGACATGGTCGACGGGAGCGCTCGCCTCAATACGGGCGGCTCGTTCAGGTCTGGGAGGCGGGGAGCGAAAGCCCGTCGAGCACGGCACCTTCGCGCAGACCCCACTCGCTCACCACCAGACCAGGCAGTCCGAGGTGGTCGACGAGTGTCGACAAGACGACCGCGCCGATAGGCAGCAGCGGGGCCCGACGGGCTTGTATCCCCGGTAGCGCCATACGCGCATCGAGGTCCATCGTGGCCAGTCGGTCGGCGAGGTCGTGGAGCTGCCCAGCCGGGACTTCGACCTGGTTGACCGAGGCAGCACCTGACGATCCCGACTTCGAGGCCGGGCGATGGAGCCCCAGGGCCAGGCGGGCCAGAGCCCGGACCGTACCTCCGCTGGCGATGACTCGTTCGGAAGCTTTGGGGCATCCTGCCAACATGTCGGCAATCGGCTCCGATCGCTGCAGCGTCAGCTCACGGACGGCCTTGCACTGCGCCTCCGACAGCTGATCTCCGGTGTTCAGTTCGCCCCGGATGCGGGCCGTACCCAACGCAACGCTCGCCACTGCCGAAACCGAGTCGATGGTTCCGATTCCGCCTTCGAGGCTTCCGCCGCCGAGGTCCAGACCGAGCACCGGATCCTCCCCCACCCACACGCCTGCCCGTTGACCCAGGAAGCACAGGCGAGCCTCTTCTTCCCCCGAGAGCAGGTTGATGGGGCATCCGAGTATCCGCTCCATGCGAGCGATGAGATCTGTGCCATTGTCGGCGTCCCGCAGTGCAGCGGTAGCCATGGCCACCACCACGTCGGCTCCGGCTTCCTCGGCATAGGCGTGCAGACGCTTGACGGTGCGGACGGCGAGTGCCGACCGGTCCCCGGGCACGCCGCCGGTGCGGGCCACCTCGGTGCCGAGGTGCAGGAAGGAACGGCGGCGCAGCACCGGCTCCATTCGTCCGTCGCGGAAGGCATCGACCACCATCAGATGGAACGAGTTGCTGCCCAGGTCGAAGACGGCTACTCGGACGGTGGGCATCGCCGAGACGCTATCCCGTAGCGGGGGTAGTCGGGAACAGGTCCAAGATGCCCTACGCTGAGGAAGTGCCCTTCGGGGACGAAGGAATACGGGACGTAGCGCAGCTTGGTAGCGCACCTGCTTTGGGAGCAGGGGGTCGCAGGTTCAAATCCTGTCGTCCCGACCAATGGGACGCCCGTAGCGACGTCGAAATCTGGCGCCGCTACGGGTGGGCCAACTATCGGTTGACGCTGACCGATACCGGATCCGATGTGACCGCAGACGTCGAGTTCATCTTGGCCAGCACGGCGGTGACCGCGTAGGTCCCGCCCTGCTTCAACGAGTGGGACAGCGTCGCTACTCCGTCCGACATCACGACAGTTTTGCCGATCGATGTACCGTCCACGAAGAAGGTGACCTTCCCGCTAGGTGGGGAGTTGCGCACGCTGGATCCCGGATCCCGGACTCGGGTGCTCACTCCCCCACCCGTCGCTCTACCTGGGGTTCACACGCTCAGGTCCTCGCCGAACAGCCCGCGCAGTTCGTGGGCCGGTACCGGACGCGAAAACAAGTACCCCTGGGCGAAGTCACACTCGAGGGTCCGCAAGATCTCGAACTGCTGCTCGGTCTCGACCCCCTCGGCCACTACCAGCAGTCCGAGGGCATGGGCCAGTTTGATGACCGCAGAGACGATCTCATTGCCACCGGCACCTTGATCGAGTTCGGCCACGAACATCCGGTCCACCTTCAAGATGTCGAGCGGGAAACGCTGGAGGTAGCTCAGCGACGAGTATCCGGTTCCAAAGTCGTCGATGGCCAGCAGCACGCCGATCTCCTTGAGGGCTCGCAGTACCACCAGCGCCGATGCCGCATCCTTCATCAGCGCGCTCTCGGTGATCTCCAGCGTGAGGTGCTCAGGTGCAAGCCCGGTGCGAGCGAGCACTTCCTCCACCGTGCTCACGATGCCCGGATCATCGATCTGGCGGGCGGAAAGGTTGACCTCGACCGAGCCACGAGGCCCGACGGGGCCCCGCTGGTGCCAGTCGCGCAACTGGTGACATGCCTGGTCGAGGACCCATGCCCCGATCGGGATGATGAGCCCACTCTCTTCGGCCACCGAGATGAACCGACCGGGGGGCACCAGTCCTTGGTCAGGGTGCTGCCACCGGATGAGTGCCTCGACACCGACCGTGGTGGCTCCTTGGACCTCGACTACCGGCTGATAGTGCAGCAGTAGCTCGCTGCGCTCAACGGCCCGGCGCAGTGCGTGCTCGGTGGCCGGTCGGTCGAGCGCTTCGATCCGCAATGCTTCCCCGAACGTCTCGACTCCGAAGCCGCCCCGGCGCTTGGCCTGATACATGGCCGCCTCGGCGTGGGCCAACAGTTCGTCAGGGTCGTCGGTGCCGAACGTATTGAGCGCCACCCCTACTGAGGCATCGAGAAAGACCTCTGCCCCCTCCACCGGGAACGGCGCCGAAAAGGCGAGCTTGACCCGCTCGATGAATGCCGCGGCCTTCACTTGAGCACCGTCCTGATCGACCACGAGTCCGAGGAACTCGTCGCCACCGAAGCGCGCCAGCAGATCCACGCCGGCAGCTACCTCCTCGAGCCTGCGAGCTACGGCAGCCAGCACCCAGTCCCCCAGGACAAGGCCCATCGAGTTGTTGATGGCCTTGAACCGATCCAGATCCAAGAGGATCACGGCCACGCTGCCCGGCATGCCGGTGTGATCGGCCGCGGTGGCGGCCAAGCGCGTCAAGTACGCAGACCGGCTGGCCAGTCCGGTCAATGGGTCGAGTTCGACCGGCGGATCGGCGGGGGCCAAGGCCTTCGATGGCGGCTCCATGGGAAGTGCTGGGGCGGGCAACCGCAAGAACCCTGCCACCGACCGGCTCCGGCCATCCCCGATGATGACCAGGCGGGCCTCTGACCTCACCCGGTGCCCAGCCTGGTGCCGCAGCTCTAGCACCAGGTCGAGCGTGCCTCCATTGACGGATCCGGCCACCGGGCCGATTGCCGTACCGGAGGAGTCAGACATCAGCAGGCCAAACGGTGATCGAGCGAACGGGCCGGTCAGGGCGGTGTCGCACATGAACTTGCCGAGCACATCACCGCGGCGCCAACCGAAGCGCTCTTCGGCTCCGTCGTTCCACTCGACGATGACCCCCGTCCGGTCGACCTCGAGGTAGGCGTCTGGACATCCCGCAATTAAGAGCTCGAGACGGTAATCGTCGGCGACGGCTGGATGCTCGTCGGCAACGACGGCTTCGACGGCTTCGACAGCTTCGATGCCAGCAGATGGCGAGGTGGCCACCGCGGTGTCGTGCTCCTGAGCGGTCTTTTCGGCGTGAGCCGGCAGTGTCACCATGGGCAAATGGCGCTGGACCGTGCCCCTGGCCATCCCCGATGATCAACCATGGCCATGCGCTCCAACCGGCTTCCGTTGCTCCGCACCTCGAACGAGGAGTGGACTGCGGATCAATCTAGGCAGTGGAGTCACCGCATACAAGGATTTGACGTGTTGCGGCCTTCGTTGCCGCTGTGGGGATGATCAGCCCCGATCACGGCCGATCGGGGATCATGGCCGGGCAGATACCGTGCCTGACGTGAGCGTGTTCGCAAGGACTGAGTCGCAGCACACACAGGAGGGCCACCTCAGGCCTTCCGGGGGCCGGGTGCACCCTGCTGCGGTGGCTACTCCAGCGGACCAGGAGTCGGTGGCACTCCGCTCCCTCTGGGAGATTTCAAAACGGGTGCACCTATCGGCCTGTGCACCCGTTCTATTATTTCTGTCCGAAGGCTAAGGAGAACTGTGGACCGAAAAGCACATCGAGAGTTGCGGGCGCTACATCGGCGCAGGCGGATCGCCGTGCTGACCATCGTGGTGGTGGTGGTCGTTGCCTTGGTGGTAGGAGTCATGTCGATGTCCAGCGGCGGATCGACAACTTCGACATCATCGACACCCACCTCGATCTCGTCGCCATCGGCTACCAAGGCTGGTGCTGGTGCATCTGCAAGTGCAGCCAGCCACAAGGTGCAGGAGGCAAGCAAGGGGCCTGCCTCCATCGAGGCCGGTGTCGAGGCCTGGCAGATGCCGGTGGGGCTCTCCCGTGGGTCCGTCACCACCAACGGAAAGAACCTGACCGTCCTAGGCGGCTTGGCCACGTCGCAGTCCTCGGTCAACACCGTCTACACCGTGGACCCGGCGGCTGGCACGGTGACCCCGGCTGGCACTCTGGCCAATCCGGTCCACGACGCCGCCAGCGTGTCTCTCGGGCCCTCGACATTCGTGGTGGGCGGCGGCTCCCCCAACACGGTGGCCACCGTCCAGTCCATCCCGACACCGGCCATGTCGGGCCAGGCGGCCACTGCGCCCGCCGCAACCGGCACCGTGGCTGGTGCGCTGCCCACACCCCGCTCCGACCTAGCCATTTCCACCATCGCCGCAGGACGCGGCAGTTCCACCGCGTTCATCGTGGGTGGGTACGACGGAACTACGTATACGCCCCGCGTGCTCTCCACCCCTGACGCCGTCCACTATTCGACCGTGGCCGACCTGACGATCCCGGTGCGCTACCCGGCCCTAGTGGCCCAGGACGCGATGCTCTATGCCTTCGGAGGCCAAACCGCATCGACCGGCACCACGACGACAGCCACCGATGCCATTCAGGTGATCGACCCGGCCAGCAGGCACTCCAGCGTGGTCGCTCATCTCCCCCAGGCGCTGTATGGCGCTTCGGCCTTCGTGATCGACGGCACCATCTACGTTGCCGGAGGTCAGGTCCCCGATGGACCCACGCTGACCACCATCTACGCCTACGTGCCCGCTACCCACAAGGTGTTGAACGCAGGCCTACTTCCCCAAGCGGAGGCCTTCGGCGGCTACACGACCGTCGGGACCGGCAAATCGGCCATCGGCTACATCGTCGGGGGCGAAGTGGCGGCCCAGTCGGGTCCCAACCAGGCCGGGATGGCCTCAGGCACGTTGCAGACGGTCATGTCCCTGCGTCCGAGCCCCTATGGGGGTCCAGCAGGCAAGCCCGGGGCAGGCGCACCCTACGTAGGCACGCTGCTCATCGCTGACCGTGGCAACAATCGCCTGATCACCCTCGACTCGAGTCGCAACATCACCTGGGCCTACCCGTCGCCGTCCATGCCCGCTCCCCCCGGCGGCTTCTACTTCCCGGACGACTCCTTCTTCACCCACGGTGGGACCGGAATCATCTCCAACCAAGAGGAAAACCACACCATCGTCCAGATCGGTTACCCCTCGGGCAAAGTGCTGTGGCAGTACGGACATCCGCTGAAGTCGGGATCGGCCGCGGGCTTCTTGAACCAGCCCGATGACGCCTTTTTGTTGAAGTCCGGCATCATCTCGGTGGCCGATGCGTCGAACAACCGCATCTTGTTCATGACCCAGGCAGGACAGGTCTCGGGCCAGATCGGCAACGGGGTGGACGCCCACATACCCAACGTCTCGATCGCCTACCCGAACGGCGACACCCCACTCGCCAACGGCAACCTCCTGATCTCGGAGATCGATGGCTCCTGGGTATCGGAGTACACCCTGGCCGGGAAGATGGTCTGGGATGTGCACATCCCGTCGGTCAACTACCCGTCCGACCCGCAGCAGCTCGGTCCTGACCTGTACTTGATGACCGACTACAACCCTTCAGGTTCGGGCAAGGTCGTCGAGTTCACCCGTTCTGGCACCATGCCGTGGGTGTACGACGTGAAGGCTGGAGATGCCATGTTGAAGAAGCCGTCACTGGCCGAACGACTGCCGAGCGGCATGATCATGGTCAATGACGACTACCGGAACCGGGTGGTGGCCATCGACCCGGCCACCAACTCGATCGTCTGGCAGTACGGACTGACCGATGTCGCTGGAACTGCACCGGGGATGCTGGCTATCCCCGACGGGTTCGACAACCTCTTGGCTGACGGCTCAATGCCCCTGCACCCGTTCACGGGCTAACTACTTGGCTGTTCGCCTGCAGGATGTAGTGGTCGACCTCGCAGTGGCCGTACACAGGCAGGACTGAGCGGCCGCGCACCTCCGGCCCCATGTCGTTAGATGCCGGGGTCGTGAGATGCCGGGGTCGTTAGATGCCGGGGTCGTGAGATGCCGGGGTCGTGAGATGCCGGGCTCGTGAGATGCCGGGCTCGAAGCCAAACCGGAGACAGCGCTCAAGATATCGGCTCGGTGGGTGACCGCTCTCCGGTGACCTCGACCGACGAATCCACCTCGGTCCCCTCGTCCTCCATGTTGGCGAGGTCGCGTTCGATCCGACGTTTGTTCCTACGATGCCGGCGCACCTCGAACACGATCACGCCCGTCCCCAGGACGGCGATGACCGCCAGCGTCCACAGGCCGATCTGGCTCAGCACGTGTTCGAAGGAAATGCCGACCACATAGCCGAGGAGCGTGAAGCCGACACCCCACACGATGCCGCCGAGTACGTTCCAGAACAGAAACGTCGGATACGGGAGGCCGCTCATACCGGCCAACCCGGGGACCATCGCCCGAGCAAACGCGGTGAACCGGCCGAGGAACACTGCTGGTCCGCCATAGCGCTCGAGCATTCCGAGCGTGTACTTGACGGCCGTCTTCCCCTTGAGTGGCCGATGCTCGAGCAGCCACGGGCCAGCCTTCTTGCCCACTTCGTAGCCGACCGAGTCCCCGGTGACCGCACACAGGACTACGACGACGATCATCACTCCGAGATTGACCCGTCCTAGACTAGCCAGGACGCCGCCGATGACCACGGCGGTTTCGCCGGGGAAGAAGAATCCCACCATGAGGGCCGCCTCGGCAAAGGCCAGGAATCCGATCAGCGCGTAGGCCGCCGTGCCGTTGAAGTTGAGGAGATGCCCGGTAATCCCACCAGGATTCGACGCGTTCGATGCGGCTGCGGACAGGAACGAGACCATCATCGGAACAGTGTGACGCTCATCCAGGAACGCTGCCGACACGACGGACAGGTCATCCACCGGTCGAATGCACCCCTAGGCAGCCAAACGCCGAATGGGAACTGCAGGAGGAGCAACCCGACCACCCCTACCCGCGTCACCGAACCACAGCGCGAGCAGGCAACGGACAGTGATCCCCTCTGAGGGAGCGGATCCTCCAAGATCACCGAAGCCCGGTCGCGGTCGGGTTCGTCGGCCGGTGTTGCCCGGGAGTAGAGCGCGTGCTTGCCGGCCGGGCGGGCATGACGCACTCCCTCACCCCTGGATCGCCGCTGGGTCAGCGTGTCTGCTCGCTGTCCACCTACGTTCCTACCCACAGATCCCAACTCGAACTCTTCGCCAGCATCTATCTGGACCTCGGCATCGACCGGCATCCAGAAGAACGCTCGCTTGCCGAGAGGATCTGGTCCGTCCGTCATCATCCAGGGGTACCGGCGACCACGCTCGGTTCGGCCAGAGCGGCCGCCAGTGCACGGTAGGCCTGGGCGCCAGGTGAGTTGGGGGCGTGCTGCAGGATCGACTTCCCTCGGGCCGGGGCCTCGGCGAAGCGGATCGACTTGCGCACCGGCGGCTGGAGTACCGGGATGCCGTAGCGGGTCTGCACTTCTTCGAAGATGTGGCGGGAGTGCTTGGTCCGATCGTCGTACATCGTGGCGATCACTCCCCTGACGGTGATGGCGCTGTTGGCAAAGGCCCGGACATCAGCGATCGTCTCGAGGAGTTGGCCTACGCCTCGGTGCGAAAGAGCCTCGCACTGCAGGGGGATCAGCACCGAGTTGGCCGCCGTCAGCCCATTGATGGTCAGCACGCCGAGTGAGGGCGGACAGTCGATCAGGATGAGGTCGTACTGCTCATGGACGGGCTCGAGCGCACGAGCCAGAACGTGCTCGCGTCCCGTGCGGGTCAACAGGTGGACCTCGGAACCTGCCAGGTCGATAGTGGCGGGCAGCAGGTCGAGCCCAGGGACCCCAGGGACAGGAAGTAGTACTTCTTCCACCTCCAGGCGACGGACGAACACGTCGTGGAGCGATCGCTCCAGCCCATCAGGATCGAAGCCGAGCGAAAAGGTGAGGCAAGCCTGGGGATCGAGGTCGACGACCAGGGTCCGCCGACCGAGCTCGGCAGAGGCGACACCGAGAGAGTGGACGGTGGTGGTCTTGGCCACACCGCCCTTCTGATTGGCCACAGCCAAGACGTCGGTCACGATGGGGAGTCTACGCGGTCCGCCACGGAAGACCGGAGTCGGGTCCAGTAAGCGGTCAACGCCCCCGCGGGGGTAACGCCGCCCAGATAGAAGGGGTCCATTGGCGATCCTTCATGCTGCACCGATGCAGTGCCCCCGGCAGGAGTCGAACCCGCAACCTGATGGGTAGAAACCACCTGCTCTATCCAGTTGAGCTACAGGGGCGAGGCACTTATGAACAGGAACTTTACCTACACATGCTCACGTGTGGTTACG
>Ga0194055_10000462_pt1 | contig 32570 bp, 30 predicted proteins | sample SepL449m_MetaG_FD_155482 | JGI IMG/M metagenome (GOLD analysis project Ga0194055, IMG submission 155482) | Anoxic zone freshwater microbial communities from boreal shield lake in IISD Experimental Lakes Area, Ontario, Canada - Sep2016-L442-9m | ecosystem: Environmental > Aquatic > Freshwater >... | reverse complement strand
GACGGTTTGTGATGAAGAACGCGAGCGCGATGCCGATGATGCCTAAAAGTGTAAACACTGCCCAGGCCCCGGAGATGCCAGAGAGCGATTGAACGAAGGGAGCCGCAGAGGTCAAGTCGTTGGTGGAGGAGGCGGTTGTTGTTAACGCTGCAGTAGCACTTGGTGCGACACTGGCGGAGGTGGCTGTTGCGGCGGCTAGACCAGTTGGTGTAACCGGCGCACTTGCTGTCAATCCGTAGCCGGCATTGATCCAGCGAGTGAGTGCACCGAACGAAAGCGAAGCTGTGGCAACGATGGCCAGCAGCACTGCCAAGCGTGGGTAGCCAACACGGGGTAGTGCGCGCGTTGACGCAGCCATGCCTACTCCTTGGGTAATGGGTCCGCACTCGGACTTACGCGAATTGATAGATCATCGCCTGTTTCACGGGCTCAAGCAGGTCATTTATGCCAACTTTTTGCCCCAATTCGGCGCTAATGGTGCTGACTTTGGCATCAGTAATCCCACAGGCCACAATTTGGCTGAAGCCAGCGAGGGAGTTGTCGCAGTTCAAGGCAAACCCATGCATGGTCACCCCTTTGGCCACCCGCACACCGATAGCGGCAATTTTGCGGGCGTTAGGCGAGTTCGGCTCAACCCAGATGCCGGTTCGACCTTCAACTTGCCCGGTCACCAGTCCAACCTGCTCGCAAGCTTGGATCAGGGCTGCTTCAAGTTTTCGCACGTAGGCGACCAAATCCAATGGCATGGGTAAGGCCACGATCGGATACCCGACAAGTTGACCGGGTCCGTGCCAGGTGATGCGACCACCGCGGTCAGTATCAATAACGGGCGTACCATCCATGGGTCGTTCAAAGTCTTGGGTTCGCCGTCCTGCGGTGTAGACCGGAGCGTGTTCAAGTAGCAGGACGGTGTCTTCAATGAGTTGTTCAACGCGCCTTTGATGAAGTTCGCGTTGCAGGCCAAGTCCTTGTAGATAGTCCACTGTTCCCGGTAGGTGGGAAAACGTTAAGGCGGACATGTATCCAGCCTAGGACTGTTGGGTCAGAGCTACTCTGAAGGCTTCTTCGAAGGTGGGATGTTCAAAGGCAAAGCCGGCGTCCAGTAAGACCTTGGGCAGGATGCGAGCACTATCGATTGTTTCAGTAGCGAATTCACCTAGGACTATTTTCAAGGCGAAGGCTGGTACCGGCAAAACTGCCGGCTTATTGAGCACTTTGCCCATCACAGCGGTGAGTTCGGCATTGGTGAGTGGGTTGGGTCCGGTGAGGTTGACCGCACCTTGGATGCTCGGGTTGGTTAAGCAAAATTCAATGGCGGCAATTTCATCGGTCAGGGATATAGCTGACCAGTACTGCTTGCCAGTTCCCAGTTTGCCCCCGATGCCGGCTTTGAAGAGGGGAATCAATCGCTTCCACGCACCACCATTGCCGGCGACAACCAATCCGGTGCGCAGGTGGACCACGCGAATGCCGGCTTCTTGCGCGGGCATGGTTGCGGCCTCCCATTGCTCACATACCGTGGCCAGGAAACCGGTTCCTCGCGGTGAACCTTCATCCCTCATGCGATCACCGGTGTTGCCGTACCACCCAATGGCCGAAGCATTGAGCAAAACGGTGGGCTTGTTATCGAGTTTGGCAAGGGCCTGACTCAACACCGTGGTGGTGATAACTCGTGAGTCACGAATCTTTTGTTTGTAGGACTTCGTCCAGCGGTGATCGCCAACTCCGACACCACTTAAGTTGATGACTGCGTCGTAGCCCTCAAGTGCGGCTCCATCCCATTCACGCGTGGGGTCCCAACTGATTTCATTAGAGCCAGTTGCAGGCCGGCGAACAAGGCGCACGACGTCATGACCTTGATTGACAAGGGATGCTGAAAGAGCTGTACCGATCAGTCCGCTGGATCCAGCAATAGCTATGCGCATACATCCATAGTCGCGCTACTTGAAGCAAAAAGCCACTTGAATGTTGATTAGAGGCCTAATTCGCTTTCAAAGGATCCTTCTTCGAGACGGTTCTTGATTGCCACTAAGAAGCGGGCCGCATCGGCACCGTCCACGAGCCGGTGGTCATAGGTCAAGGACAGGTAGACCATGGAGCGAATCGCAATCGACTCGCTACCGAATTCGTCGGTGATGACCATCGGACGCTTGACCACGGTTCCGGTGCCCAGGATTGCCGACTGAGGCAGGTTCAAAATTGGGGTATCAAACAAAGCCCCACGGCTGCCGGTGTTGGTCAAGGTGAAAGTGCCACCACTGAGTTCATCAGGGGAGACCTTGTTGTCGCGGGTTCGGGCCGCAATGTCAGTGATTTGTTTGGCCAGTGCGGGCAAGTTCAAGTCGCCTGCCGAGTGGATAACCGGGACCAGGAGTCCGCGTTCGGTGTCTACTGCGATCCCCAAGTGTTCGCCGTCAAAGTAGGTGATCGTGCCCGCTTCTTGATCCATGGTGGCGTTGACAACAGGGAATTGCTTCAAGGCTTCAAGGGCTGCTCGCGCAAAGAACGGCAAGAACGTCAGTTTGACGCCTTCGCGGGCAAAGAATTCGTTTTTGGTGCGCTCGCGCAGTTGAGCGATTCGAGTCACATCAACTTCTACGACGCTGGTGAGCTGGGCGGTGGTTCGCAAGGACTCCACCATGCGCTCGGCGATCACCTTACGAAGGCGAGAGACCTTTTCGGTGCTACCACGAAGTGGCGAGGCAGGCGCTGCGTGCTTAGGCGCTGCTGGCGCAGGAGCGCTGGCTTGCACTGGCGCAGCAGCTGCGCTGGTGGCCAAGTTTGCTGTGCTTGCTGTGCTACCAACGGGAGCTGCAGCCGGACGCGAAGCGATAGCGGCTTGAATGTCTTGTTTGCGAATCCGGCCCCCCACTCCAGTGCCACCGACGGTGCTTAAGTCGATGTTGTTCTCGGCGGCAAGTTTGCGGACGATGGGGGTGACATACATATCCGCAGCTGATCCCTGGGTAGGTGATCCCTGGGCTGCTGGTGTTGAAACAGGTGTCGGTGCTGCTGCAACCGGGGCTGCAACGGGTGTAACTGGCGCGACCGGTGCGGCTGCAATGGGCGCAGTCACTGATGGTGCTGCAGCTGGTGCCGGTGCCGGTGTGGAGGGTGTAGCCGGTGCCGAGGGTGTAGCCGGTGCGGCAGGAATAGTCGCATTCGCATCGGTACTGATTTCGCCAAGAAGTCCACCGACTTCGACCACGCCATCTTCGTCCACGGCGATCGAAATCAAGGTGCCAGCAACGGGCGAGGGGAGTTCGGTATCGACCTTGTCGGTTGAGATCTCAAGCAATGGCTCGTCAAGCGCGACGCTGTCGCCGATGTTCTTGAGCCATCGAGTAACGGTTCCTTCAGTAACACTTTCGCCCAATTGCGGAAGCAGCACTGGAACGGTTGATCCACTTGACGCTGGGGCGGCAGGAGCTGCTTGCACTGGGACAGCAACCGAGGGCGCGGGCGGCGTTTGAGGTTCCGGACTTGCAGCCGGCGTAATCACGGCAGCAATGGGAGCACCCGCTGGTGGAGCCGGGGCAGTAGCAGCGGATTCATTCGCATCGCCAATGACAGCAAGTTGGCCACCGACTTCAACGGTGGCATCTTCGTCAGCGATGATTGAGAGCAGGACACCTGCAACCGGTGATGGGATTTCAGTGTCGACCTTGTCGGTGGAGATCTCAAGCAATGGTTCATCAAGGGCGACGGTGTCACCGATTTGCTTCAGCCAACGCGTGACTGTTCCTTCAGTGACGCTTTCGCCGAGTTGAGGCATTGTGACTGAGACCGACATTGGCCGTGATGCTCCTTCGTGTTGAAAACTCTATGAAACTCAGATTACGCGCTTTCTGCCCATTTTAGGCGTGGGCGTGCAGGGGCTTTCCAGCCAAAGCAAGGTGAGCCTCACCCATGGCTTCGTTCTGGGTGGGGTGAGCGTGAATCAGGGAAGCGACATCTTCGGGGAAGGCTTCCCAATTGACAATCAGTTGGCCCTCTCCAATGAGCTCCCCAACGCGTGATCCCACCATGTGGATGCCCACGACAGGTCCGTCATTGACTCGGACCAACTTGATAAAACCGGTGGTAGCCAGGATCTGACTTTTGCCGTTTCCGCCCAGGTTGTACTCGTAAGCGGTCACGTTGCCGGCTCCGTGGGCCTGTTCGGCTTGGGCTTGAGTTAGTCCAACGGATGCAACCTCTGGTTCGCAGTAGGTCACGCGTGGGATTCCACTTTCATCAATCACGCGTGGATTGAGTCCAGCGATTTCTTCGGCGACAAAGATTCCTTGTTGGAAACCGCGGTGAGCCAGTTGCAAACCAGGAACGATGTCTCCAACAGCAAAGACGCCAGGAACATTGGTTTGCAGTCGTTCATTGGTCAGAACGAAACCGCGATCCATGCTGACACCTTGTTCGGCATAACCCAGACCATCTGTGCGTGGTCCGCGACCAACGGCCACAAGCAAGTAATCGGCCTGCAGGCTTTCGCCAGATTCTAAGGAAACAACGACGCCGTTTGCGTCTTGGCTGACACCGCTGAAGCGAACGCCGGTCTTGAAGTCGATGCCGCGCTTTCTAAAGGCGCGCTCGAGCGCCTTGCTCAACGATTCATCTTCGGCTGGCACTAAGCGGGGCAGGCCTTCAATGATGGTGACCTCAACGCCAAATGACTTCCAAACGCTGGCAAATTCCACGCCAATTACGCCGCCACCGAGCACGATCACAGACTTGGGAATTTCATTCAGATCTAAGGCTTGATCGCTAGTTAGCACTCGACCGGCGATTTCCAGACCAGGCAAACTGCGTGCATAGGAACCAGTGGCCAAAACGATGTTGCGACCGGTGTACTGCGCGCCGGCAACCTCAATGGTGTTTGGCCCAACCAGTGTGCCTTCGCCCTCTAGGTAGGTGATTGATCGTGATTTCACCAGTCCTTGAAGACCCTTGTAGAGGCGGCCAACGACGCCATCCTTGTACTTGAGCACGCCGTCAATGTCGATGCCGTTGAGTGTGGTGCTGACACCAAATTCAGCGGAGTCGCGCGCGGTGTCTGCAACCTCAGCAGCGTGTAAGAGCGCCTTGGTGGGAATGCATCCCTTATGCAGGCAGGTACCGCCGAGTTTGTCCTTCTCAATGAGTGCGACATTAAGACCCAACTGACTAGCTCTCAGCGCGCAGGCGTAACCGCCACTGCCGCCACCCAAAATGACGAGATCAAAACTGGTTTCTGACACTCAACTGCCTCCAAAGCACGGTGAGTTTGACACGATAAACTCAGTTGTTCTTATCCTTTCACCCCGCGTTACTTGCTTCTCACCCGCCTACCGGTGCGTGCAATAGTGGGGCTGGAGTTGCAGTTGGCTAGGGAGGGAGTCTTCGCGTGGGTCTATTTGGTCGGCGAAAGCCGCGACCAGTTGAGGGGTCGATGGATCGCGCCTCCGACCGGACCGATCGCGAACACCTCGAACGATTCCTAGCCGAACAAGAAGGGGTTGAGGCTTTCATCGAGCCTCGCACCACAGTGACCCAAACATCGGTGTTGCTGGTGGCGCGAACAGGTCAATGGACTCGGCGCCGGGTGCCAGATGAAGCGACGGCATTTGCGTGGGCGAAAAAGCAAAGCATTCCCTGTTATGACGCGAACCTGGTGGGTTATCCGCAACGAATGCGGGATTGGGATGCTAAGAAAGCTGCTGAACGAAAGCGCTTGTTAGGCGATTCCTAGGTTCGGTGTAACTGCGCCAGGAGCATCTGGAACAGTGGGACTATGACTTCTATGTATGCGGTTGAACTGCCCAACTGGGGCGATGCAGATTTGTTGGAATTGAAAGAGCGTGAGCTTCCATCCTTTGGACCGCGTGAAGTGCTAGTAAAAATTGAAGCCGCAGGTGTGAACCCGGTGGATTACAAAGTCCGCGGGGGTAACTACTCGGCTGCGTTCAATGAAGGATTTCCGATGGTCCTTGGGCGGGACTTTTCTGGACAGGTGCTAGCCGTGGGTGCTGATGTCACAGCATTCAAAGTTGGCGATGCAGTTCTAGGAACTCTTCGGATGGCTCCGCGGTTGGGCTGTTATGCAACCCACATTGTGGTCAGTGATTCGGCAATGGCTCTTCGACCAGTTTCGGTGGATGCGGTGCGTGCAGCAGCTCTTCCCGTTGCTGGCCTGACCGCTTGGCAAGCACTCGTTGAGATGGCCGGAGTTTCCGCTGGGCAGACAGTGTTAGTTCAAGCTGCCGCTGGTGGTGTGGGACACCTTGTGGTTCAACTTGCCAAGTTCCTTGGCGCACATGTCATTGCCACTGCATCGCCGCGCAATCACGACTTCTTGCGCGAACTAGGTGCTGATGAGGTTATTGACTACACCAGCGTGGCCTTTGAAGATGTGGTGAGCGATGTTGACGCGGTGATTGACTGTGTCGGCGGCGATGTGCTCGATCGCTCTTTGCATGTGCTCAAGGCCGGTGGCATTGCTGTCACGATGGCGGCCAGGCCGGATCCGGAATTGGCAGAAAAGCTCGGCGTTCGCGTAGTGCTGATTTTTGTTCGACCTGATGCAATGCAACTTCAAGGTCTGGTTGACTTAGTAGCCGATGGGCGACTGCGCGTTGATATTGAAAAGACGTTTCCACTAGCCCAGGCAACCCAAGCCCACCTGCTTCAAGAAACAGGGCACGTGCGCGGAAAGATCGTCCTGATCACTTAAGACTGGCGAAGAGCAAATTCGACCAAGGTGCGCACGCCGTACCCAGTTCCGCCTTTGCCGGTGTACCCAAAGGGTGCGCCTTCATTAAAGGATGGTCCCGCAATATCTAGGTGCACCCACTTGGTGTCTTCGGCAACAAATTCCTTAAGGAAAAGGCCTGCAGCCATCATTCCTCCGAACCGCTCCCCAGTGTTCTTCAAGTCAGCCACCGTCGAATCAAATGAAGCGCGAAGCTCAACGGGTAGCGGCATGGGCCACATGGATTCACCAGATGCGTTTGCGGCATCAACAACTGCTGTTCGCATGGCGTCGTCATTGCCCATGGCTGCCGCGTAACGAGTCCCCAGTGCGATCATCTGCGCACCGGTCAATGTTGCCACGTCGATGATCGTGTCATGGCCATCTTCGACAGCAAGTGCAAGTGCGTCAGCCAAAATCAATCGACCTTCAGCATCAGTGTTCATCACCTCAACGGTTTTTCCGCTGTACATGGTCAGTACATCCGACGGTCGTTGCGCTGTTCCCGATGGCATGTTTTCCACCATCGCCAAATATCCGGTGACGTTGACCTTGGCCTTGATGTCGGCCAGAGCAAGAAGGGCCCCCAACACCGCAGCAGCCCCAGCCATATCGGACTTCATCGTTTCCATGGCCTGTGGTGGTTTCAAGGACAGGCCACCGGAGTCAAAGGTGACGCCTTTGCCCACAAAGGCGACAGTGGTCGTTGCTTGTGGGTGCTTGTAGGTGAGTTTGACAAGTCTTGGGGGATTGATCGAGCCTTGGCCCACGCCGATTAAACCGCCAAAGCCTTTGGCTTTTAACTGCTTCTCATCGAGAACTGAAACGGTGATGCCTGATTTTCTGCCCGCGCTGGCTGCGGCTTTTGCAAAGACCACTGGCGAGAGGTGTGAGGGTGGCGTGTTGACCAGATCGCGCACCAGGTCCACGCGAGAAGCAATAGCCACAGCGCTTTTAGTCAAAGCCACAGCTGCCTTGTCTTTGGCTTTGCCGGTGATGATCACGATTGACTTTATGGAAGTTTTCGGCTGTTGTGAGCGGAAAGTCGTGAAGCGGTAGGCGCCCATGGTTGAGCCTTGTGCAACGGCCGCAATGGTTTCGGCATCATCGCTGGGACTTACCACGGCGATGGAAGATGAATCACGGGTGGATTGAACGGCTGCGCCAGCAGCGCGACGCAAGATTTCTTCCGTTGCTTTTGCCTCACCGATTCCAACACCAATAATTGATATTGCTCCGACTCCGGTAATGCCTGGAATGGTGGTTACGGACTCGGCTTTGGCGCTAGCTCCGACAGCCTTAAAGGATGCTTCAAGTTGGGATTGAACGGTTTTGAGTTCGGCGGGAAGTCCCACGACAGCCACCGACCTGCCCTTTAGCCGTAGTCCAACAATGAGGACATCGAACTTTTCCTTCAATGCTGTGCGGTCACGCAATGTCACGGTGGGCACGTAATTTCCGATCTGTTGAATGTCTAGGTCCGGCCAGGGTCTCATTCTCAGCCTAGTAGCGTCAGGGTCATGGCCGGCGTTGATCAAACCCCTTTACATTCCCCCCTGCATCAAGCGCACGAAAAACTGGGGGCCAAGTGGTCCGATTTTGGCGGCTGGTTGATGCCTTTGGAATACGCCGGTGGGGGAGTTACTCGTGAACATCGGGCCGTTCGGGAAAGCGTGGGGATTTTTGATGTTTCGCACCTTGGCACCGCGCAGGTATCTGGCCCAGGGGCGGTTGCCGCTGTTGATGCGGTTCTGACGAACTCACTAGAGCGCATTGGCGCTGGCCAAGCCCAGTACACCCTGTTGTGCAACGAGCACGGTGGAGTTATTGACGACATCATCCTGTACCGAGTCAGTGATGATGAGCTCATCGTTATTCCCAATGCATCCAACTGCACCACAGTTTTGGACGTGTTGCGCAAAAGCATTCCCGAAACCATCGCCATTGAAAATCTTCATACTCAAACTGCCATTATCGCTGTGCAAGGTCCGGACTCGGCCAAGGTGCTTGAGAATTTGAATCTGCCTTCGCAGATGGATTACATGAGTTTTGTTAGTTCTACTTTCAACGGCGCGGACATCACTGTTTGTCGCACCGGTTACTCGGGTGAGCATGGTTATGAATTGGCTATCGGCGCCGAGCATGCGATGGCTCTATGGGATGGGATTTTGGCTGGACCAGTTGATGTGCTGCCGTGTGGTTTGGCAGCCCGGGACACGTTGCGCACTGAGATGGGTTATCCCTTGCATGGCCAAGACCTTTCGCCCACCATCAGCGCTATTGAAGGTGGAGTTGGCTGGGCTGTGGGGTGGAATAAGCCTCAGTTTCATGGGCGGGAGGCCTTGTTAGAGCAGCGTGCGAGCGGTCCGGCTCGCAAGATCGTGGGTTTGCTGGCCAATGAGCGTGGCATCCCACGCCACGACATGGTGGTCAAGGCCCTTGATGGGCCGCAGGTTGGCATTGTGACCAGCGGAACGTTCTCTCCAACGCTGCAGATTGGCATTGCACTGGCTTTGGTCAATGCAGATGTCAGCGGTGAAGTGGTGATCGATGTTCGTGGTCGGGATTTGCGTTGCACGGTTGTCAAGCCGCCATTTGTGCAAGCATCGCCAAAGAACTAAGTGCGCTAGAGCTAGCTTTCTACAAAGTGAGCTTTTCGTCCCGCGCGATCTAAGGCAGCAAGGATCGGCTGACCGGCAACCAGTACCAAAATCACAGTTCCGATTCCACGGGTGAGGTCCCATCCAAGCGATGTGGTGATGTGGAACGTGATGAAGTGGTGAAGGTTTACTGATGTTGGCGCACCTGGAACAAAGGCCAGGGGATTGCTTGCTTGGTTGTCGGATCCAAAAGTCCAGGGCCAAAAGGACAGATTCATGACTAGGCCAAAAAGTAAGGAACTGATAAATCCGTAAAGGGCTAGCACCCACAATCGCGATCGATGAGTCACATGCGGTAACAGGCCAGCTCCCATGCCAACCCAGGCTGCAGCAAACATTTGGAAGGGCAGCCACGGTCCGGCTCCACCGGTCAGAAATGCCGAAGTGAGCATCGTGATAGCCCCCAGTACGAAGCCAAATCCAGCGCCAAAGGCGTAACCACCAAGTACCAGCACGACAAACAGTGGTTGAAACCCGGTGATCCCACCGCCGAGCGGGCGAAGCGCGGTTCCGATCGCGGCCAAAACCCCAAGCATGGCAATAGCTTTGGCATCAAGGCCACGGTCGGAGATTTCGGCGGCAATGACGGCGATCAAAAATGGCACGATGAGGGCGAAAACCCACGGCGCATCTGCGGAATGATCAATGCTTGAGCCTTCACTGATGAGCAATGGCCAACAAAAGGCGATCAGGCCGATTGCGCTTACCGCACCCAACACCACACGCGAGCGAGAGCCAATAGGTATTGCCGCAAAGGCACGCCAGACCACTCTGGACGTGGCCTCTTCTGAGACTGCTGACCTGCTTACTGAGTTAGCAGTACTCATAGCGGCTCACGCAGGGACAGCATCGCCGCTTTGACGTCAGAGACAGTAAGTAGCGGCAGCGGTGAAAGTGCTTTGGCAATTTGCGGTGCAAACATCGGGGATGAGGTGATGATCTCACGGGTGGGACCATCAGCGACTACTTCGCCATCAGCAAGCACAATCGTTCTGGTAGCAAGCTCTGCAGCCAGTTCAACATCGTGCGTTGCCAAGACGATGGTTCGACCGCGCTTGGCCGCCTTGACCAACACCTCAATCAGGTGAGATTTGGTTTCGTAGTCAAGGCCGCGGGTTGGTTCATCGAGAAGTAAGACTGAAGGATCTGGGGCTAAGACCACGGCAAGGGCTAGGGCTAGCCGGCTCCCTTCAGAGAGATCGCCTGGGTGAGTGCTGGGTTTAATCCACGGTGCGATCTGGGACAACATGGCAGCTGTTGTTCCCGGCGTCAGCGCAGCGTCCTTGTCCGTCTGGCGACATTCAAGGTCAACGGACTCGGCGTAAAGCAAATCGCCGGCTTGCTGCGGGACTAAACCAATGTGTCGGACCAGAGCCTGCGGTGTCAGCGTCGCGGGATTGTCCCCTTGAACCTTCACCGATCCTCTAAATGGAACACGCAGTCCGACCATCGTGGACAGCAGCGTTGATTTGCCTGCCCCATTGCGACCCATGACGGCAATAATTTCTCCTTCATGCAGGTCAAGGCAGATGGAGTGAAGCACTTCACGTCGGCCGTAGCCGACCCGGACGTCCTTCACGTGCACAACGACGGCGGTGTTTGATTTCGTAATGTGCTCAGAATCCATACTCACGCTCGCATTGCTCAATTGTTCGCGCAGTACGTCAGCGCTACGGCGAGCATCACGAACCGACAGTGGCGTGTTTGACCAGTTCGCGGCCCGTGCAAGTTCAACCACCGGTGGAGCAACCGGAGATTGCCGCATGATCGTGGCCGGCTCGCCAACAATTAACGGAGCACCCTCACCTGGCACCAAGATGACTCTGTCCGCATATTGCACAACCCGTTCAAGGCGATGTTCGGCCAGCACAACGGTTAAGCCCAGGTCGTGCACAAGGCGCTGCAAACTGGCTAGAACCTCATCAGCTGCTGCCGGATCAAGGGCTGAGGTGGGCTCATCAAGGACCAGAATCTTTGGATGAGTGGTCAGTGCCGAGCCGATGGCAACGCGTTGTGCTTCGCCACCGGAGAGGGATCGCAAAGCCCTACGGCGCAGCGCAGTCAGACCCAAGAGATCCAAGGTTTCCTCAACTCGACGACGCATCACATCCGGCGCCACCCCCATGGATTCCATCGCGTAGGCAAGTTCGTCTTCAACGGTGTCGGTAACAAAGCCAGCCGCTGGATCTTGTCCTACAAAACCCACCAGGTCAGCGAGTTCTCGTGGTGGGTGCGTTGCCGTTGATCGACCGTGAACCTCAACGCTTCCTTGGACGGTTCCGCCACTGAAGTGTGGAACCAAGCCGTTGATTAAACGAAGTAACGTGGTCTTTCCTGCACCGCTGGGACCAACAACCAGACACAGTTCGCCGTCCGGAATTGTCAAACTCACGTGAGCTAAGACCGGGTCAGTTTGTTCAGGGTAGGTCACTGAAACGTCACGAAACACAATCATGCGTTCACCGAACTTTCTTCCCGCATAGGCATTGATTGATCGCTGGGGATCGGAGGTGTCATAAGCGCTGCAATGGTGGCAACGGCAAGGCCTGCCACGACAAGCAATGGCAATGGCGGCCAACTCAGGGGATTAAAGCTGGGTTCGAGTGCGCTGGCGTTGTGAGCTAAGACCCACCACAGGCTGCCGGCTGCTAACCAACCACTAATGCTCACTGACCATTCGGGGATGGCCCATACGTCGGGGCGGTAGCGCGATCGGGCAGTGCGCTGTCCGCTCAGAATCAGCCCGCCAACGCCAGTGGCCAATCCAACGATGAGCATGGTCGGGGCGACCCAGCTCGTTGAGTTGCCTGTCAAGAAGCCATAGATACCTAAAACCAATGCCACCAACGCAGTGACAACTAAAAGATTTGTCACCCGGCGAATCTTGCGGTCAATGCCGGCTGTTCGCCCGTAACCGCGAGAGTCCATGGCGGCTGCAAGGTCCAATGAGCGGCGAAGTGAACCATCAAGGACCGGACCGATCAGTCCAATGACATCTGATGGGCCTGAAATCGAACGTCCGCGCAAGTGTCGAGCCTCACGCACGCGCGCAATGTCAGAAATCAAAGTGGGAACCAAACTCATCGCCACCACGATGGCTACACCTAGTTCATAAACCGCGCTGGGGACAGATTTGAGCAAGCGCAACGGTGAGCTAAGCGCATTGGCGGCGCCAATGCACACGATGATCGTGCCCAACCTCATGCCATCGAAGAGTGCGGATAGCAATTGCTCGATGGTGATCGATCCACCGATGCGAATCCCAGGTGCCCAATCGGGAACCGGAAGTTGCGGGAGGGAAAAGAGTTCGTGCGTACCCAGGGGCAGGCCAACCAAGAGGCCGAAGATCACGCGAATGCTCACCACGATTGCCGCGAGCACTAATGCCGATGAGTAGGCCCGAGCCCATGGAGCGTGCTGCGCGCGAAAAGCCACAATCAGTGCAGTGATGGCGATGATCACAAGCAAGATCAACGGATTTGACGTGCGCGATGCTGCCGCTGCCAGCCCAAGGGCCCACATCCACCACGCTCCGGCGTGGAGCAGTCGCGCACTCATGCGTTGCGCCGTCGGATGAGCACAGCTGAACCGCCAATGGCAAAGACAACGAGAAGTACTGCCACGGTCTTGACCGGTGAGGTTGTCGATGGCGCAGAACGTGCAACTGAAACCGGTGTGCTGCGCGGTTGAGGTGCAGGCTTTGGTACCGACTGGTCCTTCTTGGTCTGACTGCCTGCTGATCCAATCGTTGGGGTAGCAGTTGGCCTTGTTGATTGTGGTTGCGCTGACGAAGTTGTTGGGTTAACTGCGGGATTAACTTTTTGAGCTGGCTCTGCCTGTGTGGGGGAGATGTTGACCCCGCATTCATTCTTCGGGTAACCATTGATGCCACAAATAAAGCCGATGCTTGAGGCTCGGTACGTGGCATTGGCGGCATTAAATAACGACAACGCCCGGCTACCTGGCGCAGTCACCAAGCAGAACTGATCGATTGCCGGGGGCTGTTCGCCGGTGGGGGCATCGGCGGTTGTTCCGTAATCAATAACAAAGCCGACTCTGTTTTTCCCCACTTGCGCGGGCACACCTTGGCAGATACTCGAAAAACGAGCCGTAGCTCTTGGCGGAGTATTTGAAGAGGTTGCTCCTTGTGAGATGGAAAAGCGCCAGCCTTGGACACTGCCATCTGCAGGTCGGTAGGTTCCGGCCCCTTCGTTCGCGAAAGTCCATTGTTCAGCGGCGTTTGCGTGCCAAAAGGACCAGTAGCGAAACGAACTTGCGTGCGCAGGAGTGATAACGCTCATGCAGGTGATGCTCACCAGCAAAGCGATCAGAGCCAGGCGCCAGCGATTAGTCATGGCTTTTGTGCCACCGGCGCGGTTGACAGTGAAAGAAAGAAGATGCCTAGCGCGAGCAGAAGTAGGGCTAGCGAAAATGTTGTTCGCACGGAATTGCTTGGTCCAGACTGAGCTAGTTCTGGCGCTGAGCTGCCAGAGACACCTTTTTCATCGCCTTGTCCTGAGTAGGCGATGGGTCCAAGACTGACGGTGTTCAGCGTTTTCGCCAAACGGTCCAGCAACGCCGTGCTGTCCAGGCCACCGGTGGCCTCTAAAGCGCGAAGTGAACCCTTGGAACTGTTTGCGGCCAGGGCTGGTTGGGCGGCTTGGTTGGCCAAGATCAATTCAGCAAGCACGCCAGGTCGATCGTTGCCATCGGAATCTTTGACAGTGGTCTTCACGCTGTCGGCAAGGGCGGCGATCGCGGTGGTGATAGCGGCTTGTCCATGACCTGATGCTGCAAGCGCCAAAACTGCCACGCGAGTATTGGTCCAATCGGTTTGACCGGGGGTGTACTCGCTAGCCAGAGTGCCGTTGTTGGCGGCAAGTTTGGTCACAAGCCATTGCGCTCCAGCCGATATGCGGTCGGCAGTTGTTGGTGAGGCATCGGGACAAGCAAAGTCGGCTTGGTCGTTATCGCTTGAGGGCTTGCCAATGGGCACCCCAACATCGCTTAAACCTAAGAGGCCTTGAACGCTGGCGAAGTCACTACCAAAAGCTTCATCACTGGTTAAGTAGACAAAGCCACCTTGCTCGACTGCGGTTGCTGAGCAATCAATTTGAAATGCGTTGAGCCCATCGCGCAGCGACTTGCCGGCTTGGGTGAAAGCACCAAGAGATCCGCCCGAGGTGCTGACCGCAACGGCAGTTAGACCCGTGGAGGATGCGTCGCTGGCTTGTCCTTGGTAGTAGGGCATGCCGCCATCATCATTTTGGATCGTGCGCAAGTAGGCCAAGCCATCGTTTGCGCTAGCGCTTTGTTTGATGGCACTTAAAGCGGTAACAGCTAGTGCGGTGCTGTTGGAATCTGGGCCGGTGTAGTTGGCTGCATCAGTAGCCGGGCATGGCACTGCAGTGTCGGCGCGGTAGGCCTGCCAACTTCCGTTAGCGCATTGCTGGTCAATGAGCCATTGCACAGCTGAAGCAGGTGGAGTTTGATCCATAGCAACGTAAGCCAAGATGGCTTCGCTCTGACGGAAAACTCCGTCGTAGGTGGGGTCTTGAGAGCCGAAGAGTCCATCGGGTAGTTCAGGGGCGGCCGCGTGAGCCACCAGTGGGAGAGACAAGAGCATGGCAATCGCGATGCAGATTGAACTAACCGCTGCGCCTAGTGGTTTCATCTGAACCCTTTACTCATGTAGTAGCAGGTCCGTCGCGCTAGACGATGTTGAAAGCCCTCGGTTTGCAAACGCAAACAGAGGGCGACATCGAGCTATTCGCTCGGGCTCCGCCCCGTACCTCGACAGAAATAGAGCCAACTCACAACCGCTAGGTGCTCCGGCTTACCCAGAAGGGTTCACGGTTGCGGGACAGCGTCGGAATTACACCGACTTCCCCTAGATCTCGATCGTGTATTCAGTTGTTGTGCGTGACCATCTGACCACGTTGCTGCACACCCAGTCAATGCGGGTGGCACTAAGGCGTGTCTTAGGGGGTATCTCCTGGTTTCAGCTGGCACTTGGGTGCTCGAAGCCGGCGAATCTGCAGGGCTCGCATCGTGGCGTAAAAGGACAAGCCCGATAGGTCGGCTGATTCATCGTGCTTGGCAGCCAACGCGCGCTTGAGCGAACGCACCATGAAAACCGAATCGACAGCAATAACCAAAACCATGGCAAACCAAATCCAGAGGGAAATGCTCTTGAGCGCAACGCTTGGGAAGAATCCGAGAATCAAGATCAACAGCGCACCAGGCAAAAACAGTTCACCAGCGTTGCGTCGGGCGTCCACAAAGTTTCGAGCAAAGCGCCGGCTAGGACCGCGGTCGCGCGCCATGAGAGCGGATTCATCACCGGCGAGCATGCGATCTCGTTGTGCAACGCGAGCTTGACGGTCGGCGCGAGAGTTCCCTAACGCTTTCGTCTCGCCTTTGAGTCGCGCCTTACGTGCTGCCTGCGCATCTTTACGACTAGGTGTGGGCTTGCCCTTGGTGCTGGGGTTGGTCGTTGAGGTAGCGCTGGTCTGCGTTGATGGTTGATCGCTCTTATTTTTGTTGAACATATGCACAGGTTAGTGGGGATGGCGGGCACTAGAGTTGGCGCGAGGCTTTAGCAACGAAGAAAACAGGGCGGTAACCGTGGAAAAGCTCAACACCATCAAGGGCGACGTGATCGTGGTCACCGGCTGCACCCGCGGTTTTGGGCGAGTGCTGGTCCAGCAATTGGCCAGTGCTGGGGCACGGGTCGTGGTTTCTAGTCCATGGGTTGAGGAAAACGATGCCTTGGCGGCGCAAATCACTGCAGCGGGTGGAACTGCTCTTAGTTGTATGGGCGATGTAACTAGCCGCGAACAAATGGCCGAATTAGTAGCTACCGCGGTCAGCACCTTTGGTGGCCTTGACTACTGGATCAACAACGCCGCATATGAAACTCCAGGGATGTCCACGGCCCTTGAGTTTGGTGATCAGGGTTTTGATGCCGTCAATGAGGTCAACATTGGTGGCACCTATAACGGCACAATGGCCGCACTGCGCGTCATGGTTGAACAGGGTAGCGGTGTGATCATCAATGTCACTGGTCGTGGCGATGACCTTCGGCCGACCTTGTACACGGCTCCCTACGGTGCGAGTAAGGCATGGATTCGTTCATTTTCGAAAACACTTCGCGGGGAGTACAAGTCTCGCGGTGTAAACGTGATCAATTTCAACCCCGGTGTGATGAATACCGAGCGGATGGACCGAGCTGACTCTGAACAACTGTCAGGGATTAATTCACGTACGGAAAAACTATTCCCAGTGGTCATGCGCGTCTTGGGTGATCCACCTGAGGTCGCGTCCCAAAAACTGGTCGATTTCATCGCCTTGGGTAAGGCCAAAGAGGTCGGGGAATTCCGCTTGATTAATTTGCGGAAGGTATTTAAGGGGATCGGCAATGAGGCCGTTTATCGGGTGAAAAACCGCAATCAGAAGGACTAGCTAGTCAGAATTGCTACCTGCACCCCAGCCAGGCAGCGAAAGCATCCGGTCGAGGGCCACCCGGGCCCAACGGGCAACCTCAAGATCAACGCTGATCTGGTTATTCGTGTGCCCAGCGACCAGGTTTTCCAAAGTCCACACCAAGTGCGGAAGATCAATACGGTTCATGGTTGCGCAAAAGCACACCGCTTTATCCAAGAAGACGATAGTTAATTCCGGGTGTGCATCGGCCAATCGCTTGACTAAGTTCAGTTCGGTGCCAATGGCCCATGAACTTCCCGGTGGCGCGGCTTCAATAGTTTTGATGATGTACTCAGTAGAGCCGACAAAGTCAGCTTTGGTGACAACTTCGTGCACACACTCAGGATGAACCAAGACGTTGACATCTCGGACTCGCGTGCGGACCTGTTCCACACTGGCGGCCGTGAAGCGACCGTGAACTGAGCAGTGACCTTTCCACAAGATCATTCGTGCTGCTTTTAGTTGTTCAGAGGTCAGTCCGCCCGAGGGTAGGTGCGGATCGAAGACGACGCAGTCCTGAAGGCTGATCCCCAAATCCAGCACTGCGGTGTTGCGTCCTAGATGTTGATCAGGCAGGAAGAGCACCTTTTCGCCCTGATTAAAAGCCCACGTCAGGGCCGCCTTGGCATTGGACGAGGTGCATACGGTTCCCCCGTTACGCCCAGTAAAGCCTTTGATGGCTGCGGTGCTGTTCATGTAGGTGACGGGAATAGTCACGTCGCTGATCCCAGCATCGGCCAGTACGGCCCAGGCTTCTTCGACTTGATTGATCGCAGCCATATCGGCCATCGAGCAACCAGCAGCAAGGTCGGGCAAGATCACCTGTTGACGATCGCTGGTGAGAATGTCGGCACTTTCGGCCATGAAGTGCACACCACAAAAAACGATGTAATCAGCATCCGGGTGAGCTGCTGCTTGCTGGGCCAACTTGAAGGAGTCGCCGGTGACATCGGCGAAGGCGATCACATCATCGCGTTGATAGTGATGCCCGAGAATGAAAACCTTCTCGCCAAGGGTGTCCTTGGCCGCTTGGGCCCGCTGAATCAAATCCGGATCGCTTGCGGGCGGTAAATCGCCGGGGCATTCGACTCCGCGCTCACTATCTGGGTCAGCGCTTTGTCCCAGAACGTAAAGCGGAATTGCGGTCATAACCTCATCGTCCCACAGTCAGTTAGACCGGACCTAGGCCAGCGCGGCTTCGATGGCGGTAATGATTTCCGGTGCATTGGGCTCGGTACGGGGGCGGAAGCGTTGGATAGCCCCGTCAGCGGTGACGAGGTATTTCTCAAAGTTCCATTGAACATCCCCAGCGACGCCTTCAACGTCCTGCGTGGCTGTTAATTCTGCGTATAGCGGGTGTCGGTCCGGTCCATTGACTTCAATCTTGTCGAACAAGGGAAAGGTGACGTCGTAATTCGTTGAGCAGAAGTCTCTTATTTCATCGTTGGTGCCAGGTTCTTGAGCGCCGAACTGATTGCAGGGAAAGCCAGCCACGCTTAATCCCTGAGCGCTGTAGGTCTCGTGCAGTTCTTGCAACGCGCTGTATTGCGGGGTCAGCCCGCACTTTGACGCGACATTGACCACCAAAACTGCCTTGCCGCCAAGTTGTCCCAAGGTGGTGGAGGAGCCGTCAATGGTGGTGACGGCGATGTCGTTGACGCTCATGAATCTCCTAAAAAGGTTGGTGCTTCACGGGTACATCAACTATGGCAGGTACGGTCGGGGTGTGCGAATTGTGGTGGCTCCCGATAAGTTTGCTGGCACGTTGTCAGCACGTCAGGCCGCTGAGGCCATCAAGTCCGGTTGGCTGGCATACGCACCCAATGATGAGCTTCAACTTGTGCCGATGTCAGACGGCGGCCCAGGCTTTATCGATGTTCTAGCTACGGCGACCGGCGGGCGCCTGGTTGAAGTGAAAACGCATGGACCACTCGGTGAGCCGGTGACGGCGAATTTCCTCGTCCACGCGGACACGGCCTATGTAGAAAGCGCGCAGGTTTGTGGTCTGCATCTGATCAACACCCCAAATGCGAGAACCTCTCGCGAAGCAACCAGTGCCGGACTGGCAGATGTTTTGGTGGCCGCCCTGAATGAGGGTGTGGCTCGAATCGTCGTTGGTGTTGGCGGCACAGCATGCACCGACGGTGGTGAGCCGATGGTTGAACGCTTCAAACAATTGACCGGACGTACGCGGGTGGACGCTGAACTTCTGGTGGCAACCGATGTTGATAACCCCCTTCTTGGCCAGCACGGTGCGGCCAACGTATTTGGACCGCAAAAAGGTGCACAGGATGGGGATGTTGACTTCCTTGAGCAACAACTCACGTCTTGGGCTCAGCGCACGGCAGGAGATGCCGATGCGCCTGGTTCTGGAGCTGGCGGGGGATTGGGTTTTGGACTCTTTCTACTCTCAGGCACGCGCGTTTCAGGAATTGATACCTGCATGGATGCTGTGGAACTAGACGCAGCAATCGCATCGGCTGACTTAGTCATCACCGGTGAGGGCTCCTTTGACTATCAATCCCTGCGCGGAAAGGTTGTCAGCGGAGTGGCCGGGCGGGCCAGCGCCAAAGCTCGCCCTTGCCTAGTCCTGGCCGGTCAAAGCTCAGTTGGCCGCCAAGGGGCCTCCGCCTCCGGAATAGACCAGTGCTGGTCAGTTGTTGATTTTGTTGGATCAGTTGAAAAGGCCCTATCCGAGCCGTTTGATGCTTTGGCAGGACTTGCCCGCTCGGTTGCCGCCGTGTGGTCTAGCCCCTGAGCGGTGACTGTGGCACTATGGGAATAACGCAATAACTAAGGAGCACTACATGAGTGTTGAGACCACCACCGAAACCACCATTGCCACGGATGGCATTTTGCTTACCGATGAAGCAGCCAGCAAAGTTGCATCGTTGCTTGGGCAAGAAGGTCGCGACGACCTAGCTCTTCGAGTGGCCGTTCAACCAGGTGGATGCTCCGGCTTGCGTTACCAACTCTTCTTCGACGACCGCTCACTCGATGGCGATGTCATCAAAGACTTCAATGGCGTCAAAGTTGTGACAGACCGCATGAGTTCGCCTTACTTGGGTGGAGCCACCATCGGTTTTGTTGACACCATCGAGAAGCAGGGCTTCACCATTGATAATCCCAATGCAGGTGGATCCTGTGCATGTGGTGACTCGTTCAGCTGATCTGATCTAGGCGATCTTTTCCTCGTCAGTTGTTGTCACTGTCAATTTCCGGTTGGTGAACCAGGATTTCCTGGTTCACTTTGTCCTGCTCCAGAGCCTGCGCTGCCGGGTACCGCCGATGGAATAGGCAGCGGCTGGTCAGTGGCTTGTGGCGAATTGGGAATCGGCGTTGGGGTGGCTAAGTATTTGTCCGCCACCGCACTCACAGACACCAGCGACTCGGTTGTTACACCCACGACGAGGTTTGCCTCTGAGGTTGTGATGAATAACCAGGCTGGGGCTAGGACGGGAAATCCGTTATCGGTATCAGCCATCAATCCGAATTCAGTCTTAACGATCGTCGGTGTGGCAGGTGCAATGCAGCCTTTTCCATCGGGGGAGAGCGCACACAAAGCAAGTGCAGGTTGAGGCAAGGCAGCCAATCGAGCAAGCCCATCTTGAGCAGAGATCACTCCGTAGCGGTCTTTGAGTTTCCAGGTTGCTAACTGACCGGAAGCTTGATCAATGATCGGACTAGGTAGCCGGCTCATCACAGAGATGTAAGTGGCGATTCCAACCGTTGGTAAATCAGCTACGACCGGGTTTGCTTCAACTGATCGCTCAGATGCTGACGTAGCGGGCGAGTAGGTGAGCCGGGCCGAATCTGTGATTCCAACATTTTTCAGGACCGGATCCACGATCGCGCTGAATTGTTGATCCGAGACGCTCAACGTAGGGGTGGTCCGCGTCGGTGGCGAAGCAGTCGTGCCGCCAGGTGTGGGTGCATTTTGAGCAACTGGCGGAATCGGCGTGGCAACTGCGGTGGACACGCAGCTACCGGCATCGGTGATCGGTGCAGAGATATCGCAGGTTGTTTGTGAACCGTAGGTCCAGGTTCCACGAGCGTCCTTAAGGACGATGAGAAATCGAGTTTGCGGTGGAGAAGACCTAGCATCCGGAGAGATCCAACCGCCAGGCTTTTCAACGACCGGAGAGGTAAGTCCAAGTGCTGTTGCCAATGCTTGCACCTTTGCTGTGGTCACATCATTGGTTGGAGTCAGGACTGGCCCATCTGCCGGCGTCGCGGGGAATTCGTTGGACGGTCCAGCCGTTGGGCTGCCAGCGCTAGGTCCGCTGTCAAGTTCGGCTGCGGCGTTTATCCCGTTCGCGCGCGATCCCAAGCTCAAAGGGCTCGGATTTGTTGAACGTGAACTACAGGCAGCTAGGGCCAACACGCTGGCGACGATGGTGAGCGTGATCGCAACTTTGGCGGCAAGGCCGTGCTTTCGGATCGCATCTGGCGAAGTGATCGTCACGAATTGGCTCCAGACTCGCAGGGGTAATGATTTGACGCGCTCGCAGGTACCTGGGTTCCCTCGTTATGGTTTACACCGTAATGGCAGGAACAACTGTCCACCGGTGAAAGAGGAATTTTCGTGAATGTCGTAGTCACTGGCTCGATCGCAACCGATCACTTGATGACCTTCCCGGGCAAGTTTGTCGATGCCTTGATTCCTGACAAGTTGGACTCGTTGTCAGTCTCGTTCCTCGTTGATGGGCTAGAAGTTCGGCGTGGCGGCGTGGGAGCAAACATTGCTTTCGGCATGGGTGTTCTAGGTCTTAAGCCAGTACTTGTTGGTGCGGTGGGAGCAGACTTTGCCGACTACGACGCGTGGTTAACCCGTCACGGCGTGGACACGGCATCGGTGCACGTCAGTCAGGATTTGCACACAGCGCGCTTTGTGTGCACCACCGATCAAAATGCCTCGCAGATCGCATCCTTCTACCCCGGGGCGATGGGACTTGCCCGCGATATCGAATTAGCGCCAGTGGGGCAACGCGTGGGCGGTATTGATTTGGTGGTTGTTGGCCCCAATGACCCGGCAGCGATGCGCCGTCACACCGATGAGGCTCGAGCAAGTGGCTTGAGTTTTGTCGCCGATCCCTCACAGCAGCTGTCCAGCATGGAAGGTGAGGACATCATCGCGCTGATTGATGGCGCATCATTCTTGTTCACCAATGAATATGAAGCGGCTTTGACCGAATCGAAGACTGGGTGGTCAGCCGAGCGCATTCTCGAGAGTGTGGGAACGCGCGTGACCACTCTTGGTTCAAAGGGTGCTCGTGTTGAGCGCAAAGGCGAGCCAGTTATTGAGGTCCCGGTGCCTAAGGAAGATCGCGTTGCCGATCCGACCGGAGTTGGCGATGCCTTCCGCGCCGGTTACCTGAGTGCATATGCATGGGGTCTGGAACCTGCGTTGTGCGCACAAGTTGGTTCTTTGCTGGCTACCTATGTGGTGGAAACTGTGGGCACTCAGGAGTACGCATTTACCGTGCAACAGTTTGTTGATCGATTCGAAAAAGCGTATGGACCCGCGGGGGCGCAGTCAGTGGGAGCCCACCTCTTGCCGGCATGAGTGTGCACCCTGCCATCGAGCCACCCCCATGTGTGTGGGAGCTTCCCGATATTTCGTTGGCCCCGCCAGATGAGGAAGTCCTGGCCACTGGTGCTGATTTAGAGCCGGGAACATTGCTCGCGGCCTATCGCAGTGGCTTGTTTCCGATGCACGTAACAGTCGATGATGAACATCCTTTGGGGTGGTGGTCGCCAAATCCCAGAGGGATCATCGACGACCTGAAAGTGTCTCGCTCCCTTCGCCGGTCAATCAAACGCTTTCGAATCAGCGTTGACTCAGCATTTGATGACGTGATAGCGGCATGTTCTCTCGAACACGATGGTCCACAGTGGATCAATACTGAAATCCAATCGGCGTTTAGGCGCCTGTTTGATTTGGGTTGGGCGCACAGTGTTGAAGTGTCAAACCTTGACGGAGAGTTAGTGGGCGGTTTGTACGGCGTAAGTATTGGTGGATTTTTCGCAGGCGAATCGATGTTTCACCGAGTACCTGACGCATCCAAAATCGCACTGCTTTATCTCAAGGCGATGATGGAGGCCAACGGAAATTCGAACAATCTCTTGGATGTGCAATGGCGCACTGATCACCTAGGCAGCATGGGGGCGGTGGAAATTTCCCGACCTGAATACCTCGAGCGCCTCAAGAGTGCAGTGGCTGCACCAAGTATTAATTTTGAAGCGCCTAGTAAGCGGAAGTTGCGCGAATGGCTTCAAGTGCGCGCGGAAGGCAACTAAGGAATTCATCAACGTCGGCTTCGGTGGTGGTGTGAGACAAACCAACGCGTACGTTTCCGTAGGTTTGAATCCCCATTGCTAGCAGGACGTGGGATGGATCTAGAGGCGAACTTGAGCATGCTGATCCGGATGCGACAGCCACTCCTAGACGATCAAGGTGTTCCACGATGACATCGCCGGCAATCAAGGGCACGTTGATCGTCACCAGGTGGGCGGCACGTTGAGTGGGATGACCCAGGACCTCAACACCATCAAGAGTTGCCGCGTGGGCGCGAATCTTTTCCGTCAAAGTCATCAAGCGGTCGCGGTTTGACGTGCGCTCTTGATCGGCTTGAACCAGTGAGGCGGCCGTGGCGGCTAGGACAGGCACGTTCGGGAAGCCCTGACCAAACACACCTAAGGTCTGCGTAAGAGAAGTCGGATGCCACGGCGTCCCCGTTCGAAGAATCAGAAGTCCAACGCCAACGGGGCCACCCCATTTGTGCGCACTGGCGATCAGGGCATCAAATGACTGTGGCGTTTGTTCATGTCCGATGCTTTGGGAAGCATCAACGATGTAGGGAACCTCAGCTGCGCTGCAAAGTTGCGCGATGGCTTGAACATCTTGGGTAGTTCCTGTTTCTTGATTAACCGATTGCACAGCGACAAAGCGCGCTCCGCTCTCACGCAAAGTGGCTTCAAGTTCTTCAGGGTCAATCAGACCGAACTGGTCCACGCCTAGTTGAAGGCTTTGGCACTGGCTGAGTGCAGCCGTGGCATTGATCACACAACTGTGTTCGACGGCGCTAATGATCGCCGGCGAATCAACTCTGCGGCGGGCATAGGCGGTCCCGGTTATGGCTGCATGGGCTGCGTGCGTTCCGGAGGGGAGAATGTGCACTTCGTCACGTTGAACCTTCAGCACCTGCGCGATCGTGCTGATGGACTGCTCAGCTAGGAGCGCAGACTTTCGCCCCTGACTGTGGAGGCGAACTGGGTCTGCCCAGCCCTGATCTAAGGCCTGTTCAAGGGCATGGCGACCGGCCTCATTGAGTCGCTGAGAACTGCCCGCATCTAGGTACGCCACGCTGCGAACCTACCGCCGGACCCTTACACGGCAGCAGGGAACTCTGGGGTAGCGTGAGCACGTAAGAAATTGCCCCCAGCACTAGGCGTGACTCGTGCCTGTCGAAGAGTCAGCCCAGGCTCAGATGTGAGAAATCAGGAAAGGCAACGCGTGGACGCGAACGCAACACGAACCTCGATCACACGACGTGCGTGCTTTGGCCTTTCTGCGGCAATTCTTTCCGTGACGTTGGCCGGTTGTTCGGCTCAGGAAATGCCTCGTTTAGGAATGCCAGACCCGGCAACGGTAGAAGGCAATTCGATGCTGTTTCTGTGGCAAACCTCGTGGATTGCCGCACTGATCGTCGGAGCAATCACGTGGGGTTTGATCGCATGGGCCGTAGTTGCTTACAGCCGTCGTCGTCGTCCTGGTTACCCGGAGCAGACTCGGTACAACATGCCGATCGAAATTTTGTACACCGTCTTGCCGTTCATCATGATCGGTGTTTTGTTTTACTTCACGGCCCGTGATGAATCGCGCTTGACGCGAGTGAGCAACGACTACGCGCATACAGTCAATGTCGTTGGATTCCGTTGGGCTTGGACTTTCAACTACGTTGAGGAAAAGGCTTACGACATTGGCGTTCCGGCCAATAGCAACACCAATCCGCCGACCGATGCCAGTTACACCGGGCCCACGTTGTGGCTTCCAGTCAATGAGAAGACTCGCTTTGTGCTGAGCTCTCCTGATGTCATTCACTCTTTCTTCGTGCCGGCGTTCTTGTTCAAGATGGACGTCATGCCAGGGCGAAACAATCAATTTGAACTCACGCCAAACAAGCTTGGCACCTATGCGGGCAAGTGCGCTGAACTGTGTGGAATTGACCACTCTCGGATGCTCTTTAACGTCAAGGTAGTTACGAAGAAGGAGTACTTGGCGCACATTGCGGCGCTGAAGGCTCGCGGCCAAAGTGGACAAGTTAAGTCCTCCTTCAATACGTCGAAGGCGAGTAAGGGCCAAGGGTTCACCACCGTTGGCGGAAAGGGTGACGTTCAATGACGCTGCCCGATGAACCCATTGCCCCGACAATGCCTCCGGAGCCAAGTGCGCCCGTTGAGCGCAAGCGCTCACTAGGCGCTGTTGTTGTCAGTTGGGTGACCAGCACTGACCACAAGGTCATTGGCTACCTCTACTTGATGACCTCTTTCGCATTTTTCATGGTCGCTGGCTTGATGGCCATGCTGATGCGTGCCGAACTGTTTTCGCCCGGTATGCAGTTCTTGACTAACGAGCAGTACAACCAACTCTTCACGATGCACGGCACTTTGATGTTGCTCTTGTTTGCGACCCCGTTGTTCGTCGGATTCGGCAACGTCATCATGCCTTTGCAAATTGGTTCCCCTGATGTTGCATTCCCGCGTTTGAACATGATCAGTTACTGGTTTTACCTCTTCGGTGGCCTGATCACGGTCGGTGGCTTCTTGACCCAGCAAGGTGCCGCGGACTTCGGCTGGTTTGCCTACGCACCGCTGAACGATGCCGTGCACTCACCCAGCGTCGGCGCCGATATGTGGATCATGGGTCTGGCGCTTTCTGGCCTTGGAACAATTTTGGGATCGGTCAACTTCGTCACGACCATCATTTGTATGCGTATGCCCGGTATGACGATGTTCCGGATGCCGATCTTTACCTGGAACATTTTGGTTACCAGCATCTTGGCGATCATGGTCTTCCCAGTCTTGGCCGCAGCTTTGATTGTGCTTGAGGTTGATCGAAAATTTGGCGCGCAAATTTTCACTGCAGACAATGGTGGAGCCCTGTTGTGGCAGCACCTGTTCTGGTTCTTCGGGCACCCTGAGGTTTACATCTTGGCTCTGCCGTTCTTTGGCATCGTTTCTGAAATTTTGCCTGTGTTCTCTCGCAAGCCAATTTTTGGTTATAAGGGCCTAGTCTTTGCGACCTTGGCAATCGCGGCACTGTCAATGTCTGTGTGGGCGCACCACATGTATGTCACCGGTGGTGTGCTGCTTCCATTCTTCGCGGCCTTGACCATGCTGATCGCCGTTCCCACTGGAGTGAAGTTCTTCAACTGGATTGGCACGATGTGGCGCGGTTCGCTCTCCTTTGAGACCCCCATGCTGTGGACCGTCGGCTTCTTAGTGACCTTCCTCTTCGGTGGCTTGACGGGCATCATTTTGGCCGCACCGCCGTTGGACTTCCAGGTCTCTGACACCTACTTCGTGGTTGCGCACTTCCACTATGTGGTGTTTGGCACCGTCGTGTTCGCCATGTATGCGGGCTTTTATTACTGGTGGCCCAAGATGACCGGCAAGATGCTGGATGAGCGTTTGGGTAAGTGGCACTTTTGGTTCCTCTTTGTTGGTTTCCACATGACCTTCTTGATTCAGCACTGGCTCGGAGTTAAGGGCATGCCGCGTCGCTACGCGGACTTCCTACCGCAAGATGGCTACCAGGGGATGAACCAGTTCTCCACGATTGGCTCGTTCATCTTGGGTGTATCGACGCTGTTCTTCATCTGGAATGTCATTAAGACCTGGCGTACCGCTCCCAAGGTTGAAACCAATGACCCTTGGGGTTGGGGTCGTTCCCTGGAGTGGGCAACCTCTTGTCCGCCTCCTCGTCACAACTTCATTACCTTGCCCAGGGTTCGCTCAGAGTCCCCAGCTTTTGATCTGAACCACCCTGAATACGCAGCCCTCGAAGCTCGCGTTGCAGCCAAGGGAGCCAGTCAGTGAAAGTTGAAGGCTACATTTTCGCCCTCGGAGCAGCCCTCTATGTCTTCTTAGGTGGCCTGTACTGGTACTTAGGTCACGAACCAGTGGGAACAACGGCGTTGGCTCTGACAGCCGGCATGGCTTTTCTTATTGCCTTCTATGTTCTGTTCACGGGCCGTCAAGTCGACCCCCGCCCAGAAGACTTTGAAGACACCGAAGTGGCCGACTTTGCCGGCGAGTACGGCTTCTTTAGTCCCACCTCGTGGTGGCCGTTGCCTGTTGGCTTTTTTGCCGCCGTAACTGGCACGGGCCTGATTGTGGGCTGGTGGCTGCTGTTCCTGGGATTCTTAGGGCTAATTCTCAGCCTTGTGGGGTTGGTCTTTGAGTACTACCGGGGAGAAGCAGCATCGCTGTAAGGGCAGTTCCATTGGACCCTTTTAATCCTGACTCCGCCCTGTCTGCGGGCGATTTCGCTCTGGATCGCTCATAATCTCTAATGTGACTTGGCGTCCTTCCTCCGCCCTGCTGGCTGCAGTAGCCGGCCTTGTAGTGCTTGGCACAGTGTCATCGTGCGGTCCGGCCCTGACTGGTTCCTCTTCTGCCTTGAAGTCCCCGGTTTCGGATTTAGCCTCCGTTGGTGTTCAAGCTCCTTCTTCGGGCGCACGTGTCTTGTTTTCACCCGGTGATCCCAAGGCAACGGTTAATCCAGATACCACCCTGAAGGTCGTAGCCAGTGGTGGCCGGTTAACCACAGTTTCCGTTAAAGAAAGCAACGGCACCGATGTGGCAGGCGCACTGTCTCCAGCTGGAGATGTGTGGACCTCGAATAAGGCAACGTTGCCATTCGGGGAAACCTTTACCGCGCAGGCCACAGCTGTTGATCCTCAAGGAATTTCAACAAATGGGTCAACAACTTTTAGAGTTCGCAATGCAGTCTCCGTCAAAGCAACCATTACTCCGTCAGAAAAAAGTGTCGTCGGGGTAGGAATGCCTATCATCGTGCGGTTTAACAAAGAACCCTCAGATCGAGCTTCGGTTGAGGCGGCCCTGAGTGTGCGCTCAACACCGGAAGTAACCGGTTCTTGGGGCTGGGTCGGCTCGCAAGAGGTGCATTGGCGACCAAAGGCTTATTGGCCAGCCGGAACAGATGTCACAGTGCGTGCGAATTTGGCTGATTTGTCCATCGGTAACGATCAAACCGGTGATGCAAATGTGGTTCGCCATTTCACGATAGGTCAAGCAACCGTGATCAAGGTCGGGATTGATACTCACGAACTGCGGTTCTTCCAAGGGGGAGCGCTAGTGCGCACCATCCCCGTCACGACCGGCAAGGTTGGCTTTGGTACGCGAAGTGGCATCAAGGTCATCATGAATAAAGAGCGCACCCGGATCATGGACAGCGTGACAGTTGACATCCCGGCCGGCTCAAGTGATGCCTACCGCCTCAAAGTTGAGTACGCCATGCGACTGACCAATTCTGGCGAGTTCCTCCATGCTGCCCCGTGGTCCGTGGGCGCTCAAGGGCGCGCGAACGTTAGCCATGGCTGTACCGGCATGAGTATGAGCAACGCTGCCTGGCTCTTTGAGCGGTCCAAAATCGGCGATCCCGTCGAGTACACCGGGTCGGTTAAGCCCATGACGCTGACAAACGGTTATGGCGACTGGAACTTAACCTGGAATGCATGGGGCAAGCGCTCAGCTGCGGTGTAGAAGATGTGCCACTAGTCCTTAGGTAAAAAGTCATTCGTGTAGTAGTCCGACCAGTTGGGCTCTTGGGTCAAGGGCTTGCCCTTGGAGTCGTTGAGAAGCCTATTTTTGAAGAGGTAGTTTCCGAAGCTGCTCCACTTAGCATCGTCAATGATTCCGAACTTTCCATCTTGATTTTTCAGGTAGCCATCGGCTGCTAGAAGTTGGGCACCCTTTTCAACCACTGATGGGTTCTTGAGTTCTGATTTGTTTGCCGCCACGAGTATCTCTGCTGCTTGTTTCGGGTTCGCTTGGGCGAATTGGTAACCCTTTTGAACAGCACGTAGGAATCGTCGAGCTACCTCAGGATGTGCGCGGAGGTAGGCGTTACTTGAGATGATGTTGCTGGAGTAATTGTCTGGATAGCCGAAGTCTGCTGGGACAAAGTACTTAAGCGGCTTGCCAATCTCGCGAGCTTCAATAATCTCGACAGTGGTGGCGGCAATGGTGAAGTCTGCCTTCTTGTTGTAAACGGCGTCGTAGGCGGCCGTATCAAGAATGACCTTCTTGAACACCCCTTTGCCGCCATCGGCTTTGATGACGGTACTGACCTCAGCGTCTTCGCCGGCTGTACCAAAGCCGGCATAGGTTTTGCCTTCAAGATCTTTGGGGGAGGTGATGCTTGAATCATCAGAGCGATAGGCAAGGACGTACTGGTCCTTGCTGATGTTGGCAAAAACTTGGAGCACATCAAGTCCTGACGCTCGAGCTGATGCGGTGCCGTTTGAGAAGGAAAATCCAAAGTCGGCCACACCCTTGGCCACTAAAGTTTCAGCCGGCGTGGAGGCATAAGGGACGATCTTTACGGTGAGATTTTCATCTTTAAAGAATCCCTTGGCCTGTGCTGCGTAAATTCCGATGTGATTGGTATTTGGGATGTAGTCCAGTGCGATGGAAACTTTCGCGGGCTGGGAAGGTTCTGCCACCGACTTGGGCGAAGTGTTCCCCGAGCATGCGGTAAGCGCAGTCATGACCACGCTAGTAATCGCGATCAAGGTGATGATGGGCCTGGCTGTGGATCGACGCATGAGGTCAGCTGTTCCTTCGCGGGCTCAGGGGGAATTTGATTGTGGTTAATGTATCGTCCACGACATGGTTCTTGCCTGTTCGCCCGTGGATAAATGACGTGAAATCTGTGCTGCGTTCACTGCGGCTGTCCCTGGCTCCGCTGGTACTCCTAGCGGTTTTGCTAGCGATCTGGGAAATCTATTCGCGAAGCAGCACCATCGGCGACAACGTACTTCCTCCGTTTTCTCGAGTGCTGACAGCTGGCTGGGCTGATCGGCAGTCACTGTGGGAGAACACTGTGCCCACTGTCCGTGAAGTCATGATTGGATTTGCCGTCTCAGTCGCCTTCGCATTCGTTATTTCGGTCCTTCTTGATCTTTCACCGCGAGCCAATCGTGCTGTGATGCCCCTGCTCATCGGCAGTCAGACCGTTCCGTTGGTCGTGCTTGCCCCACTGTTTGTCATCTGGTTCGGATTTGGATTCTTGCCGAAGATTTTATTGGTTACTTTGGTGACCTTCTTCCCCGTAGTTGTTGGTCTCGTTGATGGCTATGCCTCCACTGAGCGCGATGCTGTGACGTTGTTGCGCACGATGGGAGCAGGGAAGGTATCGGTCTTTACTTTGGTGCGCCTTCCGTCAGCGCTACCGGGATTTTTCACCGGACTTCGGATTGGGATCACATATGCCGTGGTGGCTGCAATTTTTGCTGAATATGCAGGGGCGGTTAGTGGACTAGGGGTTTACATCAGAGGCGCTAGCGGTTCCTTTAGAACTGACCTGGTCTTGGCTGGGGTAGTGGTGGCGGCTTTGATTACGTTAGGTCTTTACGGGTTGACCATCGTTGTTCAGCGCCTCTGTATGCCCTGGTATGCAGCATCACGAAAGGTGCTTGAGTGAACCGGGGAATCGCAGTAGATGCATTGACCAAGGCCTATGGAGACCTTGATGTCCTTAATGGCTTAAACCTTCACGTAGATCGTGGCGAATTTGTTTCCATCCTTGGCCCCAGTGGGTGTGGAAAATCCACTCTCCTGTCCGTGCTCACGGGTATTGAGTCAGCTGATTCGGGAAGCATCGCTATCGATGGGCAAGGCTTAGCTGGATCAGGGAGCCCCTTTGCCTGGATGCCCCAGACAGATGTGCTCTTGCCATGGCGAAGCGTGAGCGACAACGTTGCTCTGGGCTATCAAGTTGCTGGCGGCGTGCGCAAGAGCCAAGCAAGGAAGCAAGCCGGCGAGCTCTTAGGAACGTTTGGCTTGCGTGAGTTTGCTGATTCGCACCCCTATCAACTGTCCGGGGGTATGCGTCAGCGGGTGGCACTTGCCCGCACCATTGCCCAGGGTCGAGACATCCTTCTACTCGACGAACCCTTTGGGGCCTTGGATGCGATAACTCGCACCGAACTGCAACTGTGGCTAGATCAAATTTGGGGACGTGAACGCTTTACCGTCCTGTTGATCACTCACGATGTTCGCGAAGCGGTCTTGCTTTCAGACCGGATCTATGTTTTCAGCGAACGCCCAGCGCGCGTGGTGGGGGAGTTTGACGTTCCACTAGAGCGGCCACGCACCATGAGCATGCTGGCTGGTGATCAGGCAAAGCAACTTGAACTTGATCTTCTGCGAGCCCTGCATGTGGGCTCAGGAGATGCCCCCTGAGCCCGGTCCCGAACTAGTGACCGCTGGTGATCTGTCCGCTGGGACGCACTGTTTCTAGGTCGTCTGCAGCATGGTGTTGACCCTCAGCGATTTCCTCGTCCGTAGGCGGAACCACGCGATTGGCGAAGTAGAAGTTCGAGAGCTTGACTCCCAAGCGACCCTTCTTCGGAGCCTTCACACCGTTTTCATCATGGCTTGGGCCTGCCTCAAGCGGTGCGTAGTGGCTTTCACGAGCTGAGATCAACTTGGCCCGAGAAGCCTCGCTAATCGGTGCGTGAACCTCAAGGTATTCACCAGAAGGCATGCGCTTGATGATTCCGGTCTCGCGCCCGTGGATGAGCTTGTCACGATCGCGACGCTGCAGACCCAGACAGATCCGCCGAGTAATGATGAACACGACCGGTGGCAACACGATCAGCAGGACGCGAATGGTCCACGTGATGGAGTTAATGGACCAACTAAAGGCTTGGGCGATGATGTCGTTTCCACCACTGATCCAAATCAGGATGTAGAAGGACAGCCCCATGGCTCCTAAGCCGGTGCGAGTTGGAGCATTTCGTGGACGATCAAGCAGGTGATGTTCGCTCTTGTCTCCGGTGGCCTTGGCTTCGATCCACGGGTAGAGCGCCAGCAAGGTGAACATGATTCCGGGGATGATCAAGGCTGGAAGCAGGATGTTCCAACTGATGTTGTGACCAAAGATCACCGTTTCCCAGTTCGGGATGACTCGAACCGCGCCGTCCAGCCAACCGATGTACCAGTCAGGCTGGGAGCCAGCAGTGACCTGGTCGGGAACGTAGGGACCGTAGAGCCAAATCGGGTTGATGGTGAACATTGCACTCATCAACGTGATGATGCCCGAGACGATGAAGAAGAACCCACCGGCTTTAGCGGTGTACACCGGGAACAGCGGGAATCCGACAACGTTCTTATTGGTGCGGCCCGGGCCGGGGAACTGGGTGTGCTTTTGGTACCACACCAAGAGCAAGTGAGCGGTCAAGGTTCCCAGCAAAATTCCAGGGATCAGCAAAATGTGAATCGAATACAGCCGCGGGATGAAGTCAGTGCCGGGGAACTCGCCACCAAAGAGGAAGGATGAAACGTAACTACCCACCAGCGGGATAGCTAAGACGATTCCTTGGGCGATGCGAAGTCCGGTGCCCGAGAGTAGATCGTCGGGAAGCGAGTAGCCAGCAAATCCTTCAAGG